>CABEDG010000034.1_pt1 | contig 30005 bp, 27 predicted proteins | sample 3132891 | NCBI WGS metagenome assembly CABEDG01 (sample SAMEA5534329, study PRJEB31848) | metagenome | biome: tundra; feature: field; material: soil | place: USA | collected 2013-05 | depth 0.15 m
AAATCGAAACCGTGCGGATTGCTGCTGCCGTGCGGCTGTTTGAGGCGCAACGTGAGTTGCCAGCGTTCTCCGGCGTGCAGCGCAAGCGGTATGGCTTGCTTGTCGAAATGGGTGCTGAGGTAAATGTGTCTTGGCACGCTGGCTTGCGGTGTGAGAATTTTTTCCACATCGAAGCCGAAACGCAAACCCTGTTGGCCGCTACGCGGCAACTCGGCGACCACACCGATCACTTCGACGTCGCGACTTTGCCACTCATCCGGCAGCGTAATGGCGAGGCGTTGGTCGGCTTGCCATGCGGCGTGATAGAAACCAAGTCCACAAGCGAAGGCGGCGATCAACACCGTGCGTGCAAGGCGCAGGCCAAGTGTATTGGTTGGAATCAGCATGGCGAGTGGAAAACCGGGCAGCAGCCACGCCCAGGCAAAATCTGGCAATGCGGCCTGCTGTTGCAGCAGCCACACGCCGAAGCTGAAGTAGAGGGTGAAGAGAACCATGCGCGTAGAGTAGCGCATACGGATAGAATAGAGGGAACCTCTAAAAATCCATATTCATCCCAACTGATGGAACTACTAGCCATTCCACTAAGTCGCCAAAAAACGGCAACCAAGTGGCTGGTTATGCTGTGTTGCGTAAAAAATTTCTTGCTTACATATACTCCATATGCAGCGCGGCGAAATTCTTTGCGAGCAGCCGCTACGCGGCTTGCCTGCTTACCCCTTTTTCGCGCCTTGCTGACGATTCCGCACGGGCTGCCTTTGCCCGTAGCGGATCGGCGTCCCCCGGGTGGGGCATTTAGGCGAACTCTGAATTTTTAGAGGCTCCCTTGAACCATGCGTAATTTCTTACACAAGTTTCTGCCGTCCCACGAAACAGTGAAAAGCCAACGCTGGCTCAAGCCGTTCGGCCATTGGTTGCAACATCCCAATCTGTGGCATTTGCATCGCCGCTCGGCGGCGGGTGGCGTGGCGATCGGGTTGTTTTGCGGGCTAATTCCCGGTCCGTTGCAGATGATTTCCGCCGCGCTGTTGGCGGTGTTGCTGCGGGTCAATTTGCCGGTGGCGCTGATCACCACGCTGTACACCAACCCGTTCACCATCGTGCCGCTGTACGTGGTTGCGTATGAGCTTGGAGCATGGGTCAGCGGTGCGCACAGCGGCGTGGTGGTGCAACCGTCATTTCCAGAATTGCATTGGCATAACTTGATGTACAAAATGTGGGACTGGCTAGTGATGCTCGGCAAACCTTTTTTGATCGGTTTGCCCTTGCTCGCTGTGAGTCTGGCAATCATCGGATATTTTGCGGTGCGCGTGGCGTGGCGGGTGACCGTGGTACTTAGGTGGCGTGCGAGAAAACGGCGGAGGGCTGTTTGATTTTCTAATGGCTGATTTGTGAACCGGACAGTCGAGATTCAAAGGCACTGTTTGGGGCAGACCTAAAGAATCTAACTGCACCTTTATGAACAATTAGACAGGTAAATTTGTGGGGCCTTCATTGAATCGTGCACATATTTGGTTTTCGCAGACATGTACACACCTCCTGTCGTAATAGTGACAGATTTCAGCTAAGCAATAAGCAATGTTTAAACTGCATTAACTATATAAACAATACATATCATTTCAATCTACTTTGCAATTAATCCGTTCGGACTATTTTCTTAGCCACTTCTGAACGGCAACTTCCGATAAAGTCGAAGGGCAGCTTCGGGTCGCTTAGCGAATGTGATGCAGCAAGAATTTCAACGACCGCTTGCAAGTGAAGATCGGACACTGGATGATTCAAGCAGCGAAATTTGTTTCAGGCAAAGGGCGTAGCGTATTCCAGAAGCATGGACGCGCAAAAATCGGGAATCCGCTTCATTTTAACTTGGCAGATATCGCCTATGGCTGTGACACTAACCGGTAATTCTTGGGCACTGTAAATACGCTGTCGTGCAACTGTTCAATCTTTAGCGAATTTACCTCGAAGGTAAACGACAATATCGGTTCACCCCCAGCCTCTTTCATCGTCTCTTCAGTTTTCTTCTCTGCGAACATTCCAGCGAGGCCAGAGACGAGTCCTCCCGGACTGGTAGGGATCGACTTGCTGGAGGATTTATCTTCTGTTTCCTTTGTTTCCTTGGGCGCACAGGCATTGCCCTCCATGTTCCATGCAAGATGGGTTGAAATGGGGTACCCCTTAATCTTTTCCATTTGCTTGCCTGCTTCAAGGAATGCGTTAAGGTCATCCGGCTTCAAGGAACTGGCGAGATAAGCCGAGATCAACTTGGCTGCATCCGCTGGAAGTATTTGCTGCTTGCCTGTGTCGGCAACAGCTCCTGCAAAAGCCCGAGCATAGCTCTCTTCCACCCCCAACGTATCACGCATCGCGCGAGTCATCGGCGTAGTCCAGATATCCATATTCAATGTGCTGGTCGTATTTCGTGCCGCCTTATCGCGCAGGTTGACCACCCAGGCGACCTGATATTCATTGGTGTCAAAACCGTTGATGGATTTTTTCTGGCCGGTCGCTTTAACAGTGAAGCTGGTGTGCGCAATGTGCATGGTGCAGCCAGCTTCATGCTGTGCCTCCGGAGGCTTTCCAGCTGATTCATTCTGTTTGGCAGGCGGACGCTTTGACGGTTTGAGGCATCCCTTCAAGGGACATTCGGTGTACTCCTCTTTTTCCGTGTTGAGCGACCATTGCAGTTTGCGGTCAATTCGCGTTATGTCCGTTTCAGATCGTGTACCGATCAGGTAGCCCGAGAATGTGCCAGTACCCTTGAGCGTCGATTCGTCCCGGCGCATATTGGCGCGCACATAATGCCGTTCAGTGCTTTCGAAGGGGAAGAAACCCTTGATGCCGTTGTTGACGACCTGCTGCTCGATTACCGCCGTGGGGTTGAGTGGCGTGTTGTCGACCACCTCAACCGGTTTTGTGGCGCACCCTGCAATACCGACCGAAATAACAATAGTGCCCAGAAGATTGCGCAGCATGTAACCCCCGCGTTAATTGCTAGGCCCGTATTATGGGATTTTTTCGACCGGACAGCTAGAATTAAATCTTCATCCCATTGAAACCAAGCACAAAGTGCTCACTCACGCTGAGCGTCTGCTTTGCAATAAGCCAGAAAGCGGCTTTGGGTCCAGGCTGTGTAAAAACGTAGAGCAAAATTGAGCGCGAAAAAATCGACCCTCCAGAACGCTCTACAATCGATTTGTTTGATGTCGGATATGGTTTTGATACCCCGAAAATGAATCGAAATTGAGTTTTTACACAGCTTGGGTCGATAGCAGTCATTCTCGCCAGTAACCAAAGCTCGCGCACGATGATTTGTCTAATCTTCGCTTTGATCGAGTTTGCTCGGATTATGTGGCGCGCGACAGGGTTAATCGTTTAGCCAGTTTTATCGCTAAGTACCCCATCCACCAGCCGCAATCGACGTTGCATACGCCCTGCCAACTCCAAGTCGTGGGTGACCACGATGAAGCTGGTGTTGAGCTTCTCATTGAGTTGTTGCATTAGATCGAATAGTGCTTGCGCGCTGCTGCGATCGAGGTTGCCGGTGGGCTCGTCAGCCAGCACACAGGCCGGTTCGGTGACCAGTGCGCGTGCTACTGCCACACGCTGACGTTCGCCGCCCGATAGTTCTGCGGGGTGGTGGTGAAGGCGATGTGCCAAGCCCACTTGTTCCAGCATGGCAGCGGCACGCGGATTCGTGTCACTACGCTTCATGCCGCGTATCAGCAGCGGCATGGCGACGTTTTCCAGCGCGGTAAATTCCGGCAGCAGATGATGGAACTGATACACAAATCCGAGCGAGCGATTGCGCATTTCGCCGCGCTGCGTCTCGTTCATGTTCTGCACATCTTGACCGAGTATTTGCACGCTGCCGCCGCTGGCATTATCCAGTCCGCCGAGCAGATGCAATAGCGTGCTCTTGCCGGAACCCGACGCGCCAACGATGGCGATGCGCTCACCGCGCTGTACTTCAAGGTTGATACCTTTGAGCACCGGCACATCCAGTTTGCCGAGTATGAACGTCTTGCTTAAATCGCGGCAGGAGATCACGTTTCCCGTATCCTGCATCCCATATCTTGAATCCTGATTATTCATAGCGCAGCGCCTCCGCCGGTTGCGTCTTTGAGGCGCGGTAGCTCGGGTACAGCGTGGCCAGCAGGCTAATTAAAAAGGATATGCCCGAGACCAGCAATACTTCGTGGTAGCGCAGATCAGATGGCAATTCGTTGATGTAATATACATCCTTGGCGAGGAACTGCACACCGAACAGATGCTCGATGAATGGCACGACCACATCCAGATTGAGTGCCAGAACAATGCCGCCAACGCTGCCGAGCAGCGTGCCGATCAGGCCGATCACCACGCCCTGCACGATGAAGATTTTCATGATGCTGCGCGGCGAAGCGCCCAGGGTGCGCAGGATCGCGATGTCGGCCTGCTTGTCGGTAACGGCCATCACCAGCGTGGAGACGATATTGAAAGCGGCCACCGCGACGATCAGCGACAGGATGATGAACATCATTTTCTTTTCCATCTGCACCGCGCGGAAGTAGTTGCTGTTCTGGTGTGTCCAGTCATTGGCGAATAACTCGGGCGGCAACTGGGTTTGCAGATCGTGCGCCACGCTCGGGGCGAGATCGATGTCGCGCAACTTGGCGCTGATGCCGGTCACCGCATCGCCGAGTTGAAACAGTTTTTGCGCATCGCTGATGTTGATCAGCGCGAGGTTGTTGTCGTAGGGCGCCATGCCGATTTCAAAAATACCCACCACGCGAAATTGTTTGAGGCGCGGCATCATGCCGGCAGGCGTGATCTGCCCTTGCGGGGCGATCAGCATGATTCTTTCGCCGAGCCGCACACCGAGTGCGCGCGCCAGATCGGTGCCGAGCACGATGCCGAATTCACCGCTGCGCAAATCCTCCAAAGCACCCGCCTTGATCTTGTTGGCAAGTTCGGTGATGGCTGTTTCGCGCGCCGGATCGATGCCGCGCACCATCACGCCTTGCACGTTCTGCCCGAACGACAGCATGCCTTGTCCGGCCACATAAGGCGCGGCGGCGGAAACTTGCGGGTGTTGCGCGACCTTGTCCAGAACAGGTCGCCAGTCATTCAGTCGTCCGCCATCCGCGACCACCTCCAGATGCGGTGACGCGCCCAACATGCGCGCGCGGATTTCTTTCTGGAAACCGTTCATCACCGACAGCACCACGATCAATGCCATCACGCCCAACGCCATGCCCAGCATGGAGATCAGCGAGATAAAGGAGATGAAATGGTTGCGTCGCTTGGCACGGGTATAGCGCAGACCAATGAACAGTTCGTAAGGTTGCAAGGCAGGTGGATGGATGTGTTTGAACTGGTGTAAGTGTGCCACAAACCTGGAGGGCAATGGTGGACATTGCTTAGCTTATCGTTCCCACGCTCTGCGTGGGAAAACGCAATACTGGGAGTCTCATGTCACAAGCACCAGACGCTAGAGCGTCATCGGCTGCATTCCCACGCGGAGCGTGGGAATGATAAAAAATGTCCCCTCCCCCATGCAGGGGGAGGGATTAGGGAGGGGGGTAGAATCTTGGCTTTTCCACTGCTCTACCCCCATCCTAACCTTCCCCCTGCATGGGGGAAGGGACGGTCGGTTCTAATGGACTATCTGGGTTAAACTCGCCGCCATGAAAAACGTCCGTCTGGTCATTCCCGATTTGTTTTTGCCGAAAGACTTTGCCGCAGAGGTTTGCGCGGAATTGCATTTGCCCTCTTTGGAAAAGCTGCTGGGACGCGGGCGTAGCGAAATTATTGAGCCTGTTCCGCTGGAAAATTTGCTGTGTGAGTTATTTGATGTGCCGTGCCAGGCAGATGCGCCGATCGCGCCTGTTTCCGCCGCTTTTGACGGGCTCGGTGCAGGGTGCTGGCTGCGCGCTGACCCGGTGCATTTGCGCTTGCAGCACGATCAGATGCTGTTGCTGCCGAATATGGAAATCAGCGCGGGCGAGGCTGGGCAAATGTGCGCCAGTTTGAATGGACACTTTGCGGGGCAGGGCATGGAATTTTTTGCGCCGCATCCGCAACGTTGGTATGTGCGGCTGGGCACGCTGCCGCGCATCCACACTAGGCCGCTGTCACAAGTCATTGGTAGCGATGTGCGCGGTGCTTTGCCAACCGGCGAAGAGGCGGCGCGCTGGCATCAGGTGTTCAATGAGATCCAGATGCTGTTGTTTGCACATCCCCTCAACGAATCCCGCGATGCGCGCGGGGCGTTGCCGATTAACAGCGTCTGGCTATGGGGCGGCGGCAGTGTGATGGGACTGTTGCAGAAGTCTTACGACAATGTGAGTTCGGATGAGGTGTTGGTTGAAATGTTCGCTGCGGCTGCGGGTGTTCCTTTTGCGGCATGGTCTGAGCAATGGTGTGATGCAGAAAACAATGGCAAGCAATTGCTGGTCTGGACGGGGTTGCGATCTGCATTGCAGAGCGGCGATTTGGCCACTTGGCGCGTGGCATTGCAGGATTTTGAAAGAGGCTATGCACGGCCGTTATGGCAAGCGTTGCGCTCCGGAAAAATCGCGCGGTTGCAGATAGATATTTTGGGCGGGGATAGCACACGGCGCGTCCTGTTGACGCGCGGCGACACTTGGACATTCTGGCGGCGTGCCAGGCGCTTGGCTGAATATTCAATGGTGTAGAATGCCACATCAGAATCTTGGGGAGTGACCGTGTCTTTTTGGGAAACCGCAATTCATTTTTTCTGGCGTGATGAATCCCTGTTGGTACTGGTGATGGCGCTGAGTTTGGCGTTCCTGCTGTTTCATTTTCATAAAGAAGAGCGCCGCAGCATCACCAACACGCTGGGCTTTTTCTTTGCCTGCCTGTTCGGACAATTATTAAGCGGCCTGATTCATGCTATGCGATTCGACATGGCGGCTTCCGTGTTGCACGAGGCCTTCGTTATCGGCGGCGGAATCGCGCTGATTCGTCTGTGGGGCCTGCTGATGTTCCGGATCGTTTTGCCGCTTGCGCGCATGACCCCGCCGCGTATTGCCGAAGATTTTTTTGTCATCATCGCCTACATAGCCTGGGGCATGGTGCGGCTGCGTTATGCCGGTCTCGATTTAGGCAGCATCGTGGCGACTTCGGCGATGATCACTGCCGTGGTGGCATTCGCCATGCAGGATACGCTGGGTAATATTCTCGGCGGCCTGGCTTTGCAGTTGGATAACTCGGTTCAGATCGGCGACTGGGTCAAAGTGGATGATGTGGTCGGGCGCGTAGTGGACATTCGTTGGCGTTCCACGCTGGTTGAGACGCGTAATTGGGAAACTGTGGTGTTCCCGAATAGTCAGCTGATGAAAAATAAATTTTTGGTGTTGGGTCGCCGTACTGATCAACCGGTGCAGTTGCGCCGCTGGGTGTGGTTCAACGTAAGCATGGACACGCCGCCTGCCAGGGTGATCAGTCTGTCCGAAGAAGCTATCCAGCAGACCGACATTGCCAATGTGGCGAAGAACCCGTTGCCCAATTGCGTGTTGATGGACATGGACGACAAAGGCTACGCGCGTTACGCGATGCGCTATTGGCTGACTGACCTGGTATTCGATGATCCGACTGATGCAGCTGTACGCTGGCAGATTATGACGGCGCTGCAACGCGCGGATATCAAGCTGGCAATGGATGAAAGAAGCATCCATCTGACCAAGGAAAATGAAAAATATGAAGAAGCGCTGCACCAGCGCGAAGTGATGTTGCGCATTAAGACCTTGCGCCGGGTGGAACTGTTTTCGCAGATGGCCGACGGAGAACTCAAGACGTTGGCTGAACGGCTCAAATATATGCAGTTTGCCAAGGGCAATGTGATCACCAAACAAGGCGCGACCGGGCAGTACTGGTTGTTCATCATTATCAACGGCGAAGCGGAGGTATTTATCGATGCGGCGAATGGCGAAAAGCGCAGTCTCAATGTTTTGTCCAAGGGCAGCTTTTTCGGCGAGATGAGTCTGATGACCGGTGCACCGCGTGTCGCCTCAGTGATTGCCAAGACCGATATCGAATGTTATCGCCTCGACAAGGAGGCATTCGAAGAAATTTTGTTGGCGCGTCCTGGCATCGCCGATGAGGTTTCGCATATTCTCGTCATGCGCAGGACGCAACTGGACAGCGCACTGCAAAATCTGGACGAGGAAGCATTGCATAAGGAAATGCACCACCGCCACAGCGAAGTGTTGGCGACCATCAAACGATTCTTCGGTTTGTAGTATCATTGCGCCGCGTTTAATAACCAATGACTTGGCTGCCGTTAACCAATGACTTTGTTGGCGTAGTTTGCCAACTTAAGTCAGATGGCTATGCAAAGCCTTTGGGCAACCTATAACCAACCACTTGGCAACCGTCTTCTGGTTGCTTAGTGGGATGGCTAGTAGTTCCATCAGTGGAATGGCTAGTAGTTCCAACAGTCAGATGGCTATAACCAGCCGCTTGGCCACCGTTTTTTGGTGGCGTAGCGGAATGGCTAGTGGTTTCATCAGTAGTCATATCAGCAGGGGAAGAACCATGAAAATATCATTTTTGGATTTTGAAAGCCCTATTGCCGAGCTGGAAGACAAGATCGAGCAACTGCGGTATATACAGGATGATTCGGCACTCGATATCGCTGACGAAATATCGCGCTTGTCGAAGAAGAGCGAAGCATTGACCAAGGACGTTTATGCCAAGCTTTCACCGTGGCAAATCTCACAGGTGTCACGTCACCCGCAGCGTCCTTACACGCTGGATTACATCGAGCATCTGTTCACCGATTTTGAAGAATTGCACGGCGACCGCTGCTTTGGGGATGACAAGGCCATCGTGGCCGGACTGGCGCGTTTCAACGGGCAAAGCGTGATGGTGATCGGCCATCAGAAAGGTCGCGATACCAAGGAAAAGATCGTGCGCAATTTTGGCATGCCGCGTCCCGAAGGTTATCGCAAGGCGATGCGCCTGATGCGGCTGGCGGAAAAATTCGGCATTCCCATCATGACCTTCATCGACACACCCGGCGCGTATCCCGGCGTGAACGCGGAAGAGCGCGGCCAGTCCGAAGCGATTGGGCGCAATCTTTACGAGATGAGTGAATTGCGCGTGCCGATCATCTGCACCGTGATCGGTGAGGGCGGTTCCGGCGGCGCGCTGGCGATCGCGGTGGGCGACGCGCTGCTGATGTTGCAATACAGCACCTACTCGGTGATCTCGCCGGAAGGCTGCGCTTCGATTCTGTGGAAGAGCGCGGAAAAAGCGCCCGATGCCGCAGAGACCCTGGGTATCACCGCGACGCGTTTGAAGGCGCTGGGCTTGGTGGACAAGATCATCAGCGAGCCGCTGGGCGGCGCGCATCGCGATTATGCGATGACCATGCAGAACGTGAAAAAGGCATTGCAAGACGCGCTGAAAATCGTCCAAAGCAAACCGACTGCAAATCTGATGCAAGATCGCTTCAATCGCTTGATGGGCTATGGCAAGTTCAAGGAAGTTGCACTCCAGTAACTTTTTATTCATTCGTCATTCCGGCGTAGGCCGGAATCCAGCTAATCAAATAATTTCCGGCGTAGCCGGACAACGCCTGGTTCTTTGATAAACCCAACTGGATTCCGGCCTGCGCCGGAATGACGTAGTTTGCTGGTATGGCGAAATGAGCAAGCAACCCTGCGTATACCTGCTGGCTAGCGGACGAAATGGCACTTTGTATGTGGGCGTCACATCGAATTTGATCAAGCGGGTGTGGGAGCACAAGATTCACGTTGTTGATGGCTTCACCAAGAAGTATCAGGTGGATCGCCTTGTCTGGTATGAGGTGCATGAAACGATGGAATCGGCCGTTCAACGGGAAAAGGCAATCAAGGAATGGCAGCGCGCATGGAAACTGAGATTAATAGAGAAATCCAATCCGGATTGGGCGGATCTGTATGAAACACTGTGTTGACTGGATTCCGGATCAGGCCAGGAATGACGACTTCGGGTCTGCTAGTGGACTTCCAAAATCCTCTTGCTGATCGTGTGGCTGCGCAGATCGCGCCGCTGCTTCCCGAGCACAGCTCGATCCTGATCGGCTTGAGCGGCGGGGTGGACTCGGTGGTGCTGTTGCATCTGCTGCACCAACTCGCCGCGCGTTTCTTCTGGCAACTTTCCGCATTGCATGTCCATCACGGCATCAGCCGGAATGCCGATGCGTGGGCGGAGTTCTGTGCCGACCTGTGCGCCCGCCATCACATTTCCTTGCACGTCGAACACGTGGATATCGCACCGTTGCGCGCACATGGCATCGAGGCGGCGGCGCGCAAGCTGCGCCACGCGGCGTTTGCCAGGCAACCGTGCGACTTCGTGGCACTGGCGCACCATGCCGACGATCAGGCGGAAACGCTGCTGCTGCAATTGCTGCGCGGCGCAGGGGTGCGCGGCGCGAGTGCAATGCCGCTGCTCGCCGAGCGCGCAGGCTCACCCAATTTATTGCGTCCTCTGCTGCATCGTTCCCGCCAGGAAATTCTCGACTACGCTGCCGCGCATGACTTGCAGTGGATAGAGGACGAAAGCAACGCCGACGACAACTATCCGCGCAACTTTTTGCGCCATCGCGTGCTGCCGTTGCTGAGTGAAAAATTTCCCGCTTATCGCGACACCCTGGCGCGCAGCGCGCAGCATTTCGCCGAGGCCAGTAAGCTGCTGGATGAGCTGGCGCAACAGGATGCGCCTGATTTATTCCCCTCTGATAAAACTACTAGCCATTCGACTAGGCTGCCCAAATACGGCAGCCAAGTCTCTGGTTATCCCGCAAGCGGGAGAGGGGTTGGGGGAGAGGGTGACGAGTTCAGCCTGGAAGTATCGCGCCTGCAATCTCTCTCCCAGCCACGAGCAAAAAACCTGCTGCGCTATTTCTTGCATAGTGTCGGCACCCCGATGCCGCAAGCCGTGCAACTGGACGACATGTTGCAGCAACTGTGCAACGCGCGGGAGGATGCCGCCGTGTGCATCTCCTACGGCGAATGGCAGGTGCGCCGCTATCAGGGCAAGGTGTATGCGCTGCGCGCGTTGGGCGAATTTGACCGGAGCCTTGTATTGCCGTGGCACGGCGAAGTGGAACTGGATTGGCCTGCGCTGCATGCGCGGCTGCATTTCAAACACACCAAAAGCTCAGGCATCAGTCTGGCGAAATTGCAGTGCGCGCCGGTGACGCTACGCCTGCGTAGCGGCGGCGAAACCCTGCGTTCCCAGCCGAATGCCGCGACGCGCACCCTGAAGAACCTGCTGCAAGAACACCACGTCCCGCCCTGGCAACGCGACCGCCTGCCGCTGCTGTATTGCGGCGATGAACTGGTGTGCGTGCCCGGTGTGGCGATTGCGGCGGAGTATCAGGCTGTTGCGGAAGAGGCGGGTTTCGCGGTGGCTTTTTGCCCTGATCAGGACGCTCCGGGCGGCGAAAATAATTCGAGTCCGCTACTTTAATTTTTTTGCTCAGTCCCGCTCGAATGTAGGGTTACAGATCATTTGGGGATAGACCTGTATGCTTTGCAACGCGCGCTAGCATTTTGGGGCCGATTTCGTCGCCATCATGGAAGGCAAAAACAAAATCAGGGTCGCCATTGCGGGAAAGTGTTTTATGCGAACCGGATTGTCGCTTGACTTGCCAACCAAGTCGCAGCAGCGCAGCGAGAAGGCGCTTGGCTTTGACCGACGGCCATTGGCTCATGCAGCAATTGGGATAGAAATGTTTATGGCAAAGGGACGACTTTCGCTGTGCTCAAGCCGATCAGCAATAACGCGAAGGGCGAGAACCTCAACCTTGGACATTGCTTCCAGCGATGTCGCACCGTAAGCGAGGACTCCCGGCAACTCCGGGACTTCCGCCAACCAACGCCCATCTGATTCTTGTTCCTGTTCTATGGTGAAATTCATTCTGTCTTCCAGTTCAATTTAGGTTCATAGTTTAATTGTACTCCGGGATCGCTAATTCAAGGGGTGGTGTGTGTTGGCCTTTACCGACAGGTTAGGAGATAAAGACATGCTAAAAACCCAAAGGCTTTTCATCAGCGCCGTCAGCAATGCGTGGGCGGCTTGCCTTTGTGTTGCTAATAAGATTTTTAAAGCGGGTTATTTCTTCGTCTTTAGTTGCTATGACCTTCTTGTATTCATCTATTTGAGATCGAAGTTCCGCTACTTGAGCTTGAAGTTTCGCTATTTGCGCCATCAGATCAGAGTCTCTTTTTGCAAAGCGCGGGCGGTAAAGAGATGCTGCAACCAATTGAACATGGGCTACGCCCCCTAACATAAAGTAGATCCCCTAAAACGCGCCAGCCAAGACACCTTCAAGGGATTTGTTGGCTCGCACTCTACCACGCGCAGGTTGGTGGTCAACGAGTCAATACCTCTCGCAGGGCTTGCCGACTGCGACAGCGTAAGCAAATCCTGATAGAATGCCAAGCCGTTTTTTATTAACTATTATTAAGTTTGGAGAAAGTAGCATGGCTGTTGAACGTACCCTGTCGATTATCAAACCCGATGCTGTGGCCAAGAATGTCATCGGCCAGATTTACACCCGCTTTGAAAAAGCCGGTTTGAAGATCATTGCCGCGCGCATGGTGCGATTGTCGCGTGCTGAAGCGGAAGGCTTTTACGCTGTACACCGCGCCCGCCCGTTCTTCAAGGATCTGGTGGATTTCATGATCTCCGGCCCGGTGGTGATCCAGGCGCTGGAAGGCGAAGGCGCGATTCTGAAGAACCGCGATCTGATGGGCGCGACCGATCCGAAGAAGGCCGACAAAGGCACTATCCGCGCTGACTTCGCCGATAGCATCGATGCGAATGCGGTGCACGGCTCCGATGCGGCTGAAACGGCTGCGGTGGAAATCGCATATTTCTTCCCGGCGATGAATGTTTACTCGCGTTAATACTCAAAGATACTAATGCAACAAAACCTACTCGACTTTGATGCGCAAGCATTGGCCGGCTATTTCACGGAAATGGGCGAGAAGCCGTTCCGTGCGCGCCAGTTGATGCGCTGGATTTACAAAGTCGGGGAGCCCGATTTCGCCGCGATGACTGACATCGCGGCAGCGTTGCGCGACAAGCTCGCGCAATGCGCGTGCATCACCGCGCCGAATGTGATGCGCGAAGAATTATCCGACGACGGTACGCGCAAGTGGCTGCTGAACGTCGGCACCGGCAATGCCGTGGAAGCGGTGTACATTCCCGAGACCGACAGAGGTACCTTGTGCGTTTCCACCCAGGCCGGGTGCGCGCTGAATTGCACGTTTTGTTCGACCGGCAAGCAGGGTTTCAATCGCAACCTCAGCGTGGCGGAAATCATCGGCCAGTTGTGGTGGGCGAACCATCAGCTCGGCAAGGATGCCGAGGGTAACTGGAAAATCAGCAACGTGGTGATGATGGGCATGGGCGAGCCGCTGTTGAATTTTGACAACACGGTGAGCGCGCTGCGTCTGATGCTGGACGATCACGGCTATGGACTGTCGCGCCGCCGTGTGACGGTTTCCACTTCCGGCATCGTGCCGGCGATGGACAGATTGCGCGAGGAATGTCCGGTGGCCTTGGCGGTGTCGCTGCATGCGCCGAATGACAAGTTGCGCGACGAGCTGGTGCCGATCAACCAGAAGTATCCGCTCAAAGTGTTGCTGGCCGCATGCCAGCGTTATCTGGAACGTGCGCCGCGCGATTTCATCACCTTCGAATATGTGATGCTGGAAGGCGTGAATGATTCGGTGCAACAGGCCCGCGAGCTGGTGAAGCTGGTGCGCGACGTGCCGTGCAAATTTAACCTGATCCCGTTCAATCCGTTTCCACAAACGCATTATCGGCGCTCAAGCCAGGATGCCATTCAGCGTTTCCGCGATGTGCTGATGCAGGCAGACATCGTGACCACCACGCGCAAGACGCGCGGAGATGATATCGCTGCTGCCTGCGGACAGCTGGCAGGGCAGGTTCAGGATAAGACCAAACGAACCATGCAACGCGCCAGCGGGGCTGTATAGATGGATAATTGGGGCTGTATAGATGCATGCCGAGGTGCACCGTGAATAAATTAATTGCGCTATCGTTTTCTTTGGCGATTTCTTTGGCGTTTTCGTTGGTCATATTGGCGGGCTGCGGCACGCCTTCGGACAGCTCGCACGCCATCAAGAGTGCCAAGGTGCATACCGAATTAGCGGGTTTGTACTATGAGCGTGCGCAACTCGGCATCGCGCTGGACGAGTTAACACAAGCCTTGCAGGCCGATCGAGACTATGCGCCAGCCTACAGCGTGCGCGGCTTGGTGCATATGGCATTGCGCGAGGACAAAGAGGCTGAGGAGGATTTTAAGAGAAGTCTGCACCTCGATAATACGAATTCCGATACGCATAACAACTATGGCTGGTTCTTGTGTCAGCGCAACAGGGAAAAAGAGGCTATTCCCCAGTTCATGGCGGCAATCAAAAATCCTTTGTATACGACACCCGGTCTTGCCTATCTGAATGCCGGGCTGTGTTCCAGAAAAGCCGGCAACAACAAGGATGCCGAGGAGTTTCTGCAAAAGGCGCTGCTGGTGCAGCCTGAAATGACGCAAGCGCTGTTTGCTCTGGCAGAATTGAACTTTGCCAATGCTGATTACTTCGCAGCCAAGAAATATTTCGCGAATCTTTCGCAAAAAACCGACAATCTGACAGCGGAGCAACTCTGGCTGGGGGTGCGTATCAATCGCAAGGTTGGCGATCGTAATTCAGAGGCCAGCTATGGCACGCAGTTGCGCAATCGTTTTCCAGATGCGCGCGAAACTCAATTGTTGATACATGGTGAATAATGGAGCATCTTCCGGAAAATAACGCCGAGCAAAGCAATCGTTCTGCCGAGATACCGCTGACTTCGTTGGGCAGGATGCTGCGCGAAGCGCGCGAGCGTTTTGGTTTGAGCGTGGCGGATGTGGCCGCCCAGATCAAGTTCGCACCGCGCCAAATTGAGGCTCTGGAAGCGGACGATTTCAAGCATCTGCCCGAGGCGGCTTTTTTGCGCGGCTTTGTGCGCAGTTATGCCAAGATTTTGCACCTGGATGCGCAGACTTTATTGGCGGCTCTGCCGCAACCAAAAGCGGCTGCGGCAGAGTTGATACCGGCTTCGGTCGAGGTGCCGTTTCCTGCCGCGCATTCATCGCAAAGACAAAATCTGATCTTGTTGGGCGCTGCGTTGCTGCTGGCCGTGATTGTGGTGGGATTTTCGGTGTGGCATTTCACCAATCCGCTTAAGCAATCCAAGGCGGCGAAGATTGAAACTCCGGTTCCTTTGCCCGCTGAAATGCAAATCATCCCGGCTCCGCCTGTCCCGAAACAGAACATGATTGCACCCTCTATTCCTGCCGAACCGAAGCTGCGATCTTCGGCAACCGTGGAGCAATCTTCGGTTCGGGTTGCGAAGACCGCCGCTGCTCAAACCGTGCCGCAAACCGAATCAACAGATTCTGCGACCCGTCACGACACCTCGACGCAGGCCACCGCGCTGCGCCTGGTGTTCGATGAGGAGTCCTGGACTGAAATCACAGACAAAGATGGCAAAATTATTTCTTCCAGGGTCCACCCGCGCGGAAGTGAAATGAATCTGCGTGGGCACATGCCGCTGTCGCTGGTGATCGGTCATGCGGCAACGACGCATTTGTACCAGGACGGTGAGCAAGTGGACTTGACGCCATACATCAATTCTTCAAGCGAAGTGGCGCGACTGACGCTGGAGTGAATATGAGTGCGACCATTATCAAACGCCGTCCGTCGCAACGGGTACTGGTCGGCAAAGTAATGCTGGGAGGCGGCGCGCCTATTGTGGTGCAGTCCATGACCAATACCGATACTGCCGATGTCGAAGCGACCACGCAGCAGGTATTCGAGTTGGCCAAGGCCGGTTCGGAATTGGTGCGCATCACGGTCAATACTCCCGAGGCTGCCGCGCAAGTGGCGCACATACGCTCGCGATTGGACAGCATGGGTTGTGATGTGCCGCTGGTCGGTGATTTCCACTACAACGGACATCGCTTGCTCACCGACTACCCTGATTGTGCGCAGGCCCTGGCGAAATACCGCATCAATCCGGGTAACGTCGGGCGCAATCGCAAGGAAGATGATCCGTTCACGATGATGATAGAAACCGCTATCCGCTACGACAAGCCAGTGCGGATCGGTGTGAATTGGGGCAGCCTGGATCAGAATTTAGTCGTGCGCATGATGGATGAGAATTCGCGTCTTGCGCAACCAAGAGAAGCAAATGAAGTGACCCGTGCCGCGCTGATCGCTTCCGCGCTGGAAAGTGCGCAGCGCGCCGAGCAATTGGGTTTAGCGCATAACCGCATCGTATTGTCCTGCAAGGTGAGCGATGTGCAGGATTTGATCGCGGTGTATCGCGCGCTGACATTGCAATGCGATTATGCGCTGCATCTCGGTTTGACTGAGGCGGGCATGGGTTCGAAGGGTATCGTGGCTTCGACCGCCGCGCTGGCGGTGCTGTTGCAGGAAGGCATAGGCGACACTATCCGTATTTCGCTGACACCGGAACCGGGCGGTGATCGCACACAAGAAGTGCTGGTCGGGCAGGAAATTTTGCAGACCATGGGAATGCGCGCATTTGCGCCCATGGTGACGGCGTGTCCGGGTTGCGGACGCACCACCAGCAGCTTCTTTCAGGAATTGGCGCAAAGCATCCAGACGCATCTGCGCACGCAGATGCCGCTGTGGCGCGAGCAGTATGAAGGCGTGGAGAACATGACCGTGGCGGTGATGGGCTGTGTGGTGAACGGGCCGGGCGAAAGCAAGCTGGCCAACATTGGCATCAGCCTGCCGGGAACCGGCGAGAGTCCCGCCGCGCCGATCTATATCGACGGCGAAAAAGCCATGACTTTGCGCGGTGACAACATCGCGGCAGAATTCACGCACATTGTGGATGAGTATGTGGAACGGAAATACGTAAAAAGGGAAGGGTAAAGGGAGAAGGGAAAAGGGTGAGGCAGCAAGCAGGGTTTACCCTTCTCCCTTTCACCTTAGCCTTTCGCCAAGTGTAATTATGAGCAATGAAACACTACAAGCCGTGCGCGGCATGAACGACATTCTGCCGGACGAGGCCGGGTTGTGGTTATGGTTCGAGGAAGTGGTGCGCGATTGGCTGCACAGCTATGGCTATCGCAACATCCGTATGCCGCTGGTCGAGCCAACAGATTTGTTCAAGCGCGCCATCGGCGAAGTGACCGACATCGTCGAAAAAGAGATGTACAGCTTTGCGGATGCGTTGAACGGCGACCAGCTGACGCTGCGCCCGGAGGGAACAGCCTCTTGTGTGCGTGCCGTGCTGCAACACAATTTGCTGTATAACGCGCCTCAGCGCTTGTATTACAGCGGACAGATGTTTCGCCATGAGCGTCCGCAGAAAGGACGCTACCGCCAGTTTCATCAATTCGGCGTTGAAGCGTTGGGTTTTGCCGGGCCGGACATCGATGCCGAACAGATTTTGATGTGCGCGCGGCTGTGGAAAAAGCTTGGCCTACGTGATGTCACGCTGCAACTGAATACTTTGGGTGATGCCGCTTCACGGCATCGTCATCGCGCCAAGCTGATCGCCTATTTTAAACAGCGCGCAGAGCTGTTGGATGCCGAGGCCACGCGCCGTTTGCACAGCAATCCGTTGCGCATTCTGGACAGCAAGAATCCGGCGATGCAGGATTTGATTGCTGCCGCACCCAGGCTGATGGACGAGTTGGAAGAAGACGCGCTGCGGCATTTTGATGAGGTGCAAGCGATGCTCAAACGCCACGATGTGCCATTTGAGATCAACCCGCATCTGGTGCGCGGGCTGGACTACTACAATCGCACCGTGTTCGAATGGGTGACCACGCGCCTCGGCGCACAAGGCACCATCTGCGCGGGTGGCCGCTATGATGGGCTGGTCGAACAGATCGGCGGCAAGCCCACCCCCGCAACCGGTTTCGCGATGGGTGTGGAGCGTCTGCTGGCGTTGTTGCAGGACGATGGCATGGCATTACCCAAACCGGAAGTGGATGTGTATGTGGTGCATCAGGGCGAACTGGCCAGCCAGTTGGCCAGCCGAATGGCGGAGCAATTGCGCGACAGCAATTTGAGAGTGCTGTTGCATTGCGGCGGCGGCAGCTTCAAGTCGCAGATGAAAAAAGCCGATGCCAGCGGTGCGTGCGTTGCGCTGGTCATTGGTGATGACGAAGCGCAAGCGAACGAGATCAGCGTAAAGCCGATGCAGGGTGGCGAACAGGAGCGGGTGAGCGTGCAGAATCTCACCGCGACAGTGGTGCGGCTCTTAAAACTGTAGCGAGCAGTCTGATAGCAAGGCGCCCGGAGCGCAGAACACGAGGCATATCTGATAGATAGACGAGTGTTCGAGCACCGCGCAACGATGCTAGCGGGCGGCGTAGTAGGTTTTTAGAGTCGCAAATAAATTTATCAAGTAGGAGCGGACGACATGGCAGCATTGGATTTGCAGGAACAGGAACAATTCGAAGCCCTCAAGGCGTGGTGGAATGATAACCGCAACCAGATACTCGGTGCGTTGTTGATCGTGGTCGTCGCGATGGGTGGCTGGCGCGGTTGGCAGTATTACCAGCACAAACAGGCTGATGAAGCTGCGACTTTGTATCAGCAATTCATCGAGCAACTTGCCAGCAAGGATGCCAAGCGCGTCAACGATGCCGCTGCTGCGGTGACGGATAAATTCGCTTCCACCGCCTATGCCGCACGTGCCGCGTTGCTGGCGGCGCAAGTGAATGAACAGGGCAAAGATCTGGCGCGTGCCAAGACGCAATTGCAATGGGTGATCGATCATGCCGGCGAAGCCACTCTGAAAGACGTGGCGCGGTTGCGTCTGGCGGCAGTCCTTCTGGACGAAAAAAATTATGCGGATGCTCTGAAGCTGCTGGAAGCCAAACATCCGGACTCGTTCGATGGCTTGTATGCTGACCTGACAGGCGATGTGTTGAGCGCGCAGGGCAAGATCGATGAAGCCAGGAGTTCATACAAACTGGCTTACGAAAAAATCGATGCCCAAAGCATGTATCGCAATCTGATTCAGATGAAACTCGATGCTTTGGGCACGGCTAAATGAAATTAGTGCGTTTGCGGTTGTTGCTGGCATTGCTCGTGCTGGGCGGCTGTGCTTCCACGGATGAATCCATACCGGACTGGGCCGGTGTGAAGGGCGATGCGGAACCTGCCAAGCTGGTCGAGTTCAGTGGGACCGCCAAGTTCGAAGTGCGTTGGCATAGCAATGTCGGCGATCCAGGCGCGGATTTGTTGCAACCCGCGCTGAGCAAAGATGCGATTTATAGCGCTACCGGCAAGGGCAGTTTGATGCGTCTGGATCGTGCCACCGGCAAGCAAGTGTGGCGCATCCAGACCGGTATTGTCGTTAGCGGCGGAGTGGCCAGCGGCGATGGCTTGGTGCTCATCGGCGGCGACAAGGGTGATGTACTGGCTTACGACGAAGATGGCAAACTGAGATGGAAGAGTCTGGTCTCCAGCGAAGTGTTGAGCGTGTCGCAAGTTACGGACGGCAAGGTAATGGTGCGCAGCGGTGATGGGCGCATCGCCGGATTGAACGCGGCAGACGGCAAGCGCGTGTGGATGTATGAGCGCAGCACACCGGCGCTGGTGGTGCGCAGCCATGCCGGAGTCACCATCCAGCGCGGCGTGGCATATGCCGGATTTGCCGGCGGGAAATTAGCCGCGATCAGCATCAAGGATGGTGAAGTGCTGTGGGAAGCGCAGGTGTCGCAACCGCGCGGCAATACCGAACTGGAGCGCATCAGCGACATCACCAGCGACCCGGTCGTGGATGACGAACAAGTTTGTGCCATTGCTTTCCAAGGGCGTATCGCGTGTTTTGACACAGCGCAAGGCAGCCCGTTATGGAACCGCGACATCTCCAGCGAAAAGGGCATGATGGTGTTGCGCAAATATCTCTACCTCAGCGATGTGAGCGGATCCGTGATTGCTTTGGATAAGACCAGTGGCAGCACGACATGGAAGAATGGACAGTTGTTGTCGCGCGGCATCACTGCGCCCTATGCCTTGGGAAATTTTGTCGTGGTTGGCGACTTCGAAGGTTATCTGCATGGCTTGAACCGCGAAGATGGAAACTTTGTCGCGCGTATCAAACTAGATGGAGGCGCGATTGTGGCGGCACCACTTGAGATGGACGGCGGACTGCTGGTGCAAACGCGCGGCGGTGAGTTGTATTCGCTGTCTTTAAAATAGCCAAGGAGAAATTTTAACCACGGAACACATGGAATACACGGGAAATGTTTAATTCATGGTTTTTGCTCCGTGTGTCCCGTATGTTCCGTGGTTGAGTTGTTTTTTTTAGGATTAAAGGTTTTCATATGTTGCCCACAGTAGTTTTAGTTGGTCGTCCGAACGTGGGTAAGTCCACCTTGTTCAATCGCCTCACGCGCAGCCGCGACGCACTGGTCGCTGATGTGCCGGGGCTGACACGCGACCGTCATTACGGACGCGGCAGGGTAGGGGATAGACCCTATCTGGTGGTGGATACCGGCGGGCTGGAGCCGGTCGCCAAAGACGGCATCCTGTTCGAGATGGCCAAGCAAAGCCGCCAGGCCGTGGACGAAGCCGATGTGGTCATGTTCTTGGTCGATGGTCGTGCCGGTTGCACGCCGCAAGATGCCATCATCGCCGAACAATTGCGCAAGACCGGCAAGCCGATCTTGTTGCTGGTCAACAAAGCCGAAGGTATGGCACGCGCCAAAGTGACTGCCGATTTTTTTGAGTTGGGCTTGGGAGAACCATTGCCGATTTCCTCGGCGCATGGCGACAACGTGAACGAAGTGGTCGAAATCGCACTGGAGAACTTTCCGCCTGAGGCAGAAGAAGAATCCAACGCAGAACATCCACCGAAATTGGCTATCGTCGGTCGCCCTAATGTTGGCAAATCCACGCTGGTGAATGCCATCCTGGGCGAGCAGCGCGTGATCGCGTTCGACCAGCCGGGCACCACGCGCGACAGCATCTACATCGACTTCGAGCGCGACGGCAAGCAATACACCATCATCGACACCGCCGGGGTGCGCAGACGCGGCAAGGTGGAAGAAGCGGTGGAGAAATTTTCCGTGATCAAAACCATGCAGGCGATCGAAGATGCCAACGTGGTGGTGCTGGTGGTGGATGCCCGCGATCAGATCACCGAGCAGGACGCGCACGTCGCCGATTACGTGCTGCAAGCGGGGCGCGCCTTGGTGCTGGCGGTCAACAAATGGGACGGGCTGGACGAGCATCATCGCGATCAGGTCAAGCGCGACATCGAGCGCAAGCTGCATTTCCTGAGCTTCGCCAAACTGCATTTCATTTCCGCGTTGCACGGCAACGGTGTGACGAATGTGCTGAAGTCGGTGGACGAGGCTTATGCCGCAGCGATGGCAAAATTGTCCACGCCGAAACTCACTCGCGCGCTGATCGCCGCACTGGAAAAACAAGAGCCGCCGAAAGGGGGACGCTTCACTCCCAAGATGCGCTACGCCCACCAAGGCGGCAGCAACCCGCCGCTGATCGTGATACACGGCAGCGGGTTGGACGACGTGCCCGCCAGCTATACCCGATATCTGGAGCGCACCTTTTGCGAAATCTTCAAGCTTAAAGGCACGCCGCTGAAGATTCAATTCAACTCCAGCAAGAATCCGTTCGAGGGAAAGAAGCCGAGAGCGTTAACCGAAACCGAACAGCGGCGCGCACATCGCGCCCGCATCCGCGGACGCAAGCTGTACGGATAGGGAGCCTCTAAAAATTCAGAGTTCGCCCAAATGCAAGACGCGTAAAAAATTTCGCCGCGCCGCATATGTTTGGATATGTAAGCAAGAAAGTTTTTATGCAACGCAGCAGTGGGGATGAAATGTGGTTTTTTAGAGGTTCCCATAATTTAACCGTGTATTCAGCCTGAAAGGAGCACCATGAGCACATTCGCCTTCTATCAAAAAGTCGTGGCACTCAATTCCGATGTGCACCGCAATCTGAAATTCGCCGCCAATGAGGCCAACTTTTCCTTCGCGCGCGATACCACTGCTGTGCTATTGGCCGGAGTGGAATTTGCCGAAGCAGCGCGTGAATATCCCATCGTGTTCATACGCGGGCAGGATAAGCAGATGCGGCCAGTGGCATTGCTCGGTGTGCGCGATGGAGAGAATCTGTTCGTGGACGAACAAGGCAAGTGGGACGCGCGCTACATTCCGGCATTCGTGCGGCGCTATCCGTTCGTGATGGCGGAGGGCGGTGCAGCAGGGCAGTTGGTGGTATGCATAGACGAGAGTTGTCCCGCGCTGAACGCGAATCATGGCGAGTTGTTGATCAACGCCGAAGGCAAGCTGGAGCCGCGCATGAATGAGGTGATGCAGTTCCTGCAAAACTTCCAGCGCGAATTTGCGCGTACCGAACTGATCACCAGGCAGCTTGATGAGCTCGGGCTGTTCATTCAGCAAGGCGCGCGCTTTGATACCAACACCGGTGAGACTTTCCAGCTCAACGACTTCTACCTGATCGACGAAGCGAAATTAGGTCAGATCGCTGATGCCAAACTGCCCGAGTTGTTCCGCAGCGGCGCATTGGGCCTGGGCTATCTGCATCTGGCTTCGCTGGGCAATATGCGCAAGTTGCTGGATGGTGTGTCAGCACGTTCGGCGGCACAAAAGCAAGCAGCTCCTGCTGCGAATTCTCCGTTGCATTAGCCTGCGAGAACCTTCAGAGCTACCTAAAGAAAGTGACAATCGTGCTCGACGAATTTATCCACGAACCGCGCATTGCCTACTTCTCGATGGAGATCGCGCTGCGCAATGAAATCCCGACCTACGCCGGAGGGTTGGGCATACTCGCCGGTGATACCGTGCGCTCGGCCACCGATCTCGAACTGCCGATGGTGGCGGTCAGTCTGGTCAGCCGCGCCGGCTACTTCCGTCAAGAGATCGACGCCCAAGGCCGGCAACTGGAACACCCGGCGACATGGGATCCCAAGCGCTGGGCGCAACCGCTCGATGCCAAAATCGCCGTGCCGATCGAGGGCCGCACGGTCTGGATCGGCGCATGGTTGTACGTGCTGGAAGGCAGCATGGGTGGCCGCCAGCCGGTGCTGCTGCTCGATACCGACCTGAATGAGAACAACAGCGACGACCGCGAAATCACCCACTATCTCTACGGCGGCGACAACGTTTACCGGTTCAAGCAGGAAATCGTGCTTGGGTTGGGCGGCGTGCGCCTGCTGCAGGCACTCGGTTTCACCATCCGGCATTTCCATATGAACGAGGGCCACTCCGCGTTGCTTGGGCTGGAATTGATGCGGCGCTATACTTACCCAACCGAAGAGTTGCGGCCCGGCGAATCGCCCTACGACCTCCCGCGCGTTCGCGACCTGTGCAGCTTTACCACCCACACCCCGGTCGAAGCCGGCCATGACCGTTTTCCTTACGACCTGGTGCAGGGCATCCTCGACAATGGCTTCGACATCGAAATCATCAAGCGTCTGGCCGGCGAGGATAGCCTGAACATGACGCGGCTGGCGCTGAACCTGAGCGAATACATCAACGGCGTCGCCAAGAAACATGCCGAAGTGTCGAATGCGATGTTTCCCGGCTACCGGGTGCATGCCATCACCAACGGCGTGCACCCGTTCATCTGGACGACAGAAAATTTCCGCCAGCTTTACGATCATTACCTGCCGGGCTGGTGCCACGAGCCCCAGTTGCTGGTGCGCGCCGACTGTTGCATTCCGGATGTCGCGATCTGGGAAGCGCACGTTCAGGCGAAACAGCATCTCATCGAGAAAGTACAGGCACTTACCGGGGTGTCGCTACGGCCGAACATACCGATCTTCGGCTTCGCGCGGCGCATGACCGCCTACAAGCGCCCGGATCTTTTGTTCTCCGATCTCGAACGGTTGCAGGCGATTGCACGCAACCACCCGTTCCAGATCGTGCTCGCCGGCAAGGCGCATCCGCGCGATGAAAGCGGCAAGCAGATAATCGAGCAACTGCATGCGCATGCCCGCGCTCTGTCCGGCACGATCACTGTCGTCTACCTGCCCGACTACGACATGGCGCTCGCACAGGCGCTGACCGCAGGAGTGGACTTGTGGCTCAATACGCCGCTGCCGCCGTTTGAGGCTTCGGGCACCAGCGGCATGAAAGCCGCGTTCAACGGCGTGCCCAACCTTTCGGTACTCGACGGCTGGTGGATCGAGGGCTGCATCGAGGGCGTGACCGGCTGGGCGATCGGCGACGCGGCGGGAATGGCCGACGGCAACGCACGCGTGCTTTACGACAAACTCGAACAGGTGGTGCTGCCGCTTTATTTCAATGACGATCACGGCGGGTGGATCAAGGTGATGAAAGGCGCGATCAGCAAGAACGCCTCCTACTTCAACAGCCATCGCATGATGCGCCGCTATGCGACTGAGGCATACGCGCGCTGAGTTTCAGTTCGGTGTCGGTGATTGCCGACGCGTTGCAGCTACGCCGCACTTCACCTTTCGGTGCGCAGCCAGCGGCCATCGCCAAAGTTATCTGTGGCCGGGTCAACTTGCTCAAGCCGGTCGTCGAGGTACTTCGGCTTTAATAGCCAAGCAGCGACGGTGATTGCTAGTGCTCTGTGCACCAACGCACAGAGAATGTCTTGAGGAAGGGGACAATCCCTGAGCGGTCGAGACACAGGCAAAAGAATTTTCCTTCCTGCAGTCTTTGGTTGCATTTCTTAATCAACCAAAGGAGCCACCCAATGAGTAACCATTTAAACCAGAGCGTCAAGGACTGCATCGCCGCTTGCAACGACTGCGCGACCGAGTGCGGCAATTGTTTCGCGCACATGAGCGGAAAGGCAAGCAAAAACGACTGTCCGGCCTGCTGTATCGAGTGCGCGGCAATCTGCCGTTTGTGCGCCGACGCGATCGCCCGCAACAGTCCGTTCGCCAAGCAGATATGCAAGCTTTGCGCGGACATCTGCGATTGGTGTGCGAAACAATGCGGCGAGCATGATATGGATCACTCTAAGCGTTGTGCCGAATCGTGCCGTCGTTGCGCCGAGACATGCCGCAAGATGGCCGCTTGAACAGAAAAAATCACCGGAACGAGTGCAATGCGAAATCGTTCGGCGGCCATTTTTGAGTCCAGCAATAATTTCAGGGCATGTCCCTGTTAACCGAGGAGTAAACCATGAAATACTCAGTATTGAAAAAAGTTGGATCGGCATTTTTGATCATCGGGCTAGCCTGCGCGCTTCCGGCCTATGCAGAAATGCATGACGGGCGTTGGGAGTCAGGTGAGCAGCATATGTCGGAGATGATGCGCGACATGTCGATTGAGACGAAGAATATGTCCGACATGATGGGAAGCGGCAGCATGAACCCGGACATGAGGAAAAAGATGTCAAGCCAGATGAAGCACATGGGTAGCATGATGAAAGACATGTCGGGCATGATGAACAAGGGTGGGACTATGAACGCCGGTATGCAGAAAAAGATGGACCAGATGCGCAAACAGATGGATCAGATGCACGAACAGATGGTCCAGATGCACAAGGATATGCCTGCGTCACCCGCGCAGAAGTAGGTTGCAAAACCGGCGGGCAATCCGCCGGGTTTCCTCCAGCCTCCGATTTGTTTTCCTGCATTTTAGGAATGCCGGGTAACTGCGCTGATCGGCATTTGGTTAGGCTGCGCCCGCCCTGCAAAAAATGTATTATTGATTTAGAATCGATATTATTCCAATGAGGTGAACATCATGAGTACAGGCCCTGTAGCGGATGCGGGCGCAAACGCAAAATCAAATATAGACCCGGTCTGCGGCATGACCGTGTCGCCCGACACCAAACTACGCCACATGCACGAGGGCAAGACCTATCTGTTCTGCAATCCCAAGTGCTTGGCCAAGTTTACGGCTGATCCAGATAAATACCTTAACCCGGTCGCGCCGACTTCCGCTGCTACAACCCTATCTGCCGGCGGCTACACCTGTCCGATGGATCCCGAAGTGCATCAGGCCACCCCCGGTTCGTGCCCGAAATGTGGCATGGCACTGGAGCCGGTAAATCCCGTGTCAGCAAGACCTGATGTCACCGAATATGTTTGCCCGATGCATCCGCAAATTGTGCGCAGCGAGCCGGGCAATTGTCCGATCTGCGGCATGACGCTGGAACCTAGAACGGTGGCTGCCAAGGAAGAGAATCCAGAGCTGGACAATATGACCCGGCGCTTCTGGATCAGCACGATATTGGCCGTACCGGTGTTCGTGATGGCGATGGTCGCCGATATGTGGATGGGTTTTGTGCCGCAGATGATCTCGTTTACGCATTTGCAACTCGTCGAGTTCTTGTTGGCGACACCGGTCGTGCTGTGGGGCGGCTGGCCGTTCTTCCAGCGCGGCTGGGCATCCGTAGTCAACCGGCATCTGAACATGTTCACGCTGATTTCGCTGGGCGTGGGTGTGGCCTGGTCGTACAGCGTGATCGGCACTTTCCTGCCGGATATTTTTCCGGCGACGCTGCGCCGCGAGGATGGCACGCTGCCGATTTATTTTGAAGCCGCTGCGGCGATCACCGCGCTGGTGCTGTTGGGGCAAGTGCTGGAACTCAGAGCGCGCAGCCGCACCAACACCGCGATCAAACTGTTGCTGGGCCTGTCGCCGAAGACCGCGCGCATCGTGCGCAGCGACGGCAAGGAAGAAGACATTCCGCTGGAACAGGTGCAGGTCGGCGATGTGCTGCGCGTGCGTCCCGGCGAAAAGATACCGGTGGATGGGCAGGTCGTGGAGGGCAGCAGTTCGGTCGATGAATCCATGGTGACGGGAGAGGCGATACCGGTCGAAAAAAATGCTGGCGAGCGCCTGATCGGTGCCACGATGAACGGCACTGGCGGCTTGCTGATGCGCGCGGAAAAAGTCGGCGCGGATACTTTGCTCGCGCAGATCGTGCACATGGTCAGCGAAGCGCAGCGCAGTCGTGCGCCAATACAGCGGCTCGCCGATACGGTGTCCGGCTATTTTGTGCCCGTCGTCGTGCTGGTCGCGCTGCTGGCATTTGGCATCTGGATGGTCTGGGGACCCGAACCCAGATTTGCCCATGCCATCGTGGCGGCGGTGTCGGTGCTGATCATCGCCTGCCCGTGCGCGCTGGGGCTGGCAACGCCGATCTCGATCATGGTGGGAACCGGGCGCGGTGCAACGGCAGGCGTGTTGATCAAGAACGCCGAGGCGCTGGAGATCATGGAAAAAGTGAACACGCTGGTGACCGACAAGACCGGCACCTTGACCGAAGGCAAACCGAAACTGACTTCAGTCGTGGCGCTGCAAGGATTTCAGGACAACGATATTTTGCAATTGGGTGCCAGCCTGGAGCGCGCCAGCGAACATCCGCTGGCGGATGCCATCGTCAAGGGAGCAGAGCAACGCAGTTTGGCATTGGCTGAGGTCAAAGATTTTCAATCCGTCAGCGGCAAAGGCATCACCGGTCTGGTGGCTGGCCGCAAAGTGGCCATCGGCAACCAGAAATTGTTTGTCGAGCTGGGCATCGAGATGAGCGCGCTGCTAGCACATGCAAACGCGCTGCGCGCAGAGGGGCAGACCGTGATGTTCGTGGCCATCGATGGCCAGCCTGCGGGGCTGATCGGCGTGGCCGATCCGATCAAGGAATCTACATTGGAAGCGGTGCGGGCCTTGCAGGCTGCTGGATTGGAACTGGTCATGCTCACCGGCGACAGTCGCGCCACCGCCGACGTGATCGCGAAAAAATTGGGAATCAAACGCGTGGTAGCCGAAGTGTTGCCGGAACAAAAGGTCGAGATCGTCAAACAACTGCAAGCCGAAGGCCGAGTCGTCGCGATGGCGGGCGACGGTATCAACGACGCGCCGGCGCTGGCGCAGGCGCAGGTGGGCATCGCGATGGGAACGGGCACTGATGTGGCGATGCAAAGCGCCGGGGTGACACTGATCAAAGGCGACTTGAACGGCATCGTCCGCGCGCGTCACCTGAGTCAGGCCACGATGCGCAACATCCGGCAGAACCTGTTCTTCGCTTTCGTCTACAACATGCTGGGCGTGCCAGTCGCGGCGGGGCTGCTGTATCCGTTCTTCGGCTTGTTGCTCTCGCCGATCATTGCAGCGGCGGCGATGAGTTTCAGTTCGGTGTCGGTGATTACGAATGCGTTGAGGCTGAGTCGAGTGAAGTTGTAAAGAGCTCGCAGGTGGAAGACGCTACGCTTGTCTGTCCTACGCGGTCTAACATTTGACATGAGCGGACGCCGTGGCAAACGCACGGTAGCAATCGAAAAGCTCCGTGTTCTCTTGCTCGAACTGCTTCTCTCCCCTTCGCCAACGAATCACCTTGCGCCAGCGAAGGGGAGAGAAGCCCCAAAGTTCACCAACAAGAATGACTTCGGGAGCATCCTTCCATTTGTCAATCTGTGAATACGCCCATAGCTGTGCGCGCATGTTGGGCCAACCGTCGGACGGAATGTCTTTCTCGGTAACCTTGATTTCGACAATTAGAATTCGCCTCGTGTCTTTCTCCTGGAAGACCAGGTCCGGCGATCCGCGCATTGGAGCGCCATTGATCGTCAGAGCTGCGATTGGGAACGCGTTCTTCGCGTTGTCTCCCATTCCGTTGTGGATAAGTTTCCACCGAGAATGGTTTGGAACTTGGATTTTCTGAATTGCGATATCGCGCTCGACCCGTAGCCCGCGTACCAAACTGGCATAGTCTTTCTGCGGGATGTACAGCCGATATATCCAATCAGTGAAATTACTGACCGAACCTCCCACGGCGATGGGAGTACGGTGCTTAGCGTCCCACATGAGTTGCTGGTGGCCTATGTGAAAGGGCTGACCAGAAGCAGGTTCATTAGCGAGAAAACGCTTCCAGCGATCCATGTTGGCTGAAACTAATTCAAGATCTCGCTTCCGCGTCCACTCGCTAGGGCTGCCGTAGAGAAGATCGATGTATGCCTTCTTATCCGCTGCACTTACCAACTTGGGGTCAAGGGCCAAGATTTCTTGTTGTGTCAGTTCCATATTGGTATCGATCCTCTCGGCGCAGAGTATGCAACCATTCGTTGTATTAACGGCTTGCCGCGTAACCCAACCTACGCACCAATCATATCAGCGCATTTAATTCCACTCATCACCGCACCTTCCAGCGTGGCCGGATAATCACCCGCCGTGTAGTCACCCGCCAGCAGCAGACGGGGCAGGGGTGTTTGTTGTGATGGGCGTTGCAGGTTAGGCGAGCAGCAAAACGTGGCGCGCTTTTCGGCGATGACTTTGAACCATGCCGGTTGCTCGGCGATGCCGAATTCTTCGCACAGTTCCGCGATCACCTTTTGCGCCAATTCCTCTTGAGATAATTCCTGATGGATGCCTTCCGCGCTGATCACGGCGGCGAGCAGGCCGTGTTGACCGCTGATTCGCCCTTTGTCGAACAGCCACTGGTTGAAGCTTAGATGCAGGCCAAGCATCGCGTGGGGCAGGGTTACGTGAGCGGGATATTGCAGATACACGGTGTAGATCGGCTGATGTTCCAGATTGTCTATCTGCGCGACGGTTTCTGCAAGTGCAGCGATAGGGCGCAGCAGCTTGGCGGCGACCACGGGATGGGCGGCGCAGATGACGTGGCTGAATTGTGCCGTGCCTTGCGCGGTGGTTATTTCGATACCGTCTTCCAACGGACGCAGTCCTTCCACACCGCATGAGGTGTACACTTTGCCGCCGCGTTGCTCGACATAGTTTGCGGCGCGTTGCGGGAATAGCGCGGTGAAGTTGATGCGCGCCAGCAGCATGTCGCTGTCGGCGCGCGACCGGTTCAGCGCGTCGCGCAGCACATTGAGCAGCACTTGCGCGGAAGCCTTGTGGATAGGCGTATTCAGCGCGGCGATGCACAGCGGTTCCCAGAGTTTTTGTACCAGAGCTGTATTTTGTTGGTGTTGCGTGAGCAGTTCGGCAGCGGTCATGTCGTTGCCCTCTCCCCCGA
>CABEDG010000051.1_pt1 | contig 27854 bp, 19 predicted proteins | sample 3132891 | NCBI WGS metagenome assembly CABEDG01 (sample SAMEA5534329, study PRJEB31848) | metagenome | biome: tundra; feature: field; material: soil | place: USA | collected 2013-05 | depth 0.15 m
AATCGGCATAGGGGGCAGCCATTATAGCTGCGCCCCTGCCACACCACCGGGCATGCGGGTCCGCACCGGGCGGTTCGAGGAGTTGAGGTCATGAGAGACGGGGTACACCGAGGCGATCAAAGTAGGCGATGGTCATCACGGTTTTCAGCAGACGGTCGCTGTTACGCCACCAGCGACGGGAATTAGCCGCCACCCGTTGCGCCACTCCCGGCGATGCGCCGAGCACACGCAGCTCCCGGTACATCGTCGTACCGCGTTTCCAGTGCTTAAGCTGGATCGCACGAAGTCGGTGCCGAAGCCATTCATCCAAACCGAGCCAGATGCGTGGCGTTTGCGCCAACCCAAAGTACGCTTTCCAACCCAGCAGATAAGGCCGCAATCGCTCGACGACCTCACCCATGCTGCGCCCACCGGAACGCCGCGTCAGTTCCCGCACCCGTTGCTTGAACGTCGCCAATGGTTTGGCGGCGACCTTGCGCTTGATCTCCCCTTTCGGGGCAACCCAGAAGCTATAGCCCAGAAACTTGCGTCCCGTGACACCGGCCACCGCGCTTTTGGTCTCATTGACCGTCAAACGTAGTTTCCCGTAGCACCGGCGCAGCAGTGCCATTACTCGCTCGCCCGCACGACGACTGCGCACATAGACATTGCAGTCGTCCGCGTAGCGCACGAAGCAATGGCCGCGTCGCTCCAACTCCTTATCCACCTCGTCAAGCAAGACGTTCGCCAGTAGCGGCGACAGTGGCCCGCCTTGCGGCGTGCCCTGATACCGCTCCTGCACCACACCATCACTCATGATCCCGCTGTTCAGGTACGCACGTATCAACCGGATGACTCCAGTGTCGCCGATGCGTTTCTGCAATCGGTCAATGAGTATGTCGTGATTGACCCGGTCAAAGAATTTCTCCAGATCAACGTCCACCACGATCCGCCGACCGGACTGCACGTACGACTGGGCGGTCAAGACCGCGTCATGCGCACGCCGCCCGGGCCGAAAGCCGTAGCTATGCTCACTAAAAGTAGGGTCGAGAATCGGTTGCAGCACTTGCAGCAGCGCTTGCTGGATCAGCCGATCCGTCACCGTCGGGATGCCAAGCTCGCGCTCGCCACCGTCCGGCTTCGGGATCGTCACCCGTCGTACCGGACTGGGCCGGTACGTCCCCGACAACAGTTGCTCACGAATCGCTGGCCACGCTGTCACCAGATGGCGGGCCGTCTGGGTAATATCCAGACCGTCCACACCCGATGCACCTTTGTTGGCCTTTACCCGCTTGAACGCCCGTTGCAGGTTCTCTCTCGTCAGCGCCGCCATCAGCAGCGCCGACCCTGTGCTCTTGGCATCATGTCGCGGGCAGCCCGCTTCGTCGCTGACCGGATCACGCGCGGCTTCACCGCGCGCTACGCCCGCCCACCCCGCTTGCGCGGGCATCTGACGCTTTGCTTGCTGCATCGACATGGCCTTGAACACTTCTCCTCGTTTGGCCCTTCGCTCCAAACTGGCAGCTAATACGGCCTCTGCTGACTTCTCGCTCCGGCTCAACACCGTCGCCCTTTCGGGCACAGGGCGAGATCTCCCCAGGTAAGAACGCACTCCTTCACTGCACAACCGCCGGATCTACGCCGCCTGACCCTTGACCACAAAAGCTTCGCGGTTCATTGCCCGCTCGCCTTGGTCGGCAACGCCTTCTATCCGGTTCTTGTTCATCGGCTCGCAGCTTCGCTCCACGCTTCCTCCCCACACTCGGTCACCCTCATGCAGTTGCGTTTCACTTCGTTCGCTGTGGTCAGCTTACGGGAGGACTTACACCTCCAAGAGTGCGCCCATGCTGGGCGCACAATGCAAAAGCCGCAGGAAATACCTGCGGCTTTTGTTTAAACAATGCAACCACCCTCAAAACCTTTACACAACGTAGCGAGCGAAGCTGAGACAAGGCGAAAAATAGTGAAAAACCGGAATGTGCATTTAGCCTGTCGCTTCGCGACTCCGGATTTTGAGCTATTTTTTAACGCCGTATCAGTGAGCGTATAACCAATGACTTGGTTGCCGTAGTTTGCCAACTTAGTCAGATGGCTAGTCGTTTCATCAGTAGTTGTGCAGAGGTTTTTAGTGATATTTGCGGCTCATCTCATGAACCGCCGCAACCAACGCCGCCACGTGTTCCGGGTTGGTATGTTGCGAGATGCCGTGACCCAGGTTGAACACATGACCGCTGCCAAAGCCATAGCTGCCGAGGATGTGTTCCACTTCGGTATGGATGGCAGCGGGCGAAGCGAACAGCACGGCGGGATCCATGTTGCCTTGCAGCGCGACTTTGTTGCCGACACGCTGGCGCGCGATGCCGATGTCTATGGTCCAATCCAGACCAATTGCATCGCAGCCGGTGTTGGCGATGCTTTCGAGCCACAAGCCGCCGCCCTTGGTGAACACGATGGACGGAATGCGCACACCGTCCTTTTCTTTGATCAGGCCATCTACGATGCGATGCGTGTAAGCCAGCGAGAATTCATGGAATGCCGCGTGTGACAGCACGCCGCCCCAGGAATCGAAAATCATCACAGCTTGCGCACCGGCTTCGATTTGCGCATTCAGGTAATTGATCACCGCCTGGGTGGTCACTTCGAGGATGTGGTGCATCAACTTCGGTTCGTTGTACATCAAGGTTTTCACCTTGGCGTAATCGTCGCTGCCACCGCCTTCGACCATGTAGCAGGACAGCGTGAAAGGGCTGCCGGAGAAACCGATCAGCGGAATACGTCCATCCAGAGCCTTGCGGATCTGCGACACGGCATCGGTGACATAGCGCAAGTCTTTGCCGATGTCCGGCACGCGCAGTGCTTTGATCGCCGCTTCGTCGCGCAACGGACGTTCGAACTTCGGGCCTTCGCCATCGGAGAAATACAGTCCCAGACCCATCGCATCCGGCACGGTAAGTATGTCGGAGAACAGGATCGCAGCATCCAGCGGAAAGCGGTCTACCGGTTGTAATGTGACTTCCGTGGCGAAGTCCGGGTTCTTGCATAGCCCAAGAAAACTGCCGGCACGCTTGCGTGTTTCGCGGTATTCCGGCAAAAAACGACCGGCTTGGCGCATCATCCACATTGGGGTGTATTCGGTTGGTTGACGCAGCAGGGCGCGCAGGAAGGTGTCGTTTTTTAGTTTGAAGTTCATGCTGCTCTCTTTTTAATTAAATTCCAATCGGCTCGCACCTCAACGGGGTAACACGGAACTGCCCATCAAAAACTCGTCGACAGAGCGTGCGCACTGACGGCCTTCGCGTATCGCCCACACCACCAGCGATTGCCCGCGGCGCATGTCGCCTGCGGCGAATACCTTGTCCTTGCTGGTGCGGTAATTTTCCGTGTCGGCTTTGATGTTGCCGCGCGCGTCTTTTTCCACACCGAAGGCATCCAGCACCTTCTGCTCCGGGCTGACGAAGCCCATTGCCAGCAATACCAAATCGGCCTTCATCTCGAATTCGCTGCCCGCGATTTCGCTTATCTTGCCGTCTTTCCACTCGACGCGAACCGCACGCAGTTTCTCGAGCTTGCCGTTGTTGCCGATGAATTCCTTGGTGGCAATAGACCAGTCGCGTTGCGCGCCTTCCTCATGCGAACTGGAAGTGCGCAGCTTCATCGGCCAATTCGGCCATACTAGCGACTTGTTTTCCTTATCCGGCGGACGCGGCATCACTTCGAACTGGGTGATCGACAACGCGCCATGGCGATTCGAGGTGCCCACACAATCGGAGCCGGTATCGCCGCCGCCGATGACCACCACGTGCTTGCCATCGGCACGGATAGGATTGCGCCCGTCGCCCGCCACTTCCTTGTTCTGCGGAATGAGGAACTCCAGCGCAAAATGCACACCTGCCAATTCCCGTCCAGGCAGCGGCAAATCGCGCGGCGCTTCGGCACCGCCGGACAGAATCACGGCATCGAATTTTTTCAGCAGTTCGGCGGGACTGAGGGTCTGCTTGGCATCATTGGCCGTGCTCTTGGCAGGCGCATTCTTGCCGATGAACACGCCGGTGCGGAACTCCACGCCCTCGGCTTGCATTTGCGCCATGCGCCAATCGATCAGGCGTTTGTCGAGCTTGAAATCGGGGATGCCATAACGCAACAAGCCGCCGATGCGGCTGTTCTTCTCGAACATCACCACGCTATGCCCGGCACGCGCCAGTTGCTGCGCCGCAGCCAGTCCGGCGGGACCGGAACCGACCACGGCGACTTTTTTACCGGTCTTTTTCTTCGGCGGTTGCGGCACCACCCAGCCATTCTCCCCGCCCTTGTCGATGATGGCGTGTTCGATGGACTTGATGCCCACCGCGTCGTTGTTGATATTCAGCGTGCATGCTGCTTCGCACGGCGCGGGACAAAGCCGTCCGGTGAACTCGGGGAAGTTGTTGGTGGAGTGCAACACGTCCAGTGCTTCGCGCCAGTTGCCGCGATATACCAAATCATTCCAATCGGGGATGATGTTGTTGACCGGACAACCCGTAGTGCAGAACGGGATGCCGCAATCCATGCAGCGCGCGCCCTGCGTCTCGGCCTGCTCGTCATTCAGATGCAGCACGAACTCGTGGTAATTCTTGCGCCGTTCCATCACGGGCAAACTGGCTTCGCTCAGGCGCTGAAACTCCATAAATCCGGTTGGCTTGCCCATTATGCGACCTCCACTTTGGTAGGGGCGGGTCCCGTTTCTATAGGAACGAGTTTAAGCCCCGGCCCTACGGATTGGACGTATTCCGTTTTTATCGGAGCGGATACTAGCCCCGCCCTCACGGCAATTTCTTGCAGAGCGCGACGATATTCGGTCGGCATCACCTTGGTGAACCTGAACAAATAGGCCGACCAGTTATCCAGGATGTGCCTGGCACGCGGGCTGTTGGTATAACGCAAATGTTTTTCGATTTGTTCGCGCAAGGCTTGTTCGTCAGCCTGGTTGAGATGGTTGAAATGTACGCGGCCATGCGATTCCACTTCGCCGGTTTCGCTGGCTGCCACTTCTGCCGGGACTGGTTCGAGTTCCACCATGGACAAGTTGCAGCGTTTCTCGAAACCGCCGTCTTCATCCAGCACATACGCCACGCCGCCGGACATGCCCGCCGCGAAGTTGCGTCCGGTTTGTCCCAGCACCACCACCATACCGCCGGTCATGTATTCGCAACCGTGGTCACCCAGACCTTCCACCACCGCGATCGCACCGGAGTTGCGCACCGCGAAACGTTCGCCCGCCACGCCCGAAAAATAACACTCGCCGGAAGTCGCGCCATACATCACGGTGTTGCCGACAATGATGTTTTCATGCGTGACCAGCCTGGAATCGGCTGGCGGCATGATACTGATGCGTCCACCACACAAGCCCTTGCCCACGTAGTCGTTGCCTTCTCCGCGCAGTTCGAACGAGATGCCGTGCGACAGGAATGCACCAAAACTTTGGCCCGCCGTGCCGCTGAATTTCACGGTTATCGTGTCGGTCGGCAAGCCGGCCTGACCGTAACGCTTCGCGACTTCATGCGACAGCATGGTGCCAACGGTGCGGTTGACGTTTCTGATCCTGCTGGTAATGACTACGGCCTGCTTGTTGTTCAAGGCGTTCTGCGCCTGAGCGATCAGCGAGTTGTCCAGTGCTTTTTCCAGCCCGTGATCCTGCGTATCCAAATGACGACGCGCTACGCTGGCAGCCACATCCGGCTGATGGAACACCCTGGAGAAGTCCAGCCCTTGCGCCTTCCAGTGCGCAATACCGTGTTTCACATCGAGCAAATCGCTGCGCCCGATCAGCTCGTCGAACTTGCGGATGCCCAGTTGCGCCATGTATTCGCGCAGTTCTTCGGCAACGAAGAAAAAATAGTTCACCACGTGTTCCGGCTGTCCGGTAAATTTCTTGCGCAGCTCGGGGTCCTGCGTCGCCACGCCCACCGGACAGGTGTTGAGGTGGCACTTGCGCATCATGATGCAGCCTTCCACCACCAGCGGTGCGGTGGCGAAACCGAATTCGTCCGCACCCAGCAACGCGCCGATCAACACGTCGCGTCCGGTCTTGATCTGACCATCCACCTGCAAGGCGATGCGTCCGCGCAACTGGTTCAACACCAGCGTTTGCTGCGCTTCTGCCAAGCCCAATTCCCAAGGTGTGCCGGCATGTTTGACAGAAGAGATCGGCGATGCGCCGGTGCCTCCGTCATAACCGGATATGGTGATGTGATCGGCCTTGGCTTTGGTCACGCCGGCTGCCACCGTCCCAACCCCCACTTCGGAAACCAGCTTGACCGAGATCGACGCGGAAGGATTAGAATTTTTCAGGTCGTGGATGAGTTGCGCCAGATCCTCGATGGAATAAATATCGTGATGCGGCGGCGGCGAAATCAGCCCCACGCCCGGTACCGATGAGCGCAGGTGGGCGATGTATTCGGAAACTTTGTGGCCGGGCAACTGGCCGCCTTCGCCGGGCTTGGCACCTTGCGCCATCTTGATTTGAATTTGATCGGCGCTGTTCAGATATTCCGCCGTTACGCCAAAGCGACCCGCCGCCACCTGCTTGATTTTGGAGCGAAGCGAATCACCATCCTTGAGTACCAAGTCGCGCTCTATGCGTGACTTGCCGATAATTTCGGAGAGCTTATCGCCGCCCTTGACCCGAGCATAGCGCGCTCGGTCTTCGCCGCCTTCGCCGGTGTTGGACTTGCCGCCGATGCGGTTCATCGCGATCGCCAACGTGGTGTGCGCCTCGGTGGAGATCGAACCCAGCGACATCGCACCGGTGACGAAACGTTTGACGATCTCCCTGGCCGGCTCGACTTCTGCCAATGGCACCTGCGGGCCCGCAGGCTTAACCTCAAATAGCCCGCGCAAGGTTTTCAGCTTGGTGCTTTGTTCATTGATGAGCTTGGCGTATTCCTTGTAGGTCGAGGCATTGTTGGTGCGTGTGGCGTTCTGCAATTTCGCAATGGAATCGGGTGTCCACATGTGTTCTTCGCCGCGCACGCGCCAGGCATACTCGCCGCCCGCTTCGAGCGCGTTGGCCAGCACGGGGTCGGCGCCGAATGCGTTGTGATGGGTGCGCACCGCTTCTTCGGCCACCACACTTAAACCGATGCCTTCGATCTGGGTCGCCGTGCCGGTGAAATACTCGGCGACGAATTCGGCATTCAGGCCGATCGCCTCAAAAATCTGCGCACCGCAATAAGACTGGTAAGTGGAAATGCCCATCTTGGACATCACCTTCATCAAACCTTTGTTGATCGCCTTGACGTAACTTTTCTTGGCTTGCTTGGCATCGACTTTCGCCGGCAGATTCATCGCTGCGATGGTTTCGTAAGCCAGCCACGGGCACACCGCTTCCGCACCATATCCGGCCAGCAAGGCAAAGTGATGCACCTCGCGTGCCGAGCCGGTGTCCACCACCAAACCGGTGCTGGTACGCAGCCCGGCGTGTACCAGGTGATGATGCACTTTGGAACACGCCACCAGCGCGGGAATCGCGACTCGCTTAACCGACATCGCGCGATCCGACAGGATCAGCACGTTGTAACCATCGGGCACAGCCTGATCGGCAGCGGCACACAACGCCTGCACCGCTCTCTCACAGCCAGCCGCGCCTTGTGTAACCGGATAAGTAATATCCAGCACCAGCGAGCGATAACATCCTTGCGTGAGTTGATCGATGTTGCGCAACTTTGCGATGTCGTCATTCGACAGCACCGGCTGATGCACTTCCAGTCGTAGCGCCGGGCTGGTTTCTTCGATACCGAGCAGATTGGGTTTCGGACCGATGAACGAAGTCAGCGACATGACGATTTCTTCGCGTATCGGATCGATAGGCGGGTTGGTCACTTGCGCGAACAACTGCTGGAAATAATCGTAGAACGAGCGGTTCTTGTTCGACAACACCGCCAAGGCGGCATCTGTGCCCATCGAACCGGTCGGCTCTTCGCCGGCACTCACCATCGGTGCCATGATGAATTTCAGGTCTTCCTGCGAATAGCCGAACGCTTGCTGGGTATCCAGCAACGAGGCATTCAGTTTCAGCTTGGCCGCAACGTCCGGCAGGTCGCCCAGGAAGTAGCGGGATTTTTCGATCCACTGTCGATAAGGTTTTGCCGTGGCGAGTTGATGTTTCAGTTCGGCATCATCCACGATGCGCCCCGCCTGCATGTCGATCAGGAACATCTTGCCCGGTTGCAAACGCCATTTCTTGACGATCTTGTGCTGCGGAATGTCCAGCACGCCCATTTCCGAAGCCATCAGCACCAGATCATCATCGGTGATCAGATAGCGCGCCGGACGCAGGCCGTTGCGATCCAGCGTCGCGCCTATCATGCGGCCATCGGTGAAAGCCACGGCGGCCGGGCCGTCCCACGGCTCCATCAGCGCGGCATGGTATTCGTAGAAGGCGCGGCGTTCCTCGTCCATCAGCGGATTGCCCGCCCAGGCTTCGGGTATCAGCAGCATCATCGCGTGCGGCAGCGAATAACCACCCGCCACCAGCAATTCCAAGGCGTTGTCGAAACAGGCCGAGTCCGACTGGCCTTCGGTAATCAGCGGCCAGAGTTTTTCCAGGTCTGCGCCCAGCAGCTTGGAAGACATCGCCGCATGACGCGCCGTCATCCAGTTCACGTTGCCGTGCACGGTGTTGATCTCGCCATTGTGCGCGATCATGCGGAACGGATGCGCCAGATTCCAAGTCGGGAAAGTGTTGGTGGAGAAGCGTTGATGCACCAGGGCCAATGCGCTGACCACGCGCGTGTCCTGCAGGTCGAGGTAGTAGGTGCCGACCTGATCGGCCAGCAACATGCCCTTATAGACGATGGTGCGCGAAGACAGCGATGGGATGTAGAACCCTTTGCCCTGATTATTTGGCAGCGCGCGTACCGCGTGCTCCATGGTCTTGCGGATCACGAACAGCTTGCGCTCAAACGCATCGCCATCGGCGGTGTCAATTCCGCCCAACCGAAGGTTGGATGCGGATTGCCTACCTTTGGTGCAATTCTTGCCGCGTGCGATAAATACCTGGCGCACGACGGGCTCAACTGCCTTCACGCTTTCGCCCAGCCCGCTGCTATCTACTGGCACATCGCGCCAGCCAATCAATTGCTGGCCTTCGGCGGTGATCTTGGCGGCGACGATCTTCTCGCACGCGTCACGCGCTGCCGCATCGCGTGGCAGGAAAAGCATACCGACACCATACTCGCCAGCGGATGGCAGGTGGATATTGCCCCAACCCATCTCCTCACGCAGGAACTTATCAGGGATCTGAATCAATATCCCCGCGCCGTCACCGGCCAGCGGATCCGCGCCCACCGCGCCGCGATGGGTCAAGTTTTTCAGAATCTGCAAGCCCTGACACACCATGTCATGGCTTTGCTTACCCTTGATATGAGCTACAAAGCCCACTCCACAAGCATCGCGCTCCTGGCGCGGATCATACAAACCTTGCTGCAACGGCAAAGAAGAATTGCTCACGGTGTTCCCCAGTTCAAACTACATGGCTCAAAGCAGTAAAGCAAAAAAATGGCGACACGCGTCGCCACAACAATTACAAAAGCGAAAGGGCGGGAATTTTACCTTGTCTGGGGATGATGGGCAACCGCCCCGAATGGCGCGAGTCTAGCAACTACACCGCCTCTTCCACTGCAAAAATCCGGCGATGTTCGCGGATGGCATAGCGGTCGGTCATGCCGGCGATATAGTCGGCAACGGCGCGGGCGCGGTCTTGTTCAGCCAGACTTTGAAATTGCGGCGGCAGCAAGCGGCTGTCTGCCATGAATATGCCGAACAATTCACTGATGATGCGCTGCGCCTTGGCACTCATGCGCAGCACGCGGTAATGGCGATAGAGATGGGTACGCAAGAAGTTTTTCAGCGCGCGCTGTTGTTCGTTCATCGCGGGGCTGTAGGCGATCATCGCCGCTGCGCTGCGCACGTCTTCCAGCGTGACCGGACTCTGTTTGCTGATATTGTGCTCGCTCTGTCGTATCAAATCAGAAACGAGCGTATTGATCATTCGCCGCACTGTTTCATGCACCACGCGCCGCTCGGGCAAATCGGGGTAGGCCTGACGCACTTCGTTCAATTGTGTGGCAACGAGCGGCACTGCTTCGAGTTGTTCCAGCGTGATCAAACCTGAACGCAAGCCATCATCCACATCATGATTGTTGTAGGCGATCTCGTCGGCAAGGTTGGCGACCTGAGCCTCCAGCGAGGGGCGGCGATTGTTCAGAAACCGCTCGCCCAGCTCGCCAAGTTGCGCGGCATTCTCCGCAGAACAGTGCTTGAGGATACCTTCGCGTGTTTCAAAACACAGGTTCAATCCATCGAATTCGGCATAGCGCTCTTCCAGCAAGTCCACCACACGCAGTGATTGCAAATTGTGCTCGAAGCCGCCATACGCTTTCATGCATGCGTTCAGCGCGTCCTGTCCGGCATGGCCGAACGGGGTGTGCCCGAGGTCGTGCGCCAGGGAAATCGCTTCGGCGAGGTCTTCGTTCAGGCGCAAACGCCGCGCGATGGAACGCGCGATCTGTGCGACTTCGATGCTGTGGGTAAGGCGGGTGCGAAACAGATCGCCTTCATGATTCACAAACACCTGGGTCTTGTATTCGAGGCGACGAAAAGCACCGGAATGGATGATGCGATCGCGGTCACGCTGGAATTCGCTACGGCCTTGCGGCGCGGCCTCGGTTATTCTTCGACCGCGTGAGTTGCTCTCAGTGACGGCGTAGGATGCGAGTTCAGTCATGCTTACTGTCCCCGCAAGGAGGACACCGGTGGGTGCGCCCTCCGGGTGCGAGAACCTCTGCGAGGCCCGGCAGCTCCGCTGCCACCCTTTTGCAGCAAGCCTCCAGGGTTTGTTGCAAAAGGGCTGGCGGCACCTCGCCATAAACTACGGCGCGGCCGACTTGCTTGAGCAGTACGAAACGCATCTTGCCGCCCTCCACCTTCTTATCCAACCCCATCAATTCAAGATATTTGTCCACACCCAGATCGGGCGCGGCCACCGGCAACCCGGCGCGCTCGAACAAGTTGCGTATACGCGCCACATCCTGCGGGCTGATCCAGCCCAGGCGCTGCGACAAGTCCGCTGCCATGATGGTGCCTGCCGCGACACCTTCACCATGCAGCCAGTTGCCATAACCCACACCGGATTCGATGGCATGTCCAAAGGTGTGGCCCAAATTAAGTAAGGCGCGCTCGCCGCTTTCGCGTTCGTCCGCCGCGACAACCTCGGCCTTGTTTTTGCAGCTGCGCGCAATGGCATATTGCAGCGCGACCGTATCGCGCGCCAGCAGCTTGTCCATGTTGTGCTCCAGCCATTCGAGAAATGGCAGATCGCGAATTAGGCCGTACTTGATGACTTCGGCTATCCCCGCTGCGAATTCATTGGCCGGCAAGGTGTCCAGCGTATCTGTATCGGCCAGCACCAGTTGCGGCTGGTAGAACGCGCCTATCATATTCTTGCCGAGCGGATGGTTGATGCCGGTCTTGCCACCCACCGAAGAATCCACTTGCGCCAGCAAGGTGGTCGGGATCTGGATGAACGGCACACCGCGCAAATAGGTCGCGGCGGCATAGCCGGTCATATCGCCGATCACGCCGCCGCCCAAGGCGATGAGCGGCGTGGTGCGCTCGCAGCGGTTGGTCAGCAGCGCGTCATAAATCAAATTCAGCGTGTCGGAATTTTTATACTCTTCACCGTCCGGCAGAATGATGGTCACACTGCTGATACCAATGTTCTGCAAGGTATGCTGGAGTTTCTCAAGGTACAGCGGGGCGACCGTGGTATTGGAAACGATGGCTACGCGCTTGCGCGGCACATGCGCTTGTAGCAATTCTGCTTGATCGAGCAGGCCGCTGCCGATAAGTATCGGATAACTGCGTTCGCCCAATCCTACTGTCAGTGTTTGCATAATCTTCCGGTCACCTCTAATGGGAGCCTCTAATGACAATTTTTTCTGAATGCATCTATTTCATCCGCCAAGTGCAGCATCAAGGCATGCGCACTCTGCTTGCCGCTCTGGACGACGATATCCGACACTTGGCGATAAAGCGGGTCACGCTGCTGAAACAGTTCGTTCAGCCTGGCGTGGGGATTGCCGGTCTGCAGCAGCGGGCGATTGCGATCATGCCGGGTGCGTTGCCATAGATCATGCACGCTCGCCTTCAAATAGATGACGATCCCGTTGTGTTGCAGCACCGCCCGGTTTTGCTCCTCCAGCACCGCGCCGCCGCCGGTTGCCAAAACCAGGTTGTCGCGCCCGGCCAATTCGCGAATGGCTGCGGTTTCACGCTGACGAAAACCGGCTTCGCCCTCGACATCAAATATGTGCGGAATCGTCACACCGGTGCGCTTGATGATTTCCTCATCGCTGTCCACAAAGACCTTGCCCAGATGTTTGGCCAGTGTCCGTCCCATCGTGGTTTTGCCGGAACCCATCATGCCCACCAGGATCAGGTTACCGGACTGAAGCTTGCGACTGCTATCCTGGCGACTCTGGCCTGGGCGGTTATTTGCGCTATCGTTCGCTTGGTTGATCTGCATGCCGCATATTGTAAACGATAAAAACAAAAGCCCGGACTAGCCGGGCTTCCGCTGCGCAAATTCAGCTACTGCATCCTAAAATTTAAAAGGCGATGGCGGCAAGAAACATGTAGAAGGGGGACTATCATCCGCTAAAGAAGGCTCCAACCGCCAATCCAGTTGACCTACTGCGGGCGAACCCTGCACCGACGCTTGGGCACGTATTCTGGCTATGATCCAGAGCGCGCTGGACTTGGTATAGGTCAGGTTAAAAGTGGCCAGTCCGGTCGCATCGGTGGTCGCGGTCCCCGGCAGGTCGGCAGGATTCGTCGAGACCACGGTTCCTCCATACGAATTCAGCGGGGTTATTTGGCCATCTTTAGTCCCTGTGCCTGTTGCCTTACTCCCGCTATAATAATAAGTTCTTTTACCGTCTTCCCCAGGGTCCAAAACCAAATTCTGATTGACGTCTTCGTTATAGAACGTCCCTTTGGTTGCACCGTCGTCAGCGTCAATTGAGCATGGCGTGCCGGTACTCCAGGCTATCGGCCAAGTGCTGATGTTGACCACCGTGCCCAGCGGTGCAGGACTGCCGTTGGAATCGGCAACCAGCACCGACATCGGGAATGAATAGATTGTACTGTTGCCGCCCGCATCGATGATTTTGGTGGCCAGACCGAAGGCTACCGAACCCGCCGTGCCGCCGATAACGATGGCCGCATCTAAACTCGAAGTCGTGGCTGGGACTCCTGATACTGGGGTTATTGATTGGGTTGCAATCGTGGTGCCTACCACGTTGGCATGAATTTGAACTCCAGCTGCGCCAGAAGACAGCGAACCGGAAGTGAATGTCGCGGGTGCCGCACCCAGGGCGAGCCCTCCCGTTGTTGTCGCAGCAGAAAACACCACCACCGGCGAGATGTTTTCGCCCGAACCTGTGCCGGTACCGCTGACTATCGAGAAGGCGACCGGCGCACCGCCCACCGCCGCGCCGGTCGAGTCAAGCACCAAAGCGGTCAGGTTAGAATAACCCACCGTGGAGCCCACACTCTTGGGTACAACCGTAGGCGAGGCTTGCAATTGAATGCTGGCAGGAATCAGCGCAGTAATCCCCACCGTGAGGCTGTCAGTTGGGGTTCCGCTTAAATCAAGCACCTCAACATTGGCGAGGCCCGCTGTTGTTGACGATAAAGTCGCGGTAGCAACACCTCCACTAACCGTTACCAGCGCAGCTGTTTGACCGGGAGTTCGGGTCCAGTAGCCTACAGTTGTGGAGAATATTACGCTTGTGGAAGAAGGCGCAGCGACCTGCACCGCCAGCGTATCACCGATATGCATCGCGGTGGATTTAGGGCTGACAGGGACGATGCCCGTTCCCACATTCAGCGTCAGCAGGTTGATGCCAAAAGTGGCGGAGGCCGCCCCAACAGTAATGCTGGTGGTTGCCGTGACACCCGCTGCTGTGGCACTAACGGTCACAGTGCCCGCCGTTGCCCCCGCGACCGTGACAACCAGCTGGCCGCTCGCATTTGTCGTTCCTGTCGCCGGGGTGAGTTTCACTGTTCCACTACCCGACTGGGTCAGCGTCACCGCGGTACCCGAAATCGGATTGCCGCTTTTATCCTTCGCGGTGATGGTCAAAGTTCCAGTAGGCGCCCCGCTGGAGGATAACGAAGAGGGGGATGCGAGCAATGCAAGCGTGGAACCAGTGATCTGAACAGGTAGCAAGGCGGTAGCCGTGCCTGATGTCGCGGTAATAGTCGCGGTGCGGTTCGCCTGGTTTGCGAAACCCAAACCAGAGGAAAAAGTTGCCGTTGCCTTGCCTGTGGCATCAGTGATGAGTGTCGAAGAACTGAGTTGACCGGTGGTTGTGCTCAAGGTTATCGTCGCACCGGATATTGATGCATTTTTAGCATCAATCGCATTCAAAGTAATCGTAGTGGAGTTTGAGTTATCAGAAAAAATCGTTGTGGGCGTACCCGACATCTGAATGCTGGCAACTGGAACTGTCCCGGTTGGTGTTGTTGTAGTGGAACTGCTTGGGGTGGTACCAGGGCTACAACCCGCAAGAACCGCAAGCGCGGTTGTCAACAAGAATGACAACGAGAATCTGGCAATCTTTTGACTTAAAAATAGTCCCTGCATAATTTCATCTCCCGTTCACGCTCTCTGCGTAATGATTCTGCTATTTGATGCTTGATAGATAGATTGACTCAGTTACCATGCCGATACAATTCAAACCCGACAAACGGACAATCTAGCCCTACAGATGGCCGCCCAGAATAATAACTTCCCCATCTCCCGAAGCGCACCAGCCTCTAAAAAACATGGCCTGGTTTAAATAGAGGTGATTGACCTTAACGCAAATTCAATGCTTCCTTTATGATTTTGGGCGTAATAAAAACCAGCAACTCGCTCTTGTTATCAAGCGCTGCGGTGCTTCTAAAAAGGTAGCCCAGCACCGGGATATCCCCAAGCAATGGCACTTTATTAACACTGTTATTTTGGGTCTGGCTGTACACGCCGCCGATTACCACCGTGCCGCCGTTTTCCACCAGCACCTGAGTGTTTACTTTGTTGGTATCAATGCTGGGAATGCCGGAATAAAGTTGCCCGACCGAGTCTTTATTCACCTTTATATCCATGATGATATTGTCATCCGGGGTTATTTGCGGCTTGACTGACAAACTCAAAACCGCATTTTGGAAAGCCACGTTCGTTGCCCCGCTGCTGCTGGCTTGTTGATAAGGTATTTCGGTGCCCGTTTCAATCGAGGCCTCGGTCTGATCCGAAGTCACTACGCGCGGACTGGAAATAACCTTGCCCTTGCTGTCAGTTTCAAGTGCGGTAAGTTCAACGGATAGCAATTTGCTCATCGCGCCGTTGAATAACAGCATGGAGAATGTGCCGGCGGTACCCGCAGATGGCAAATTGACATTAGGCGTGTTGGCGGGCATTATCGTACCGGCCAATGGCCCTACAGGCATTGTAGCGCCAGTAAGGGTGCCGGAGCCAATGTTGCCATTAATATTAGTGCCATTCACCCTGAAGGTATCGTTCGAGTTATAGCCCAATCTTACGCCCAGATTTTTACCAAAATCATCCGTCGCCACCACCACACGTGCTTCGATCATCACCTGGCGTACCGGCACGTCAATTTGCTTGATCAATTTGCGCGCCGCTTCAAGATACGTAGGTGTGTCTTGAACAAACACAGTGTTAGTACGCTGGTCCACTACCGCGCTACCGCGCTTGGAAAGCATGCGCTGCTTGTCATTGGTTAACATCGCAGCCACCGCGTTACCTTTTTGATAACTTAACTGAAAACTCTCTGTGCGCAGCTCTTCCAATTCAGCGATTTCCTGATGCGAGGTCAAATCGATTTTTTCCTTGGCCGCTATCTCTTCGCGGGGTGCAACCTGGATCACGTTGCCATTCTTGCGCATATCCAAACCGCGACTCTGCAAGATGATGTCAAAAGCCTGATCCCACGGCACATCCTTCAAACGCAAGGTGATATTACCGCTTACGGTATCGCTGATTACCATGTTTGTATCGGTGAAATCGGCAATCACATTCAATGCTTCACGAACATCGATCTTCTGGAAATTCAGTGTCAGCTTTTCGCCGGTATAACCGATTTTATTGCTCTTAGCCAACTTGTCAGTATCCACAACAACCGGCTTCAGTTCGACGATGAATTTATTGTCGGTTTGGTAGGCGGCATATTCCCATGTGCCCTTGGGTTCGATCACCATACGCACGTTATTGCCCTGCACAAAGGTATCCACGTCTTGCACCGGAGTTGCAAAATCGACCACATCCAGTTTGCGCTGCAAATTGCGCGGCAGGTTAGTTTTAAGGAAATCGACTATCAGCGTGGTGCCTTGTTGCCGTATGTCAATTCCAATACCAGGATCGGAGAGGTCGACCTGGATGCGCCCTTCGCCATTTTTACCGCGACGAAAATCTATGTCGCGCAACTCGTGCTGTTGCGTACCTTGTCTTGCTTCGGCAAAGCGCTCCGTGCTGTTGGCAACAGCTATTTCTGGAGCCTTGCCGTGCAAGGTGATCAGCAGGTTCTTGCCATCAATCTTGGTGTCATAGATCAGCATTTGATTAAGGTTAACCACCAGGCGGGTGCGGCTGCCGGCCTGAACAATATTGGCGCTGTGCAAATCCCCTTCGGTGAAATCCTGAACCGATTTACCCAGCCCGTTTGCAGTATTAGGGAAATCGAACGCAATGCGCGGCGGGGTATTGATGGCAAACCCGGCCGGCAGATTTGCCAGTGGCTGCGCCAATTCGACCTTGATGACTGTCGTCCCGTTACCGGTGCTGACACTCAGCGCGGTAATGCTGTTCTGCGCGTCAGCACCCGCAAGGAGTACGCCGGTGGGTGCCCCGCTACTGCGTAGCGACTCTTCCGCAGCCTGTGCCTGCGCACCAAATACACCAAATGCGATGAGCAGGCCCAGCAATCGAACCGCATCTTGAACCACCTTATGAAGGACACCTTTAGAAATTCTATTTTGAAGGATGAGGCGCAAGAGCCCGCGGCGCCTCGCAGAGGTTCTCGCACCTAGAGGGTAAACACACCGGCCTGCCCCTTGCGGGTGGATTCGCCCAGAGAACGAATTTATAGTAATGTCAGTAAGCTGTTTCATTATTTTGCTCCTAATCATTCAATTAATTGCAGGCTACTCATGCGCTCAGTCCAGTCACCTGAACTGTCCTGCACCATCTCTTTGATTTTCACTTCCGTATCGGTCACTTCTTTTATCAAACCAAAGTTCATACCCATATGATTGCCGGCTTTAACCCGATACAGCTTGGAATCGGTGGCGCGTATCACCGCATAACCCACTTTATCCCGGTAAAGGTAACCGACCATTTTGAGGCTTTCGAGTGGAAATTCTTCCAATGCCTCTTTAGGACGATCGAAGTCCGGCTGATTTATTCCCGTGCTGCCGCCGGGACGCAATTCCGGTTTGCGCGGCTTGAATGGATCGGGCAGATTTGTCTCATTGTTGTAAGCAAAATATTCATATGGCTTCACCTCTGGCGGAGGCTCTATTTTGCCGCGCATATCCGCACCTGAATTTTTGACGAAATCGCGCAAATCCTGAAACTCTTCGCCGCCACATCCTGTCAGCAACATCGAAACAAGCGCAAAATGGATCAGCCTCATTTCTTCGCTCCCGCCGGTTTGGTCGTCTTCTTCTGTGAGGCCACTTCCGATTCGTCCAGGTAGCGGAAGGTCTTCGCTTCAGCATCCATGGACAACCCATTAGCTACAGGGGTTATCGCTATATCATTAAGCGTGACTATACGCGGCAACATCGCGATGTCGCTGGAAAATTTGCCGATGTCATCATAATTTCCCGTCACCTTGATGGTGATAGGCTGTTCGGCAAACGCCCCGTTCATCTTTTCAGCACCCGGACGAAACAGTTCAAACTGCAACCCACGCCCCAAACCAGCTTGGTTAATATCGGTCAACAACGCATCCATTTCCGATTTGCTAGGCAGTTGTTTGAGCAGTGTCCCGAATGATTCCTGGGTTTCAGTAAGTTGTTTCTTGATCAAGTCCAGGTTGATCGCCTGCCTCTTTTTATTCAGGAAAGTTTCCTTCAACTGGCCTTCCTCTTGCTTGACTTTGGTCAAGGTTTCCCATTGGTCCTGCCAAATAAGCAGCGCACCCGCCACAACTACAGCAGCAAACATCGCCACGAAAGCAATAATCTTTGCCGGCCAAGGCCACGCACCGGGAGTTTTCGGATTTAAGTTCTTCAGGTCGGCTAAATTTTTCTTCAGGTCATCTAAGTTCATCATGACACCTTAACTCTTTGCGCCAACAGATTTGTCGGGGGGCGGGGGGCTGACCGGATTCTGCGGCTTGGTCAAGTTGAAGTTCAACGTAAACTCGCTGACACGAGTAGCACCCGCACCGGAAGCATGAATTTCTATCAACGAAGGGGAATCGAGCCAAGGCGAATCCTCAACCGCCCGCATCAATGTGGAGACACGCGCATTTGACTGGGCATAGCCAACCAAATTGATTTTATTGCCCGTCTGCTTGAGCGTCTTGAGATACACCCCATCCGGCAGGATGCGCAACATTTGATCCAGCAGATGCACCACATCTGAACGCGTACTTTGCAAGCCTTCCACAACATTCTTGCGTGCCAGCAAGGCCTGTGTTTGCTCGCGGAGCTTTTTGATTTCCTCAATTTGCTTGTCCAACTCCACCGTTTCTTGTTTCAGGTATGCATTGCGTCTTTCCTGATAGGATATTTGGGTGCTGATGGCAACCTGCACGGACCCCACTAACAAGGCGGCCAGCACCACAGAAATTACGCTGAGCGCGATAAATTGAATTTGGCGCGCACGTCGCTTTTCAGCACGATGCGGTAATAGGTTTATGCGTATCACGATGGGTCGAACCTCCGCATAGCCAAGCCACAAGCGATAATCAACGATGGTGCATCGGTTTGCAATTGCCGTGGCTTGATTCGACTTGATAGCGTCATCAAAGCAAACGGGTTCGCCACCATGGTGCTCACCTGGGTTCGGGTTGCCACCGCATCATCCAATCCAGGCAATGCCGCACATCCACCTGACAGCACGATGTAATCCACCTCATGATATTGTGTCGAAGTGAAGAAGAACTGCAAAGCACGGGCAATTTCCGTCACCACGTTCTCGCGGAAAGGCGACAAAACATCGCTCTCATAGTTATCCGGCAACCCGCCATTGCGCTTGGCTGACTCAGCCTCTTCGGCAGACAAACCAAACACACCTTGAATCTGCTGCGTCAATTGGTCACCACCCACCTGCTGGTCCCTCGAATAAACCGACTGCCCATTACGCAACACATTGACGTTCATCACGTTCGCGCCTATGTCTATCAGTGCCACACATTGGTCTATCGCAGCCTCAGGGAGTTGAATACGAATCTGCTCGAAAGCCGCCTCGGCCGCATAGGGCTCAACATCCATGACTACGGTTTTTAGTCCGGCCAGCTGAGCCGCCGCGACACGATCCTCGACGTTCGCCTTACGAGAAGCCGCCAACAATACTTCTAACTCCTCGGTATTTTCAGGTGCGGGGCCGATCACCTGGAAGTCGAGATTAACCTCTTCCAACGCAAAAGGAATGTACTGATTGGCTTCAGATTCGACTTGATATTCCAAATCTTCTTCGCGAAGACCCGCGGGCAAAAGTATCTTCTTGGTAATCACCGCTGCCGCAGGCAGTGCCAAGCTTACGTTCTTGATGCGTGTACCCATTCGTTTCCAGGCGCGTTGCATGCTTTCCGAGACGGCTTCAAGATTATTGATATTGCCGTCAGTGATGGCATCCTTAGGCAGCAACTCGATTGCATAACGCTCAATAGTGTAACTCCCCTTTTTGGGCGACTCACTCAGCTCGACCATCTTGACTGATGACGCGCTGATATCCACGCCTATCAGAGGCGGTGTTTTAGCCCACAAAAAGTCCAGCGGGATGTCAAAATTTACTTTAAGCATTGACTGGTTAGCGCTCTATTTGTACAAAGTGGTTTAAATCCTAGCAATAACTATAACTCCTGTAAAGCTATTTTTTTGGGGTTATTTTATCCGCAGAGCCGATATAATTCCGCGCACAATATCATTGTTACTTATTTTCGGACAACTGCACATGCCTTCCCGTCGCTGGCTTCTCCCTGTTCTTGTCACGCTAACCCTGTTTTTGCTTCCGGCGATATTGCTGGGCTTGGCGGCCATGTTGGCTTACCCGACCTTGCCTTCGCTGGAGGCACTTACCGACTATCGCCCCAAAATCCCGCTGCGCATTTATAGCACAGAAGGCACGCTACTCAGTGAATTCGGGGAGGAACGCCGCGCGCTGGTCAAAATTTCTGAAGTACCAGAAGTGATGAAACAGGCCATTCTTGCCGCCGAAGATGATCGATTCTATGAACATGGGGGTGTGGATTACATGGGTGTAATCCGCGCGGCGTTTTCCAACTTTATTTCCGGCACCGCAAAGCAGGGGGCCAGCACGATCACCATGCAGGTGGCACGCAATTTTTTTCTTACCAAAGAAAAAACCATGACTCGCAAGTTCAACGAAGTGCTGCTCACCTTCAAAATCGAACACAGCTTGAGCAAAGACGAAATTCTGCAGCTTTATATCAACCAGATTTATCTTGGCCAGCGTGCTTACGGCTTTGCCGCGGCCGCTCAAGTTTACTTTGGCAAACCTCTTGGCCAGGTCACGATTGCGGAAGCCGCCATGCTTGCAGGGTTGCCTAAAGCCCCCTCCTCCTATAATCCGGTAGTCAATCCGAAGCGCGCCAAGCTGCGCCAACTTTACGTTCTGCGGCGTATGCATGAATTAAATTTCATTAGTAATGAACAGTTCCAGCTTGCGCAACAACAACCCATCGTGACCATGCGCGGCAATCAAGAATTCGGTGTCAAGTCAGATTACCTCTCGGAAATGGTTCGTCAGGCTGTCTATGAAAAATATCAGGATGACACCTACACGCAAGGTTTCAAGGTTTACACCACCATTCGACAACAAGATCAGCTTGCCGCTTATCAAGCCGTCCGCACAGGTGTACTGGATTATGACCGTCGTCAAGGCTACCGCGGCCCGGAAGGTTTTGTCGATTTACACGGGGACAACAGTAACACCGAGCAACTGGACGAGGCCCTGCAGGATATTGATGAGAGTGATGATTTAATCCCTGCCGTGGTTCTGGCAGCGTCACCCAAGCTGGTTCGAGCCTATTGCAAGGGCGGGGAGATTGCTGAAGTCAGCGGGGATGCATTGCTTTTCGCCCAATCGGCTTTGAACAAGAAAGCCGCCTTGAACCAGCGTATTAACGTCGGCTCAGTCATTCGATTGCGCAAGGATGATAAGGGAATTTGGCAAATAAGCCAGCTCCCGCAAGTCGAGGCCGCCTTCGTTTCCGGCGATCCGCGCAATGGAGCTATTTACTCGCTGGTTGGCGGCTTCGATTTCAATCGCAACCAGTTCAACCATATCACCCAGGCATGGCGGCAACCAGGGTCGAGCTTTAAGCCCTTTGTATATTCCGCCGCGCTGGAAAAGGGCTTCACCCCCGCCACTGTGATCAATGATGCACCCTTGATTTTTGATGCGGAGCAAACCGGCAACGAGCCTTGGGAGCCGAAGAACTACGATGGGAAATTTGAAGGGCCGATGCGTATGCGCCAAGCTTTGATCAAATCAAAGAATATGGTTTCGATCCGCATATTGCAGTCCATCACCCCGCAATATGCAAAAGACTACATCACCAAGTTCGGCTTCGATGCCACCAAGTACCCGGCCTATCTGACCATGGCTCTGGGAGCCGGATCTGTGACACCGCTGCAAATGTTGACGGGCTATTCTGTATTTGCCAACGGCGGTTTTCTCGTTACCCCTTATTTTATACAGCGCATCGAAGATGCGCGTGGCACCGTGCTAAGTCAAACTACGCCGGAGGTGGCCGGGAATGGCGCAAAGCAGGTTATTGATGTGCGCAATGCCTTTACCTTGGTCAGCATGATGCAGGACGTGGTCAAACACGGCACTGCCATTCGCGCCATGCAACTCGGGCGTCATGACTTGGCCGGCAAAACCGGAACCACCAATGACACGATTGATGCCTGGTTTTGCGGATTTCACCCGACCATAGTCGGTATCTCCTGGATCGGCTACGATCAACCGCGTAGCCTGGGCGACAAGGAAACTGGTGGGGGGGCAGCCTTGCCGATATGGATGAACTACATGGAAAAGATACTCAAGGATGTGCCGGAGGCTGTTTACACCATGCCGGACAACATGGCTGCAATACACATCAATGAAGGAGGATATCGTGATGACAATAGTCCTCGGATAGAATATTTCTATCAAGAGAATGTGCCGTCCGAACATGCCCTGCCTACACCCAGTGAAGAAACAAAACCGACAGACACGGTCAAAGACCAGCTGCTCTAACCCCCACATGACCAAAGAGTACACACAAAAGCGCGATTTGATGCGCGAACAATTGGCACATCAGGCCGCGAAGTTGATGGCCGAGGACGGCATCACCGATCACGCCCACGCAAAACGCAAAGCTGCCCGGCAACTGGGCGCGGCGGACACCCAACACCTGCCCAGCAATCAGGAAGTGGATGATGCCCTGCACAGCTATCGCGCCCTTTACCAACACGACAGCCATTCCGGCATCCTGTATCAGCTACGCGAAGAAGCGCTCTCCGCCATGCGCCTGCTGGAACCGTTCCAGCCCTATCTCACCGGCTCGGTGCTGAGCGGCACGGCAGGCGAACGATCCGACATCAACCTCATGCTATTCAGCGACGACGCAAAGGCCGTACTGCTGTTCCTGCTCAAGCACAAGCTCTCATTCGAAGATGGGGAATGGAAAGCGCGGGTGGGGGGACATGAAGAGACCGTGCCGAACTACACCCTGACCGGCGAATCCGGCACGCAGATACATATCATCGTCCTGCCCGAGAACGCCCGCCACAGCGGCAGCCGCCATCCTGAGACCCATGCGGATATTGCGGCGGTGGAAGCGTTGTTGGCGGGTTGATTGAAATTCGTAGGGTGGGCAACTCGTTGCCCACGATCATGATGCGACGCCCAAACCCGCGTGGGCACGGAGTGCCCACCCTACTAAGCTAGGAAATAAGCTTTTACGAGACGTGCGCCAAGAATGAAGATAGCTACCGCGCCCAACATCCCCCAAAGCGACATTGGAAACGATGGCAGTAGCGAATGAGTGCTGACTGCTAAACCAATGGTCGCGAGAAACACGCCAATCGAGATCATTCCACTAAAAGGCAGTTTGACGACCCCGCCACACTGAGGACAATGACGTGTGCTAGTTTCTTTTGATTGTGTCCGCCACTCTTTCGATAAAATATTTATTGGCTTTTGGCAATAAGGGCATTTCATGTATCACTCACTCCAATTAAATTTAGCCAGAAGAACCTATGAGTTAGCTTTTTCCTTCAACCACCGCGCCACATCCAGCGCAAAGTAGGTCAGTATCCCGTCCGCTCCGGCACGCTTGAAGGCCAGCAGGGATTCCAGCACACATGCCTCTTCGTTCAACCAACCGTTTTGCGCCGCGGCTTTGAGCATCGCGTATTCACCGCTAACCTGATAGACGAAAGTAGGAGCCTTGAATTCGTCCTTGATGCGCCGCACGATATCCAGATAGGGCATCCCCGGCTTGATCATTACCATGTCCGCACCTTCTTGCAAATCCAGCCCTACTTCCCACAACGCTTCGTCGGAATTGGCCGGATCCATCTGGTAGGTGTATTTGTTGCCCGAGCCCAGATTGCCGCTGGAGCCGACGGCATCGCGGAACGGGCCGTAGAAGCTGGAGGCGTATTTGGCGGAGTAGGCCATGATGCGGGTGTGGATGTGCTTATTGGCATCCAGCGCCGCGCGCACCGCGCCGATGCGCCCGTCCATCATGTCGGAGGGAGCGATGATGTCTGCCCCGGCAGCGGCGTGGGTCTGAGCCTGTTTGGTCAACACCGCGACGGTTTCGTCGTTGAGGACGTAGCCGCTGTCGTCTATCAGCCCGTCCTGCCCGTGGCTAGTGTAGGGGTCGAGGGCGATGTCGGTCATCACACCAAGTTCGGGGAAGTTCTTTTTTAGCGCGGCAACCACGCGCGGCACCAGGCCATTCGGATTGTAGGCTTCGCGCGCATCCAGGCTCTTCAGCGGCGCGTCGATCACCGGGAAGATCGCCATCACCGGAATGCCCAGCTTCACGCATTGCTCGGCGTCTTTGAGCAGCAAGTCCAGCGTCTTGCGTTGCACCTCCGGCATGGACTTAACATCCTCTATGCGGTTCCTCCCCTCAAGCACAAAAACCGGGTAAATTAAATCCGTCGATGTAAGCACATGCTCACGCATCAAGTCGCGTGAAAAGGCATCTCGGCGCATACGGCGCATTCTGATGTGTGGGTACTGTCCAAGTGTTTGCATGATTTTTCCTACAAAAATTATTTTCTTTGGAACTATTTTAGAAACTACTTATCTTATCTCGCGAATGGTGTAAATCATTCCACGTTTCTCCTCCCTGAGCGTGTGTCTTAACTCTGTTAAGACTTTGCCCCTAGCCTCCCCCTTTGGCTGGGGGCATTTTTTTGCCCACAAAACTCAAACCTCGTCGCCATACTGTGTTGCTCTCGAAAAATCTTGCTTGCATACTTTTTGGTAATTAGGGCGAAACGTAACCAAAATAGATCTTCAGGAAGAGCTTGAAAATATTCTCCTGACGATGATTGTAACGGTATTCAATTTCTTTCAGATACATTGGAAAGTGATACCTCGATACGCCCCGATAGTTGTACAAAATATGTTTAGCATAACTCCAAAACCCTTCAATCCCGTTGATATGGTTTTTGGTCTTTTTACTCACGAAGCCTTTGGAATGATTAACCACCATATGTTTTCCGTATCGTTGCAACGATTGATACCCACGAAACGCATCGGTGTAGTAGACCGATCCCTTGCGGGTATGCGCCTGGATATGAGTCATGAGCGTCTCTGCCGAGACCGACTCCACCACCTTGGTGTAGACCCTGCCATCCCGCTCCAGCAGGCCGAATACGATGCTTTTGCCTCTCGCTCCACGACCACGTTGCCCCTTACGGACTCCACCGAAATAGGACTCATCCAGCTCGATCTCACCGGACAGCTTGGCACCCTCCAGTTCAGCGGTATGAAACAGTGCCATACGCAGCCTCTGATAAACCCGGGTTACCGTCTTGGCATCCACACCCAAGTCACTGGCCAGTCGATAGGCGGGTTGCTGTTGGTAAAAACCCTGCAATATGGCAATCTCGCGACGCAGCTTGGTCAGGCTTTTTTGCTTGCCACACAGCATGCATTTCACGTAGCCTCGCGTGGTCTTCACAGTCTTAAAAGAACCGCAGAAAACGCACTTGCGACCGTTCAAAAAGTTGGTCGCACAACTAAAAACTGTATGAACCCCAGTAACCATAAGTATCTCCAAGGATACACTGGTTACGAAACGCCCTAATTACCTACTTTTAAGTATGCGGCGCTGTCAATTCCACAGGGGCTTAAGCCCCTAGTGGATTGCGTACTTTTGGTGCGGCGATTTCCCTCGTGCGCCTTGCCTGGCTTATAACCCAGCCACTTGGCTACCCATTAACCAATGACTAAGTTGGCGTAGTTTGCCAACTTAGTCAGATGGCTATGCAAAGCCTTTCGGGCGCCCGGCCAAAAGTTCTTCGGCTGGTAGCCTATAAACCAGCCACTTGGTTGCCGTCTATTGGCGACCTAGTCGAATGGCTAGGAGTTTCATCAGTGGAATGGCTAAAACCAATGACTTGCCCAGCGTATTTTGCTGGTTTATAACCAGCCACTTGGTTGTCGTCTTTCGGGTGCCCGGCCAAAAGCTCTTCGGCTGACAACCTAGTGAAATGGCTACTAGTTTTATCAGTCAGATGGCTATAACCAGCCGCTTGGCCACCGTTTTTTGGTGTCATAGCGGAATGGCTAGTAGTTTCATCAGAGGTTTGAGTTTTGTCCAGTCGCGAGCCACCCCTCAATTATCCCTTCTGCCTCTTCCATGCCTAGCTTCTTCAAGCTGGAAAATAACTGCACGGAACACTGCGGAAAATGCTCGGCGAGGTGGGATTTTACACGACTCAACGTCAATGTTGCTTGTTGCCTGCTGAGCTTATCTGACTTGGTGAGCAAGATATGCACCGGCTTGCCGGTCGGCGCGAACCAGTCCAGCATATTCTCATCCAGCTCGGTCAGCGGATGACGGGAATCCATGATCACCACCAGGCCGCTCAATTCATCGCGATTCTGCAAATACTCGCTGAGCAGACCTTCCCAATGACGCTTGCTTTCGGGCGGTACTTTGGCATAGCCGTAACCGGGCAAATCCACCAGAAAATTATTGTTGCCCAGCGAAAAGTAATTCAGATGCTGGGTACGCCCCGGTGTTTTACTGGTGTAAGCCAAACGCACATGGTTCGCCAGCGTATTGATCGCACTCGACTTGCCCGCGTTGGAACGCCCGACGAACGCCACCTCTTTTCCGCCGTGTAGCGGCAAATCCTTGATGTGATTAACGGTGGTGTAGAACGCAGCTTGTGAAAACAGCCCCATTACTTCCAGGACTTAAAAATCTTGTCAGCTGCCGTGATGGTCGCAGCAATATCCGCCTCGGTGTGAGCTGCGGAAACGAAGCCCGCCTCGAAAGCCGACGGCGCGAGATACACGCCTGCCTCCAGCATGGCGTGGAAGAAACGATTGAACGCTTCCTTGTCGCAGCTCATCACCTCGGCGTAGCTGGTTGGCAGCGCTTTGCTGAAATACAGACCGAACATGCCGCCGATGGATTGCGCACAGAACGGAATACCGTGCTGCTTGGCACTCGTCGTCAATCCTTCAGTCAATTGTTTGGCCAGTTTGGACAATCGCTCATAGAAACCGACGGCCTGAACCAGCTTCAAAGTGGCCAACCCGGCCGCCACAGCCACCGGATTACCGGACAGCGTGCCGGCCTGATACACTGCGCCGAGCGGGGCCAAACATTGCATGATGTCACGTCGTCCGCCGAAGGCTGCAGCCGGCAACCCGCCACCCATCACTTTACCCAGCGTCACCAGATCCGGTTTGATGCCGTAGTAGCCTTGTGCGCCTTGCAAACTGACGCGGAAACCCGTCATCACTTCGTCCAGAATCAACACCGCGCCATACTGGGTGCACAGCTTGCGCAAAGCTTGCAGGAATTCCGGCTTGGGCGTGACCAGATTCATATTGCCCGCCACCGGTTCGACGATCACCGCTGCGATTTCCTTGCCCATCTCAGCGAAGGCGCGCTCCAGCCCTGCGGCATCGTTGTAGTCCAGCACCGTGGTGAGAGCGGCGATCTCTGGGGGCACTCCGGACGAACTCGGCTGCCCGAACGTCAGCGCGCCGGAACCGGCTTTCACCAACAAGCCGTCGGAATGCCCGTGATAACAGCCTTCGAATTTAATGATGCGGCTGCGCCCGGTAAAGCCGCGCGCCAGACGTATCGCCGTCATCGTGGCTTCGGTGCCGGAACTCACCAAGCGCACCATTTCCAGGCTCGGCAACAGCTTGCATAGCAGTTCCGCCATTTCCAATTCAGCTGCCGTCGGCGCACCAAAACCCAAACCTTGCGCAGCCGCATCCTGCACCGCCTTCACCACATCGGGATGGCAGTGTCCGACGATCATCGGCCCCCATGAACCGACGTAATCGGTATAGCGCTTGCCATCCACATCCCATACATAAG
>CABEDG010000052.1_pt1 | contig 27820 bp, 32 predicted proteins | sample 3132891 | NCBI WGS metagenome assembly CABEDG01 (sample SAMEA5534329, study PRJEB31848) | metagenome | biome: tundra; feature: field; material: soil | place: USA | collected 2013-05 | depth 0.15 m
GGTAATGGGGTATTGGGTGGTATCGGCCGGCTCGCCGTCGCCTGCGCCGCTGACGGGCTGTGCAAGACCTGCTTCTGCCTCAACCGGATTCGATCCAGGGCATCTTCCTGAGCCCGTGCCGCGCACTGGCAAGCACGCCGATTTCCTGGATCGATGCTTCAACCTGATGCCATTCAACGCGTATTCCACCAATGTGACAGGGCAAGTATCTTCCCGTGAGCCACGAGGCGTTTTGACCTAGATCAAACACCGGGACAACCATGGGAAAATGCTTTCGAACATGTTGAATACAGGGGCGGACGCAGCGGAGGTCCGAGCGCCGGATATAGGGAAAACGAATGTGGCCCGCATGGCAGCTGCCTGGCTATTGGGCGACAGCGCTGTGCCGCAAGCCACCGGCGACACGCTATCTTTGCCTTGCGTTCCAAGAATTGGTAGGGCGTGCAGGGGTCGAACCTGCGACCAACTGATTAAGAGTCAGCTGCTCTACCAACTGAGCTAACGCCCCGTAAAACGAACAGGCTTGTACTGCGCCAATCCGCTTGAACCTTTGGTAGGCCGTGCCAGATTCGAACTGGCGACCAACGGATTAAAAGTCCGCTGCTCTACCGGCTGAGCTAACGACCCTTCGCAAAGGAGCGCGAATTATACGGATTTAGCCTACCCTGTCAACGCAAAACACCTTACAGCAAGGCTTGCAAGACTATATTAGGCGATACGCTATCGGGTCATCTACACCGGCAGCGGAAAATCCGGCGCGGCGCAAGCGGCAGGAGTCACATACACCACAGGCTCGCCCTGATTCATCGGCCTGATAGCAAGAAACCGTCTGCGCAAAATCCACGCCCAGCGCACGACCTTGCTGGATGATTTCTGCTTTGGTCAGACTCAGCAACGGCGCGTGCACGGTGAGCGGATGTCCTTCCACGGCCGCTTTAGTGGCGAGATTCGCCATGCGCTCAAAAGCCTCGATATAGGCCTGGCGACAATCGGGGTAGCCGGAATAATCGACCGCGTTCACACCGATGAAAATGTCCTGCGCTTGCAACACCTCTGCCCAGGCCAGAGCCAGCGACAACATGATGGTATTGCGTGCGGGAACGTAAGTAAGCGGGATGCCATTAGTAGGTTGTTGCGGAACCGCAATGTTGTTATCCGTCAGCGCCGAGCCGCCAAAACCGGTGAGGTCGATCTTTACCACCCGATGTTCATGCGCGCCCAGCGTTTGCGCAACGCGTTGCGCAGCAGCCAGTTCGGCGTGGTGGCGTTGCCCATAATCCACGCTCAAAGCGTAACAGACGAAGCCCTGTGCACGCGCCATCGCCAGCACAGTTGCGGAATCCATCCCGCCCGACAAAAGCACCACTGCGTTTTTCATCATCAGTGTCCGGGGGCGTTGTTCCACAACAACTTATGCAGTTGCAACTGCATTCTGACCGGCAAGTGGTCGCGCAGTATCCAGTCGGCCAACTGAGTGACATTCAGCGTGCCGTGCGCAGGCGAGAATAACACCGCGCATTTCTCGGTGAGATGATGTTGCTGCAGGATTTGCTTTGCCCATTGGTAATCGTTTTCGTCGCACAACACGAATTTTATTTCATCATGCTGAGCCAACATCGCCAAATTTTCCCAGCGATTCTTTGCCACTTCGCCGGACGCCGGAGTTTTGATGTCCACCACGCGCATCACACGCGCATCCACTTCGCTGATATCCAGTGCCCCGCCGGTTTCCAAAGACACTTCGTAGCCCGCATCACACAAGGCGCGCAACAAAGGCAGACAATTTTTTTGTGCCAGCGGTTCACCGCCGGTGACGGTCACATAGTGCGGTACATATTCGGCAACCCGCTGGAGAATGTTTGCCAATCTCATATTTTGCCCGCCCGTAAAAGCGTAAGCCGTGTCGCAGTAAGTACACCGCAACGGACAACCGCTCAAACGAATGAATACCGTGGGCAGGCCAACGCGGCTGGTTTCGCCTTGCAGGGAATAAAAAATTTCGCTGATGCGCAGTTGCGCGCCTGAATTAGCTTGCGGCATGTGGACACTACTGGGCGGCAGCGAGCAGTTTCTTGGCTTTGGCGGCGGCTTCGCTGGTGGGATATTTGGCGATGAGTTGTTTGAGCGTTTTGTGCGCCGTAATGGGTCGCTTCAACCCTTGCTGGCAACCCGCAATTCCAAACAACACATCGGCTGTTTTAGCTGTATCGGGAAAATCCTTGAGCAACCCCTGATAGGTATCCAGCGCGCCATGGTAATCCTTCAGCGCAAATTGGGCATTGCCTAGCCAATAATTCGCATAGTAAACATGTACCGAATCCGGATACTTTTTGAGGAACTCCTGAAATGCCTTGACCGCATTCGCATGGCTGCCGGCCTTGAACAAACCATAGGCGGCCTCGAAGGCGCGGTCCTCGGGAACCGGGTCGGATGGATCGGCGGAAATAGCTGCTACAGGTGTTTTAGGGGTTGCGGCAGCAGCTTCTTTAGCGGCTTGTTCAGCGGATTCGAAATGACGCAAGCGCGTATCCAAATCCACATAAAAATCTTTTTGGCGCTTTTCGGCATCTTGCAAGCCATGCGTTGTTTCTTCATTCTGTCCGCGCAGTTTGCGGATTTCCGTATTCAGAGCTTCGATCTGTCCTTGCAGATCCAGCATCGATTTGGTTTGCTGCTTAACGGCATCCTCCAACTTCAGCACACGCGTCTCGAGTTGCTTGATTTGTTCACGTGCCTCGTCGTCCTCCAACAATCCCGCTTGCGCGGGAATGGCGAAACACAGACTCAACAATAAGAGCGCGCGCTGCTTCAGCATGGTTGCTGCTTTAGTACTTTATATCGCTCCGGCGATTTTGCTTCCAGCAAGCCTCATTGTGGTCGGTGCAGCGCGGCTTTTCTTCGCCATAGCTGACGGTTTCGATTTGGCTGGCTTTCGCGCCGCCCAACACCAGCATCTGCTTCACGCTATCGGCACGACGCTGGCCGAGAGCCAGGTTGTACTCGTTGCTACCGCGCTCGTCGCAGTTGCCTTCCACGCGAACTTTGCGATCCGGGTGCTCGCTCAAATATTTTGCATGCGCTAGCACGACCGGCTTATCGGCATCCTGCACGGCAGAGACATCGAATGGGTAATAGACACTGCGCTTGGCCAGAATACTGGCCGGATCATTCAAAGGATCAACTTCAACCACGGCTGCAGGTGCGGGTGCTGCTTCCGGTGCCGGTGCTGTTACTACCGGGGCAGGCACGGGCGCTGCAGCTTCAGGCGCCTTTGGTTTCTCGCTGGCACAGGCCGCAAGCAAGTTCACCAACACAATACTGATAACGAGTTTCTTCATGGCATTTCTCCTTTGCTAGGTTTGTTATAGATGTGGTCCCCACACCGGTTCACGTGCGTCTCCGGTTTGTGTAAACATATGCTGCTGCACACGACCATCGCTGGACACGGTCGCCAATATACCACGATCGCGCGCCTCGCTGGCAAACAGGATGAGTTTCCCGTTAGGTGCAAAACTGGGGTTTTTCTCCCACCCGCCTGCGGTGAGGATATCCATCTGCCCGGTCTGAAAATCCTGCGTGGAGATTTGGAACTTGCCATTGACGAAATGGGTGAACACAAAACCTTTGCCATCCGGATTATAACGCGGCGAAAAGTTGTTGCCCTCGCCAAACGTCATGCGCTGCTCCGGTCCACCCCCCACCGGCATACTATAGATTTGCGCACTACCGCCGCGATCCGAGGTGAACAGCAGAGATTGCCCGTCCGGCGAAAAATTCGGCTCGGTATCGATCGCGTCACTGAAGGTGATGCGGCGAATTCCGCTGCTGTCCGGCCGTATCAGGTAAATTTGCGAACTGCCGTCACGTGTCAGCACGATGGCCAATTGCTTGCCGTCCGGCGACCAGGCCGGCGCGCTATTGCTGCCGCGGAAATCGGCCAGCACCAAGCGCTGATTAGTGTATAGCGATTGCAAATAGACGACCGCATGTCCGGTTTCAAAGCTCACATAGGCGAGATGGCTGCCGTCTGGCGACCACGCCGGCGACATGATCGGCTCGTTCTGCGCCAGCACGATCTGTTCGTTGTAGCCGTCGCTATCCGCCACCATCAGGCTAAACTTCCGTCCCTGCCGGTTCACATAAGCGATGCGCGTGCTGAACACCCCCTTGTCGCCGGTTAACTTCTCATAGATCAAATCCGCGACGCGATGCCCGACAGCGCGCACCTGGTCATTATTCGCCGAGACTGACTGACCGGCCAACTCAGCCTGCTTGACCACATCCAGCAAGCGAAAACGCGCTTCGATGCGGCCATTGTTTTGCAAAGCGACCGTGCCTATCGCCAATGCGTCCGCGCCGCGCACCTGCCAATCCGGATAACTGACCTCAGCCAATTCGTGCGGCGATTTTCCCGCCGGGTCAACCAGCCGAAACAACCCGCTACGCTGCAAATCGCCCACCACCACGGCGTTGATAGATTGCGCCAGCTTGCCATCTCCGCCGAACGGCACGATTGCCACCGGAATCTGGTGTTCGCCCGCACCGATGATTTCAATGCTTAACACCGCGCTTGCCAGCGACGCCTGTGCCAATAACAGCAATCCCAACATGCCCCGCAATACGTGCAACGCCATAAATAATTTTCCTATTCAGTTGGTTTTTCTGGTTTGAAGGTCAAAAGTAATTCACGAAAAGCACTGAACAACGCCACATCCGGCGGCAAGGGCAACCGAACGGATTTCCAAATCGCGCGCTCCACCGCAATGTCATACGCCGCATTGCCGCTGGACTTTTTCAACTCTGCCGTCAGCACATCACCGTCCGGCAACAGCGTCACCAAAAATTCAGCGCGCGCATCCTGTGCCACATCCGGTGGCTCCACGATTTTGCTGCGTATCTTGGCCCTGATTTTCGCCTGGTACTCATCCACCACGCGACCATTCGCCGCTGCTTGCTCGACGCGATTACTCGCTTCTCGCGCGGCTTTCTCGGCTTGTTCTCGCGCGGCCTGCTCAGCCATCATGGCCTGTTCGCGCGCAGCTCGTTGATACGCAATGCTTGGTTTATCAACGGGCTTTTTTTCAACAGCCTTGGTCACGGCACGCCTGGTTTCAACCTCTTTGACGGGACGCGCGACGGGTTTCTTTTTCTCCGGCATCACGATGTCAGGTTCGACTATTTTTTCCTGCGGCGGCGGCTGCACGACCTCCTCGACCTTGGGAGTGGCTGGCGGTGCAACGACCTCCTCCGGCAAGCTCGGCCACAACTCCACACTCATTGTCGCGGGTGAAGAGACCTGCCTGTTCCAATTAAAGCCAAAATACAGCAGCGCAAAAAACGCGCTGTGCACCACCAGGGCCAGAATGCCTGCGGGCAACCTATAGGGTTCGTAATAAACCGTCGCACTCATTTCTTGGCTTGTGTCAGCAGACCGACTTTCTGAATATGTTGCTGTTGCAGCACGTCCATCACATTGATGACTTCTTCATAGCGCACGTTCTTGTCTGCGGAAATCACCACCGCCTGCTCAGCTTGTTTTTCCTGTCTGGCCTTCAATATCGCAATCAACTCATCGCGCGACACACGGCTTTCCAAGCCCCCCCTGGCGTGATCGCGCAACGCCAGCGTGGTGTCTTTTTTGATGATGACTTCCAACGGGGCAAGCGGCGGCGCAAGCGACTTGGCCACGCTGGGCAAATCGATCTGGCCGGGATTCATCAGCGGGGCGGTCACCATGAAAATCACCAGCAGCACCAGCATCACGTCGATATACGGCACGACGTTGATCTCGTTCATCAGGCGATTGGTGGGACGGTGATTGATTCTCATGGCTGGCGCTGCAGGACGTTTGAAAATTCTTCGGTAAAACTGTCGAAGCGGGTGGAAAGGCGATTGATTTCGTGCGCGTAGCGGTTGTAGGCAACTACCGCCGGAATCGCCGCAAACAGGCCCATCGCGGTCGCCACCAGTGCTTCGGCGATGCCGGGCGCGACGTGCGCCAAGGTCGCCTGACCCACGTTCGCCAAACCGCGAAAAGCGTTCATGATTCCCCACACCGTACCGAACAATCCCACATAAGGGCTGACCGAACCGACCGAGGCGAGAAACGCCAGATGCGATTCCAGCCTGTCCATCTCGCGCTGATAAGTCGCGCGCATGGCGCGGCGCGTACCCTCCATCACCGCGCTGGCATCCACTCCATGCTGCTTTTTCAACTTCACGAACTCGGTAAAACCGGCGGCGAAAATACGCTCCAATGCACCCCGATCACGCAGGGAACTGCTGTTTGCATATTTGTAAAGTTCATTCAAATTCTGGTTGTGCCAGAATGCATCTTCAAATTCTTCGGTCAACATGACTTCGCTGCGGATGGCGAACATTTTGAGGAAGATATACCACCACGACATCAACGACACCACCAGCAACAAGCCCATCACTAATTGCACCAGCACGCTGGCATGGCTGATGAGATGCACAAACGACAAATCCTGCGTTACTTCCATTTCAACTCTTCCCCCTTCAATTCTTCCATTGCCCGCGCAATACCTCCGGCACGCTGACCGGCTTGAAACTTTCCAACGAGACACACACCAGATGCACTTCGGCTTCGGTCAATACCTCAGCGCCGCGCCGCACGGTTTGCAACAGCGAAATGCGGCTGCGGCCGATGTCCTTGATCTGCGCCGTGATGTCGAGCAAATCATCGAGCAACGCGGGCTTGAGATAATCCAGCTTGAGCGAACGCACCACGAACACCATACCGAATTCCTTCATCAATCCGGCATTGCTGTAACCGTGGGTGCGCAACCACTCAGTCCGCGCGCGCTCCATAAAGTTCAAATAGTTGGCGTGATACACCACGCCGCCCGCATCCGTGTCCTGAAAATACACGCGAACCGGCAATGAAAAAATCTTGCTCTTGCTCATTTTTTAATCGTCACTCAATGGCAAATCCCCGCTGACCGGATTCAGGTTAATTGGATTATTGGCAACCGTCAGCCCGAAATGGCGATAGGCGATCGCCGTGGCCATGCGTCCGCGTGGCGTGCGTTGCAAATAGCCCTGCTGGATCAGATACGGCTCCAGCACATCCTCGATGGTATCGCGCTCCTCGCCGATGGCGGCGGCAAGGTTGTCCAGGCCGACCGGGCCGCCGAGAAATTTTTCGATGACCGTCAGCAATAATTTTCTGTCCATGACATCCAGCCCGCGCTCATCCACATCCAGCATGGTCAACGCGGCATCCGCCACCTCGCGGGTCGCATCGCCGTCCGCCTTCACATCGGCGAAGTCGCGCACGCGGCGCAGCAAACGGTTGGCGATACGCGGCGTGCCGCGTGATCGCTTGGCGATTTCCAGCGCGCCGTCGTGGGTCAGATTCATTTTCAGCAGATTCGAGGAGCGCATCACGATGCGCTGCAATTCTTCCGGCGTGTAAAACTCCAGCCGCGCCACAATACCGAAGCGGTCGCGCAACGGATTGGTGAGCATCCCCGCGCGCGTGGTCGCACCGACCAGCGTGAACGGCGGCAGGTCCAGCTTCACCGATCGCGCCGCCGGACCTTCGCCGATCATGATGTCGATCTGGTAATCCTCCAGCGCGGGATACAGGATTTCTTCCACCACGGGCGAGAGGCGATGAATCTCATCTATAAACAACACATCATTTGGTTCGAGATTGGTCAGCAACGCGGCAAGATCACCGGCGCGCTCCAGCACCGGGCCGGAAGTGTGGCGTAGATTCACGCCCATCTCGCGCGCGATGATTTGCGCCAGAGTGGTCTTGCCCAAGCCCGGCGGGCCGAACAACAGCACGTGATCGAGCGGCTCTTTGCGCCGCTTTGCCGCTTCGATGAATATCTCCAACTGCCCGCGAATCTTTTCCTGCCCGACATACTCATCGAGCTGTTTTGGGCGCAGCGCGCGCTCCAGCGCCTCCTCCTGATGAGAGGCGGCAGCAGGCGCGATCAGGCGCGGTTCGGCGGAAAGGTTATCGCTGTGGATCATGATGGTAATCGTTTTTCATGCGCTGAATAATTTGGTGGATTCTAATTCCAAGTGCACCACAGGAACAACAATATCACAGGAATATCACAGGTACGGCAGTCGAATCGTTTTCAGCACACCATTTGGAATTCAGTGTCGTAGCCCGGATGCAGGCCGAAGGCCAAAATCCGGGGGTGACGGTGTGCGTGCCCAAGGTTGCCCCGGATTACATTGCATTTCATCCGGGCTACGCTCGCTTCAGGTCCGATTCGATTTATGTCGCACGATAAAATCAATTAGGCTCCGTCCCCAATCGTCCACTGTGGTATCGAGTGTTGCTCAGCGCACGAACGCCTTGCGCCCCGCATACACCGCCGAGGTGCCCAGATATTCCTCAATGCGCATCAGTTGGTTGTACTTCTCCAACCGCTCGCCACGGCACGGTGCGCCAGTCTTGAGGTGGCCGGTACCCAAGGCCACGGTGAGATCGGCGATGAAGCTGTCCACCGTCTCGCCGCTGCGATGTGACACCATCGCGCCCCAGTTGGCGCAGTAGGCCAGTTGCACAGCCGCGATGGTTTCGCTCAGCGTTCCGATCTGGTTGAGCTTGATCAGCACCGCGTTGGCGACATCTTCATTGATGCCACGTTGGATGCGCTCCACGTTGGTGACAAAAATGTCATCCCCCACCAGCTCGATCTTGCCGCCCAGTTCGCGGTTCAATAGCTTCCAGCCGTTCCAGTCGTCTTCGGCAAGGCCGTCCTCCAGCACGGCGATGGGGTACTTCGCCACCCAGTCGGCATACATCGCCACCATTTCAGCGGAATCCACCTTGCGATTCTCGGTGCGCAGATGATATAGGCCGTCCTCATAAAATCCGCTGGATGCAGGGTCGATGGCAATCACCACGTCCTCACCGGGGTGGTAGCCAGCACCTTCAATCGCCTTGAGGATCAACTCCACCGCTTCGGCATTGCGTTTCAGGGCCGGCGCAAAGCCGCCCTCGTCGCCCACGCCAGTAGAGTAGCCGCCGTCCTTGAGCACTTTTTTCAGGGTATGGTAAATCTCGCTGCCCCAGCGCAACGCTTCGGCAAAGTTAGGCGCACCCACTGGGGCGATCATGAATTCCTGCAAGTCAGTGCCCTGCCAGTTGGCGTGTACGCCGCCGTTGAGAATGTTGAACATCGGCACGGGCAGCCGACATGCCGCCGCACCACCGAGGTAGCGGAACAGCGGCAGGTCGCAGGCATCCGCCGCCGCCCGTGCTGTAGCCAGGCTCACGCCGAGAATGGCGTTGGCCCCGAGTTTTTCCTTGTGGGGCGTGCCGTCCAATTCAATCATGGCACGATCCACCGCACCTTGATCGAGTGCATCCATGCCGGTGAGTGCCGCAACGATTTCATTGTTGACATGGCCGACAGCCTTTTTCACTCCCTTGCCGCCGTAGCGTTTCTTATCGCCGTCGCGCAATTCCAAAGCCTCATGCACGCCGGTTGAAGCACCGGACGGCACCGCCGCGCGACCGAAGGAACCGCCTTCGAGGGTGACTTCCACTTCCACGGTGGGATTGCCGCGTGAGTCGAGAATTTCACGGGCATGAATACGTTCGATGCAGGTGTACATAGAGCCTCCTTGAGAGTTTATTTTTTGGGATTATCCGCCAGATTAACCACAACAGATTGCAGAGTTATGTCTGCGCGGGCATCACCCAGAACTTAAGCAGCAGTGCCACCAGCAAGGCGCAAGGTCTTTGCGCCGGGGATGGCGAGTTCAAGCATCGGTTTCTCTTTGGCAAGTGGATTCATCCAGCACCCGCGCTGCCGTTTCCCGCACAGCATGGGCGGGGTGGCGCGCTTTCAGGGTGGACAAAGCGGTTTGGCGTGTCACCACATCCTTCATTTGGTCGAGACTATTGATGATTTCCAGCCCTTCCACCACGTCCGAAGGGTGGCGTAGGGCACAAGCTGCCAGAGCATCCGCCGCCTCCTGCTCGCTGCGCCAGCCCAAAGCGATGATGGCGCGCAGCCGCACATCCGCCAAGGGATGAAATAGGGCGTGGAGTAATTTTTCCCGGTAATCCCGCGCCGAAAACGCCGCAAGATCGGCTCCACAGTGGGGACAATTCTGCGCTTCCACCGGAATCAGATGAAAAAATGCCAAACAGATTTGCTGTAACCCTTCCACGCTTGACACTCAAACTCGCACCACCGTCACCGCGCAGTGGGCGTAGGCGATAACCTGCTTCGCCACCGAACCTAACAGCCAGCGCTCGAACAGTCCATGGCCGCGATGCCCTACCACGATGTGGTCAATGTCGTGGTCTTCGGCGTAGAGTACGATACTTTCGGCAGGATGCCCGACCATGACCTCGAAGTGAGCCGTCAAACCTGCGACCCGTGCTTTCAGCGGCTGCAGCAAGTGGGTGTAATGACGGCGCGAGCTTTCGATGACTGCCTCGGTCTCCACCTCCGTGCCGAACTCCGGCGGGCGCGCCACTGCCAGCACATGCAGTTCCGCGCCGTATTTATTCGCCAAATCCAGGGAAAATTCGAAGGCGGCCTTGGCTGAATCCGAGCCATCGTAGGCAATGAGTAATTTGCGAATCATGGTGGTCTCCTTAGTTATTTGTGTCTTTTTCATTGACCGTCTTCAGCATGTGCCGAGGCAGGAAGAAAGCATTTGCGATGAGAGTCGGCACCACCGCGCTGCCGATCACCGCCGCCACCAGAGCCGAGTACTGCCTTTGGTCAATCAACTGATGCGACAGCCCGAACAGCGCGGAGATGGTGCCGAAGGTGAGGCCGGTGGACATCAGGAGCGTGGTGTACATGCCTTCCTGCTTCGGCGAACCATAAGCCCGCGTCACCGGATAGACGCCCGCCACTTTCGTCGCCATCTTCATCAGCAGCAGCGCGAAAAACGCTAACGGAGCCGCGACCAGTGCGGGCAGGGAAACCAGCGCCCCGGCGCGGATGAAGTAGAACGGAGTGAGCAAGCCGAAGGTAAGGGTGCGCAGTCTTCGCACCAGCGCGTCATCCTTGCCAACTGTACCAGCCAGCACCATGCCGATGAGGTAAGCCGGAAGCACCGCCTCGCTATCGGCCCAGGTCGCCAATGCGCCCATGCCGAACAGGCAGGCCATGAGGAACTTGGCCTCCAGTTCCGAGGGGCGGCCACCGTAGCGGCGGAAGAAGCGCGGCACGATCCAGGGCAGGACGAAGAAAGCAACCACGCCGACACCCACAAAAATCAACGTCCTGCCGGTGAACGGCGCGAAGATCAGCCCCAGCGCCACCACGGTGGCGAGGTCGGTGATGAAGCAGGCCGCCAGCACCGTCTTGCCGTAGTCGGTGACGTTGAGGCCGAACTCCAGCATCACCGCATACACCACGGCCACCGAAGTGGTGGACATGGCGATGCCAGCCAGCCAACTGGCCTCCACGCTCCAGCCCAAGCCCCAGCGGGCGAGCGCCGCGCAGCCCAAAAAGGGCGCAGCGAAACTCACCAAGCCGATGGCCGTGGCCTGTTTCCATTGCTTGCGAAACACGACCGGATCGAGTTCCGCACCGGCGAGGAAGGTGAGCAGAATGGCACCGGCACCGGAGAGGAACTTGATCCAGCTGGCATCTCCCGCCAGCAGCGCACTGCCCAGCAACGCGCCGATGATGAGCTGGGCGATGGTGCCGACGACGATTTCAGACAGGGCCGTCGCGATCCTGAACCAGATGGACAGCAGCGAAGCCGCCAGCGCCAGCCCCAGCCACAACGCCGCTTGTGCCCAGATTTCGGTCATGCGTCTTCTCCTCGCGGGCTAACGCGCTTCGCCGTTGGTTACGCCGTATTCGGCGGGTAGCCTGATGTAGAACAAGGTCAAGCCCTCACTGCTGATCATTTCCAGTAGCCGCTCCGCCTCATCGTCACTCACCATGAACGCCACAGCCACCGGCAGTTCGCCCGCCAGCTCGAAAAAATGGTCTTCATGCAACACGCCATGGCGTCCGAAACCGGCGATGGCCTTGAACGCCGAGCCGCCGTGGATGCCCAGTTTCTTCGCCTGTTCCAGCAGCCATTCATAGACCAGGGTGTGGTGATGGTTGCGGTTTTCATGTACGTAGAATTTGAGATAAATGCCCTGCATGGTGTTTCCTCCTCTGGTTCACTTTCAGTAAGACTGCCTGGACGGGATCACGCCGCGCACACCGCCGCGTGGGTTCTCAGTATCACCCCGGTAGCGGGGAATAAGGTGCAAATGAACGTGGAAGATCGTCTGGCCCGCAGCCTCGCCCACATTGATGCCGACGTTGTAACCGGCGGGAGCATGTTTGCCGTCGAGGTAATGTTTCGCCTCATCGAGCAGCGACAGCAGCGCGACTTTCTCCGCCTCGGTGGTGAGGAAAAAGTCGGCGACATGGCGCTTGGGAATAATCAGCACGTGGCCGGAGTTGACCGGGTGTTTGTCTTGGTGAGCATAGGCCAGGTCGTTCTCGAACAGGATGCCCTCAGGGCGACAGAACGGGCAGTTGTGTGAGGCTTTGTTCATTATGCACCACCATTTGCTTTTTACAGGCTGATCGTCAGTGCCATTGGGGGGCAGCATCAATTAACTTCTTCCGATGATCCCATGCCCCGCCGCACAAAAACAACAATATCACAGGTACCGGAGTCGAATCGTATTCAGCACACCCTTTGGAATTCAGCGCGGCTCGATTTGCGACAAATGTCGCGCCACTGACAGCCACGCGCCCAGCCAGCCGAGGTACATCGAGAACAGCAGCAGCGTCAGGCTGTCGCCGAGCGACAGCGGATGCAATACGAACTGGCTGGCGTAGAGCTGCGATAGCGCGTTGAGTTGATGGTTGAGCAGCAGCAGGCTGATGGTGATGATGAGCCAGGCCATGATGCCGCCGAGCAGTCCCTGCGTCGCGCCGAAATACAGGAACGGGCGGCGGATGAAGCCGTTGGTGGCGCCGATCAGTTTGGCCACTTCGATTTCGTCGCGCTGTGTGAGGATTTGCAGGCGGATGGTGTTGAAGGTGACGGCGATCAGCGCGAGGCTGAGCAGGCTGGCGAGTATCAGCACCACCATCCGACCGAATTTGAGCAGGGCTTCGAGCTTGTAGGCCCAGGCTGAATCGAGTTGTGCCAATTCCACCTTGGGCAGCTTCGCCAGTTCGATGCGCAGTTCATCCAGCGATTGCGCTGCGCCTGGTTTGGGATAAACGATGAAGGCATCCGGCAAGGGGTTCTGGTTCAAGCCGCCGATCACGTCGGCGAGTCCAGTGCTTTGTTTGAGTTGCTCCAGCGCTTGCGCACGGGCGACGAATTCGACGCGGGCGATGGCCGGATGTTGCTCCAGTTGTTTGCGCAGCTTATCAACGTCATCCGCTTTCGCATCCAGGCTCATGAACAGGCTGATCTGTGGTGTGCCGGAGAGTTGCGCAACCAGGCCCTGCGCGTTTTGCAGCAGCACATACATGCCGGCAGGCAGGCTGAGTGCGATGCCGATGACCAGAATGTTGAGGATTCCTGCCAGCTTTGATGCGAACATGCGCCGCAATACGCCGATGTTTTGCGCGAGTGTGTGCCTCATGCCTGTCCTGAGCCTGTCGAAGTGGCCTGTCCTGAGCCTCCTGAGGCAGCGAAGGGCGAAGCGGGTTGCAACTCCCCGTGTTTCAGATCAAGGGTGCGCACCTTGGTGTCTTGCAGCACACTGGTGTCGTGGGTGGAGATCACCAGGGTAACGCCGACCTGATGGAAGGATTTGAATATCGCCATGATCTCTTGCGCATATTCGGTATCCAGATTGCCGGTCGGCTCGTCGGCCAGCAGGATGGACGGGCGATTCACGATGGCGCGGGCGATGCACAGACGTTGTTGTTCGCCGCCGGACAGCGCGATGGGATTGGATTTTTCGCGCTTGAGCAAGCCTACTTTGTCGAGTGCGGCGCGCACCCGCTTGTGGCTTTCGCGGTAATCGAAGCCGCAGATTTGCAGCGGCAGCAGCACGTTGTCGAACGCGTTGCGGTCGAACAGCAGCTTGTGATCCTGAAAGATGATGCCGAGGTTGCGGCGCAGAAAAGGCAGCGCGCGGCTTTTGAGCACGCCGACGTTCTGATGGTTGACCAGCACACTGCCGTGGTTGGGTCGTTCGATCGCGGCGATGAGCTTGAGCAGGGTGCTCTTGCCCGCGCCGGAGTGTCCGGTGAGGAACACCATCTCGCCCTCGGCGATTTCGAACGAGACGTTTTTCAACGCCTGATAGCCGCCCGGGTAACGTTTGTGGACTTGGGTGAAGGAGATCATTCGTCCAGACCTAATAGTGCCGCGACAAAATCTTCCGCGACGAAGGGACGCAGATCATCCAGCCCTTCGCCCACACCGATGAATCGTACTGGAATCGGATGCGCCTTGGCAATCGCGGCAATCACGCCGCCCTTCGCTGTGCCATCCAGTTTGGTGAGTATCAGTCCGGTGACGCCAAGTGCCTGATCGAAAGCTTTGACTTGGCTCAGCGCGTTCTGTCCGGTGTTGGCATCCAACACCAGCAACACTTCATGCGGCGCGGCTGGTGATGTTGGTGTTTCTGGCAATACCTTGGCAATGACGCGCTTCACTTTTTTGATCTCTTCCATCAGGTGCGCCTGGGTGGTCAGCCGTCCGGCGGTATCGGCCAGCACCACGTCGATGTTGCGCGCCTGTGCGGCTTGCACGGCATCGTAGATCACCGCAGCGGCATCACCGCTTTGTTGCGCGATGACCGTCACGTTGTTGCGTTCGCCCCAGATCGTCAGTTGCTCGCGCGCTGCGGCGCGGAAGGTGTCGCCCGCCGCGAGCAACACCGACAAACCCTGACCTTGCAGATATTTCGCCAGCTTGCCGATCGAAGTGGTCTTGCCCGCGCCGTTCACGCCTACCATCATGATGACGAAAGGCTTGTGGGTTTCGGCTTGCAGAGGTTGCGCCAGCGGCTTGAGCAGCTTGAGCAGACAATGCGCGAGGGCTTCCTTGAGTTCAGACGCTTCGCTCAAGCGTCGTTCTTTGACCTGGTGGCGGAGGTCGGCGAGCAGCGCGCGGGTCGCATCCATGCCGACATCGGCGGTGATCAGGATGGTTTCAAGTTCCTCGTAAAGATCGTCGTCTATCTTGCCGCCGCGACTGAACAGGCCGGTCAGTTGCTCGCTGGTGCGCGCCAGGCCGGACTTCAGCTGCGCGAACCAACTGGAGCCGGACTTGTCTTTGTTGACCTGATCGTTCTCAGGCCCGGTTGATTTTTTTTTCAGGAAGCTGAGCATCGTTAAATTTTAAAAAATTGAAGGAAATGCCGGGCCTGTGTACAACGGTTGGGCGCGCTTTAACAAGGGGCCGCAATGACAGGATGCCTGCATCAATCATGTGGTTATCGGTAAATGAACGTAGTCGGGAGGTGAGTAAATGTCGCATAATGCGCGCGCATTTTATGCCGATTATTAGTTGAAGGGTTAGAGATATGAGAGCTGTCCTGCTTTATATTTTGCTGTTGTCGGGTTGGTCGCACAGCGCCGCGCAAGCGGAAGTGTTCGAACGCACGCTGGCGAACGGGCTGAAAGTCGTCGTCAAGGAGGATCACCGCGCGCCGGTGGTGGTGCAACAGATCTGGTACAAGGCCGGCAGCATGGACGAGAGCACCGGCACCACCGGCGTCGCGCACGTGCTGGAGCATATGATGTTCAAGGGCACCAAGGCCGTGCCGGCGGGCGAATTTTCCAAGCGCATCGCGGCAGCGGGCGGGCGCGAAAATGCTTTTACCAGCACCGACTACACCGCTTATTTCCAGCAGCTGGACAAATCCAAATTGCCGTTGGCGATGAAGCTGGAATCGGATCGGATGCAGAACCTCAATCTGACCGCGAAGGAATTCGGCAAGGAGATCAAGGTGGTCATGGAAGAGCGGCGCATGCGCACCGACGATGAGCCGCAGTCGCTGATGAATGAAATCATGATGTCGACGATTTATCAGGAGCATCCCTATCACAATCCGGTCATCGGCTGGATGAGTGACCTGCAGGTGCTTACGGTAAACGATGCCAAGGTTTGGTATAAGCGCTGGTACGCGCCGAACAACGCCACGCTGGTCATCGCCGGTGACGTGAAACCCGGTGAAGTATTCGCGCTGGCGCAACGCTATTACGGTTCCATCCCCAAACATGTGCTGCCGCCACGGCGCAACTATACCGAACCGCAGCAAGTGGGGATCAAGCGCCTGGTCGTGAAAGCACCCGCCGAGTTGCCGCAATTGGTGATGGCCTATCACACGCCCACGCTGAAGGATCCCAGGCAGGATTGGAAACCCTACGCGCTGGATATGCTGGCAGGCGTGCTGGATGGCAACGAGTCGGCGCGTCTCAACAAACATCTGGTGCGCGAGCAGCAAGTCGCCAGTGCAGCGGGCGCGAGTTATGACTCGACCTCGCGCGGCCCGAGCCTGTTCACTCTGGATGCCACGCCGAGCACAGGCAAGACGGTGCAGGATGTCGAGGCTGCGTTGCGCGGGGAGATTTCGTTGCTGGTGAAAGACGGCGTGAGCGAGGATGAGTTGAAGCGCGTCAAGGCGCAAGTCATGGCGGGAGAAGTGTATAAACGCGACTCGGTGTTCTATCAGGCGATGCAGATCGGTCAGCTGGAAAGCATCGGCTTGGGCTATCAGGCGATTCCGGTGATGCTGGAAAAGCTTCAGGCGGTGACCGCAGAGCAAGTGCAGCAAGTCGCCAGGGAATTTTTGCAGGACGATAACCTGACGGTCGCGGTGCTTGATCCGCAGCCGCTTTCCGGCAAACCGATACACAAGTCCGAAGGAGGATCGTCAAATGTTCGTTAATTCAAAGCTGATCAAATTTATTGGGGTTGCGGCTTTGTGCTGTATTTCAACCATGGCGATTGCCACCCCCAACATTCAGCACTGGCAAAGTGCCAGCGGTGCGAAGGTGCTGTTCGTGGAAGATCATGACATCCCGATGCTGGATGTGGCGGTGACCTTGCAGGCGGGCAGCAGCTTTGACGCGGCCGGCAAATCCGGCGTGGCCGGGCTGACCCATCAGCTGCTGGATGCCGGGGCGGACGGTTTGAGCGAGGACGAAATTTCACGCGGGATGGCGGACATCGGCGCGCAATTTGGCGGCAGCTTTGATCAGGATCGTTCCAGCATATCGTTGCGCACTTTGAGCAGCGCGGCGGAGCGCGACAAGGCGTTGGACATCATGGCGCGTGTGCTGCAGCACCCGGTGTTTCCGGAAATGATTCTGGCGCGCGAAAAAGTGCGGCTGATCGCCGCCCTGAAAGAAGCGGAGACCAAGCCGGAAAGCATCGCCGAGAAGGCTTTCCAGAAGGCGGTGTTCGGCACACATCCCTACGCGCTGTTGGGCTCGGGCGAGGTCGACAGTGTGGAAAAAATCAGCGTGCAAGACCTGAGCGATTTTTATCGCGCGCATTACCAGGCTGACCATGCCGTGGTCGCCATCATGGGTGATGCGACGCGTGCCCAGGCGGAAGCTATCGCTCAACAACTCACGGCGCAATTGCCCTCTTCCTCTGCTCCTTCCGTATTGCCCAATGTCGTGATGCACATCGCCGCGAGCGAGCAACGCATCAGTCATCCCGCCAGCCAAAGCCATATCCTGATCGGTGCTCCGGGCGTGGCGCGCGGCGCCCCGGATTTTTTCCCGCTGTATGTCGGCAACTACATCCTGGGCGGCGGCGGTTTTGCTTCGCGCCTGATGAACGAGGTGCGAGAAAAGAAGGGCTTGGCCTACAGCGTCTATAGCTATTTCATGCCGCTCAAACAACCCGGGGCGTTCCAGATCGGTCTGCAAACCAAGAAAGAGCAGGCCGATGAAGCGCTGAAACTGGTGCGCAACACTCTGGCGGACTTCATCGCCAAAGGCCCGACCGAGAAGGAATTGCTGGCTGCCAAGCAGAACATCATCGGCGGTTTTCCGCTGCGCATCGACAGCAATCGCAAGATACTCGAGTACCTGAGCATCATCGGCTTCTACGATTTGCCGCTGACTTATCTGGACGATTTCACGCGCAATATCGATCAGGTGACTGTGGCGCAGATCCGCGATGCGTTCGCGCGCCACGTCAATCCGCAGGCAATGGCGACGGTGATCGTGGGTGCACCAGAGGCAGGCAATCCACTATCCAGCAAGCTGGATGTGGAGTTGACACCGCCGGAAGAAAAAATGGGACAGGCGAAATAAATCCGAAAAATGTTTTAGCCACGGATGAACACGGATAACCAATGAATTGTGCAATGCTTCTTGTCTGTGTAAATCCGTGTTCATCTGTGGCTAATTGAGGAGTTCAGGAATAAATAAGGTCAGGATAATTGGCGGCGAGCTGCGCAGCCGCATGATCAGTTTCCCCGATGCAGAAGGATTGCGGCCCACGCCGGATCGCGTGCGCGAGACCTTGTTCAACTGGCTGGGCCAAACATTATATGGGCGCACCTGCCTGGATCTGTTCGCCGGTAGCGGTGCGCTGGGATTCGAGGCTGCTTCGCGCGGAGCCGAGCGGGTGGTGATGGTGGAGAGGAATCCTGCGGTTCTGCGCGCCTTGCAGGACAATGTTAAAAAGCTGGGCTGCGCTAATGTGTTCGTACAGGGGCAGGATGGGCTAGAATTCGTGTCCCGTGATGCGCAGCAGTATGACGTGATCTTTTTGGATCCACCGTTCCAGAACGATTATCTGCCCAGGCTGCTGGAAATCTTGCCGCAACGCCTGAACGAAAACGGCGTGGTGTATGTCGAATCCGGTGCCGCGATAACTGTTCCGCCACCGTGGCAGGTAATCAAATGCGGCAAGGCGGGGCAGGTGTATTATCAATTACTAGGGCTTTCCGTAAATGATTAAAGTGGTTTATCCGGGTACGTTCGATCCAATCACGCGCGGCCACGAAGACGTGGTGCGGCGTGCGGCCGGATTGTTCGGCGAGGTCATCGTGGCGGTGGCGGAAAGCCGCGCGCAAACCTTGTTTACGCTGGGTGAGCGGGTGGAGATCGCGAGTGAGGTGTTCACGAATTTTGCCAACGTGCGCGTGGAAGGCTTCAGCGGTTTGCTGATGAACTTCGTGCAGGCACATGATGCGCGCGTGGTGTTGCGCGGACTGCGCGCGGTGTCAGATTTTGAATATGAGTTTCAGTTGGCGGGCATGAATCGCAATCTGTATCCCGAGGTCGAGACGCTGTTCCTGACCCCGGCGGAGCAGTACACTTTCATCTCAGCCAGCATGGTGCGCGAAGTCGCGCGCTTCGGCGGAGATGTCAGCAAGTTCGTGTCGCCCTATGTGATGGAAAAATTGCAGCAAAAGAATAAATCGTCCCGGAATTAAATTGCCCCGGAACCATACCGATCGAGGAAGACAAACATGGCACTAATGATTACCGATGAATGTATCAATTGCGACGTATGCGAGCCGGAATGCCCAAACGACGCGATCTCGCAGGGCGATACCATTTATGTCATCGACCCCAATAAATGCACCGAATGCGTAGGCCACTATGACACGCCGCAATGCGTGGAAGTGTGCCCGGTGGATTGCATCCCGATGAATCCCGAGTACAAAGAAAGCAAAGAACAGCTGCAAGTTAAGTATGAGAAGCTGATGGCGGCGAAGGGTAAATAGCATCATCCAAAAAATGTAGGAGCAGGCCGTGCCTGTCCTGAGCCTGTCGAAGCGGCCCGCAGGCATCTCTAATATCGCGGGCAGCACCCGCAAGAGGTACGCCGTGGTTGTAAGGGGCTGAAGCCCCAACAACACACGCAGGGTCCGCTCCTACATCCGGCTAGCGTTTCTTCCAGACATCCTTGATCGCCTCAGCATCGCGGCTCGCGCCAAGCGCGGGCAAACCGTAGAAGTCGAGCAGGGTGCGCAGCACGCTGTAGTGATCGATGCGCTGCGGACTTGTACCCGCCTTCACCATCGGCCCCACCAGCAGCGTCACCACGTGATTGCCTTCGTAATTATCATCCTCATCCCAAGTGAGTATCAATAAGCTGTTGTGTTTCATCGCCCAATCAACGTATGGCGCGATGCGCGTTTTCAGCCAATCGTCCGCCGCTTCAAAACTGCCATCGTGCATGTCGTTATCCTGATCCGGGATGACAAACGAGATGGTGGGTAGTTTGGAAAAATCCTGCGGGAAATCGACAAAACGTTTGTTCAGCCCGGCGGCAAGTCGCGTGCCTTGCCAGTTCGACACCGGATTGTGCTTGCGATGATACGCACCGGACATGCAGGTAACATCGCCCACCTCGGGCAACGACTCCGCAAAGCTGGCAAAGCTCAATCCGCTATCCAGCAGCCGCGTCGCAAGGTTATCTGAGTCGAAAGTGTTGGGGCAGGCATTGTTGGTGATGCCGTGTGTAACACCGGAAAAGAGTGCCAAATAGTTGGGCTGGCTCGGATGGGCTACGCCGTAAGACTGTGTGAACAACACACCGTGCTTTGCCAGCGCGTGGATGTAGGAATTGCTATTAAGCTTGTCCATGATCTGCGCATAGCCGCGATTTTCCTCGATCACCACCACGATATGATCGGGACGCGGCAACTGCTCGGCGTGGACAACAGGCGCGAGTATAACAGCGAGCAGGGCGATGGCGAGTAAGCGGCGCGGCGTGATTTTCATGGAATTTGTGGATTGTAGTTAAAGCTTCGACAACCCTGCAAACTGTTCGCCCCGAAATATCGAAGCCTGTCCTGAGCTTGTCGAAGGGGGTGGGCTTTCAGGAATAGCATGCGGTTCGATACCTCACACCCACAGGGTGCGAGAACCTCTGTGAGGCCGCGAACGGTTTGTAAGAGTGCGCGGTAAATAATGGCTACTTTTCCGCATCCTCGATTTTCTTCTTCGATTCTTCAGTTTCTTTTTGCACAGCCTGATCCACGCCCTTGGCCTTTTCAAGCGCTTCACGTTGCGGTGCGGCTATTTTAGGCACTGTGGATGATTTGTCACACGCAGTGAGCAACAGTACAACGGCGAGCAAGATGTATTTCATGTTTCCTCCTATGGGATAGGTACCCAGCGTATTGTGCCACATTAAGAAACCAATATTCGGCGGTGTCACAACTCAAGCTCGTAAGAAGCTTGGAAAGCTGCCTGTCTTCGGCGCATTACGCGGTGCTAGTGGGCCCTGCGCGGGCCCTATTTTTCTACGACCCCAGTTTGACTTGCTCAGCAAAAACTGGCAGCATAAAATTGCGTTTATAGGTAAAAAGAACGCGAAGTAGCCTCGTTAACTTGTGTTTAAAGGAGGTGTTAAAAATGAGTAAGTACCTAAAGAAAATTGAGTGTGATCCGAAATGCGGCTTTGTCGTACAGAGTCACGATGAAAAGGAAGTGCTTGAGATCGCCAAAAAGCATGCTAAGGAAAAGCATGATATGAACGCAACAGACCAACAGCTTAAAGGCATGATGAAATCGGCTTAACTGTTGGCGGTCGGTTGAAAATTAGAGGTTGTTCGTTTTTGCTTAGACTTGATATTGAAGCCGCGCAAAGTTTTGCGCGGCTTTTATTTTTGGCAACTCCCACAATAGAAACTGGAACGCTGTCCCTGCCTGATTTGCTTGATGGGCGAACCACAACGGCGGCACGGTTCGCCGCTGCGCCCGTACACCCAATAGTGCTGCTGGAAGTAGCCCGGTTGTCCCGAGGTGTTCACAAAGTCGCGCAGGCTGCTGCCGCCCAAGTTGATGGCTTCAGCCAGGGTCGCGCGGATTTCCACGACCAGTTTTGCGCAGCGTGGCAGGCTGAGCTTTCCGGCGGCGAGTTGCGGTTTGATACCGGCGCGGAACAACGCTTCGTTGGCGTAGATGTTGCCCACGCCGACCACGACGTGGTTGTCCATGATGCATTGCTTGATGCTGACGCTACGTCCGCGCGTGGCTTGGTAAAGGTAGCGCGCATCGAAGTTGTTTGCTGGCGGCCCATCTTCCAGTGGTTCAGGTCCGAGTGTCGCGAGCAGCGGGTGGGTAGCCGGATCACCGGTATGCCACAGCACTGCACCGAAGCGGCGCGGGTCGCGTAGCCGCATCAGCGTGCCGTTTCTCAGTATTAAATCGAAGTGATCGTGTTGTTGCGGTGCGGTGTTCGCGGGCAGGATGCGCAGACTGCCGGACATGCCGAGATGGAGAATCAATGTGCCGCTGCCGCAATCCATCAGCAGGTATTTGGCGCGACGCTTGAGTGAGGCGATGGTGCGTCCGCGCAGCAGCCTGGGCAAGTTTTTCGGGATAGGCCAGCGCAGTTTGGCGTTGCGGATGACGACATCCGTGATGGTCAGGCCGGTGAGATGTGCGGCCAGACCGCGCCGGGTGGTTTCTACTTCGGGGAGTTCGGGCATGGTTTTGAAATTGCTTGTAGGGGCGCGATGCCTCGCGCCCCTACAAGGCACGCCGTCGTTTCCACCACATTAGTCCTCCCACGCCTGCCAGCAGCAGCGGCAAACCAAGCAAAAAGCTGATGCTGATGAGCCTGAGCTGCATTGCGCTTAACTCCAGTTTGCTGTCCTTTACGGCACGCAGTTGCTCTGTGATGAGATGTTCCTCGCCGGCAAGCCAGTTCACCATGTTCATGCCCAAGTCCACGTTGCCGCCGTTGCCGGCAAAACTGTTGGAGAGGAACGCGCCGTTGCCTACTACCACGATGCGTTGCTCGCGGTCATTGATGTTGCGTTGCAATGCCATCGCGATGATAACCGGGCCGGGAGTGTCGTGCTGTTTATCGAAGCGCGGCTTGCCTTTCGGTGGGTTGCTGGTCACCCAGCCGCGCGCCGCGGCTTCCACCAATACGTGGTGTTGCCAGTCCGGGTTTTCATTCCAGAGCAACTGTCGTGCGGAAGGGAAGGCGGTGGTCAAATTGAAATTGTGCGTGATCGCATGAGGCGGATAAGTGGCACCCAGTGACCAGGTAACGGGTGCATTCATCTCGGTGGCAGCCGGGTCAATCACGATGCCGGGCGGCAGCAGCAGGTCGAGTTTTTCGGCGAGGCGTTCCAGTCCGTGCAGCGGTTCGGCGTCCACCAGCCAGAGCAGATTGCCGCCGCGATCGACATAGCGCAGCAGCTTGTCCACTTCGCCGGGCATGAGATCGAGTTGCGGTTGGGTGATCACCAATACGCTGACATTGCCTGGCACTTCCTGCGCCAGTGCCAGATTAAGGCTACCGAGGTGAAAACCGTTCTGCTTGAGCTTCGCGCCGAACAGCGAACCGAGGTCAAAGTTGGCGATGCCGTCCAGTTTGCGTTCGCCATGCCCGTCCAGATACATCACGGTTTGATCGCGGCTATGTGCCAGTCGCAGCAAGGTGCTGGTGACGATTTGCTCGTTGATCTGGGTAAGGTGTTCGCTGCGTCCGGCGTATTCGATCACCATTTCGCCGTTGAAGCGGATTTGCGCCGCACGGGCTTTTTCAGTTTCTTTCTCGGGGTCGATGAATACCAGTTGAATGTCGGGCTTGTAGCGTTGATAAAGCGACAGTAAATCGCGAATGATTTTGCGTATGTCGCCTAGGCGCGCGTCCTGTTCGGTCGCGTACACGGTGAAATTGACCGGGCCGCTCAGTTGCCTGAGCACTTCCACACTGCTGGGTTCCAGACTGTTGCTGGCGTTATAGGTGAAGTCGCGCTGGATATGATGATGCATGGCGAGATAGCTCAAGCCGGACGCGGCGCCCAACAGCAGCAATACGAACAGCAGATTGCGCATGGTTGGATTGGGGGAGAATTTATGCGGCATGGCTCATCCGTATATGCGGTTGTTGTGCAACCGCTTCATGGTCAGCAACAGGAAGAAAGCTGTGAACAAAACGAAGAATGTTATATCGCTGCTATCCAGCAAACCGTTGTTGAAATTCTGGAAGTGATTGAACGGCGAGATGGAATGCCAGGGCGAATCTTCCGCCGCTGCGCCGATGTCGGCCAGCCACAGACCAATCAGCACCGCGAACGCGCCGATGGCGGCGATGATGGGTTGAGTGGTGAGCGCGGAAATATACAGCCCCAACGCGATATAACTGGCGGTGAGCAGGAGCAGGCCCAGGATATTGCTCAATATCAGACCGTGATCGAGATCTGTACCAAGTGCCAGGGTGTAGACCATCAGCGGCACGCCGGCCATCAGCACGACCAGAAAGATCAGCAAGCCCAGAAATTTGCCGAGTACGATGTGGCGACCGGACAGCGGAGCCGACAGCAGCAGCGTGAGCGTTTGGTTGCGGCGCTCCTCGGCGATCAGGCGCATGGTGAACATCGGCACCAGCATCATCAGCAACAGCGCGACCGTGTTGAACATCGGTGTGGCGACCGTGATCGTCACGCCGGGCGGATTGGCGAGTTGTGCGAGCTGCGGTTGTATTTCCAGGAATGCTTCCAGCCGCGCCAGAAAGAACCACGCGAAAATGAATTGCAGCACCGCCAGGATAAACCAGGTCGACGGCATCGCAAACAGACTGCGCAGTTCGCGCAGGGCGAGCAGGCGGATCATGATGTTTCTCCCGTTCGCCCTGACCCTTCGACTGCGCTCAGGACTGAAGGCGTTGTCGAAGGGTCTGATGAATGTGCTTCGACAAGCTCAGCACGAACGGAGCTTTTAATGTCTTGCAGATCGTTCTTGTTTTCTGTGTCGGTGATCTTGACAAACACGTCTTCCAGCGTGGCTTGCAGCGGCGTGAGTTGTTCCAGTTGCCAGCCTCGTTGTTCTGCCAGGGTGAGCAGCGCGCCTTTGGGGTTGTGATCCGGTGTATGCAACACGCGGAACTGCGTGGCGGAAAGTTGCTCGACGTGGCTGATGCCGGCGATGCCTTCCAGAACACTCAGCGGCGGCGGGTCGCGCAGGCCGATGATGAAGCCGGATACGCTCCCGTGTTGCTGCATGTGCGCACTGGTGTCGCCATAGATCAGCTTGCCGTGCTGCATGATTTCAACGCGATCGCAGACGCTTTCCACTTCGCTGAGCAAATGCGTGGAGAGGATCACGCTGTGCGTATCGCCCAATTCGCGGATCAGGCTGCGTATCCCGCGGATTTGCACGGGGTCGAGGCCGACGGTGGGTTCGTCCAGCACGATCACGGCGGGACGATGGATGATGGCTTGCGCGATGCCGACGCGTTGCTGATAACCCTTGGACAAGGTGCCGATGATCTTTTTGCTGACCGCTTCCAGGCCGCAGCGTTGCCGGGTTTGCGCCAGTGCCTCGGCCACTGCGGCGGACTTCATGCCGCGCAGACGGGCGGCAAAAGTCAGGTAATCGTTCACGCTGAGTTCGCGGTATAGCGGCGGGGTTTCCGGCAGGTAGCCGAGGTGCGCTTTCGCCAGCGTGGGCTGACGCAACAGGCTGATGCCGCAGAGTTCGATTTCACCGCTGTTCGGCAGCAAACAGCCGGTGAGCATTTGCAGCGTGGTGGTTTTCCCCGCGCCGTTGTGTCCAAGCAAGCCCAGCACTTCTCCGCGCTTCAATTCCAACGACACATTATGAATGACCGGGAGATTGCCGAAGCGGCGCGTCAGGTTGCGTGCGGAAAGGGTTATTTCGGGAGTGATGTTTGGCAAAGTCGAGTGGTCGTCATGGTTGTGAGTTTGGCTAAATATAACCTATTATGTGCGCCCACATCAAAAGCAGTATTGTTATGACCCAGTTCAAATACATCCTTCTCGGCAGTTTGCTCCTCACCGCTTGTGCGCACGCCCCCGCGCACCCCCCCGGACAACCGGAGGCTGTGGATCAGGCCGAGCAGCCTGAGCCGCAGGCAGAAGCGCCGCAGGTGTTGCCCAATGTTGAGTTGAGCAGCGAGTTGCTGTATGAATTTTTGCTATCCGAAATCGCCAGTCAGCGCGGAAGCGATACTCTCGCCGTCGAGGGTAGTTCGGATTTGGCAAAGAAAACGCGCGACCCGCGCCTTGCCATGCGCGCTGCTCACCTGGCGCTTCAATTCGGCCAAGCCGACAAGGCTATCGAGGCACTCAGGATTTGGCGTGATGCCGATCCGTCTTCGCTCATGGCGAGACGTATGCTGTCTTCGGTATTGTTGCGCAGCGGCAAGCTCGACGAAGCCAGCGAGGAATTAGTTAAATTGTTGAAAGCGGACGAAGACCATTCCGCACAGACCTTTGTCCAAATTTATCAAATGCTGGCTGCCTATCCGGACAAGGCGGCGGCATTGAAGTTGTTGCGCGAACTTACGCAGCTCTACCCGCGCGTGGCTGAAGCGCATTGGGGGGTGGCGCAATTGGCGCAAGCGTCCGGCGACGGGGAGCTTGCGTTAAACGAGGTAAGACAGTCGCGCAGCCTGCGTCCCGAGTGGGATATGGCGGTCTCACTGGAGGCGCTATTGTTGCAGAAGAATGCGCCGCAACAGGGTTTGGATGTGTTGCGCAACTATTTGTCGAGCTATCCCCAAGCGCGTGAAATTCGTTTGCAATATGCACGCGCATTGCTTGATCAAAAGCAATACAAGCTGGCGCGGGACGAATTTCAGCGAATGGCGGACGAAAATCCCGATAACCCGGATATGGCCTATGCCATCGCACTGATCTCGCTGCAGTTGAACGATTTAAAGAGTGCGGAGATACAACTCAAGCAGGCACTCAGCAAGGGCAAGAAAGAGCAGGATACGGTGCAGTATTACCTCGGGCAGTTGAGCGAGGCGAAGAAAAACGAGGAAGAAGCGATCGCTTATTATCGCGAGGTCAAGGGTGGCGAATATCTGGTGGCTGCGCAGATCCGCATCGCTTATTTGCTGAGCAAGCGCGGTCAACTTGCCGAAGCGCGCCAGCTGTTGCAGCAGGCGCGGGCCACTGACAATCAGCAGCGCGTGCAACTGGTGATGGTCGAGGCGCAATTATTGCGCGAGGCGAATCAATTCGACGAGGCATATCAGGTGTTGAATCAAGCCTTGGCGAAGCTGCCCAACCATATTGATCTGCTTTACGAGACCGCGATGATGGCCGACAAGATCGGCAAGCCGGACGTGTTCGAGCAATTGATGCGCAAGCTGATCAAAATCAAACCCGATCACGCGCAAGCCTACAATGCGCTGGGCTATGGCATGTTGGAACGCAACGAGCGCATTCCGGAAGCGATGCAGTTGGTGGAAAAAGCCCTGCAGCTTGCGCCTGATGATGTCGCCATCATGGACAGCGTGGGCTGGGGCTACTATCGCAGCGGCAAGCTGGATGAAAGCGTGAAGATGTTGCGGCGCGCTTTCGCCGGGGATGCCAATCCCGAAATTGCTGCGCATCTGGGCGAAGTGTTGTGGGTGCGCGGCGATAAAGCGGAAGCCAAAAAGATTTGGCGGGATAGCCTCAAGGAAAATTCCGGCAATGAGCAACTGCAAGCGGTCATTAAAAAATTCGATCCTTGAAGATGCGGTGTTTGGTTTTTTTGGGGCTGTTTTTGTTGAGCGGCTGCGCGCTATTACCCTCTGCTCCGACGCCGGTTGCGCGCCCCGCACACCCGGAATCCGCTCCGTTCGCAATGAACGGACGCATCTCGGTCGATCATCAGGGCGAGCGGCATTCCGCCGGACTGCACTGGATACATCAGGCGCAATCCGATGAAATCCTGCTGCTCACCCCGCTCGGGCAAACTGCCGCGCGCGTTTATCGCGACGATCGGAATGCGACGCTGGATGATGGCAACAAACACTATCAAGATGTCGATGCAGAATCGCTGATGCAACAGGTGCTGGGCTGGCATTTGCCGCTGGTCGGCCTGCATCAATGGGTGCTGGGTCTGCCGGTTGCCGATACTCCGGCGCAAATCGAGCGTGATAGCTATGGCCAAATCACCGTGCTGCGTCAGGG
>CABEDG010000054.1_pt1 | contig 27740 bp, 23 predicted proteins | sample 3132891 | NCBI WGS metagenome assembly CABEDG01 (sample SAMEA5534329, study PRJEB31848) | metagenome | biome: tundra; feature: field; material: soil | place: USA | collected 2013-05 | depth 0.15 m
GGCTTGCGGCAGGCGGAACAGGCGCGGCTTGGGGTTGCCGGGCTGGGGCTGCGGGGTGATGGTGCCGATCTCGATGAAGCCAAAACCGAGTGCCGCAAAACCATCTATGCAGTCGCCATTCTTGTCGAGTCCGGCGGCTAGCCCGACCGGGTTGGGGAAAGTAAGCCCCATCACGGTGCGCGGATTGTTTGGCGGACGCGGCGCGATGATGCCGCTCAAGCCCAATGAATACGCGGTTTGCAGACCGCCAAGAGTGAGATGGTGGGCGGTTTCCGGGTCAAGCTGGAACAGCGCGGGACGGAGCAGTCGGTACATGGTTAGTGCTTCTTAATGGCGGCCGGCTTGACGACAACAGGGATCGGGAATTTTTTCTTTTGTTGGAACAGTTTGCTGCGTTTTTTACCGCGCCAGTTTTCTGCGACGACATCACCGAGTTGCAGGCACAACAAGCCGAATACAGCATAGCCGAGTTGCGCAAACAGCGGATTGGGCAGATTGCTGATCAGTTTGCCACCATTCGCTTGATAGCTGATCGCGGTGAGGTTGCCTACGATAATTCCAGCCAGCGCGGCGCAAATCACGCGCCCCCAATCACCGGATTTGAGACCGGAAAAAATCGTGCTTTCGTGCCACAGCAGTTGCAGCGCGACCAACAGTAACAGTGGTGCGATCCACAGCAGCCAGAATAATTGCGCGGGCCATACCGCACCACCCATCAGACCTAGCGCGGCGATAGGCATGAGGCTGAAGGCGAGCGTTTCGCCGCTGGGCATCGGCAAGGGAATGCCGCGCGCCAAGCGTTTGAGCAGTCCTGGAAACGCGCCGAGCAAGGCGCGGGTGCTGAGCACTGCGGGTGCCAGCAAGGCGAATAACGGGGTGTAGAGCAATAGCTGCACGGCGGGGTTGCCTTGTTCTGTCGGCCAACTTGCTGTGAACAGATTCAGGTAAGCCAGCAGCCAACCGAGCATGGCGCTCGCTGCGGCCATCCACAAGAAGTAGTTGCGCTGAATATTCATCGGGCTGTTGCCAGTACGCCTTATGATCATGTGATTGGTGAGCAAGACATAGCCCAGCAACATCAGTGTGGTGAGCAATATCGCGGCGATATTCTCGGCCGCGACCGGGATGCCGGCTGAGAGTTCGCTCCATTCCTTGCCGCTCAAGAGCAATCCAGCCAGTGGTAATAAAACTAGCGAAAATATGAAAATGCCTAAACGTGTCTTCATGCTGATTCTCCTTCGACTGCGCTCATAACCAGCGACTTGGCTATCGTCTTTCGGGTGCCCGGCCCAAAGCTCTCTGGCTGATTGCCTAGTCGAATGGCTAGTGGTTTCATCAGGACACAGGCCTGTCGAGTGACTGCCAAGTGCTGTCCAGCAAGCCTTGCGCGGGTTGGTATTGTGTCTTGTAAGCCATCTTGCGGCTGTGTTTTATCCAGTAGCCCAGATAGACGAAATCCAGATCGAGTTTGCGACACAGCTCGATTTGCCACAACACGTTGTAAACCCCGAGGCGGGCATGCAGCAAATCCGGCTCGTAGAAGGTGTACACCGAGGACAGACCGTCGCTGAGCAAGTCGATCACGCTGACCATGCGCAGCACGCCCTGCTCGCGAAATTCCACCAGCAGCGAATCGACATGACTTTTCAGCAGAAAGTTTTGATACGACTCGCGGTCGTCATTGTCCATGCCGCCGTCTTTGTGGCGTGCGCGCTGATAGCGTTGATAGAGGTCGTAATATTCGGCATTGTCTTGCAACGGGTGCAGCGTAGCCTCGAGATGCGCGTGTTGCTTCCAGGCGCGCCGCTGCGAGCGACTTGCCGTGAATTGTTTTGCCAATATGCGCAGCGGGACACAGGCGCGACAATTATCGCAATGCGGCCGATAAGTGTAGGACCCGCTGCGCCGAAAGCCGCGTTGCACCAGTTCTGAATACACCGGCGTGCTGATCAGCAATGCGGGCGTGGCAACTTGCGAGCGCGCTTGCAGATCGGGCAGATAGCTGCACGGATAGGGCGCGGTCAGATAAAAATGCAGCGCGGATAGCGGGATGTCGTTTAGCAGGCTCATGTAAAAAGATCGGGGTCAAATTGCCAGTCAGTCGGGTGCCCGGACAAAAGTTTTTCGTCTATCGGCGTACAGTGTATCAATTCTTGCAGTCGAGCGATAAATTCGCCGCGCGGAATTTCGCGTGCGCCGAGTGTGGCGAGATGGGGCGTGTTCATCTGGCAATCGATCATGCCAAACTGCCAGCGTTCAAGTTGCCTGGCGAGATGCGCCAGCGCGATCTTCGAGGCGTTGCTGACGTCACTAAACATGGATTCGCCGTAGAACATGCGTCCGATGCTGACACCATACAAACCACCGACCAACTTGCCGTCCATCCAGGTTTCCACGGAATGCGCGTAGCCCAGCCGATGCAGTGCGCAATACGCGGTAATCATGTCTTCGTCTATCCAAGTGCCGGGATGGCCGTTTCGGTTTTTGTCGCGCGGAGCGGCGCAACTACGCATCACCTGTTCAAAAACAGTATCATTGCGCACTTCATGGACGCTGTTGTGCAACATTTTGGCGAGCGAGCGCGAGGTCTTGAATTCGCCCGGGATCAGCACCATGCGCGGATTCGGACTCCACCACAGTACGGGCTCGCCGGGATTGAACCACGGGAATATTCCGCTGCGGTAGGCTTCCAGCAGACGCGGTACGGATAGATCGCCGCCCGCCGCCAACAAACCATTAGGCGAACTTAGGGCACGCTCGACAGGCGGGAAAGGGGTGTCATCGGATAGCCAGGGAATCAAGTTCGTCCTTTTAGCATCTGTTCATTGGATGCATTTTGTGGTTATATTGCCATGGGTGGAGTCAATTGGTTTAAGGGGCGGCGAATGTTATCGGGAATATTTGGAAAAAAATCTGATCATCCCTTGGCGGATATCAAGTCTGCGCAAGCGTTGTTGGAAAACTTGCCGAAGAATGACGCGTATAAGTCGCTCATGGAGTTAACCGAGTGGATAGAGTCGGTGTCGGAGCATACCGACTTCAAGCTTGATCACCAGTTTGCCGTGTTGCGCCTGATTGACGAGGCTGCGCAGCCTTACGCGCGAAAATTGGTGCGCGAGTATTTTACGCCGTTTGAGATAAACAAATTCCAGGAAAATCGCTTGTGGTTGGTGCTGGGCAATTTTTCTCGCCATACCGCCAACGCTTATTACACGGTGTTCAATCGTTATTGCAACGCTGAAAAAGGCAGCAATACCATCAAGGCACAAGTACCGTTGCTGACTGCCCGCGCAGTGCATGCCATGATTTGCCAGTTGAAATATGTTTGTGCCCGCTATGGTCAGGTCGATAACACGATTTGGGCTAATCTCGCCCAACTCTACAAACATGCCGAACAACTGCAATATCTCGATACGCCGGTCAGCCTGTATCCCGGCATGATTGGCAGCACGTCGGTGAAATGTGAGGTGGGGCGCCTGTTGGTATGGTACGACAGGGGGCTTCTTGCCTTGAGCCCGCTGTACATGCATCTGACCGAGCGCATCGTGGAACAGTATTGCTCGACCATCGACATACACGCACAGCTAAGCGGACACAGTCGGCTCTATTTCGATTTAAATCACCCAGCTAAACCGACGCGCATCAACATGGAGGCCACCACGCATCCAGCCATGCGCTTCGTCAGCATGCAAACGATGCAAGCCAAGCTGGAAGACTTGATGAAAGTGCTGAAAAAAAATATTGTTCCGGATGAGATCAATCTGGGCGGAAACTATGAAGCTGAAATAGTTAGTGAAGCTGTTCAGTATTTATTGGATTATTTGATCGCGCCTCCCGTGCGACGCAATCCGCGACACGCGGCCAATGTCACATTGAACGTGATCAACGGCTTTGACAAAGTGGTCGAGCACAGTAATGCAGGGCTGCAGTACAACGAAGAAGATCCGGCACATTGGGTAACCAAGGAGATCAGTGTCGGCGGATTTAGCGGCGCTTTGCCCACCGGAAGCGGTAGCATAGGCATCGGCAGTTTGCTTGGTATACAGCCGGAGGGTGTGTCACATTGGGGTGTGGCAGTGGTGCGGCGGTTGTTGCGCGATGATGCGGACCAACTGCACGCGGGCGCGGAAATTCTGGCCAACCAGGTTGCCGGTGTGTTCCTGAACCGGAACGGCAGCGAACTTGAAGACGGCCAAGCGGCGCTTTGGCTTTATGCAAAACAGGGTGAGTTATCCGGCGTGGCTCAGTTATTGTTGATGAAGGCCGATACATTCTCCGCCAATCGCAGCTTGAAAATTCAGCTGGACGGGAAAAATTATTTGCTGATTCCCAGCGGATTGCAGGAAAAAGGCCTTGATTATGATTTGGCAAAATTCAAACTTATTGAGCAGGAAGTCGATTCCGAAGAAGTGAATTGATTAATCCCAAGTTCGGCAGCAGATGCAGGTCGGATGCAACTACCCGTTCAATAGCCTGGGTCGCGTACGGAACCCATGGTAGGGGCAATTCATTAATGCGCCTGCTTCATTCGACGTGTCAGCCAAGCCTCGATATCACGAAGTTCTTCCTCACACACCGAGTGTTGCATGGCGTATTCATGCCATTCCACTGCATAGCCGAATTTCAGCAACGCATCTCTTGAAACAGCTCCCAATGCATAGGGTATGACCGGGTCGCTGCGTCCGTGCGCCATAAAAATGGGGGTTGCCCTGGTGCTTGCCAGCACCTCGCGCACAGCACTGTCCGCCAACGGCAAATAAGTGGAGAGTGCCAGCACTCCACCCAGCGGGGCGGTCTGGCGCAATGCGGTATGCAGCGCGATTGCCCCGCCCTGAGAAAATCCCGCTAGAAACATGTTGCCCGGTGAAATGCCGCGTGCCATTTCCTGCGCGATCAGTGCTTCGACAGCAATTTGCGAGGCACGGATCCCTGCCGCATCCTGTTGCGCATCTATGCTTTGGCTGGCGATGTCATACCATGCACGCATCACAAACCCGCCGTTGATGGTGACCGGGCGTTGCGGTGCATGCGGAAAGATATAACGTACTGCGACAGGGAGTTTCAGCTCGCCCGCAATGGGCACGAAATCATGGCCGTCCGCGCCCAAACCATGCAGCCAGATGATGCTGTGTTGTGGTTGCTTGCCGGATTCGAGCGTGATGTGTGGAAGAATAGCGCTCATGCAGATTGTTATGTTGGTTCGGGAATGATCTCGCGCAACACCTGAAAAATCTCGCGGAAATTCTTGGGCGGCTTTTGCGCCTCCATTTCCTTTTGCGCGTTGCGTATCAGCGTGCGCAATCTTTGCGCATCGGCCCTTCGACTGGGCTCAGGACAGGCTTGCGGATAAGCAGCGAGCAACTCGGTCAGTGCCGCATCGCTTTCCAACAACCGGTCGCGCCAGCGTTCGAGTTGGTGCATATAGGCGACGTGCTGTTGCGAGGTGCCTTTCCATGCGTTCAGTTTGGCGACGATGGGAGCGGTATCCACGTCGCGCATCAGCTTGCCGATGTATTGCATCTGGCGGCGCTGCGCGCCGAACTTGTTGATGTTCTTCATCTCACGTATTGCATCGCGCAGATTCTCCGGGATGTCGAGTTGTGCGAGTTGATCCTTGCCAAGCTCTGACAGTTCTTCACCGAGGTCACGCAGGTCGTGCATCTGCTTTTTGATCTTGGTCTTGCTGGGAGGCAGCTCTTCCTCATCATCGGCCACCACGGGTTGGTTGCGCAAGCCGCGCCCTCGGGTATTGGGGCTGTTTACATTGCGCGCCTGAGGCCGGATGACTTCTACCCCTCCATCATCATGCTCATCTTCGTCATCTCCCAGATGAATATGTAGCGGCTCGTTTTCGTCGTGATTTTTATTGTGCGGATTCATAACAGTTAATGTGTCTGGTCTTAATGAGCTCGGTCTTAATGAGTTTGGGCGATGCTGCTATGATACCGCCTTTCGCTAATTATCCGCTTTGCTTATGAATGCCTTAGTCTCCTCCGCCCCGCGTTTTTCCCACCCAGCCGATGCGTTACGCAACATCGCGCAAGACATGCTGGACTATGCCAAACAACGCGGCGCATCAGCCGCATCCATCGAAGTTTCAGAAGGTTTCGGACAAGGCGTCACGGTGCGCCAGGGTGTAGTGGAAACCATCGAATACAACCGTGATAAAGGTCTGGGCATCACTGTCTATATCGGCCAGCAGCGCGGCAATGCCAGCACCTCGGATTTCGCGCCTCAAGCGATGCGCGACACGGTGGATGCTGCATTATCGATTGCCCGATATACCGCCAAGGATGATTACGCAGGCCTGCCCGATGCTGACATGCTGGCGCGCGACTGCCCCGATATGGACTTGTATCATCCGTGGGATCTGCCGGTCGATGCTGCGATAGCATTGGCGCAACAGTGCGAACAAGCGGCCTTGGATACTGATGCGCGCATCAGCAATTCCGAAGGCGCGACCGTCAACTTGCACGAGGCGCAATTCATTTCAGCCAACAGCATGGGTTTCATCGGCGGCTTTCCAACCTCACGCCACAGCCTCAGTTGCGCAGTAATCGCCGGACCGGATGACGCAATGGAACGCGATTATTGGTATGCAGTCGCGCGCGATGCCAAAGACTTACTAAGTGCCCGGCAAGTCGGGCACATCGCCGCCGAGCGCGCCGTGCGCCGTTTGAACGCACGCCAACTCGAAACCATGCAAGTTCCGGTATTGTTCGAAGCGCCGATCGCATCCGGTCTGCTGGGTAGTTTTGTCAGCGCGGTGAGCGGCGGCAGCCTGTATCGCAAGTCCTCGTTTTTGCTCGATCAACTCGATCAAACCATCTTCGCACCGCACATCAACATCAGCGATGTGCCGGACATCCGCAAAGGCTTGGCTTCCAGCCCGTTCGATGATGAAGGCGTGCAAACGCAACGCCGCGTGATCGTTGAAAATGGCGTGTTGCGCGGCTATTTTCTCGGCAGTTACGCGGCGCGCAAGCTGGGGCTTCGTTCCACCGGCAACGCGGGCGGCAATCACAACTTGATTCTACAGTCAGGCGAACTGGATTTCGCCGGACTACTGAAAACCATGTCGCGCGGATTGCTCGTCACCGAGTTATTAGGCCAAGGAGTTAACGCTGTGACTGGCGATTATTCGCGCGGCGCAGCAGGCTTCTGGGTGGAGCACGGCGAAATTCAATACCCGGTGCAGGAAATCACCATCGCTGGAAATTTGAAAGATATGTTCCGCAACATCGTCGCGGTAGGCAACGACGTGCTGGTGCAAGGTTCGCGTCAGTGTGGTTCGATTCTGGTCGAAGGCATGACCATCGCGGGACGCTGATTTTGGGAAGGCAAATGTAATTCGGTGGAATGCGCTAAAGCAGGCAGCGCTCTAACAGGGTGTTGAAAAACTAATGATGAAACGACTAGCCATCTGACTAGGCTGCCAAAAGACGCCAGCCAAGTCATTGGTTATGCACTCGGCTTAACTGCGTTGCTCAAGGGCTCAAAATGCTCATTTACTCCATGTAAATTCCGCTTTTTTTCGCCCTTTCGAGCCTTGTTCTGCCGTCGCTCGCGACGTTTTTCAACACCCTGTTAACCTCGTGCCTCGATAACACCTGCTGCTCCGTTGTGCGCACGGCGACCCGGATGTAACGTGCGCATGCGATGCTGACCAACACTCTATTTATGCAATGCCACAAAATCGGCGATTTTCTGCAGCAACTCATCTTCCTGATAAGGCTTGCCCAGATAGGTGTTGACGCCCAGTTGCATGGCGTAATCACGGTGCTTGTCGGCAGTACGCGAAGTGATCATGATAATCGGCAGATTCTGCATCTTGGGATCGCGACGCAATTCTCTGACAAGCGTGAAACCATCCATGCGCGGCATTTCGATGTCCAGCAGCATCACGTCCGGGGTGAACTCCTCCAGTTTTTCCAGCGCATCCACACCGTCCGTCGCCGTCACCACCTGATAACCGGCGCGGATCAGCATGCGGGAGGTGATCTTACGCACGGTAAGGGAGTCGTCCACCACCATGATTAACGGCTTGGTATTGAGCGGCTTGGCGGCCGCCTTTTTCGCCTTGCTGATGCCGCCGATACGTTGCGCCAGTTGCGCCGGATTCAAAATCAGCACCACCCTGCCATCACCCAGCACCGTCGCACCGGCGATCCCTGACAGCCGCGCCAATTGCGGGCCAATATTTTTTACCATCGCCTCCTGATTGCCCAACAATTCATCAACACGCAGGGCAATGCGTTGCCCGCCACTGCGCAGCAGCAACACCGGATTGCGCGGCTGACTTTTCTGGATAATCTCCATATCACCCAGTAGGTGCGGCAAATAGTGCAGCATGTATGTATTGCCCTGCCATTCGATTTGTCGCGCGCGATGCAACATGTCCATTTCTGCCGGTTTCACTTGCCTGACTTGTTCGACCATGGTGGATGGAATCGCATAAATCGCATCGCCCGAACGCACCATCAAGACCTGTGTGACCGCCAGCGTGAGCGGCAAATGGATGAGAAATTGCGTACCCTCCCCCCGCTTCGAGCTGACATCGATACGCCCACTCAACGCAGCGATCTCGCTGCGCACCACATCCATGCCGATACCGCGCCCGGCGATTTCGGTGATTTCGGTCGCAGTGGAAAGGCCGGGAGTAAAAATCAGTTGCGCCAATTGATCGTCACTGACCTCTTCATCGGCCTGCAGCGAACCGTTGGCTATCGACTTTTCGCGCAGCTTCGCAAAGTTCAGGCCGGCGCCGTCATCACTGAACTCGAACACCACTTCGTTGCTTTCTTGGCGCACACTCAAACGAATTTCACCGATCGAGAGCTTACCGCTCTGCGCGCGCAACTGATCGTTTTCCAGGCCGTGCACGATGGAATTGCGCAACAAGTGCTCGAACGGTGCGATCATTTTTTCCAGCACGCTGCGATCCAGTTCCATGTTCGTGCCCTGCAATTCAAGGTTGGCACGTTTGTTCAGCTCCTTGCCGGTTTGTCGCACGATGCGATACAAGCGGTCGGTAATGCTGTTAAACGACACCATGCGTACGTTCATTAAACCTTGTTGCAACTCGCGGTTAAGCCGCCCCTGCGCCAACATCACGACAGCGGTTTCTTCCAGATTTTTCAACATCGACTGCTGCACGGTCTGCACGTCATGCACGCTTTCATTCATGAAGCGCGTCAATTCCTGCAAGCGGGTAAAACGGTCAAATTCAAGCGGGTCGAACTGCTCCGCGTTGTCCTTGGCCAACGAGACGCGCGCCTGCATCTGGCTCTCTGCCTGAATCTCCACCTCACGCAACTGCTGGCGCAAACGCATCACGCTGGTCGTCAATTCCAGCAAACCTTCCTTTAAAACACGCATTTCGGTTTCCATACGCGAACGTGCCACGCTGATTTCACCGGCTTCGTTCACCAGCCGATCCACCACATCGGAACGCACACGCAGCATATTGCCGAGCACGGCACGCTCCGCGCCCGGCTCTAGCGCGCGACGATCCGCCCTGCGTTCTACCCCCGCCGGCTGATCTGCCGCGCGTCGCCCAGTCGGAACTTGTTTGGCCTCTATTACAGGTTTACCACCGCGCAATTCTTCGAGCAAAGCCATAATGCGATCAAAATCACTTTCCAGCGCGTCCCAATACCCGGCTTCATCGCGCAGTCGGGCTGCCGCCAACACACGATCTTCCATTTCATGGGCAATTTCACCGATACGCATCGCACCCACCATGCGCGAACTACCCTTCATGGTATGCAGCAGGCGTTTTAATAATGGCACTTGCAGCTCATCGTGCGGCGGTTCACGCCATGTACGCAGTCCCTCACTAATCTTCGGACACAGGTCGTCGGCTTCCTCGAGAAACACAGGTAGCAGTTGCTCGTCCACGTCATCGTACACTCGAGGCTTGTCCGCTTCGGCGTACGCTTCAACCGGCTTGGCTATGGTAAGCACGACCGGCTGCAACACGCTTTCTGCCGCACTGGCCGGCTCTGCGACCGCCCCGCTGAGCTTGTCTTTATCGGTCAACAGCCGCTCTTTCAGCTCGTCGCGCACTTGAAGCTGGTCCGCTCCGGCTTTCTGCGCCAGGGAAACCAATGCCTCCGGCTGCAAAGCTTTTTCCGGCTCGCTGGCTGGTTCTAAGGCTGCCTCACTGAGATTGTCCTTGTCGGCCAGCAGTTGATTAACCAAATCACTGCGCATCTGCGGCATTTCTTTGTCGCAAATGCTCTGTATCATTCCATCCAGTGCGATGATGGATTGCTCAAGCATTTGCAATTGACCGTCGCTCAGCGTGAAGAGCTGCTCCAGGCGCGCCTGCAACCAGCCTTCCAAGGCGTAGGCCAGCTCCACCACAGCGGCAAATCCCATGGTGCGACTCACCCCCGCCAGGGTGTGCGCAGCACGCATGAAATCATATTGCACCACCGGCGGCACTGCCGTGCGCAACTCATCAAGCTGTTGATGCAAAACCGCGATATTTTGCTTTACCTCAGCACTGGCAATATTGAACAACGCCGGGGAGGACAAAGTGGCCTCGCCTGTCACAACAACCTTTTCTGAAGACGTTGGGGCGGGTGCGGATGGGGCTGTTGAAACCTGTCCAGAGTCTGTGCCAAAGGCAGGCAATTCACTGGCCGACGAAGCGGTCAGTCGCATTTCTGAACCGAGGCCGTTCTCGATTTGTTGCGCAGCAGCTATCAGGTCGCCCGCCGCGATGATCACCTCACCCTGGTTGCTGAGCATATCCACCCAGCCGGCAAAAGACTGCACTGCCACTTTGATAAAGTTCAGCAGCCCCGGCGTGGCCGTTTTGTTGTCCTGCAACCATTTGTTCATGGCGCGCTCGACACACCACGCAACCTCGCCCAAATCGGTCAAGCCGACCATCCGTCCGCTACCCTTGAGAGTATGGAAAGCACGCCTGATGGATACCAATGGTTCGTGACTGTCGGGGTGTAATTGGCAAGTCTCAAGATTGGAGCGCATGGTGCCCAATACCTCTTGCGCCTCTTCCAGAAATATATCGAGCAATTCCTGGTCTTCATCTGATGGACGCTGTATCGCTACGGAAACCTTCGGTGGTTTAGCTGGCGCGATTTCCACCGGTGCAGATACCTGAGGCGCCTCAACCGGAGCGATTTCCATCGGCGCGAAATCCTTCGCTGGTTCAGCTGGCGCGATTGCCGCTGGTTCTGGGGCTTGATCCAGTTTGACCATTTCGACCAATGCCGCCTGCAGTCGCGACACATCACCTGCCTGTCCATGCGTCAGATGTTGCATGTAATTTTCCAGCGCGCTCATCGCATCGGCCAACGCATACCTTTCTGCCGGCTTGAGAGCATCGTCACGCTGCGTGAAACGACGGACATTATCCTGAATGGATGTCAGCAATTGTTCCGCATGATGCAGGGATGAGATACGCAAACCGCCTTGTATCTGGCTCAACAAACGCAACAACTCAGGCAACTCGTCACGCTTGATCGCACTGTTGAAAAAGGCGTTCAACCCTTGCTCGACATGCTGGATGTTCACCAGCATTTCGTTGGCCAGCGGACCCATCACGTCGCCCCGTTGTTCCATCTGGTAATGCAGATCAACCAGTTCAGTCAGCCGTTTCGTGTCCTCCGGTTGCTGCTTTACCGCAGCCTGCATACGCTCGGACAGGATGCGCGCCTGCTCCTGAAAACCGCTGCCTATACGGCGGTAGCTCTCTATACCGCTACCCAGCAGCAGCAGCGCCATCGCCATATCCATTGCGATGGGCCGCGCGTGCTCCGGCGAACTCGCATACTGCGAAAACACCTGAATCTGTTTGGTCAGATACTGCAGGACATCGCGGTCGAGCTTGTCGCTCTGCAATGCAATCTGTTCGGCATATTTGATAAATTTTTCGCATGCCGCCTTGTCGCCTTGCGCGCACTGCTCCCAGCATTCTTCAGCAACGCGCAATTGATCGCGCATGATGCCAAGCCTCTGATCCACTTCGCTGGGCGACAGGGCCGAAAGTTCGGGCAAATATTGATCCAGCGCGTAAACCTGCTTGATCGCATCCACCTGTTCACTCACGGCGTGACTGTGCCCGATCAGATAGAGCATCTCGTCCAAAACCGGCTTTACATCACCGACATTACCCTCGACTACCGCGCGCAGTTGCTGGTCTATGCGACTCAGCAACTTGCGTACATTCATTTCGGGAGGCAACCCGTCAAGCTTCAGGCAATCAAGCAAGCCATAGCCTATCCACCAGAACGCGCGGCTGCCATCCTGTGGCGCACAGCGCAATGCCCCATCCAACGCCTGTTGCATCTGTTGCACTGAGGCAGCGACGTCGTCCTGACGCAGCCACTTCAACAAGCCTTGCTGATACTGGCTGCGCAACATCTTGAGGCGCGCCATCGCAGTGTCAACTCCACGTCCAGCTTGCTGGACAGTGGATTGCTTGCCTTTGGTATCGCTCTGGGTAGGCAAGTTCAATACCTGTTTCGGCAATTGCACGTCAAGATCGGGATAAAACAGATCCAGTTCGAACGACATCTCCAAGCCGCGCAACTGTTGCAACTCCTGATATTGCGGGAACAGGCGTAGTGCGGCGTTATCCGCACCATTGGTCAGTGTGTCGAGGTAGTGTGTGATACCGAACAAGGCGCGGCGCAGCACATCGCGATGCATCGCGGAAACTTGTTTCGGATTCGTTGCAAGCTCGCTCAGGGTGAGTTCCAGCTCGGCACAAAATACCGCTGCACCATCCAGGCCAACCATCATTAGCACGCTCAACAAACGGTGCAACTCGGAACGCACCGCTTCCAAAGCCGTTTCGTTATCTGCGGGAGCGCCGAGATACAGTTCCATCTGCGCACTGATCTCGGCCAGCGTGCCGTCCACGCCGGGTTTCACTGCGGCCAGCGTGTTGCGATCAAATTGTGCGCTGTTGGTCATGTGCGGTTTGGCCCGATATTACAATTTAAAGCCCGCTACCGAACCTCTCAAGTCAGATGTCAGTCTGGTCAACTGCGCGATGGAATTAGCTGTTAAACGCGTACCTTCCGTGGTCTGCACGGTAATTTTCAGAATGTCTTGCATCACGCTCGCCACTTCGCTGGCCATGTCGGTCTGCACTTGGGTGGATGTCGAAATACTGTTGATCAGCGCCGCCAGTTCGTTCGATACTTGCTCAATTTCTCGCAGCGATTGACCGGCCACATCAGACAGCTTGGCTCCTTCCACCACACCCAGGGTGCTCTTCTCCATCGCCGCCACCGCGTCATGGGTATCACCCTGAATGGTTTTCACCAGCGCCCCGATCTGCTTGGTCGCCTCGCCGGAACGTTCCGCCAGACGCTGCACCTCTTCCGCCACCACCGAGAATCCGCGCCCCGCTTCACCGGCGGAAGCCGCTTGAATCGCCGCATTCAACGCCAGCACATTGGTCTGTTCGGTAATGTCTGAAATCAGGTCCACGATTTCGCCGATCTCCTGCGAACTTTCGCCGAGCCGCTTGATCCGCTTGGAGGTATCCTGAATCTGCTCACGAATAGCGTCCATACCGCTAATAGTATTGCGCACCGCCCGCGCACCCTGCTCGGTCGCCACCAAAGTGCGGCGCGCCACGTTGGCAGACTGCGCCGCGCTGGAATCCACCTCTTTGATGGATTTGGTCATCAACTGCACCGCTTCGCCAGCCTCCTGAATTTCCCGCGCCTGTTTCTGCGCTGCATCCAGAAGCCCCTTGGAAATATCTTCGGCATTTTTTGTTGCGTGCCCCATCTGTTCCACCGCAGCTATAATCCGCGACACCAGTTTACGGAACTCTTCGGTGGTGTAGTTCAGCGAGTCGGCGATCGCACCGGTGACGTCTTCCGTGACTGTAGCGCGAACCGTCAAATCGCCGTCCGCCAGATCACCCATCTCGTTCATCAAGCGCAAAATCGCGTTCTGATTCTGGCTATTGATGCGCGCCGCCTTCTCGGCGCGGTGGCGAGAATCGTCCACATAGGCCTTGGCCAACAACAGCAGCGATGACAATAACAACAGGCCGAACAGCAAGGCAGTCACGGTGGCAATCCGCAAGGATGACTGGTAAGAATCCACCAAACGCTGCGCTCCGGTCAACAAGGAATCAGAATCATCCACGATCGCCTTGGCCGCACTCTTTGCCGCCACCAAGTTACGCACTTGGGAAACCATCATCTCGACGCTATTGCGGGTGGTATCAAACAAATCCCGCGCGCGCACCACATTTGCATCCGCCGCAGGCAGCGCGGCCAGGCTGTCTTCCGCCGCAATGGTGTCGATCCCGAGCTGAGCCACCTGCTCGATCGTCACCTCCAACCCCAACAGCCCGCCCGCATCTTTACCGATACGCTCCATCGCCAGCGCAAAGCGCGTTACCTGCTCCTTTTGTGGGCCCCTAAAAGTGTCGGTCATCGTCTGTGTCAGGCCACGCAACTCGACACTCACTGCGTCAATCGCTGACACTGTCACCCCCAACGTCACCAAGCCGGCACGCCCGTCTTGCAGTGTTTGCACATCCAGCTGGGTTTTGTTTGCACTCTTAATGAACTCGTCGAGCGCGACGCGCGACGCACCTGCGGTCGCGGGCAACGTGCCCTCGCCCTTGTCCAGCCTGGTTAGAATATTCGACAGGCTCGCCCTGCTTTCCTCCAAGGCATCAAACGCCGCCGAGTTGCCGGATAGCGCTTGCTGCGCATCTTTGGCAAGCCGCTGTGACAACATCAGCAACTGGCTGGATTGCCCCACGTAGCGCACACTGTTGCTCTCTTCCCGGTTGCTCATGTAGGCAGCAATCGCGGTCAACACAAGAAAGGTTGCTGCGGCCACGCCAAATACCTTCAGTTTGGATTTGGGTAATGTCAGTTTAAATGCCATGTTATTCCTCTCCCTTAGGGAATTGCTAAACGCCTATCTGCAAAAATTCCGCCTGCTCCAGCAAGCCGGACACATCCAGCTTGTGCCAGGGCGTGCCCTGCTCATCGTGATACTCGATTTGCCCATCAACCTCACTTTGCCGCCATCTCCGCGCGTCGCGCAAACCCAGCACACGATCGACCAGCAGCGCCGCGTTAAAAGCATGCCGCTCTGCAACCAGCAGCACGCGATTATTGATATCCCCGGATGCCGCCCCGCCGTGCTCATAGGTTGCCATATCGGCCACGCCATACAGATTGCCGCGCACATTCGCCACGCCGCGAAACCACGGTTTGGTGAAGGGCACGACAGTCAACGGGGGTAAGGTCAACACTTCGCCGATATCCGCCATGTCTACCAGCCAGTTTCGCCCGGCTATCTGCACGCCCAGCGTGGACACTCGCTCTACAGACATATCCTTCGCCTGCAGCCGGTCGATCAAGTTCTGTTGGAATTCGCGCAGATTGAGCCGCTTTGACATTGATGGAGCCTCTAAAAATTCATGGTTTGCCGAGATGCCCCGCGAAGGAACACCGAGCCGCTATGGCCCGATACAACAGGCGGGCAATCCGCATCCAACTTTCGGTTGCACCAAAGGCCGGCAATCCAATGCCCGGCACGCTGGACGCGGGGTTGATACTGTGGAATTGATGCAGTCCTTACAGAATCGTACGCGGCGCGTGCAAAGAGGAAAGCAAACAAACCACGCAGCGGTTGTTTGAAAAAAATATTGGCGGCACCGCATAGGGTTGTTGTGCAAACAAGAAAACGGGGTTTCGGTGTAAGGTAACTTTTAGCAGGGTGTTGAAAAACTGCTGCGCTAGGCATAACTGCGTTGATCAAGGGCTCAAAATGCTCATTTACTAACTGTAAACTTCGCTTTTTCGCCCTTTCGCGCCTTGTTCTGCCATCGCTCGCGACGTTTTTCAACACCCTGCTAGGTTGATCGAAACCGATTTTTTCCCGCAACGCAGTGATTGAAGCAAAGTGGTTTAAGCAGACAATCTGCGTAGCGGATGCACGCAAATCTGGATTTTCAAAGGTACCCATGTCCCTTAGCGCCACTTAACCCAATGCGGCAATCTTACTTAACAGCTCGGCTTCAGTTATCGGCTTGACCACGTAGTCTTTGGCTCCTTGACGCATACCCCAAACTTTGTCAGTCTCCTGACCTTTGGTGGTGCAAATAATCACCGGAATATGCTGTGTTTCCGGGTCGCTGGTAATCGCCCGGGTCGCCTGAAAACCATTCATCCCGGGCATCACCACATCCATGATGACCAAATCCGGTTTGTTCAGCTTGGCTTGTGCCACGCCTTTTTCGCCGTCCTCTGCAAAGGAAACCTCGAACCCTCGTTTACTTAATATTTCCCCGATAAAATGGCGTTCTGTTGCCGAATCGTCCACCACCAATATTTTTTTAATGCCCATAATCCGCCTCTTTTTTCTCTTGAGTATGCATGATGACTGTTTCTATCAAACTTTTTTTGTTGAACGGTTTAAGTAAATATTGATCTGCACCGACCAGTTTGCCGCGCGCGCGATCAAACAGCGTATCTTTGCTGGTCAACATAATCACGGGGGTATTTCTGAAATGCTGATGCTTTTTGATGAGCGCGCAGGTTTGATAGCCATCCAGGCGTGGCATCATCACATCCACGAAAATGACATCCGGCTGGTTATCCACCACCTTGGCCAAGCCGTCAAATCCGTCTTCTGCAAGGATGACCTGACATCCCGCCTGCGACAGAAATATCTCTCCGCTACGCCTTATGGTATTACTGTCGTCGATCAGCAACACCTTCACCCCTGACAATGGCAGGTCATCGCTCATCTTACTCCCTCTTGCATTGGCACTGATGTACTCATCATCTGTTAATAAAGCACCCCCGCGGCAAGCCACGGGGTATTAACGGCGCTCTTCAATCTGCTGGCTTTCAGCCAGCCTTCGCCCCAAGGAGCGGGGAATTGAACCCGCAGAGATTAAACGGCTCTATAACCAACCGTTTTGAACGGCTCTGAGACGGCAATGCTAACGTATCTCGCCGCCGCTGTCATGGCGATTTTACCGCCGCCAGAAATGCGGGGTAAACAGAATCAGCACAGTGAAGATTTCCAGCCGACCGACCAGCATGGCAATCGTGCAAACCCAGGTCTGAAAATCGGTTAGCACACCATAGTTGCTGGCTGGCCCCACCACACCCAGCCCAGGCCCTGCGTTGTTGATACAGGCAATGATCGCAGAAAATGCGGAGATGAAATCCAGACCGCTGATCAGCAGCGCGAAGGTCAGGGTGGCCACCGTCATAAAATACAGAAAAATAAATCCCAGCACCGCAAACACGATGTTGTTGGGCACAACACTGCCGCCTATCTTCATCGGATTGACTACTGTCGGGTGCAATAACTTGAGGAATTCACGCCCGGCTTGCTTGAACAGAATCAGCGTGCGCACCATCTTGATGCCGCCGCCGGTGGAGCCTGAACTGACGGCAATGCAACTGAGGAACAACATCCACATCGGCGCGAACATCGGCCACTGGTTGAAATCCACACTGGCAAAGCCGCAGTCCGTCGCTATGGATACTAGGTTGAAGCTGGCATGGCGCAAGGCAGTCCAGAAACTCGGGTAAGTGCCCTCCCACCACAGGAATACGGCTATGCCCAGACAGCTTGTCAATATCAACGCAATCGTAGCAACGGCCTCGGCATCGCGCAGATATAACTTCAGGTTTTTTTTCCTCCACACCAGAAAATGCGTGGCGAAATTCATCGCCGCCAGCAGCATGAATATAATCAGCACGAATTCGATGGCGGGAGAGTTGAAATAACCGACACTGGCATCATGGGTGGAAAACCCGCCCAGACCCATCGCAGAAAAGGCATGGCAGATCGCGTCCAGCCAACTCATGCCCACTGCTTTCAATGACAAAATACAGGCGATGGTGATGCCCAAATACACCAGCCACAGGTTGCGCGCCGTCTCGGTGATGCGCGGTGTGAGCGCCGAATCCTTCATTGGGCCCGGTGTTTCCGCCTTGAACAATTGCCGTCCGCCAACGCCGAGCAATGGCAGGATGGCCACCGCCAGTACGATGATGCCCATACCGCCTAACCAGCACAATTCATGTCGCCAGATATTGATGGCGGGCGGCAAAGTGTCCAGCCCGGTCAGCACGGTCGCGCCAGTGGTCGTGATGCCGGACATGGTTTCGAAATAGGCGTCGGTGAATGACAGGCCTTTGATCACCAGCAGCAGCGGCAGGGTTGCGACGGCGGGCATCGCCGTCCACATGGTCACCACCAGCAAGTAGCCATGGCGAATGGAAAGCTCGCCCTTGTAGCGGCGTGTCAACAGCCACATCAGAAAACCGATGGCCGATGTCCAAACCATCGCCAGCAGGAAATCGATCAGCGTGCCGTCGTCATAAATTAGTGAAGCGAGAACTGGCATCAGATAAGTGGCGCTGAACACCACCAGCATCAGTCCCAAGGCATGGATGACCGTTAATGTGCGTTGCATCAGAAGAACCCGATGCTAACCTGAAACAGCTTTTCGACTTTATGTATCATCGCCTTGTTGACCACGAACACGATGATGTGGTCTTCAGCTTCGATGACCACGTCGCGATGTCCCATGATGACCTCTTTACCGCGCACGATCGCACCGATGGTCGCGCCCTTGGGTAGGTCGATCTCGTCGATGCGCCGTCCCACCACTCGCGAGGACTGACGGTCGCCGTGCGCTACCAGTTCAAGCGCCTCCGCCGCGCCGCGCCGTAATGAGTGCACCGCCGCCACATCGCCTTGCCGCACGTAAGCCAGCAGCGAACCGATGGTGACATGCGCCGGAGAAAGCGCGATATCTATCTTGCCGCCCTGCACCAACTCGACATACGCGCTGCGGTTGATCAGCGCAATCACCTTGCGCGCGCCGCCCTGTTTGGCGAGCAGCGCCGACATGATGTTGTTCTCGTCGTCGTTGGTGAGTGCGCAGAACACGTCCACCTCGCCGACACGCTCCTGCTGCATCAGTTTTTCATCCGTGCCATCGCCGTTCAGCACCAGCGTGCGAGTCAGTTCCCCGGCTAATTTTTCGCAGGATTTCTTGTTGTATTCGATCAGCTTGACTTGATAGTCGCGCTCCAGGGCTTTTGCCAAACGACAACCAATATTGCCGCCGCCGACGATCATCACGCGCTTGCAGGGTTTATCCATGCGGCGCATTTCCCTGAGCACGCTGCGGATGTTGTCGGTTGCGGCGATGAAGAAGATTTCGTCACCCACCTCGACCACGGTGCTGCCTTCGGGAATAATCGGCCTATCCTTGCGAAAAATCGCCGCAACGCGGGTTTCGACCTGCGGCATATGGGTACGCAAGAAACTCAGCGGTTTGCCCACCAGCGGCCCACCTTCGAAGGCGCGCACCGCCACTAATGATGCTTTGCCGTCGGCGAATTCAAGCACTTGTAGAGCCTCGGGGAACTCGATCAGTTTGACGATGTACTCGGTGAGTATTTGCTCCGGACAAATGGAAAAATCCACACAGAAATTATCTGCGCTGAACACTTCCCGACGAGCAAGGTAATCAGGGGCGCGGATACGCGCGATGCGCGTCGGCGTATTGTAGAGACTGGCTGCCAGCTTACAGGCCACCAGATTGACTTCGTCGCTTTGCGTGACGGCCAGCAGCATGTCGGTATCGACTATGCCAGCCTGCTCCAGCGTGGAAGGGTGTGCGGCATTCCCGACCAGCGTGCGCAAATCAAGACGATCCTGCAACTGGCGCAGCTTCTCGCCGTCGGAATCCACGACGGTGATGTCATTGGCTTCGCCGACTAAACTTTCTGCTACCGTGGAACCAACCTGTCCCGCACCAAGTATCAATATTTTCACGAGGCCCCTTTTGATTTACTGCTGCGCCCGTATCCAGCCTTTCCATTCTTCGAACAGCTTTTCATCTCGCGCAGCAATCACCGAACGCTGCCAGATGTCGCCTTGTGCAAAATCATCGGTCTCAATGCAGCAAGCATGACCGCCCGATTCCAGAAAAATCAACGCGCCGGCGGCATAATCCCAAAGCTTTTGTCCGCCATGCAAGTACATATCATAGCGACCGACGGCGCTGTAGCACCAGTCCAGCGCGCTCGCGCCAAAGTTGCGTTGCGAACTATACGGCGGATGGGCCGCCAGTTGCGTGACCAATTTCTTTTTGAGGCGTTTCAAATCCACGCTGGCCAAGGCTTGCGCCAGTGGAATCACTGCTTCGCGACCATGCAGCTTTTCACCATTCAGAAACGCGCCGCGCTCGTGCTCGGCGGCAAACATCTCGTTTGCCACCGGGTCATACACCACGCCCAACACGCTCTTGCCTTCGCGGAGCAGCGCGACGGATACCGCGAAATACGGCAGACCGCGCACGAAGTTGGACGTGCCATCTATCGGATCAATGCACCACAGACCATCATGGCCCGCCTTCCACAGCGCACTTTGCTCAGCGGCAGTCATTTCTTCGCCCATCACCGGCACATTGAGGATCGCTTGCAGTTTTTTGCTCAACGCGCTCTGCGCGGCAAGGTCCGCCTCGGTACACAGACTGCCATCGCTCTTGCGTTGATGAGCCACCTTGAGATAACGCGGCATGATTTCTTCCGCCGTCACCAGCTTGACTGCCGCGATCACCGCCTTGAGCAGCGCGCTCATGCTGGTTGGAGCGCTGATGCCGCTTTGGGTTGAATGATTCATGCCGCCTTCCACTTGATCGAACAACCCATGCTGGCGATCTGCTCGCGCGGCCCCTGTCCGGTCTGCGCCACTTGCAGCATGGCGTTGAACAACTCGCGCGGTGCATCAGCCACCGCCTCCTTGCGCGAAGCATCCAGCTGGCCGCGATATTGCAGCTCAAGATTGGCGTTGAATCCGAAGAAATCCGGCGTGCAGACTGCGCCGTAATCCTTGGCGACCTGCTGGGTCTCATCCCACACGTAAGGGAATGGATAGTTGTATTGCTGTGCGATCAGTTTCATGTTGTCGAAGGAATCTTCGGCATATTCAGCGGGATCATTCGACATGATGGCGATGCTGTTGATGCCATGCGGTTGCAACTCGCGCGTGTCGCGGATGATGCGCTCGCGGATGGATTTCACATAAGGGCAGTGATTGCAGATGAACATCACCAGCAGGCCGTTCTTGCCTCGCGCTCCGGCCAGGTTATAGCGCTTGCCGTTCACGCCCGGCAGGTCGAAATCCCGGGCTTTCCAGCCAAAATCACATAGCGGGGGTTGCAGACTGACCATATTCATACTCCTGACAAATTTTTGTAAGGTCCCCGCAAATTTAACGGGCTCAGGCAAAACGAGGAGAAAAGGCAACGAAAGCCGGGGGTGTATGGTTTATACACGAGGATTTAAGCCACTTTTCGACAAAGTATCACCAAGCGCAGTAATTGTGCAGAGGTTTTTCAGAGGCAGTATATTATCACGCCGATCACCCATTCATTGTGCTCCTTAAACATGCCACGTTTCTACTGCCCTCCGCCAATTCCGTTCAGCGGCTCGTTCGATCTGCCGCCGGATGCGGCACACCACGCCTCGCGTGTGCTGCGTTTAAGGGTGGGTGATACGGTGGAAATATTCGATGGCATCGGCAACGAATGCCACGGGCTGATTGCCGATCTCAGCGGCAAGCGCGTGACCATCGCCAACATTACCGCAACCGGCATTAGACGCGAATCACCATTGCATGTCGTGCTGGCACAGGCTCTCTCAAGCAGTGAAAAAATGGATTGGGTAATCCAGAAAACCACGGAGTTAGGTGTCACAGAAATTCAGCCGCTTGCCACCGACTATAGCGTGGCCAAGCTGTCTGCCGAACGCACCACCAAGCGACTCGAACATTGGCAACAAGTCGCCATCTCGGCTTGTGAACAATGCGGCCGCAATGTGTTACCGAGGATACACGCGCCGCTGGACATCATGGTGTGGCTGCAACAAACCAAAACGATGCCAGATGCGAAATATATTGCGAAATTTATTTTGCTGCCGGAGGGCGCAGCCTCGCTGCATGATCAAGCCGAACCGCAAGGCAAAGCCGTGTTGCTGATCGGTGCGGAAGGGGGGTTTTCTCAGGCAGAAAGCACTACCGCGCTACACTGCGGATTTACCTCCATACGGCTAGGTGTGCGCGTGATGCGCACCGAGACTGCCGCCATTGCCGGACTTGCCGTGCTGCAAACTCTGTGGGGAGATTTTTAACCGAGCCATCCCACGCCGAAAAAATACATTAACTCGCCAAGCTATTGAATCGGGATTCGCTCAAACACTGGGCATGTACATAAGTTGGCAGTTTAAAGTCGTTCGCCCAGCAGAGCATAGTCTGATTTCTAAGTGCTGCAAAATACATCGCGCATCATCCCCACCAGTTTCAGGGTACGCAAATCACCAATGCGGTAGAAAACCCGATTCGCGTCCTTGCGTGTTGCCAATACACCCTTGTCGCGTAGTATCGACAGATGCTGCGAGATGTTGCTTTGTGACGTGCCGACTTGTTCCACGATATCCTGCACACTGACTTCCTGATCGCCGAGTACGCATAAAATCTTCAAGCGCAACGGGTGTGCGATTGCCTTGATAGCTTGTGCAGCCTGTTGAATGTCTTCATCTCTGTCAATCAGCCTGTTTGCCATATGTGTACCCCCATTACCCTACATTACCCTATCAAGCCACGCACCAACCAGGACAAATTCGTCTAAAATGCACCTTCTTAAAAATCACCATCCGCTTATATTCTACATCAATGAACGTCACGCCTGTTTTACTACTCATTCTTGACGGTTGTGGCTGCCGGAAGGATGCCGATTACAACGCTATTCAGGCCGCCCGCAAGCCAAATTGGGACAAGCTTTGGCGCGATTATCCACATACCCGGATTAACGCTTCTGAAAAATTTGTCGGTCTACCCTCGGGCCAGATGGGCAATTCCGAAGTCGGTCATCTCAATATCGGCGCCGGGCGCGTGGTGTATCAGGATTTGAGCCGCGTCGATGTGGCGATCGAGGACGGCAGCTTCTACACCAATCCCGCCTTGAGCAAGGCGGTTGCACAAGCCAAACAAAGCGGCAGCGCGTTGCACATCATGGGGCTGCTCTCTCCGGGCGGCGTGCACAGCCACGAGAATCATATCTTCGCCATATTGGAAATGGCGGCACGCAACGGCTTGAAAAAAATCTATCTGCATGCTTTTCTGGATGGGCGTGATACTCCGCCCAAGAGTGCGGCGCAATCATTGCAACTGTTGCAGGAAAAATGCGCTGCATTGGGTGTCGGCCGAATCGCCAGCATCGTCGGGCGCTTTTACGCGATGGATAGAGACAATCGCTGGGAGCGTGTGCAACCCGCCTATGAATTGCTCACCCAAAGCCGCGCCGAATTTACCGCAACAAACGCATTGGACGGATTGGAGCTGGCCTATGCACGCGGCGAATCGGACGAGTTCGTCAAACCCACCGCCATTGTCCCAAATGGCGCGCAAGCCGCGACCATGCAAAATGGCGATGTGGTGGTATTCATGAATTTCCGCGCCGATCGTGCCCGCGAAATCACACGCGCTTTGACGGACGAATCATTCAACGGATTTGCCCGCGCACACTTTCCGAAGCTGGCCAGCTTTGTCACACTGAGCCGCTATGGGGAAGATTTTTATTTGCCCTGCGCTTATACCCAGGAGGACATTCACAACGGCTTCGGTGAATACATTTCCAATCTGGGGCTGAAGCAATTGCGCATCGCCGAAACGGAAAAGTATGCCCACGTCACCTACTTCTTCAATGGCGGAAGGGAACAGCCCTACCCCGGCGAAGAGCGTATTTTGGTGCCCTCGCCTAAGGTTGCCACTTACGACCTGAAGCCGGAAATGAGTGCGTTCGAAGTGACGGATAAACTCGAAGCCGCGATTCTGGGCCGCCAGTATCGCGCCATCATCTGCAACTACGCCAACGGCGATATGGTGGGCCACAGTGGCAATATGGCGGCGGCCACACTAGCCATCGAAGCACTGGATATTTGCATCGGTCGCGTGGTCAAGGCGATGCGATCCATCGGCGGCGAAGTCATCATCACCGCCGATCACGGCAACGCCGAGCAAATGATTGATCGCGTTACGCACCAGGCGCACACCGCGCACACGCTGAACCCGGTGCCTTTTCTGTATATCGGGCGCAAGGCCAAGCTGACCGATAATGGCGCGTTGCGCGATCTCGCGCCCAGCCTTCTGACCATGATGGGCTTGCCGCAACCTGCGGAAATGACTGGGCACAGCTTGATTCAGATACAGTGATTTTACTCGCGCGCTTACTGTCGCTGGCATTATGTTGTTTGATCTTGGTCAACCTGGCATATGCCAGCCAACAGGAAGAGCTGGAAAATCTGCGCAAGCGCATCGCGGCTGTGCAGCAGGACATGGATAAAACCAGCGAGTCAAAAGCCGAAGCGGCAGACGCATTGCGTGAATCAGAACATGCGATTAGCAACAGCAATCGCAAGCTTGCCGAACTCGCCGCACTACAACATGCCGCAGATCAAAAACTCAGCAAACTGCAAGGGCAACAACAAAAACTGAACACCAACATGACAGGGCAACAGGCTCTGCTTGGCAAGCTGCTATATCAGCAATACCTCGGTGGCAAGCAGGAATATCTCAAGCTGTTACTGAACAATCAGGACCCCAACCAAGTCGCTCGCGATCTTCGGTATTACCAATACATTGCCCGCAGCCGCGCAACCTGGCTAGCCAGGTTGCGCGAAAATCTCGCCGCGCTGGATGCAGTCAGTATTTCCACACGCGAACAGCAAACGGAACTGGCATCGTTACGCACGGAACAAGCAGCGCAAAAAAAGACACTGGAGAAAGAGCAGCACGCTCGGCAGCGCATCCTGGGCAAAATTTCGCAGCAACTACACCAGCAACGCCGCGAGATCACCCGCCTGCAACGCGACGAGAGCCGTCTCTCACAACTGGTCGACAAATTGACCAAAATGCTCGCACAACCGAAATCGAAATCGCTGTTCCGCAATGACAACCTGCCGGACAATCGCTTTGACGGCAGCCCGTTCGACCAACTAAAAGGCAAGCTGACGCTGCCCGTCAGGGGTGAGATCACCAATCGCTTCGGCACACCGCGACCTGATAGCACGGTGCGATGGAAGGGGCTGTTTCTTAGAACTTCCAGCGGGCAAGCTGTCAAAGCGATCGCCGCCGGACAAGTGGTGTTTGCAGACTGGCTGCGCGGCTTCGGCAACCTGCTTATTATCGATCACGGCAAGGGCTACATGAGCTTGTATGGCAACAACGAAACGCTCTACAAACAGGTCGGGGATGTGCTGCGCGGCGGTGATACCATTGCGACAGTCGGGAACAGCGGCGGCAATGAGGATTTCGGTTTATACTTTGAACTGCGCCATGAGAGCAAACCTCTCGATCCAATGAAATGGCTGGCAACAAAATAACATTGAGGGAATTATGCGTTTTCTGGAAAAAGCGGGTTTGATTGGTTTGGGTTTAGTCGCGGGCGTGTCTGTCAGCCTGCATTTCGCAGCGGTAGCCGACAAGGAAACACTCTCCACGCCGCTACCTATTGAGGAGTTGCGCGCGTTCTCCGAGGTGTTCGGTCGCATCAAGAGCGACTACGTCGAACCGGTCACAGACAAAAAATTGATCACTGATGCTATCGCTGGCATGTTGAACGGTTTGGATCCGCATTCCGCTTATCTGGATGAAGAGGCGTTCAAAGAACTGCAAGTCGGCACACACGGCGAATTCGGCGGACTCGGTATCGAAGTCGGCATGGAGGATGGCGTTTTAAAAGTCATCTCACCGATTGAAGACACCCCGGCCTATCACGCCGGCATCAAAAGTGGCGATTTCATCATCAAGCTGGATGATACGCTGATCAAGGGTATGTCACTGAACGACGCGGTTAAACGTATGCGCGGCAAGCCGGGCAGCAAGATCGTTCTAACCATTATCCGCAAGGATGAACCTAAGCCGCTTGAGATTACCTTGGTACGCGCCGTCATCAAAGTGCAAAGCGTTAAGTCCAAACTGTTGGAGTCTGGCTATGGTTTTGTCCGTATCACCCAGTTCCAGGAAATGACCGGCGAGAATCTCGCCACCGCACTGGAAAATCTTGTTAAGCAAAACCAGGGTCCGCTAAAAGGTTTAGTGCTTGACTTGCGCAATGATCCGGGCGGACTATTGACTGGAGCAGTCGCCGTTTCCTCCGCTTTTCTGGCCAAGGACGCGCTGGTGGTTTACACCGAAGGCCGGACCGAAGATGCCAAAATGCGCCTGACCGCCAACCCGGAAAATTATCTGCACAGCAATGGCGAGAATGATTACCTGAAAACCGTACCTGATTCTATTAAAAGCGTACCGCTGGTCGTGCTGGTAAACGCCGGTTCTGCATCCGCATCCGAAATTGTTGCCGGTGCGCTGCAAGATCACAAGCGTGCGGTCATCATGGGCGTACAAACTTTCGGCAAGGGTTCCGTGCAAACCGTCTTGCCATTGGGTAACAACACCGGGATCAAACTTACTACGGCGCGTTATTACACGCCAGGAGGGCGTTCCATACAAGCCAAGGGCATCGTACCCGACATTCTGGTGGAAGATCCTGCCTCCGCTGGGCGTGACAGCGGCATATTTCGTCTGCGTGAAGCGGATCTGGACAAGCACTTGATCAATGACAAACCGTCGGATGAAAAACCAGGCAACGCAAGCAAGAACACGCTCTCTCCGCCCGATACTAAAGAAGATGCGACGAAATTTACACCTACTGAATTCGGGTCCAAGAATGACTACCAGCTTAATCAGGCATTGAATCTTCTTAAAGGAATGCAAATACTACAGGGCAAATAATCTTGTTACCGCGAGATCAGCATGATTGATCCATTTGAACTGAATAAACAGCGCGATATCGTATTCAGTGCGGAGCCTCCCGGACAGATAGCTCGCGCCTATCAGCTTTTGTCCGGTCTGCCCGACTGCAAAGTTGAGTATGGCGATTCCCCGAATACATTGCGTGTCACTTACAACTTGCGCCACTACACTCTCAATGGTTTGGAAGATGGCCTGACCGAGGAAGGATTCCACCTCGACCACAGCCCGCTGCACAGTATCGGACGCAAGGTGATTTACTACTGCGAAGATACCGCCTGCCACAATCTGGACATCCCTGCGCATCAAACGAAAAAGAGTGAACGTGAAGTATTCGTCAAGGCTTACGATCACGAACCACACGGTGATCACGATGACACCCCTCCGGAATTGCGCGATTACAAGTAGAACACTTCTATAACTCCAGATTTCATTTCAATGGCTGCGTTGCCTTGCCCAAAAATTTTAGTTCCGGCCTACCGAAAAATTATCCTTCCTTCTCTGAAACTTCGTTTTCTTGCTTGTACATGAGCCATATGCGGCGGTGCTAAAATTATTTGCGAGCAACCGCTACACAGTTCTGCGCGCCTTGCTGACGATTCCGCCCGGGCCTTAGCCCGTAGCGGATCGGCGTCCCCTTGGGGGTATTTGGACGAACTCTGAATTTCTAGAAGCACCCAGCAATAGGCAATAGATAGAATCCCAAACAAAAACGCCCCACCATTTCTGGAGGGGCGTTGTTGTTTATAAGGAGTCTGACGATGACCTACTTTCACATGGGTAATCCACACTATCATCGGCGCGGAGTCGTTTCACTGTCCTGTTCGGGATGGGAAGGAGTGGGACCAACTCGCTATGGTCGTCAGACA
>CABEDG010000059.1_pt1 | contig 27402 bp, 26 predicted proteins | sample 3132891 | NCBI WGS metagenome assembly CABEDG01 (sample SAMEA5534329, study PRJEB31848) | metagenome | biome: tundra; feature: field; material: soil | place: USA | collected 2013-05 | depth 0.15 m
ATGCCCGGCGGCGTTGCGATGGCGGCGGTGCTGGCGTGCGCATTTTTCGCCACCATTTCCGGTTCCAGTCCGGCGACTGTGATGGCGATCGGCTCGGTGATGTTGCCCGCGATGCTCAAAGCCGGTTATCCGAAACGCTTCAGCGTGGGTGTGATCACGTCGGCAGGCTCGCTGGGAATTTTGATTCCGCCGTCTATCGTGATGATCATCTACGCGGTCGCCACCTCAGAGAGTGCCGGCAAGTTGTTCATCGCCGGGATCGTGCCGGGCATTTTGCTCGCTGCCATCATGATGGGCTTGGTGTTCATACAGGCGAAACGTAAGAACTTTCCCACTGCGCCGAAACCTACCAGTAGGGAATTCTGGGCATCGTTCAGAGATGCGTGGGGCGGCATTTTCCTGGTGGTGATCGTGATAGGCGGGATATACGGCGGCATCTTTACCCCCACCGAAGCCGCTGCCGTGGCTGCCGTGTATGCCTTCATCGCGGCGAAATTCTTCTACGGCGATCTGAGCTGGAAGCAAGTGCCCAAGACCTTGCTGAGTGCAGCCAACACCAGCGCGATGCTGCTGTACATCATCACCAACGCGATACTGTTTTCATTTCTGATGACCTCGGAACAAATCCCCCAAGATATGTCGCAATGGGTGGTCGCACAACATCTGCAACCATGGATGTTCCTGTTCATGGTCAATCTCGCACTACTTGCTGCCGGGCAATTCATGGAGCCGACTTCCATCGTGCTGATCCTGGCCCCGTTGTTTTTACCAATCGCAAAAACCATGGGCATAGACCCGATACATCTGGGTATCATCATGGTGGTGAACATGGAGATCGGAATGATCCACCCGCCGGTTGGATTGAACCTGTTCGTCGCCAGTCATCTTGCAAAAATGGGCCTCACCGAAGTCTCAATCGCAACACTGCCCTGGGTCGGCGTGATGCTGATCTACCTCGTTTTGATCACCTACGTCCCCATCATTTCCACTTGGCTGCCGCATCTGCTTTATAAATAAGGCGAACAAATAAAACTTCTTTCTCGCACTAGAGTGCAGGGGTGACTTATTTGGAACAAAAACCAAATTGCTCTGTCTATTTGCTTAAATCGAGTCGTGTTGTGATTCGCGTTAGACAATGTTACTTATTTAAGGGGTGTAAAGATGAGCGACAAAACACATGAAGTTCCTAAAGAAGGCATGTTAAAGCGGGGTTGTATCTTGCATATTAAGTTTGCTTGGCTCGCCGCACTGGCCGCGTCGATATCTGCGTGGTTCGGTCTTTCTTAACGGGTGGGTGGTGTGCTTTTCTTGTTTGCAGACGGAATTTGGTGCCCCGGGTTGGGGTTGTGATTAGGGTCAACCTGGCATACTTCCAGGGAGAGGAAGTTGAACGACAAGTACAATGACACGCACAGAAACCATGCGGGAGGATAGTGATTTCTTAATGGCTCTTGGTTGGTTCTCTGCTCTATCTGTAGTCAGCTTGGCCGGCCCCGCGTAGTGGCTGTTTAGGGAAGAAGTAAAACAGAGGGCGGGTGAGCCGCCCTCTGTTATTTAGAGGTTACCAGTGACAGATATGGTCGCCCAGCGAAACCACCAATTGAAAAATTGAATAGGTCAGAGGGAGGGAATTATCTCATTGCCGATTCAATCAATGCCAGTTTCTCCGCCCGTACTAAACTTTTGATTTCCATCTCGCGTTTCAGCGCGGCTGATTTATCGGCGCAGCTTTCCACAAACACTAACTCAGCCGGCCCTCGCGCCCGTGTGTATCTTGCTGCCGTACCCGCGTTATGCGCCGCGAGGCGTTTTTCAAGATCGTTGGTAATACCTGTATAGAGCGTATCGTCCGCGCAGCATAATATGTAGCATAGCCAGATTCCGCGGGGCGGGATAGCGACAGAGCATTTCGCCGGATGGTTTGAAGTTGAAGGATTCATAAAGGCACATCTAAAAATTGCGCATAAACTTTTCTATTTTTATCATTTTCATTGTGCAGCAAAACGTTAATTCATGAACTAATCTTAGTTGAATATTGTGCGCTGAAGAAATCAACCCGACCTGGATTTTTTGACATAACCGAGCGGACAGGCAAGCTCACCGAGATGGGCGACCCGCTGGTTGGCTTGAATGCCAAAATTGAGTGGGAGGCCTTCCGCCCTGAGCTGAATCGGGTCCATGAGAAAGCGCGCAAGAGCAACGCGGGAGCCAAGCCAATTGACGTGGTGATGATATTCTAAAGTGCTGGTATTGCAACAACCGCACAATCTGTCTGATGATCGGATCGAATATCAAATACGTGACCGGCTCTCCTTCATGCGCTTTCTGTGACTACAACTCGAAGACCGCGTACCGGATACCAAGACCGTGTGGTTGTTTCGTGAGAAACTCAAAAAGTTGGGATGGGTGGGGGTATTGTTTGGGCGGTTTCACGAACAACGGGATGCCATTGCATGGAGTTTGAACACACGTCCGGGGAAGTCGCTTGGGTTTCGATCACCGGTAGACGTTTACAGCGAGCTCCTGCACAATATGAAACTCGCTAAAACCGCTACTAAACATTAACCGTTGCAGTTGGTTCTTGACTACGCCCCCCTTAATCATAATGTTAAAAATCTACAACACGCTGGCGCGTGACAAGCAGGAATTCGTGACTATCGTGCCAGGCAAGGTCGGCATGTACGTGTGCGGCATGACGGTGTACGACTATTGCCACCTCGGCCATGCTCGCGTGCTGGTGGTGTTCGACATGGTGTACCGCTGGCTCAAGGCGAGCGGCTACGATGTGAACTACGTGCGCAACATCACCGACATCGACGACAAGATCATCAAGCGCGCGGCGGAGAACGGTGAGTCTATCCACGCGCTCACTGCGCACTTCATTGCCGCCATGCACGAGGATGCCGATGCATTGGGCGTGCAGCACCCGGACCATGAGCCGCGTGCCACGCAATATGTGCCTGAAATGCTTGAAATGATCGCCACGCTGGAGCAGCGCGGACTGGCTTATCAGGCGGCTGATGGCGATGTGAATTACGCAGTGCGCAAGTTTGACGGTTATGGAAAATTGTCCGGCAAGTCGCTGGAAGATTTGCGCGCCGGTGAGCGCGTCGAGATGACCGACAGCAAACATGACCCGCTCGACTTTGTGCTGTGGAAGCACGCCAAGGCGGACGAGCCGGAAGAAGTGAAGTGGGATTCGCCGTGGGGCAAAGGCCGTCCCGGCTGGCACATCGAATGTTCGGCGATGGGCTCCAAGCTGCTCGGGCAGCATTTCGATATTCATGGCGGTGGCGCGGATCTGCAGTTCCCGCATCACGAGAACGAGATTGCGCAGAGCGAGGGTGCGCATCAGTGTCAATATGTGAATTACTGGATGCACAACGGCTTCGTGAATGTGGACAAAGAGAAAATGTCCAAGTCACTCGGCAACTTCTTCACCATCCGCGAAGTGCTGAAGAAATACGATGTCGAAGTGGTGCGCTTCTTCATCCTGCGCGCACACTACCGCAGTCCGCTGAATTACTCCGACGCGCATCTGGATGACGCGAAGAAGTCGTTGGATCGGTTATATACGGCACTCAACTCCTTACCCGTTCGCCCTGAGCCAGTCGAAGGGGAACGGGCAACTCAGTCCATTCATGCTTCGACAAGCTCAGCACGAACGGACTTGGTTGACTGGAGCGCACCTTACGCTGCCCGCTTCAAGACCGCGATGAACGACGATTTCAACACACCGGAAGCGGTCGCTGTGCTGTTTGATCTGGCCAACGAAGTGAACCGCACCAAATCAGCGGGAGCGGGTGCCCAACTCAAGGCACTAGGCGACGTGTTGGGATTGTTGCAGCGCGATCCGGAGAAATTCTTGCAAGGAGATGTCAACGTTCAGTTGACTGGAGTTTCTGCGAAAGGCAATGTTGGTTCTATCGATGCTTTGATCAACGAACGAACGGCCGCCAAGAAAGCCAGGAACTTCGCCGAAGCAGACCGCATCCGCAAGGAATTATTGGACGCAGGCATCGTGTTGGAAGACAGCCCGGTGGGTACGACCTGGCGGCGTGCTTAAGGTAATTTGCCCGCCGCGACCATGCGGTTGAACAGGATGTTGGGTGAAATCCAGACCACTAAGTCATCGAAGGTTGGGGTGGGTGTGTGGCTTACATATAGGTTGTTAGGCGTGCCGCTGATGTAAGAATTTTCTAGTTCATCCGCATTGCTGCTTACCGCTAGCTGTGTTCCTTGCGGGGTGTAGGCTCCAGCTCCATTTTTGCCGTGGGAGATGATGACCGCCGGCACGTTGCCAGCGATGTTTACACCTCCCGATGCGGCGGACTGCACATTCAAAGTGCCGCAAGAACACAATGCAAAGCGTGCGTTCTGTGGACTGTTAGGTGGCGTACACATGTGAGTGATGACACAACCATACGTTGGGTTGTTGTCATACCCGTAGGTATTTAAATTGATTGCATCGGCGAATTCGGAGGTAACGCGGTAGGTGTAGCGATTTCCCTATGCATCGGTTTCGCTTACCCCGAGTGTAGCCCAGGGCAGAACGCCGGTTGAATTAGTAAGCGTACATGGCGGAATCCGTGCGATGCCGGCGCCGGCCTGTCCCATAGGAATGGTAGGGACGGCGGGACAGGGCAATTGGCCGTTTGCCAAAGCGTATCCGATCAGTGCTTCCTTAATTTCGGATAAAGATTTTTGTGTCTCAGAGACGTTTCGCTGTTCCATCTGCGCACTGAGTGGAACCAACATGCCGCCCAGCAACAGCGCGACTATCAGCAGCACCATCGCCATTTCGACTAGGGTAAAACCGTTTTGCAAAGCCGATTTCATAGGTTCGATTAGTCGTTATGGACAGGTGACCGAGAGGTTTTGGTCAATGAAACACAGTACATCGTTGAACGTACCACTGATGGAGGCGGTTTTATAATTCTCGTTGCCATTGGCACCAGGAAAGTTAGTACCATTGGGCGTTTCCAAATAATCAGTGACGACGCTTTTATTGGCTCTGGTTTGGTTGAGTGCGGAGAGTCTTTGCCCGGCGAACATGACTACTGCGGCATATTGGCCGGAACCGTTTATTTGCAGGCAGGTGCCGCAGGACTGGTTCGTGTTGCTACTTGGTTTGAATGACTGCCCGATGGCGTAAAACAGGTGATCTTTCCAGTTATTCCACCAAGGATCGACGCTTGCCCATCCAGCAGGGCAGTTGGTCGTCGTCATAAGATTGCCGAATGTGTTGCCCGTTGTCGTTGTTGATGTGGCTACATCATAAGGAACACGCCCGGCATAGAGATTTGCTGTGTCATTATATTTGGTGTTGTCGGAATAATCGCTTAGCGCTAGCGGCGCAGGCCAAGGCAGGCTGTTATTGCTGCCACCGCCCCATCCGCCGCCACCGGCGCTATTGTATTGGCCGTAGTTTGCCAGACACTCGGCAACCCGGTGGGTCAGCAGTTTCAGGTTGTTCTGGAAATCCGTGCGTTTCTGAACCGCATTCCAGATGTCCTGACGGGTGATGAACAACATTTGGTCATTGACGCTGCCACCGCTTGTTCCCTGGATGAATTTTCCGGTGACAACATCCGAGTTGTTGATGCTGTGCACGGTGTCGTTATCCAGATAGTTGGTTGCCGTATAATTTCCGCCGCACACCGGGGCAGTTGTTCCGGAGCGATCCTGCCCGGACTGTGCCGCGCCGGGCGCGAAAATAACCGCTACCACCTGGTTGTCCGGTTGGGTGAGTAGTGTACCGTCAGAAAAAAAATGCCTGAAATTGTCCATTGGTGTCCCAATTCATCAAGCCGGTTTTGGGGTTGTTCTTATAGGTTCCGGAAACCGCGTACCACAGACATTCGCCATCGCCGTCGCGCAGCGTGGATAAGTCCAGCGTTGCCCACGGCAGTCTGCCGATAACACTTACATCCTGGCCGAGGCATGAGGGTTCCGCACTGCCTTCCGGATTGCCACCCGCATTGTCTGGGCAGGGCAGATAACCATGTACTTGGCCGCTGTGGGTATCGCCATAGGTAATGGCATAGCCGATCAGCGCGTCTTTGGCCTGTGCCAGTGTGGCGGCGGTATTTTTCTGGCGTGCATTTCCCACGGTGGCAGAACTTAGCGAATTCACCAGAATCGCGGCGATGCCGACTATCATAATCACCAGCATGATCATCAACACCGCGCCGTGCTGCTTGCCGCGACCCGGATTGAAAATGGCAGTGCGTTTGGCTGACATGATTTATTGCTTGGGCGTGTCTGGCGTATCTGGCTTGGCCGTATCCGGGTTGGCGGATGGATTCAGCAATACGCGCTGTCCGACTTTAAGTTTGACCGTCTTGGTTTGGCCGGGTACCGGAACCGACAAGCTTTCCGGTGTCTTCTCATCACTGCTCCCTGCCTGTTGTGGCACGCCGTTGATCCATGCAGTGCGTTTGCCGCCATGCTTTTGCACGATGCCGTTTAGCATTAGCGTGCGATCGTTGTTGTCAGATCTGGCCTCTCGTGCATAGCTGTAGTCAAGCTGTGTACGTTGTTCCGGGGTGAAAAATAGCCGCCCTAACTCTTCGGCGTTGGTGAACGTCGAGGCTGTTAATCCAAAGGCACACAGGCCGATTTTGAGAGTTGATCTCATGGTTGCGCGTTCCGGTTCTTCAGCGTAATCCAGCCGCCGCTGCATTCTGCCTTGATATGCGTCCCGGCGGCCGTGGCAGATTCCTCGTCCGTGGCGACGCGTTGCATGGTGCAGCCTTGAAGTTGATACAAGCCCTTGATCTGGCTGCGCAGCGCGTCGAAGAAATTCAGCAGTTGGCCCTCGTGCAGCAAATCGAATTGCAGTTTTGTTTCGCTGTAGTGGATGTCGAAGTTGCCGCCGTCTATGGCGGGCTGCGGCGCATAGATTTTTTGCGGGGCGATGTTATAGCGAAAATCAATGACCAGATTTTGATTGCGGAGTTTCTCCAATCCTTCCATCCAGTCCAGTCTATGGTCGTCGCCGATGATTTTGTTTGTTTCCAGGGTGTCATATTCCTGGGAAAAAACCGACAGGTTCTCCTGGTCCTGGCGTGCCATGGTCAAGCGATTGCGTGCATCATTTATTTGACTTTGAGCAGCGCGCCGATCTTTTTGGGTAAAGTCTGCATACTCACTGCTGCTATACAAAATGACGCTGCTCAGCAGAATGGATGCGCAGGCCGCCGCAAGGCTCCAGCGCATCGGGTGAAAGTCTGAGTTGGAAAATTTCATGTTGCTGGTCTCTTTGTGCCGTGGAGCTTCATCATGTTGACGGTCTCCAGACAAGTTTAAAAGAAAAAGCGAGTTCATTTTCGCGTGCTTCGTGTTGACCGGCAAGGCTGCCGCTGGGGCTGACATCAAGCGGTTTGGTAAGGGCGGTCACTTGATAACCGCGCGTGCTTAACTCGAGCTGGAAGCGATCCAGATACGCCAGCGCGGCGCGGTAGTCATTGCCGAAACCTTGCAGATTTCCTTTCATGGTGATGACCTGAGCAGGAACGTCAGCACGGGTATTGCTTGCAACCGGTTCCGTTGCATTCCCTTGCCAACCCAGATCGTTTACCGCGATTTGTGGAAAACGGTCAAGCACCGTGCTGATCGGCTTCAAGATGGTTTTCGGGATAGGCGCGTATTGATCGAGCTTGTGCATAATTGACACGCTTGCCTTCATGTCCGCAGCAGGGGCGTGCGTGCCGGGAAAGCTCTGCGTGATTTGCTGCGCTTCTTTCACTATGCGTTGTGCCTGGATCTTGAGAGTCTCTGCTTCGGTTGCATTCCCGCCGTTTTGCCAGACGGTTTCGGTCGCCCATAACAGGCTGGCAAATAATAGCACGCCGCTGCTCCAGTTCAGTGCGCTGCGCAGCTGCCACAGTGTGTAGTAGTGGGTGTGTTCGGCGTTGGCGTAATCAGTTTTAGGACGGTTGGCGGCCAGCTGGTGCAGGAAGATTTGGCTGGCGTCCGAATCGGTGAAACGATAGTTAATCTTGAGTTCCTTGCCGACTTCTTCGATATCCGCGAAGTCATAGCGCATATCTGCGCTTTTGGATAATTTGTTCTGTAGTCCGCTGTGGTCATCCGCATGGCACAGGATGCGCACATCGAGTATTTGTCCCGACGGGAGCAGGCTCAGGCTCTTCAAATATTGGTAAGTGCGGGTGAGCTCATTTACTACGGCATCCTGGAATGTCAGCCCGGCGTGAACAGGCGTCAGTCGGGAAATTTGCAGGCGATGCTCGCTGAAATAGGTTTGGCGCAGCCCGGAAAATTTTTCCCAGGAAATCAGCAGTAGATGATTCGAGGGATGGTTTTTGACCAGTGGCGCGCTGATCTGCGGCACTGAATAAATCCCTGCGAGAGGGGTTTGCTGCGCCAGCATGATGTTCAGCCAAGGCGTGATGAGCGAGGGGTTGGTCAGTGCCGAGAACAGCATGTCATCGTCGCGTCGCCCGGTCTTTTGACGTTGCAGCCGGGTGGCTTTATGGAAAGGGGTGCCGCGATAAAACTGGTCGAACTTGCGCTGCAATAGTGCGGTGCGGTTACCGCCGCTCAAGTGCGGGATGATTTCATGACGGAAGTCCTCTTCAATCAGATCGGTCAGCAGGTAAGTAGGGCATTTTGCCGTCTGCAAAAAAGACGCGAAATTTTCCTGCCCGTCCGGGGTGTCGGTAAAGTCGCGTTGCAGATCGATTTTGCCGCCTGCCATGAGTTGCGCATGCAGGCGATCGGCACTCAGGAATAGCAGTAGTGCGTGTCTCATCTTAAAACCCCGGATCAAGCCACAGAGGGCATAGTCGGGTAGGGTGGGCAGGTTTTTGCCTCATAGAGGTTCTCGCACCCTGAGGGTGTGCCCACGCTGCACTACCCCTCAAGAATAGCAGCAGAGATTGTTGCATCAAAAATTCACCTTGCCGATAAGATCATAGATTGGCGACAGTACCGACAGCATCACCCAGCCGAGCAACGCGCCCAGCACGATGGTCATGGTCGGTTCAATCATGACTTGTACTTTTTTGATGGAGCTCTTCACGTCGCGATCATAAAAGTAGCTGACGTTGAGCAGTGCCTTGTCCAGCGAACCGGTGGCTTCGCCGACTTTGAGCATGCGTATTATCAACGGGGGGAACATGCCGGTGTTCTGGAAGCTCTGGGTCAGGTTTTTGCCGGACTCGATTTCATGCGTGACATCCTCCAGGCTCTTGGCGACGGCGCGGTTGTTGACCACATCGCGCGAGTTGGCGATGCAGTCGAGGATGCTGATGCCGGAGCCATACATAATCGCGAAAGTATTGGCGAAACGCGCCAAAATAATTTTGCGCAGGATCGGGCCGGTCACCCACATGTCCAGTTTGAGCTTGTCGAATTTGAAGCGCATCTCCGGACTGGAGGCGATGATCAGTTTGCCGGCGACGGGCAGGACGATGGGCAGTGCGATCAATATATACCAGTAATTAACGAAGAACGATGAAGTGGCAAGCAGCACCCGCGTCTGGATGGGAATTTCCTGCCCCATGCCTTTGATGAAGCTGACCAGTTGCGGCACCAGGTAGATCATCAGGAAAAACGTAATCGCCACCACAGTGGTGCCGACGAAAGCCGGATAGAGCAGGATGGTCTTGGTGTGCGAGGACATTTCGTCCTGCCACTTCAGTGATTCGGTGATGTGTTCAAACACCTCCGGCAGACGTCCGCTTGTTTCACCGGCATGGGTCAGGCTGATGAAAATTTTATCGAACGCGTCGGGATGCTGTGTCATCGCTTCGGAAAGTTTTTTGCCGCCTTCGATGGACTCGACCAGATTGGCGATGACTTCGCGAAAATGCTGGTCGTTCATGGTGTCGCGCAAATCGGCGAGGCTTTCCAGCAAAGGCACCTTGGCACGGGTAAGTTGTTCGAGGTTGAAAAAAAAAGTGATTAAGTCGATGCGTTTGATTTTGTTGCGCCCAAAGCCCAGTCTGCCGCTATCAATTTTGGCATTGATCAAGTCCAGGCCACTGCGTTTCAGGCGTAGTTCCAGATCCACTTGATTGGCGGCATCCTGCAACCCTTTATGGGTCTTGCCGTGATCATCCATTGCCCGATAGGAATAGAGTGCCATTTAGGTTAAGGAACCTCTGAATATGTCCAGCATGACCGCGCACTCGGCTTTGCGGGATGGATGGCAAGGCGCGAGGTGCAGCGAATGGTTATTCCCTTCGCAAACCGAGCAACGCAGCCAGCCGCCCGCAAAGCCAGTGCCCCAAGGGGTTGCGCCAAATTTGCGCGTCTGCGTTGTAGTTGCGGCATAACATTCGCGATGCTCATATTAGCCTTCACTGAAACTTCGTTTTCGCTCGCTAACCTGCCTTGGGAAAACGAGCTGTGGAAAATATTTTTCCACAGCGAGTTTCGAGCGCAGCAGCCATACGCTACGGCTATTCGACGCGGATTGCTCCTAGCATCCAGCGCAAATTTGGCAGCAACGCGGTTCATGATGGACATGTTCAGAGGTTCCTTAGCCAAGCCGGTCGGTCAGATCCACTATGCGGCTGACTTCCGCAAGTGAGGTAATGCCTTGCTGGATGCGCCGGATGCCGTCCAGCGCCAACGGGCGAAATCCCTTGGCGAGTGCGGCCTCCTTGATTTGGCGCGTACTGGCGCGACGCGAAACCAGATCGTCCAGATCGTAATCCATCTTGAGTAATTCCATGATGGCCATGCGCCCCTTGTAGCCCTGATGGTTACAGGTTTCGCAGCCGGCAGCCCGGTACAGGGTGATGTCTTGTTGGGCCGCGAGACCCAGCAGCTTGCGTTCCGATGCGTCCGGCGAGTACGGGTATTTGCACTCCTTGCACAGTATGCGTACCAGACGCTGTGCCACGACGCCGATGATGTTGCCGGCCATGATGTCCGGCAGGATGCCGATGTCGAGCAGGCGCGGTATCGCGCCGATCGCCGAATTGGTGTGCAGCGTCGAATACACTTGATGTCCGGTCATGGCGGCGCGGAATGCCATTTCGGCGGTGGGATGATCGCGAATTTCGCCGACCAGAATGATGTCCGGATCCTGGCGCATCATGGAGCGGATACCGTTGGCAAAATCCAGCTTGGCAGATTCATTCACCGAAGTCTGGCGGATCAGCGCGAGCGGGTATTCGACAGGGTCTTCCAGTGTCATGATGTTGACCGACTCGGTGTTAATGTGATTCAGTACCGAATACAGTGTGGTGGTCTTGCCGCTACCGGTAGGGCCGGTAACCAGCACGATGCCTTCCGGCTTGGCGATGATCATCTTGAGCATGTTGAGCGCGGCATCATCCAGACCAAGCTGATTAAGCGCCACGATACCTTTTTGCCGATCTAATATACGCAGCACCAGATTTTCGCCGTGCGTGGTGGGATGCGAAGCCACCCGGAAATCAATCGGCCGACCCGACAGGCGCAAGGAGATACGGCCGTCTTGCGGCGCGCGAGTTTCGGCGATGTTCATGTTGCTCATCACCTTCAGGCGCACCACCATGGCCGGCCAGAAGCTCTTGTGCAGGCTGCGCACTTGGCGCAGCACGCCGTCAACGCGATAGCGGATGCGTAAAAAGCTGCTTTCCGGTTCGAAGTGGATGTCCGAAGCAGCGCGTTGCACGGCTTCGGTGAGCAGCGCATCGATCAGGCGTACCACCGGCTGGCTGAATTCGTTCACGCCGGCTTGCAGCGTCTGGTATTCCATTTCGCCCGGCTCGATTTCATGCAGGATGCCGTCTATCGAAAGCTCGAAACCATAATACTGATCTATCGCGCGCAGAATGTCAGATTCGCTTGCGAGTTGGGTGACCAGGCGGTATTCGTCCTTGAGCAGGGCGCGTACCTGATCCAGCGCGATGATGTTGTCAGGATCGGCAACTGCCAAGGTCAGGATGCGGGCGACCATATCCACTGACAGGGGTAATAATTGATAGCGGCGCGCAACATCCTTTGGAATCAAGGCGAGTGCCATCGGGTCGATGATGACGGAGGCGAGATCTACGCTTTCTTGTCCAAGATTTTCCGACAAGACGTCGCGGATAGTGGCTTCCGAGAGAAAGCCAAGACGGACCAGCAGGCGACCCAGCGGCTGATGCGTCTTGCCCTGCTCTTGTAAGGCAATGCGTAACTGGTCTTCGCTGACCACGCCTTTGCCGACCAGTATCTGTCCCAGTTGTTGGGGGGGTGGGTTGTCCGGCTTCTGAGTTGTTGGCATGACGATTTAGTGCGTTAGCTCTTCAATACGTTGTGAAATTTTCGCGTGATCAAAGCCCGCATTGTGTTCCGGATCAAGCTGCAAGGCTCGTTGGTAATACTGTGCAGCCGACTTTTTTTGCCCAAGGCGATCAAGACTGACGGCTAAATTGAATGACAATTCGGCATTGTCAGGTTCCAATCTGTAGGCATTAAAATAGGCTTGTTGCGCCTCGCCCCAACGAGCTTGCTCTGCGTAGTAATTGCCTAAAGCGAAATGCAAGGATGATGAATTTTGTTGTTCATTGAGCAAGGTTTTTAGACGACTTTCGCGGTTGTCGTCGGTAGTTAAAGCGGACATGCCCGCATTGGCCACGGCATTGCGCGGATCGAGTGCCATTACTTGTGCGTAATAGTGTGCCGCCAGGTTATCCACGCCGCGACGCTGCGCGATGACGGCCAGCCCGAGTAGCGCGTCAGTATTACTTGAATCCAGGTTGAGTACCTCACGATACAGTTGTTGCGCTTGTTCAAATTTTCCGCTGCGATAAGCAAGATAGGCATTGTTGAGCAAGGGATCAATGGGTTCGTCCTGCTGCTGCTCGACAAGCACCGGATTGTTTTTGCGTGCTCGTGGCGCTTTAGCCGCTGGCTGTGCGGCATGCGTTAGTTGTGCAGTGCTGGTGGGCTTTGATGAAACCACTTGTGGTGAAACAATTCCAGGAACCAAATTATTTTGCGGCGGTGATGTTGCAGGTACTGGTTTCTCAAGTGACGCAGCGGCTGGAGTGCTGATGGGACGAGTCGGCTGGGTGTTGCCGGGAGAGATGCTGTACCACACATAGCCCGCCCCTGCGGTGAGTAATAAAACAGTGCCGCCCAAGGCGATCAGTAAATTGCGATTGATGCCGGCGCGGGCAAACGATGGAGCACGGGATTTTGCATTGAACAGGTTTTGCCCGGCAATGCGCGCCCTATTATCGGGCAATGGGGCATCAGACGATGGGGCAGCCGGCGAGGTGGGCTGGCTGCCGTTTCCAGCCTGCGCGGATTGCGCTTGCTGCGATTTTTTGCGGGCATCCAGTAGCAAGCTCATGTTCAGGGTTTTCCGCTGGCGGATTCTTTAAAGAAATTTTGATCCGGCAAATTGTTGCGGTATTCGCTGAAATCGGCTTCTACACTGGCATTTTTAATGACTACCGGACGCAGAAAAATCACCAGCTCGGTTTTCGTCGTTGTGTCATTCCGATTTTGGAACAGGTTGCCTAACAATGGGATATGTGACAGTAGCGGAACCTCATTTGTTTGTTTGTTAATCTGTTCCTGTATCAACCCACCCATCACCGCTGTCTGACCACTGTCGACCTTGATAATGGATTCCATCTCGCGCGTCTGTATCTGTGGAATGAGGTTCTGGATAGCGGGAATGGTACAGCCTGTAACGCCGGTTCCGCATGGGTTGGCTAGGCTAGGATTGGGATCAGTCGCATAGCTAATGATACGGGAAACGGAAGGACGTACATTGATCGTTACCGTGTCTGTGTCACTGATCTGAGGAGTGACACTCATCGTTAATCCAACCGAGACTGCATTGGGGGTGGTGGTGTAAATTGCAGGGGATATTACGGTGCCGGCAGCGCTAAAGGTTGCGGGTGTCGACGTAATGGTGAAATACACATTGCTGTCCGCCACTTTCAGCGAGGCAGTTTGGTTATTCATGACCGACAGTTGAGGACTGGATAGTACCTTGACATTGCCAAATTGTTCCAGTAGCTGTATGGACGCGTTGATATTGCCAAACTTTGAGGTGGGGTTGATGTAGCTGATGGCAAGCGCGCCAGCGGTCGCGGCTATGCCAGTCGAGCCGGTTTGGCTTAACGTAAAGCCTTTTGTTCCAAGCAGTAATCGCGACCAGTTGATGCCTTGCTGGTATTGATCATTCAGCGTCACTTCGACGATAGTCGCTTCGATCAGCACTTGGCGTTTTGCTGTTGACATGACCCGATCGATAAAATCATGGATTTTCTCATGCTGGCGACTTGTCGCACGAACGATGAGCACCCCGGTTTCCTTGTTGGCAAAAACATTAACGGCTCTTTCATAAGTCGCTTTTGCTTGTGTCGCTGCTCCTTGGCCTTGAACATCCTGATTGCCGCTGCCAGATATTGACCCGCCACCGGGGTTGCCTCGATTAATTTTTCCCCCGTCGCTTGCTTGATTAATTTCAGTTCCAACGTTACCTCTCGGCGCAGCAAAAGAAGAAGAGCTAGATGCTGAGCCGGAGCCTTTTGCATAAACCTGATTGGAACTTTGAAGTTCAATTTTTTCTTGATAATGAAGTTTATCCTCGTCAAGGATTATGTCCGAGACATTTTTTATCAAGCTCTCCATCAGGTTGTTTTTTGTTTCGCTGGTGACTATGGTTGAGGAGGAATTTCCGCCTGCTGTGCCAGTGCTTCCAGCAGCCCCACCTGCTGATGTAGAGTTAGTAGCAATCTGGCTGGATGTAGAGTTAGTACTCATTGCTGAACGGGATATGTTGATGAAGTCAATCTTGTAAGTTTTCAGGTAGGGCTTGTCTGGTTCCACAATCAGAGTCCCATTGTCAAGCTTGTATCGAATATCTACCTGGTTCGAGATGCGATCTAGGATTTGCGGCAGCGTCTGGTTGATGGCGTTTACCGTGACCGTTCCCTGAATGCCGGATTTTATGTCGAGGTTGATTTTTGCGTCGCGCGCCAGGGCGAATAAAATTTCCTGTGCCGGTACATTGGTGACCACTACGCTGTAGGTTGCAACTTTACTAGCCGGTTTGGGCGGCGGCAGCACGACGCTGTCTTTGATCGGTTGGGGAATGCTGCTTTCTGTTTCGGGCTGAGTGGCTGGTCGCTGAATGTGCTGATCTGCAGGCTTAATCGGGTTCGTCCCGCAGCCGGACAGCATCACTCCGATAGTACAGAGATAAACTATGTTGCGTGAACGCATGCTTCTTCCCTCATTGTTATTTGGTTTGTAGCCTAACAGCTTTGCGGGTATTGCTCAATACGTCATTCGGCCATACCGCTTCAGAAGATGTAAGTGGATGTGGCGAAAGCTTCCTGATAGCGTGCGGGTAGATCTTTGACCGCGTTGTGTGCCGCATCAATCGAGGGGTATGCGCCGTAGAGTACGCGCAGCCCATTCTTGCCGCCAAACTTGGCGGGTAGCAGATAAATTTCGGGGAGTTTGCCCAGGGCATTCGCGCGCTTCAGGAATCCCTCGATACGTTCCGGCTTGACTTCCTCGTTGTAGAACAGTTGGATGCTGGCGACGGCTTTTTTCTGCTCGAGCAATTGTTTCCCCGCTGCCAGACGTTGTTCAAACAGGCTTGGTTTTTTGGTTGTTGGGGTGCTGCCCGCTACCGGCACAGGCGGCGGGGTTGTCACAGCTACCTTGCCTGCCGTTGGTGCTCGGCTCAAAACGGGTTTGTGCGTCGGGTTGGGGATGTCCGCGGGAGAGGCCGCCGTCTGATTTGCCACTGCAATAGATGCCGGTGCAAGCGCATTGTTCGGTTGCGTTGCGATTGGTTGTGTCGCCATCACGGGGGCTGCAGGTGCTGCTGCAAGGGTTGGTGGTTTGTCTTGGGTTTGTCGAAGCGATGTTTGCGGTTTATCCAGCATCCACCAAGCCGCCAAACCGAATAAAAGCAGTGCGGCAGCCGCGCTTCCCAGCAGTAATTTTTTATCGGGCAATTTGCGGGCGGAGCTGAGTTCGCTGTCGCGCATCGCCGCTTGTACATGACGCGCTTCGATGTCGTGGGTGTCTTCCACGAAGGCGGCCAATAATGATTTGTCCGCGAGGATGTTGACGCGACGCATCAGTCCGTTGGACGCGCCGGCGATGAGTTTGATGGCATTCGGTGAAAAAATGTTCGGGCCGTGGTAGCCGGCCGCACGCATCCGGAACATCAGGTAGCTTTCAAGGATGTTGCGCGACAGTGGTTGCATGTGGAAGTGATGCACGATGCGATCCTTGAGTTGGCGCATGTTTGGTCGATCCAGCTTGGCGTTCAATTCCGGTTGTCCGAACAAGACTATCTGCAGCAATTTGAAATTGCCGACCTGCAGGTTGTACAGCAGGCGCAATTCTTCCAGTGTGTCCGGTGGCATGGCGTGGGCCTCGTCCACCAGCACGACGATACGCTTTCCTTCGCGAGCTTTTTCCTCGAGCTTGTTCTGGATGTTCTGCATGATGATGCCGACACGCTCGCCTTCAATGTTCAGCCCGAGTCCATCGGCAATCGCATACAACATCTCTTCGCGCGACAAGCTGGGGTTGGCCAGGTAGATGGTCTCAATGTGCCTGGGGAGTTTTTCAAGCAACATCCGGCACAACATGGTTTTGCCGCTGCCCACCTCGCCGCTGACTTTGATGATGCCCTCGACTTCACAGATGGAGTAGATCAGCGCGTCAAGAATTTCACCGCGATTGGCACCGGAAAAAAAGAATACCGTGACGGGTGTGATTCTGAATGGGGGCTCGGACAGTCCGAAGTGCTCTAAATACATGTGGGAACCCCCAAAAATCTACTGCGCGATTCGATAGCGGCGTTGCGCGGTGCTCGCTCCTCGCCTATCTTATTGATATGTCTCGTTCGCTGCGCTCCGTGCGCCTTGCTCTCGAAACGGCGTCTGCGACACGTTACTGGCGAAGCCAGCCGATTGCGGGAACAGCCGCCAGTTGCCCCTCCCGCACCGGATGCTTCGCAACACCGTGTCAAGGCAACCTCGCTACGATTTTTGGAGGTTCCCATACCTTAAATCCTATGCGTTGAGTTTTTCATGTGCATCCATGCGGCTGTGCAGTGTGGTGCGATTGATGCCGAGCAGCTTGGCGGCCTCGCTGATGTTGCCTGCGGCAAGCTCCACTGCGGCGGCGATGTATTGGCCTTCTTGTTCGCGCAGATGATGATCCAGACTGAAGTTGCCTTGCTGCAGTTGTTGTTTTATCGATTCCGAGGAGGCGCCTCCTTGCGGGTATGCGGATGTTTCCAGCGGGTCGAACTCGTCTTGCAATTGCATCTTGTCGACTGTCTTCCCGGGATATTTGGTGGTCAGCCTGATGATGATGTTGCGTAATTCCCGGGTATTGCCGGGGAAGCTGTATTGCTCCCAGCATTGCAGTGCATCCGGGAGTAATTCAAAAGGTTTTTGCTTGATTTGCTGCGCGTAGTAAGCACGGAAATGGTTGAGCAGAACCAGCTTGTCCGGGCCCAGTTCGCGCAGCGGCGGGACTGAGATCGAGAATACGTTCAGGCGGTAATAAAGGTCGCTGCGAAATGTGCCGGCTCTGACTGTGTCACGCAGGTTTCGATTGGTTGCGGCGATGATGCGTGCGCGGCTTTTGCGCGTTGTGGTTTCGCCGACGCGTTGATATTCACCGTTTTCCAGCACCCGTAATAGCTTGGTTTGGAGCTCCAGCGGCATTTCGCCGATCTCATCAAGGAACAGTGTGCCGTCAGATGCTTCTTCAAAAAAACCGGATTGTGCGTTTGTCGCGCCGGTGAAGGCTCCCTTGCTATAACCGAACAGGGTAGGTTCGATCAACGTGGGAGGAATTGCGGCGCAGTTAAGCACTTTGTAAGGCGAATCGGGATTACTTGCCAGTTTTTGTATTGCGGCGGCAACCAATTCCTTGCCGCAACCTGACTCACCCTCAATGAGCACCGGGAAAGGAATGGCTGCATACATCACGATCTGACTGCGCAGGGCTTGTATTGCGGGGCTTTGTCCGACGAGGCCGAGCAGATGATCGTCCTGATCTTTGTTGCCGGGCTCGCTGTCCTGAACCTTCAGCGCATCGTCAAGGTATTTCTTTATTTTCTCCGGCGCGCAGGGTTTGGCGATGAAATCTATCGCGCCCAGTGCGCGTGCATGGCGCGCGTTGCTTTGGTCATCTTGCCCGGACAAGACGAAAATTTTGATTTTTGGCGAATGTGCCAGCAATTCGGCAATCAGGTGAAAGCCTTCATCAGGGCGGTGCGGGAAGGGCGGCAACCCCAGATCAATCAGTGCCAGCTGCGGGGGGCTGGGCAATTTGCGCAACAAGTCGATCGCCGCAGCGCGTGATCCGGCTTGATGAACCTTGAAGTGATTGCCAAAAGTGACCGCCAATCCTTCGCGAATCAGCGGGTCGTCGTCAACGATCATCAGGCTGGGAAGTGTCGATAGGACGTTCATTTTGTTCTCTATAGGAGATACGTATTGGGTGCGGAGCATAACGGCAAGTGCACGCAAGCTCAATAGGAAAAACACATGGATATTGATATTGAGGTCAATTATTGATCCGGCCAGATGAAGTTTGAAGTTTTCATGCTGCATGTTTTACGCGAGAATCCTGAAAGTATTTTTTGACACGCTCAGGTGATTTCTCCAATGTCTGCATGTGCTCAGTTGTTGCGGCTTTCAGTTTGGCCTTGGTGCGTACCGGAACCTTTGAATAAAGGGTGTGCTTCAAATCGGCGTTAAGCCGCTCTTCCGGGTTGAGCTCCGGGCTGTAGCTGGGCAGGTAGAACAACTCGATCTTATCTTTATGCTCCCCCACCCATTTCTTGACTGGCTTGCTGTGATGCACACGCAAATTATCGAGAATCAGGAACACTTTCTTCACTGCGTCTTTGACAAGTGCTTCCAGGAACTCGATCAGTTTGTCCGAGTTGAACGCTTCATCAATAATCATCCAGCGTGTCTTGCCCTGGTTGGTGACGGTGGCGATCATCGACAGTTTCTGGCGCGTGCCGCCCACCGCAAAGGTCACCGGTGTTTTGCCAGCCGGTGCGTCGCTACGGCCACGCACATCGGTATTCACCACCGCCGTCTCGTCGCCCCAGTGAATCTCGGCGCCCTCGGTCTTGGCGCGTAGCTCAATTGCCGGATATTCGTTATCCAGCCAACTCTTTACCGCCTCCGGGCGTTGCTCATAAGCTTTCTTGATCGGTTTTTGCGGTGTGAATCCCCAGCGCTTAAGGTAGTTGCCAACACCCCGCACCGATAGCTTGATTCCGCATTCGCGCTCAATCAGCTGCATGACAGCGGCACGGTTCCACAGCGCAAATTCCATCTTCAGTTGTTCCGGTCGTTTGTCGCAGATGATTTGCCGAACCAGCCGCTCTTGCTCGCCAGTCAGGTGGCGACCCTCGCCACCTTGCCTGCCGCGTGGCGTGGGCTTGATCGTTTCCGCTCCGTCCTGCTCATACCGGTCAATGACACCGCGCACGGTCGGGTAGGAAAGCCCGCTCAACTCAACAATACGCATCACGCCAATCCCTTTGCGATGCAATCGCACGACCCGCTTGCGCCGCTCGTGCAACCGCTCCAATGTCTGAAATCTTGCATCTTCTTTGTCCATGCACATCGGACTGAAATACACGACAAAAGTTCAATCTTCATCGTGCCGAGTCTATAGTTGGGGATTGTTGACCCAGTGGTTTAGAATGTGCCACTTGTTTTTTTGGGCTTTAATTTTGTCTTCGTCAGCTTTGGTCGAAATTAGCGACCTTCATTTTTCCTACGATAAGCGCCCCGTCCTGGAGGGCATCAACATGGTTTTCCCGAAGGGAAAGTTGATTGCCATCATGGGGCTGAGCGGTTGCGGCAAGACTACGCTGCTGCGCCATATCGGCGGGGTACTCAAGCCGATAAAGGGCTATGTCAAGGTGGGTGGGCAGGTAATTCATGAGTTGGATCAGGATGCTCTGTATGCCATGCGCCGCAAGATGGGTATGCTGTTCCAGTTTGGCGCGTTGTTCACTGACATGTCGGTGTACGACAATGTTGCGTTTCAGATGCGCGAACATACCAGTCTTCCTGAAGAGCTGATACACGATCTGGTGTTGATGAAGCTGCATGCGGTGGGTTTGCGCGGCACGCAGCATCTGATGCCTTCCGAGCTGTCCGGCGGTATGGCGCGACGCGTGGCCTTGGCGCGTGCCGTGGCACTCGACCCGATGCTGATCATGTATGACGAGCCGTTTGCCGGGCTGGATCCGATTTCCTTGACGGTGGTGGGCGATTTGATCCGACGCTTGAATGACGCGCTGGGTGTGACCTCGATAGTGGTCACTCATGACGTGCAGGAGTCCATGAAGATTGTGGACTATGTTTACTTCATGGCGAACGGGGTGATCGTGGCGGAAGGGACGCCCGACGAAATCCGTGCTTCAGATAAAGCTTTTGTGCATCAGTTTGTGCATGGCGAGATGGACGGCCCGGTGCCATTCCACTATCCCGGCGGTGATTACCGCCAAGATTTGAATTTGCGAGCTTGACACATGCTATTCGCCAAAACAATTAAAGTGATTGGACATCGCGCCATCAACGCGGTATGGCGCATTGGTATGGCGGCGCGCTTCTTTTTTCTCACTCTGATATATTCGGGCAACAGTTTTCGCCGTTTTCATCTGATCATCAAAGAATTGTTTGCCACCGGCGTGATGTCGCTGATCATCATCATCGTGGCGGGGCTGTTCGTCGGGATGGTGCTGGGTTTGCAGGGTTATGAAACGCTCAAGCGGTATGGTTCCGAATCGGCTCTCGGCGTGATGGTGGCGTTGGGCTTGGTGCGTGAACTGGGGCCGGTGGTGGCGGCATTGCTGTTTGCCAGTCGCGCCGGTTCGGCAATGACGGCGGAGATCGGGCTGATGAAAGCGACCGAGCAAATCTCCGCGATGGAAATGATGGCGGTGAATCCGATCGCGCGCATCGTCGCGCCGCGCTTCTGGGCCGGCGTGATCTCCATGCCGTTGCTGGCCGCCTTGTTCAGTGCGGTGGGGGTGTTCGGCGGCTACTTCGTCGGGGTAGTGCAGATCGGCGTGGATGAAGGTTCGTTCTGGTCGCAAATGCAGGCGGCAGTGGATTTTCGTGAGGACATATTGAACGGGGTGATCAAGAGTTTCGTGTTTGGCACGGTGGTGACGATTATCGCCCTGTTCGAAGGCTATGACGCACCGCCCACCGCAGAAGGTGTCTCCGGTGCGACCACGCGCACGGTGGTGACATCGTCGCTGGCGATATTGATGTTGGATTTTGTCTTGACTGCAATCATGTTTAGAGGGAATTGAGTTATGGAACGAACTACACTGGATTTGTGGGTGGGCATATTCGTGGTGGCAGGTATCGCCGCACTGGTGATGCTGGCGATGAAAGTCGGGAACCTGAGCACTTACAATATGTCGGAAGCTTACAAGGTGCATGCCTATTTTTCCAATATCGGCGGCTTGAAGATCAAGGCGTCGATCAAGAGCGCGGGGGTGCTGGTGGGGCGCGTGACGGACATTACGCTGGATACGGAACGCTACGAAGCCAATGTGGTGATGAGCCTGGACAAGCGTTATCAATTTCCCAAGGATACGTTCGCCAATATCCTGACTTCGGGTTTGCTGGGCGAGCAATACATCGGCTTGATGCCCGGCGGTGACAGCGAGATGCTCCAAAATGGGGAACAAATTAAAAAGACACAGTCTGCGGTGGTGTTAGAAGACTTGATCGGCAAGTTCATCTATAACAAGGCTGAAGAACCCGTCAACAAGGCTGAAGAACCCGTCAAACCCAAATAATCGTATCCAGGTAAAAAGAGAAATGACATGACAACGTTGAAAAAAATGATTCTGGGTGTGGCTATGTACTGTGCGCTTGGTGCGGTACACGCCGAAGTGATCGCGCCCGATGTTCTGATTAAAAGCACCGTGCAAGAGGTTATTGCGATCATCAAGCAGGATAAAGGCATTCAAGCGGGCGACCAGAAAAAAATCACAGCGCTGGTGGACGCCAAGGTATTGCCACATTTTGATTTTGTACGCATGACCCAATTGGCAGTCGGTAAATACTGGCGTTCCGCGACCCCTGAACAAAAGCAGGCATTGGTTACGGAATTTCGCAATATGCTGGTGCGCACTTATACCAAAGTCTTCACGGTGTATCGCGATCAAACGGTAGATGTGAAACCGTTCAGGATGGCAGCCGGTGATACTGAGGTGACCGTCAAGACCATCATCAACAAGCCGGGCTCACAGCCGACTTCGGTGGATTATGAAATGAAGAAGGCCGCCGATGGTTGGAAGGTGTTTGACATATCCATAGAAGGGGCCAGCATGGTGATGAGCTATCGCGGCACGTTCGCATCGCAAATTGATGAAAGCGGAATCGATGGCTTGATCAAGACACTTTCCGACAAGAACACTAAGGCAGCCAATGGCGATATGATCAAGGCTGAGGCGAAGTGATCAAGCGCGAGGGCGAGTGGATGGTGGTGCATGGCAGCTTGACCATTGAAACCGTCCCGGCATTGTTTGAAACCGGTTTGCAGCATCTGGCCGGCGAAGATTTTCAGGTGGATTTTTCTCAGGTCGAATCCGTCGATTCCGCTGCGGTCAGTATGTTGCTGGGCTGGACCAGGGCTGCCCAGCGCATCCAGCATGACTTGCGCGTGAAGGGGTTGCCTGAAGATTTGCTGAGCTTGGCGCGTTTGTATGGTGTTGCTGAGCTGCTACCTCAACAATCTAATTGATTCCTTTGCGCGGGCGGCACGTTCGGTGCCGCGCGCATCTCACGCCAGTTTTTAGTATCATGCGCAACCTTGGTTTTAGGTGGCGAGTTTTCTTTTGCAAACCATATTTCTCAATTTTAACGAACAGTGGAATTAACAATGGTCACCCCGGAAAGCATTCAACTTAACATCGCGCAGGGCATGGCGACCGAACATTTAAGTGTGGTGGGTGATGGTACCCACTTCGAGGCGGTGATAGTCAGCGAGGCGTTTGCGGGCAAGAATCGCGTGCAACGTCACCAGCTGGTCTACCAAACCCTGGGCGACCGGATGCGCGAAGAAATCCACGCGCTGTCGATGAAGACTTATACACCGCAAGAGTGGGCTAATAGTCGTTAGCCGCTAGCCGTTAGTCATTAGTTGGGGGCAGTGATAACTAACGACTAACGACTACCAACTAGCGACTAAATTTATGCAAAAACTGGCGATTCAGGGCGGCAATCGCCTCAACGGTGAAGTGCGGATTTCCGGTGCGAAGAATGCCGCTTTGCCGATACTGTGCGCCAGCTTGCTGACCTGCGATTCCTTGCAACTCAGCAATGTGCCTGACCTGAACGATGTCGCAACGATGCGCAAGCTGCTGCAACAAATGGGCGTGAAGATAGAGCTGAGCGACAGTCAGGTGGTATTGTCTGCCGCGCATATCGATAAGTTAGAAGCGCCTTACGACATGGTGAAAACCATGCGCGCCGCGATCCTGGTGTTGGGGCCGCTGGTGACACGTTTCGGCGAAGCGCGCGTTTCCCTGCCGGGCGGCTGTGCCATCGGTTCACGTCCGGTGGATCTGCATATCAAGGGGCTGCAGGCGATGGGCGCGAAAATCCATATCGAGCACGGCTACATTCACGCGCAGGTGCCAACTGGTAGTGGGGGCGGGCGACTCAAGGGCGCGCGGATATTTTTCGATCTGGTCAGTGTGACCGGCACGGAAAACCTGATGATGGCGGCAGCGCTGGCGGACGGTGTGACGGTGCTGGAAAACGCTGCGCGCGAACCGGAAGTGGTTGATCTGGCGCATTGCCTGATCGCCATGGGAGCAAAAATAGAAGGGGCGGGCAGCGATACCATCAGCATCACCGGCGTGGAAAAACTGCACGGTGCGAGCCATCGCGTCATGCCGGATCGCATCGAGAGCGGCACGTTTTTGGTGGCTGCGGCAGCGGCGGGCGGCGACATCACCCTGACCGATGCGCGCGCCGACATACTCGAAAATATTTTGGAGAAGTTGCAAGAAGCCGGTGCAACCGTACAAGCGGCGGGCAGCACGATCAACCTGAAAATGAGCAAACGCCCCAAGGCAGTGAATGTGCGCACCGCTCCTTACCCGGCGTTCCCCACCGACATGCAGGCACAATTCATGGCGATGAATACCATCGCTGACGGCAGCTCGATGGTGGTCGAGACGATTTTCGAGAACCGTTTCATGCACGTGCAAGAGCTGCGCCGGCTAGGCGCGCAGATCGAAGTGGAAGGCAATGCCGCCGTCATTAAAGGCTGCGCGCAACTGGAAGGCGCGACCATCATGGCGACCGATTTACGCGCCTCGGCGTGTCTGGTCATCGCCGGATTGGTCGCGCAGGGCGAAACCATCGTGGATCGCATCTACCATCTGGATCGCGGCTATGAACATATAGAAGCAAAATTGTCGGCGCTGGGTGCGCAGATACGCAGGATAAAGTGAAAGGCAAACCCCTCCCCACCTCCCCTTGTCATAACCAGCGACTTGGCTATCGTTTTTTGATAGCCTAGTCGAATGGCTACTAGTTCCATGAGGGGAGGCTGGGGGGTTCGCTTTTCACCAAACAATTAAATTAACCAAGAGCAACACAACATGATAACGATCGCACTGTCCAAGGGACGCATTTTCGAAGAAACCCTGCCGTTGCTGAATGCAGCTGGCATCACCGCGCTGGAAGACCCGGAGTCGTCGCGCAAACTGATACTGGCCACCAATCGCGCCGATGTGCGCCTGATCATCGTGCGCGCCAGCGATGTGCCGACTTACGTGCAATACGGCGCGGCGGACATCGGCGTGGCGGGCAAGGATGTGCTGGATGAACACGGCGGCACCGGGCTGTATCAGCCGCTGGATTTGAATATTGCGCGTTGCCGCATGATGGTGGCGGTGCGTGATGATTTCGATTATGAATCCGCCGTGTGCAAGGGTGCGCGCCTGCGTGTCGCGACCAAATACGTGCAGACCGCCAGGGCTCACTTCGCGGCAAAAGGTGTGCATGTGGACTTGATCAAACTGTATGGCTCGATGGAGCTGGCTCCGCTGGTTGGGCTGTCGGACGCGATCGTGGACCTGGTGAGCAGTGGCAAGACGTTGAAGGCGAACCACCTCAAGGCGGTCGAACACATCACCGACATTTCATCGCGCCTGGTGGTGAACCAAGCTGCGCTGAAATTAAAACACGATATGATCCAGCCGATGCTGGATGCGTTTGCGCTTGCAATCAAGAAATAGGGCAATCAAGGAATAAGGCTATCGTGAAATAGTGCAATCAAGAAATAACAGAGCGATTTCAAAATGAATATCAGACAACTTTCCAGTCGCGCTGCCGGGTTCAATGCAGAGTTAACCAGGCTGCTGGCCTTCGAGGAAACAGCGGACGACAAGCTCGAAGCGACCGTGGCCGGCATCCTCGCCGAGGTGCGCAAGCGCGGTGATGCGGCCGTGCTCGAATACACCCGCAAGTTCGACCGCCTGTCGTTAGCCAGTGCCGCAGACATGGAGTTGTCGCGTGCCGAATTGCGCAGTGCGTTCGACGCGCTGCCATCTGAGCAGCGTAACGCGCTGGAACAGGCTGCGCAGCGCGTGACCGATTATCACCGCAAGCAGGTGCAAACTTCGTGGAGCTACACCGATGCCGACGGTACGCTGCTCGGTCAGCAAGTGACCCCGCTGGATCGCGTCGGTTTATATGTGCCGGGCGGTAAGGCGGCTTATCCGTCTTCAGTGTTGATGAACGCGCTGCCCGCCAAAGTGGCGGGCGTGGCCGAGCTGATCATGGTCGTGCCGACCCCCAGTGGCGTGAAGAATCAGCTGGTTTTGGCGGCGGCTTATCTGGCGGGTGTGGATCGCGTGTTCAGCATCGGTGGCGCGCAAGCGGTGGCGGCGTTGGCTTACGGCACGGCGACCATCCCCAAAGTGGACAAGGTCGTCGGCCCCGGCAACGCCTACGTGGCAGCCGCGAAACGCCGCGTGTTTGGCGTGTGCGGCATCGACATGATCGCGGGGCCATCGGAAATTCTGGTGATCTGCGACGGGCAAACCAATCCGGACTGGATCGCGATGGACTTGTTTTCGCAAGCCGAACATGACGAATTGGCGCAAGCCATCTTGCTATCGCCAGATGCGAAATTCATCGCGGCCGTGGCGCAAAGCGCGGATCGCCAATTGGAACAAATGCCGCGCCGCGCCATCATCAAGACCGCGCTGGAGAATCGCGGCGCGCTGATCCATGTCGCCGATCTGGACGAAGCCTGCGCCATCAGCAACCGCATCGCGCCGGAGCATCTGGAGTTGTCGGTTGCAGACCCGCAAGCATGGTTGCCCAAGCTGAAACACGCCGGTGCGATTTTCATGGGCCGCTACACCTCCGAAGCGCTCGGCGATTATTGCGCCGGGCCGAATCACGTCCTGCCGACTTCCGGCACGGCACGCTTCTCCTCTCCATTGGGCGTGTACGACTTCCAGAAGCGCAGCAGCCTGATCCAGGTCTCCGCGCAAGGCGCGCAAAAGCTGGGCGACATTGCTTCCGTATTGGCGTTTGGCGAAGGCTTGCAAGCGCACGCGCAATCGGCGTTATTCAGGAAGGAAGTAACACGCTGAAAAGGGTGGCTTTGCCCACAGCGCAGCTTATGTGCAGGAAACGGCCGAATCTGCCGATTTGCAGGTTGCCTTGCTTGAGCAAAAAGTGCACGAGTATGACCACGGCAAGCCGCAGCCCGGCTGGATCGGGGCTTTGCGCAAAGCCGCCTGACGGACGTGGTGAACAACGAACGCGCAAGTTAAGGCCACTTGAGCCGCATAGCCGAGTGACTATTGGGAGCCTCTAAAAATTCAGAGTTCGCCCGACTGCTGCGTTGCGTGACGTCACTTCGATTCCACCCGCCGATACAGCCGATAGTGCTCGCCCTTGTCACCCTTGCGGCTGCCCTCCCAGATTTTTTCCCAGCGCGTTTCGTCGAGCAGCGGCTTGGATAATTTGTCGCCCTGGATCAGGCGTAAATCACAACGATGCTTGTAGTCGCTTTGCGTGATGATATTGCCGAAATAATGCAGCATGGCGCGTTGTCCATCGCCCAGGTGTTCGCCCGTAATACATTGGTAATGTGCCGGCAGAGCTTGTTTCAGCGCGGCGACCATGTTGCGATAACTTTTGCCGCTGTCCACCCAGGGCAGCCACAGTGTCATGGCGAGTATCCAGATCAATGTGACACCCGACGCCCAATTTAGCGTCGCGCGCCGCATTGAACGTCCGACACGCCACACCAGCACGACCCACAACACGGTGGCGATGATGGCGATGACGAACGGTATGGTGTGTAACTCCGGCTCGAAACCCGGCTGATAATCTTTCAGCCAGTGCGTGATCTTGGCCTGGT
>CABEDG010000062.1_pt1 | contig 26817 bp, 24 predicted proteins | sample 3132891 | NCBI WGS metagenome assembly CABEDG01 (sample SAMEA5534329, study PRJEB31848) | metagenome | biome: tundra; feature: field; material: soil | place: USA | collected 2013-05 | depth 0.15 m
GCAAATAACCGTTGCGAACCACAGCCCGTTTGCCATGCAGCATCGTGACATTCGAGCAGATCGACAGAAGTTCTGCCAATTCTGCTTCAATCGCTTGCTGTATCACTTGCCGTGCGCCTCTTTTTACCAAATCGTCCAATGTCAGCCCCAACTCTTGCTCTGGACTGACGCCCTGTTTTTGCTTATTCTTGCTCATGGTGGATGGTTTCCTTCGTTTCGTTTCTGAATTCGACAATCAGATTCTCCACAGAAATCTCCACCACCTCAACTCATCATGCTGAATCTACCTGTACACCACTTTCGACTATAACTCTTCATCAACAGTCCTATCGCTTCCACGCCTGATACAGGATAGAACAGTATCAGGCCGCCGATGATGAACAACAGGACAGGTTTGAGCCAGTCCATGATGTTCTTCGGGCTATATTGATAGGTGTGAATGGCCCATAAAATGCCGCCGACGAGCAATAGCCAGCCGACAAAAATCGCGGTGCTCAGGGACATCACACCCGGCAGGATAATACCCGCCGTTCCCAGCACGATCAGCAGGATCCCGGTGATCAAGGTATATGGCCCAAATTTATCGAGGACTTTCTTATCAAGGGGTAGAATGTTCATAATTATTCTCCTGGTTTCCGTGTTTTAAAGCGGCTCAATTGTGTTCCACTTATGTGACATTTCCATTTCTTGTGACGACCCTGTCCTGCTGTTTTGTGATGCGTCTTTCTCGGCAAACCGGTTTTATGATTTGCGATTGCGTAACAGGCGCTGTTCCACCTCCAACACAAGCCGGGTGGTGGTGAGTACTGTATCCGGATTGAGGCTCATGGAGTCGATGCCGAGTTCCACCAGATACTCGGCCATCTCTGGATAGTCCGACGGCGCCTGCCCGCACAGTCCGGAATGCCGGCCGTTGCGGCGCGCACCTTCCACCGCCAGGCGTATCATCTCTTTTACGCCGGGGTCGCGCTCATCAAAGTCAAAGGCAACGATCTCGGAATCGCGGTCCACGCCCAGAGTCAACTGGGTCAGATCGTTGGAGCCGATGGAGAAACCGTCGAACAGTTTTGCGAAGGCATCGATTAGGATGACGTTGTTGGGGATCTCGCACATGACGTAGATCTCCAGTCCGTTATCGCCACGCTTGAGGCCGTGTGCGGCCATCGCTTCCAGCACCTTTTCGCCCTCCTGTACGCGACGACAAAAAGGAATCATCAACTTGACATTATTCAGCCCCATCTCGTCGCGTACCCGCTTCATTGCTGCGCATTCCAGCGCAAAGCCTTCCGCGTAGGCGGGGTGGGCATAACGGGAAGCGCCACGAAATCCGATCATCGGATTGCCTTCTTCCGGCTCAAAAAATGTACCGCCCAGCAGGGTGGCGTATTCATTGCTTTTGAAGTCGCTCATGCGCACCACACAGGGTTTTGGATAAACCGCTGCGGCAATCGTGGCAACGCCTTCGGCAAGAGTCTTGACGAAGAAATCCTCCGTGCTTTCGTAGGCGAGACTAATCGCGGCGATTTTCTCGCGCGTTGCGGCATCCACCTTCTCCGGATGTTTGATTGCCATCGGGTGCACCTTGATGTACTCACTGATAATGAATTCCATGCGCGCCAGCCCGATGCCATCCAAGGGCAATGAGGCGAGACTGAACGCCTGATCCGGATTACCCAGATTCATCATGATCTTGGTTTTGGGGTGTCCCAGCTGGCTGAGATCAGTCTGCTGAACATCAAAATCCAGAATGCCTTCATAGACATTTCCCGTTTCGCCTTCGGCGCAACTAATGGTGATCGCCTGACTGGTTTTGATTGCCTCGGTAGCGCTTTCGGTTCCCACAATGGCAGGAATGCCAAGTTCGCGTGACACAATGGCGGCATGGCAGGTACGGCCACCCCGGTTCGTCACGATCGCGGCGGCGGTCTTCATTACAGGTTCCCAGTCCGGTGTCGTAGTATCAGCAACCAGCACTTCCCCCGGTTGAAAATCACTCAGATGTTTGACGTCATTGATGATACGTGCCTTCCCAGCACCAATCTTGGTACCGACAGCCCTGCCTCGGAGAAGAACAGCCGACCTTTCCTTGAGATGGTAAATCTCCAAGACGGCGCCTTTCTTTTGCGATGCCACTGTTTCCGGTCGCGCCTGCACCATGTACAGGTATCCATCAATCCCGTCTTTTGCCCACTCCATGTCCATGGGCTTATAAAAACCGGCTTTGTTGGAATAATGGTTTTCAACCTTGATGGCATAGTCGGTGAGCACCATAACATCCGCATCGGTAATGCAATAGTGGTTTCTTTCTTCGCTGCTGGTGTCGATATTCTCGGTGTATTCCACTGCGATATTGCCGGTATTGAGTGTGTCGGTAAAAATCATCTTTTTTTCTTTGCTGCCCAGACGGCGTTTCAGAACAGCACGATAACCCATGATGAAGCTGGGCTTGTGCGCATAGAAACTGTCCGGGTCGATCGTGCCCTGAACGACATTTTCGCCAAGCCCCAGGGCGGCATTGATGAAGACGACATCCTTGAAGCCCGTTTCCGTGTCCAGCGAAAACATCACGCCACTGGCCCCGATATCACTGCGCACCATTTTCATGACCACGACGGAAAGATAGACCTTGTAGTAATCAAAGTTGTTGTCGTATTTGTAGTGGATGGAACGGTCGGTAAAGCTGGAAGCCAGGCAGCGTTTGTAGCCATCTAGCAGGGCATCGTCGCTCGCGATATTGAGGTAGGTGTCATTCTGCCCGGCAAAAGAGGCCTCTGGAGAATCCTCGGCAGTTGCAGAAGAACGCACCGCCAATGAAATTGTTTCGCCATACTCGCGCTTGAGTTGGGCATACCCTTGCAAAATAGCTGCCTTCAAATCATCAGGCAGCTGGCAGCCGTATACAATCGCTCTGGCCTTTTCACCGCGCGCCTGCAAATCCCTGATGTTGTCGGGATCGAGTCCGTCCAGCGCCGCATGCAATGGCTGCCAGGCGTTGTTGTGTTCAAGCACATAACGATACGCTTCCGCCGTGACGGCAAACCCGTTGGGAACACGCACGCCTTCAGCCGTCAGATTTTGGAACATCTCCCCCAGCGAGGCGTTCTTGCCGCCGACCAGCGGCACATCGTCGATGCCAATCTCGTTGAACCAGCGGATGTATGAGACCTTGTTCATGCTTTGCTCCTTAAGCAATAGGAATACGTGCCAAGCTGGCTATAAGTGTCAGCGGGTCGTGCCATGACCACTTCAGAGTTCATATCCATCGCGGAATTGAGCGATAGCACCCCCGATGGACTGGAGAATCTCCTGAGCATCCGGATTGTCAGTTCGATGCCTCCATCGTGACCAGATATTCACCACGCTGTGCAGCACCGTTTAACCGCGCCCGCTTCAGCAAGGCCTGCTGCGCCGCAACGACATTCTCCGCCTTGCCATGCCACGATTGCAATACCGTCTGTTGCAGGGCGCGACCGTAAGAAAATGAGAGCAGCCACGGAACATCGGGATAACCGGCATTCATCGCGTTGAGGTTGGCCGTTGCCTCTTCCGGGCTCAGGCCACCGGAGAGAAAGTTGATGCTCGGCACCGCTGCGGGTACGGTACGCCGGAACACCCGCAAGGTCGCCGCGGCGATCTCTTCGGCACCGGCCCTGACCGGATGATCTTTACCCGGCAGTACCATATTGGGTTTGAGAATCATGTGCTCCAGCACGACGTGATGGCGGTGAAGGGCATGAAAAATTTCCTTCTGCACCGCTTCAGTTACGTCGGCGCACCTGGCCAAGCTATGATCACCGTCGATCAAAACCTCCGGCTCGACGATGGGCACAACGCCCCGTTCCTGGCATACCGCCGCATAGCGCGCCAGCATCTCGGCGTTGGCGGCGATGCCCAATGCTGTTGGGTTATGCTCGCTGATCGCGTAAACCTCGCGCCACTTGGCGAAACGCGCACCCTGGCTTTTGTAGTGCTGCAAGCGCTCTGCCAAGCCGTCCAGGCCATGCGTAATGAGGTCGCCGGGCGACAGCGCCAGCGCTCCTGTGCCCTTGTCGACCTTGATGCCGGAAACGATGCCGCGCCGCGCGAGCACTTCGGGCAAAAGGATTCCATCATCGCTGATCTGGCCAAGGGTCTCCTCGAACGCGATCACACCGCTGATGTAGTCCCCGATCCCGGGGGCGGTAAACAGCAGTGCGCGGTAGGCGCGGCGATTCTCCTCTGTGGATTCAACATTGATCGGCGCAAAACGTTTGGCGATGGTGGGCTGGCTCTCGTCGGCGGCGAGAATGCCCTTGCCCCGTTGCACCATCTGCTCAATGGTGGCTTGTAGTTCGTCTGCAATGGTCATGGTTCATCTCCTGTGACAGGTGCACTAATGGCCTCTACGCCGCCACTGTCCCAGTGCTGGTGCAACAGCACGGCTATGGCGGCGGAGATCAGGCGGGCGGCGGGCGGGTCGGAGCGGGAGGTGAGCATCAGCGGCACTCTGGCACCGATCACGATGCCGGCCAGGGTTGCCCCGGCAAGATATTCCAGATCCTTGGCGAGGATGTTGCCGGCATCCAGATCCGGCGCCAGCAAGATGTCCGCTTCGCCCGCCACCGTGCTGTTGATCTGCTTGATCTTGGCAGCGTCGCGCGAAATGGCGTTGTCGAACGCCAGTGGGCCGTCCACCTCGGCATGGGTGATCTGGCCGCGCTGGGCCATTTTGCTGAGACAGGCGGCATCCAGGGTGGAGGGGATGCTCGGTTTGACCAGCTCAATCGCCGACAGCGCCGCTGCTTTAGGCTTATCCACACCCAGGATGCGCGCGAGGTCGATGGCATTTTGCAGGATCGCCGCCTTGGTGGCGAGATCCGGCGCAATATTGATCGCGGCGTCGGTAATGAACAGCAGCTTGTGGTAACTCGGCAAATCAGCGACAAACACGTGGCTGATGCGCCGCGCCGTGCGCAGCTGGCGCAACACCGGCCGCATCAACTCATCGGTGTGTATCCAGCCTTTGACTAGGGCTGACGCCTTGCCTTCCAGTACCAGTTGCACGCCCGCCTCGGCTGCTTCCGAAGCTGGTGCCATATCAAGGATGGGGAAACGGTCGCCGGGGCAGCCCAGTTGCCGACACACAGCTTCAATCTGTGCCCGAGGTCCTAGCAGCACCGGCTCGATCAAGCCATAATCACTGGCCTCCACCACCCCGGCCAGCACATGGGCCTCCTGCGCATCCACCACCGCTACCGGCAAGGGGGGATGATTGCGTGCCCGCTCAAGAATTCCGGCGAGGCGTAGTGACAATGGCGCCAACTCATTCATGGTGTTTCATCTCCTCTTGTCAACGTGGCACACCAGTAGTGCCGCCTAAAACAATCCCATCGTAGGGCATTGTCAACTTAACCGTATCCATCCGAAAATCTCCCAATCCCGAGCGCATTTTCATGCAGCATACGGGTTTTGGACAACGCTTTGCCAAAACTCAAAATTACGGTTGAGCAAAATTCGATAAACATTGGCCGATGTTCTATGCCTTGCAATTTGAAAATGATCGTATACAGAACCAAAAATGCTTAAGAATCGTTGCGCCTGTTTCATTGACTTGAATCCTCTCATCTTGGCCTCTCTCAATCTCGTAGGTTGATGTGAATTCTCAGCCCGATAATTCCCGCCCTTCTCGCGGGTATGTTCTGCATTTGGTAATATCTTTTGGCACGGCTTGATATAACTTTTGAGCTTGTCCGTTACAACCTTTCGTGGACTGTCGCCATGCTTGCGCAATTTTCGAAGCAACCTCTCTGCCGCGTCCCTATTGCGCTTGCGCTGAACAAGAATCTCCAATGTTTGATCATCCTGATCCACTGCTCGCCACAAGTAAACCATCTCCCCTCCAACCCGGCAGTAAACCTCATCCATATACCATCGATCACCCCAATCCTTTTTCGCCTTGAGTTTCTTTGCGTATAAAGTCCCAAACTTTAAGCACCAATTCCGAATCGTTTGATAAGTCAATACCAACCCTCTCTCTGCAATCATCAATTCAACATCTCGATAACTTAGGCTGAATCTGTAATATAACCATACGCATCGGCTGATAACATCCGGGGGGAAATCGGTGGCGGCGGTAGAGCTGGTCAGTTTTCATCAGCCATTCTATCCCGCTTCTTCCGGTTCGGCTAAACTTCGAACTGTTAAGTTGACAATGCCGCCGTGTGTCGTTCAGCGAAGCCTACGACGAGGCCAACAAAGTGGTGCTTGAAGGCGAAGCGCAAGCAACCCTCGTCATCGGAAAGGACGAATGGCCGATGCCGATCCCGTTGGTCAAGTATCCTGACGGCTGGCGCTTCGACACGGTCAAGGGCGAGGATGAAATACTCAAGCGGCGAATCGGCCGCAACGAACTCGAGACGATGCAGGTGTGCTTGGCGATTGTCGATGCGGAACGCGAGTATGCGGCGCGGCACCCCGATAGCGGCAGTGTTCCGGTCTATGCGTCTCGGTTCACCAGCAGCCCTGGCAAACGCGACGGATTGTATTGGCCGACCAAGGCGAACGAAGCGCCGAGTCCGCTCGGTGCGCTGCTTGCCGCCGCTACCGATGAGGGATATGCGCGCCCAGGCGTGTTGCGGCGCGAGCCCTATCACGGTTACTACTACCGCATTCTGACCGGCCAGGGAGAAGACGCACCGGACGGTGCGCGACATTACTTGGTTAAAGGCAAGATGATCGGCGGGTTTGCTGTCATCGCGTATCCGGCACGTTACGGCGCATCGGGAGTCACGAGCTTTCTGGTCAATCACGATGGTGTGATCTACGAGAAGGATCTGGGTCAGAATACGAAAACCGTCGCAGCAGCAATCACGATATTTAACCCAGGAGCAGGCTGGAAAAAATCCGAGCAGATAAAGTGAAACATAGTATATGCGCTGCTTCAAAGCCCCGCACGCATTGAAGTCCAGAGTGTTGTAAACGGGGTTTGTTAACGCTTGCATATTACGCCTCAATCTAGCCACATATTTATTAAAGAGGAGTTTTTAGCCATGCGGTATCGATTATTAGGGAATACCGGTCTCTATGTTTCCGAACTATGCTTGGGGACAATGACTTTCGGCGCTAAAGAATTTTGGAAAGTCATGGGCGGCCTTCAGCAACCAGAAGTTGATCTTTTAGTACGCGAAGCTTTCGACCAAGGCATTAATTTCTTTGATACTGCCAATGTTTATTCGCTTGGCGAATCGGAAACATTACTTGGCCAAGCAATCAAAAATATTGGCCTGCCAAGAGATGAAATCGTGGTCGCCACGAAATCCACCGGAATCATGAATGAGTCTCCCAATGGGCGAGGCCAATCGCGTTTTCATATCTTCAACGAGGTCGATGCAAGCCTCAAGCGCCTGCAGTTAGACCATATTGACCTCTATCAATTGCATGGCTTTGACCCCCTAACCCCATTCGAAGAATCACTATCCGCGCTCAACGACCTCGTTAAGTCCGGGAAGATCCGTTACATTGGCCTATGCAATATGGCGGCCTGGCAAATTATGAAGTCCTTGGGAATTTCCAGACTCCACCATTGGAGTGAGTTTGTGAGTGTGCAAGCCTATTATTCAATCGCGGGGCGAGATCTTGAGCGCGAAATTTTCCCCTTAGTTCAGGACCAAAAGCTGGGGCTAATGATTTGGAGTCCACTAGCCGGCGGATTTTTATCCGGGAAATTTAAACGCGACCAAGCTCCTCCCGCGGGTTCCCGTCGTACCGATTTCGATTTCCCACCCTTGAATAAAGATAAAGCTTTTGCTTGCTTGGATGCGATAGAACCCATCGCAAAAACACATGGCGTATCGGTTGCTCAAGTGGCTTTGGCATGGATATTAAGCAAACAACAAGTGTCGAGCATCATCATCGGCGCTCGCCGTATGGAGCAATTAAAAGATAATCTTGCGGCCACTAAATTGGTTCTATCTGAAGCGGAATTAAAGACACTCGATGAGGCTAGCGCCCTGTCACCGGAATATCCTGGGTGGATGCTCGCATTCCAAGGGCAATATCGCGCTACACCGCCAGTGAAGGAATAACGTCTGTTGAAATGCATTCCGGATTGAGCCACTTGGCAGAATTTTTGCATTTACTCGACTATAACCATGAAGTGAGAGCTGGACCAGCGGTTCACTCCAATCGGGGATGCATTAATCGGGGATGCATCTTAACACCGTGATGATTTGATGCTACTGTGTGGCGTCTGCTTTCAGGAAGTTTAAAGATCATGACCCTACCCGCTAACGAGAAGCTGCAGGAAAAAAACATATTCGAGACCATTCTTGCGCGGCGTTCCGTACGCGCTTATGCGCCGAATGAACTTGACCGCAACACCGTTCAAACATTGCTGGAAGCCGCCGTGCGCGCGCCCACGGCTATCCATGAAGAACCCTGGGCGTTCGTCGTGGTGCAGGACAAACAGGTTTTGAAGCAATTGTCCGATCGCGCCAAGCCGCTTTTCATCGAGAGGTTGCATCGCTCCCACCAGACAGGTGGCCATGTACTCGACACCTTCTCCAACCCGGACTTCAATATCTTCCATGACGCAGGCACGCTCATCGTCATCTGCGCCAAACCATCCGGCCCTTTTGTGGAAGCCGACTGCTGGCTGGCGGCGGAAAACCTGATGCTGGCGGCCTGCGCCATCGGGCTGGGCAGTTGCGTCATCGGCTCTGCTGTTGCGGCGCTGAACACTCCGGAGGTGAAAGCGAAACTCGGCATCCCGGCCGAATTCAACGCAGTGGCGCCGATCATCGTGGGCGTGCCAAGCGGAGAAACCGCTACCACTTCAAGAAAGGAACCCTTGATTCTTGCCTGGAAACAATGAGCCGCACCGCTCGCGCCAATCAGCCGGTGCCAATTAAACGTGACCGCATTAAACGCGCTGTATTCGATTTTTCTGGTGTTTGAAATGGGCAGGGCACCCAAAAAATCAAACTGATTTTGAGTTTCTACATAGCCTCGGTCATTTTCAGACATTGGGGAATGGCAGGCCATGCCAAGTTCCCGGCAACCCAAACAAATAGCCGATTTACAGGTTAATCCCATGAGTCAATCCAGCATGAAAATAGTGGATCAATTTCACATGAACACCAACAGCCGATGACCAGATGCGGTAAAAATTGTCAGTCCGGCTGGCGTGCCACGATTTGGGCCGGTGTCATTGCCGGTACCATGGCCACGGTAGTTCAGGTGCTGCTCTGGCTGGTTTTTACCGATGATTTTCCCGCCATCCTGTACCGCGATGCACGGCTGACTGCGGCAATGATACTCGGTGGCTCGGTGTTACCTCCACCCGCCACATTCGATGTCGGCATCATGCTGGTAGCCGCGCTCATCCACTTTATGCTTTCAATTATTTATGCCGCATTGCTGGTACCGCTCGCCACGCGCTTTAAAACCGTCTGGGCACTACTGGCGGGTGTCGGCTTCGGCGTCACGCTTTATATCGTCAATCTATACGGCTTCACGGCGATCTTTCCCTGGTTCGCGCAAGCGCGTGGCTGGATTACTTTGATCGTTCATGCGGTGTTTGGAGTAACGGCCATCTCGGTTTACCGATGGCTGAACTTAAGGGCACCTCTAAAAATCCAAACTCCGTCGCGAGACAAGGCGCGAAATAAATTTTAACGCGCAGCATATGTTTTATATGTAAGCGATAAAATTTCTTGAGCAATGCCGTATCGCGACGGAGTTTGGATTTTTAGAGGTGCCCTTCAGTAGTGCGCGATGTCAACCAGACGGGCATTGAGCATGTGCGCCAATGCTTCGCCGCCCTGCTGCATGACAGTGTCATGGTTCCACTTGAAGAATGGGCGCGCAAACAGCGCCAGCAGATTCATCCAGACCGGCGTAGTGTGTACCTGCCACTCGAAGCGTACGATGGTCACAGCACCATCGGTGCTGAATGACCAACGGCCCTGGCCTTCTACATCACCGCTGGCGATGCCTTCGATGGCAGCCAGCGGCTCGATATGGATAACACAAATGTCAAAAGTGAGGCGATACGGCAAGCGTCCTCTCCAAGAGTAACGGCGCACGCTGCCGATACCTCGGGCGTCGCCGGGGGCGAGCTCCTCGACTCTCTCCACATTGCTCCACCACTGCGGCCAGTTCAGGGAATGGTAGATTGCCTCGCAGACTGCCTCGATCGGCGCCTCGATATGCCAGATGGTGACAAAACTGTACTTCATCATTGCTCCTCTAAGGATTGAACAGCGTCTCCGGCAGCGTAGCGTTGATTTCCAGGGCTTCCATCATTACGGATTCAATGATGACATTCCGCAGGTCACGGCTAACCACTTTGATTGGGAACTGGCTCGCTGTATCCAACCACAATTCGCTGCGGTGGACATGGGCGACCGCGATACCGCCCGCTCCGGTCACGATAAAATGCAAAGTCATCCGTCCGCCCATGCTCTCTTCGCCCAATATCTCGGTGTTGCCGCCCTCCCGCAGGATGCGGATATTTTCGAACAGCACCCCGACATCCGATTGATCCACGCGCGTACCGCTCAAGCTCCGGATCAACCGATTACCGGGACTCAAACTGAGTTCCGGGAAATGCTTTGCGCCAAACGGCCACACGCGCACACGCCGGGTATTCGGATTGTAAATCAGCAGCGCGCCGTCATGCGGCCGAATGAATTCCATGCGCACGAAACCGGGTTTCTTGTAGTAATAACGAATGTACTCCTCGCCGCCGGCATGAATGGAGTGGATGGTGACATGGTAGGACTCGACTGTGCGGTAATGCTCGATGGCGCTAGCCAGCGGGTCTGGTGGAGTACCGGTGAGCGTTGCGGCAAGGATCATGGTTGATAACACCGGCTATTGCACCACTTCGAGCACACCCTTCATGCCCTTCTCGCGGTGGCTTTTAAAAAACAGCAATTTGTTCTTGCAATAAAAAGGGTACTTGCCGACGGCGGTGGGCGTGAAGCGGATATTTTTGGCATCGCTCGATAGCTTTTCGTCCACCGAGATGCCCGCCTCGGGCGATTGAATAACCAGCGTGTGGGGAATCAACCCCCTTTCCACACTGGCCGTAAATTCCACCGGCACATTCACCTTGACGATCACATGGTTTGGCTTGAAAAAATCACTACCGCCTTCAATCCACACGTGCTGCACGTCATCAGGGGCGATGGTTGCCTGATAAACAATCTCCTCTGGCGGGAAAGTGTCGGCTCGACACCCTGCATACCCGGCAATCCCAAGGTAGAACAGAAAAAATATCGCGAAATTTTTCATAGTCAGGCACCCGTTGATTGAGACGTGAATTTTAGCTATTGGTGCGCATCAAAAATTGACCAGTCGGGCTCGTTGAATTTTGACCAGACATAAAAGCCGCGCAAGCATAGGTACGATTGCGGATAAGTATAGCGAAATATGGGAACCTCTAAAAATCCACATTTGCGAGCATCCGCTACGCGGCTTGCCTGCTTACCCCACTTCCGCGTCTTGTTGACGATTCCGCACGGGCTGCTTTTGCCCGTAGCGGATCGGCGTCCCATTGTGGGGCATTTGGGCGAACTCTGAATTTTTAGAGGCTTCCATATGTTTTGTTGGGTACTGCTCCAGCGCAAATGTTAGCCTGCAATCGCCTCTGAACCTGCAACAGAGTACACCATCCAAAAATTCTTGCGGATAGAATAAAAACGCCTATAGTTGCGATTATGGATCGCCTTCCCCTCATGCGCGCTTTATTGTTCGGCCTGTTTTTGCTTGCCTGGTTGGGCCGCGCGACAGCGTCCGCGCCCATGGTGGTCGTGCTCAACGTTGACGGGGCGATCAGCCCGGGGACGGCGGACTATGTGGTGCGCGGCCTGAAGTCGGCCGCCGATGAACAGGCCCAATTGGTCGTGCTGAAGATGGACACACCGGGCGGCCTGGACACGGCGATGCGGCAGATCATCAAGCAGATCATCGCTTCGCCGGTTCCCGTCGCTGCCTTCGTCGCACCCGAAGGCGCGCGGGCCGCGAGTGCGGGCACCTATATCCTCTACGCCAGCCATATCGCCGCGATGGCCCCGGCCACCAATCTGGGGGCTGCCACGCCGATAGCCATAGGCATCGGCGGCATCGGCGGTCAGCCGGAGTCGGGCAATCAAGCGCAGAAGGGCGGGAAGGACGGCGGGCAGGGGAAGAGCGGAGTCGCGAGTCCGGCTGGCGGCGGGATGGCCGCACCCATCACCGCGATGGAGCACAAACAAATCAATGATGCTGCCGCGTATATCCGCAGTTTGGCGCAGATGCGCGGCCGCAATATCGAATGGGCGGAGCAGGCGGTGCGCCAAGCGGTGAGCCTGACCGCGGGCGAGGCCTTGAAGCTCAAGGTCATCGATGTGATCGCCCGTGACGTGCCCGACCTGCTCCGGCAACTCGACGGGCGGAAGGTGAATGTGCTGGGCTTGGAGCGCACCCTGGATATGGCGGGAGCACGCATCGTTACTTTGGACCCGGATTGGCGGAGCCGGGTACTGGCTGTCATTGCTGATCCAAGTCTTGCGTACCTTCTGATGCTTGCGGGTATTGCCGGCCTGTTTTTCGAATTGTCCAACCCGGGATTCGTGTTGCCGGGAGTGGTCGGCGCGATTTCGCTGCTACTCGCGCTGTTCGCGTTTCAGATGTTGCCCGTCAATTATGCCGGACTGGGCCTCATCATTCTGGGGCTCGCTTTGATGACTGGTGAGGTGTTCATGCCCAGCTTCGTGCTGGGCATCGGCGGCATCATTGCCTTCGTGATCGGTTCCGTCATGCTGATCGATACCGACATTCTGGGGTACGGTATTCCGTGGACGGTGATCGTGCCGGTTGCCCTTGCCAGTGCTTTGTTCATCTTCTTCGTGGCCGGCATGGCACTGAAAGCGCGGCGGCGACCCGTGGTGAGCGGCCGCGAGGAATTGATCGGAAGCCTCGGAGAGGTGCTGGAAGACTTCGATGGCAAGGATGGTTGGGCGCGGGTGCATAGCGAAAACTGGCGCATCAGAAGCAAGCAGCCGTTGGGTCGGGGACAAAAGATCAGGGTCGTTCGCATGGACGGGCTGATCTTCGATGTTGAGCCGGAAGAAGGGCACAATCCCTGAATGGTTTGTGCCCATTGGCAATAACAATTAAGGAGAACGATATGACCTGGAATTTTAGTTTTGGTACTTTTTTGCTCGTGCTCGCCTTACTGGCGTTCTCCAGCATACGCATACTGCGCGAGTACGATCGTGGCGTGGTGTTTATGCTCGGGCGGTTTTGGAAGGTAAAAGGCCCGGGGTTGGTGCTGATTATTCCCGGCATCCAGCAGATGGTCAAAGTGGGTTTGCGCACGGTGGTCATGGATGTGCCGAGCCAGGACGTGATTTCCCGGGACAACGTTTCGGTCAAGGTTAACGCGGTGGTGTATTTCCGCGTGATCGACCCGCAGAAGGCGATTATCCAGGTGGAGGACTACCTTTTCGCAACCAGCCAGTTGGCGCAGACCACGTTGCGTTCGGTCCTGGGTAAACACGAACTGGACGACATGCTCGCCGAGCGGGAGCGGCTCAACATCGACATCCAGAAGGCGCTTGACGCGCAGACAGATACTTGGGGAATCAAAGTCTCCAATGTGGAAATCAAGCGCGTGGATATCGACGAAACCATGGTGCGGGCTATCGCCCGTCAAGCGGAGGCAGAGCGGGAACGGCGGGCCAAAGTGATCCATGCCGAGGGCGAACTGCAGGCGTCGGAAAAACTGCTGCAGGCAGCTCAGGTACTGGCACGGGAACCGCAAGCTATTCAGCTTCGTTATTTGGAAACGCTGACTGTAATCGGTGCGGACAAAAACACGACCATCGTGTTTCCGGTGCCCATTGATCTGATCAGGCTGTTTACGGAAAAATCCTTGGGCAACCCGTCAAAAGGGGAGAAGCAGTGAGCACCACGATTGCCTGTGCCCAAAAAATCCGCATTGGATTGGTAGAGATGCGGTGATGTCAGGTTTACCGCGCAATTATTCCCCGTGTCTTTTCCGTCATGCCAGGAATAAGCGGCAGAGAGGGATTAATGGTGGACTGCAACCTCCGCCATCAAGTCTGCGCTCAGAGAAGTTAGCTGAGCTGTAATAAGAATCCCCCATTTCTCAAAGCGTTTGCTGTTTCGCGGCAACTGCGCCGTGACAACCGGCTTTGATCCACTCCAGCCATTCCGCCAGACCCTCGCCGCTGGTGGCCGATACGCGGATCACCTGAATGGTTGGATTGACACGGCGCGCATTTTCCACGGCGAGATCGGCATCGAAATCAAGGTGCGGCAACAAGTCGCATTTATTGAGCAGCATCAAGTCGGCGGCGCGGAACATGTCGGGATATTTGAGCGGCTTGTCCTCACCCTCCGTCACTGAAAAGATCACCACCTTGTGCGCCTCGCCTAGATCGAAACCGGCCGGACACACCAGATTGCCGACATTCTCGATCAGCAGCAGGCTGTCCTCTTTCAGGCCGAGCCGTTGCATGGCCTGACCGACCATGTGGGCATCCAGATGGCAGCCCTTGCCGGTGTTGATCTGTAGCGCAGGTGCACCGGCGGCGCGGATGCGCGCGGCATCGTTGTCGGTCTGTTGATCGCCCTCGATAACGGCGAGTGACTGTGTCCCATTCAAAGCAGTTATGGTTTTCACCAGCAAGGTGGTTTTGCCGGAGCCGGGACTGGATACCAGATTGAGTGCAAAAATTCCGTGTCCAGAAAAATAGCGACGATTCTCATCGGCATAGCCGTTGTTCTTGGCGAGAATGTCGCGCTCGATCTTCATCATGCGTGCCTGCGTCATGCCCGGTGCATGTGAGCCCGCCACGCCCGCGCCAAAGTCCAGCGCAGCGTGTTGATGGTTGAGGTCTTGTGGCTGAGCATGGGCTGCACTTTCATTATGCACACGAAAGCGCAGTACCTCGCCCGCTTTGCGCGGTTTCTGAAGTGCATGACCTGCAATCAGTGTCTGACCAATTCCACATCCACACGTAGCACACATATCTGATTCTCCCAAAGACCTTTGCACAAAGTAACAGACGAATTAGTTGTGCAGAGGATATTCTATTCCACTTCCAACTCCTTGACCCTCATCTCCTCGCCGCCCGTCACCTCAATCTGCAAGCTGCCGCAACTCGGGCAAGGCTCATAACGGGCTATCACTGCCACATTGCAGGCGCACTCCATGCACCAGCCCTGCCCGGCGTTCTCGATGATTTCCAGCCGCGCATCCTGGGCAACGCTGTCACGCGTCACTACATCGAAACAGAAACGCAGCGACTCCTTTTCCACGCCGGCCAATTGGCCGATTTCCAGCCACACGGTCTTGACCTTGGCGTACCCCTCGGCTCGAGCCGTATCTTCAATGATTTGCAGCACGCTTTCAGCAATCGACATTTCATGCATGGCGAACCTCTATCTTAATATTTGACGCAAGGGTAGCGTTAACACACGGGTAATGGTGAACCTCAACTTTAAAATTAGCAAATCCTCGAGCCAGGTCGTAGCGCGTGGGATCGTACATGAAACGCAATCCGCCAAGATCGCTCACCGGGCTGCGCACCAGCAGCGCGTCGCCGGTGCGGAAAAGTTGATGCTCATCCGGTTTGCATAAAATTTGCGCGTTGAGAATGTACAATGACCATTCACGCGGTTCATGGTGGACATTTCATAGGCTAAAGACAGTGCAACGAAAAATCTTCCTCCTTCTTATCGCTGCGGTCGCCTTGGCAGCATCCGGTGCCGCAGCCTGGTATTTCAGCAATCACCGCGCGGCCAGCGCCGATGCATTGACGCTGTATGGCAATGTCGACATCAGGCAGGTGCAGCTGGCGTTCAACGGCTCGGAGCGGATAGCCCAGATGCATGTCAGGGAAGGTGAGCCGGTCAAGCAAGGCCAGTTGCTTGCGACGCTGGATACTGTGCGGTTGGCGCGCAATGTCGATCTGCAGCAGGCGCAACTGGCATCGCAGCAGCAGGTGGTCGCCCGTCTTGAGGCGGGCAGTCGGCCGCAGGAAATTCGCAAGGCGCAGGCCGATGTGGAAGCCGCGCGCATCACCGCCGACAATGCCGAACGCACCTATCAGCGGCTCAAGGCACTGGTCGAGCAGCACTTCGTTGCGAAGCAGCAGGCGGACGATGGACGGGCCACAGCCGATGCGGCGCAGGCCAAATACCATGCGCTGCAAGAAACGCTGAAGCTCGTTCAGATAGGGCCGCGCAAGGAAGACATCGCTGGAGCCAAGGCCATGCTGAAGGCCAACCAGGCGGCATTGGAGTTGGCGCGCAAGGCGCTGGCCGATGCATCGCTTTATGCTCCGGACAACGGCATCATCCAGGAGCGCATCCTCGAACCGGGCGACATGGCATCGCCGCAGCGCCCGGTCTACACGCTGGCGCTCAACGACCCGATCTGGGTTCGCGCTTTCGTGCAAGGGACGGACCTCGGCAAGCTCAAGCCGGGGATGGGCGCCGAGGTGAGCACCGACAGTTATCCCGGCAAGCGTTATCGCGCGTGGGTCGGCTACATTTCACCCACCGCCGAGTTCACCCCGAAATCGGTGGAGACCACCGAAGTGCGCAGCAGCCTAGTCTACCAAGTGCGGATTTTCGTGTGCAACCCGCAGGACGAGTTGCGCTTGGGTATGCCCGCAACGGTGACCATTCTGCTGGGCCAGCCTCCGGCGCCGGACGCCAGCCGCTGCCAGAATTCCTGAGGCTGCCGTGACTGCCACCGACCACATGACGGCTGCTTCTCCTGCGGCGAATCCACCCGATCAGATCGCGCTCGAAGTCAGCGGCATATCCAAGACTTTCCACGTCGGCGCGCGGCAGGTACAGGCATTGCAGCAGGTCAGCTTCCGCGTCCGGCATGGAGTGGTCACCGGCCTGGTCGGCCCCGATGCCGCAGGCAAGACCACACTGATGAGACTCGCTGCCGGCCTGCTGGTGCCGGATGCAGGAACCATCACTGTCCTCGGAAAGAATGCCACCACCCAATCGCTCGAGGTGCAGCGTGCCATCGGCTACATGCCCCAGCGCTTCGGCCTCTACGAAGACCTCACCGTGCAGGAAAACCTCGACCTCTATGCCGACCTGCAAGGCGTACCAGAATCGACGCGTTCGGCACGCTACACTGAGCTGATGCACATGGCCGGGCTTGAGCCATTTACCAAGCGCTTGGCGGGACAGCTTTCCGGCGGCATGAAACAAAAACTGGGTCTGGCCTGCGCACTGGTGCGGCAACCGTCGCTGCTGCTGCTCGACGAGCCGACGGTCGGCGTGGATCCACTTTCGCGCCGGGAGTTGTGGGAGATCGTTTACCGCCTGGTGCGCGAGCAGGGCACCAGCGTCCTGCTCAGCACCGCCTATCTGGACGAAGCGGAGCGCTGCGACGAAGTCGTGCTGCTGCACGAAGGCCGGCTACTGGCGCAAGGGACGCCCGCTGAGCTGCGCGAAACCATGCGCGGCCGCACTTACGAGATCGCCGCAACGAACATGGAAAAGCGTGCCCTGCAGAACCGCATCGCGCAGGCGCCGGGCGTGCTGGATGGACTGATCCAGGGCGACCACATCCGCGTGGTGATGGAAAGCACCGCGCCGCCCGATCCCGGAATTTTGCTGCCCGGTGTGAGCGGCATCGAAATGACGCCGGTGCCGCCGCGCTTCGAGGATAGCTTTGTTGCGTTGCTCAAGGCAAAATCCGGCAACGAGAAAATTTCCCGCGCACCTCCGGTGGAGCAAGATAATTCATCGCCTCCCCCTTGCAGGGGGAGGGCTAGGGAGGGGGTAGAAACTCAACCTTCCCGCCGCGCTGAACGTGTCTACCCCCATCCTAACCTTCCCCCTGCAAGGGGGAAGGGACAGAGTTTCGAAGCGGGCAAGCCCGTCATCGAGGTGAACAACCTGCAATGCCGCTTCGGCGATTTTTATGCAGTGAAGAATGTCACCTTCTCGGTCAGCAAGGGCGAGGTGTTCGGCTTGCTGGGCGCGAACGGCGCGGGCAAGTCCACCACCTTCCGCATGCTGTGCGGACTGTTGCCGCCGAGCGGCGGCACGCTGCGCGTGGCCGGTGCAGATCTGCGCCTCGCTGCGGCTGCGGCGCGTGCGCGCATCGGCTACATGTCGCAGAAATTTTCCCTGTACGGCAATCTCAGCGTGGCGGAGAACTTGCGTTTCTTCGGCAGCGTCTACGGGCTGTCCGGACAAAAGGGAACCAGCCGCATCAACTGGGCGCTGGAAGAATTCGAGTTGATGAACATGGCCGAATTCAACAGCGGCGATCTTTCGCTCGGCTACAAACAGCGCCTGGCATTGGCCTGCGCGCTGATGCACGAGCCCGAGATACTTTTTCTGGACGAGCCCACCTCCGGCGTCGATCCGCTGGCACGCCGCGAGTTCTGGTCGCGCATCAACGCACTGGCCGGACGCGGCGTGACCATCATGGTCACCACCCACTTCATGGAGGAGGCGGAATATTGCGACCGGCTCGCCATCATGGCGGCGGGCGAGATCCTGACCATGGGTACACCGGGCAGCATCAAGGCGCAGGCACGTTCGGAAGAACTACGCGAACCGACGTTGGAAGATGCTTTCGTCGGACTGATCAAGGCGCACGCGCAACAGGAGGCTGCGGCATGAGCGCCGATACGCGTCGAGGAAGCAGCCGGATGCGGCTGCGCGGACTGATCCGCAAGGAATTCCTGCAAATCGTGCGCGACCCCAGCAGCATCGCGATCGCTTTCCTGATGCCGATATTTCTTTTGCTGCTGTTCGGTTACGGCGTGTCGCTGGATTCCGAGCACATCCCGCTGGCACTGGTGGTGGAACAACCGAACGCGGACACGACAAGTTTCACCGCCGCGTTCCAACAGTCGCGCTACTTCAGTCCGTCGCTGTATCCCAATACCCGGGAGGCCGAGCAGGCATTGATGGCAGGGCGCGTCAACGCCATCGTGGTGTTGCGCCAGGATTTCGCGCGGCAACTGCGTCAGGCAGATGGAGCGCCGATCCAGTTGATTGTCAACGGCGTGGATGCGAATACGGCGCGCATCATTTCCGGTTATGTGGAAGGGGCGTGGAGCAAATGGCTGGAACATGCCGCGCTGCAGCGCGGTCAGTCGCTCGACGTGCCGGTGCAGATGGAACAACGCGTGTGGTTCAACAGCGAACTGCGCAGCCGCAATTTTCTGGTGCCCGGCCTGGTCGCCATCATCATGACGCTGATCGGCGCACTGCTGACCGCGATGGTGATGTCGCGCGAATGGGAGCGCGGCACCATGGAAGCGCTGCTGGTCACGCCGCTGTCGATGAGCGAAGTGATCCTCGGCAAACTGATACCCTATTTCATCCTGGGCATGGGCGGGCTGGTGCTGGCCGTGAGCATGGCGCTGTTCCTGTTCGGGGTGCCGCTGCGCGGTTCGCTGTGGGTGCTGTTCGCGGCATCCGCGCTGTTCCTCGTTACCGCGTTGGGCATGGGCCTGCTGATTTCCACCGTGGCCCGCAGCCAGTTCGTTGCCGGTCTGGTGGCGCTGATTGCCACCTTCCTGCCCGCCTTCCTGCTCTCCGGTTTCATCTTCGATATCGGCAGCATGCCCGGCGTGGTGCAGGCCATCACCCACCTCATCGCCGCGCGCTACTACGTCGCCATTCTTCAGACCGTGTTTCTCGCCGGAAATGTGTGGAGCGTCATCCTGCCGAACGTGCTGGGGCTGGTGGTTCTAGCCTCGGTCTTTCTCGGCCTGACCTGGCGCAATGCACGCAAACGCCTGGAGTAACGACATGCTGGCACGTATCCTCGCTCTGGTAGTCAAAGAATTTCACACGCTGCTTAAAGACAAACGCAGCCGGATAGTGCTGATCGTCCCGCCGCTGATCCAGTTGATGGTGTTCGGCTACGCCGCGACTTTTGATTTGAAAAACGTTCCGTTCGCGGTGTACAACGAGGACAGCGGCGCGGCATCCCGCCAGATACTGGCCGCCTTCAATGGCTCGCCCAGTTTCACCAAAGTTGCGCAACTCACGCGCGAGAGCGAGATTGCGCCGCTCATCGACGCCAAGAATGTATTGATGGTGGTGCATGCCGGGCCAAACTTCAGCGCGGACCTGCTCGGCGGGCGGCCGGCTGCGTTGCAGGTCATCGTCGATGGCCGCAATTCCAATACCGCAATGCTGGCGATCAACGACGTGAGCGTCATGGTCGACCGCTTCAACCGTGAATGGGCTGCAAGCCATGACGGCAATCTGCCGCCGTCGCACATCGAGACCCGCGCGTGGTTCAACCCCAACTTGGAGAGCCGCTGGTTCTTCCTGCCCGGCATCGTCGGCATACTGACCCTGCTGGTCACCATGCTGGTCACCGCGCTTTCCGTTGCGCGCGAACGCGAGCAGGGTACTTTCGATCAACTGCTGGTCACGCCGCTGCGCCCCGTGGAAATCCTGATCGGGAAAACCCTGCCGGGCTTTCTGATCGGTCTCACGGAAGCAAGCGTGATCATGCTGGCGGCAGTGTTCTGGTTCAAGGTGCCGTTGCTGGGTAGCCTGCTCACGCTGTATACCGGCATCGTGCTGTTCCTGCTATCGGGCGTCGGCGTGGGATTGATGATCTCTTCGTTTGCAGTCACCCAGCAGCAGGGACTGCTGGGCGCCTTCATCTTCATGGTGCCCTCCATCATCCTGTCCGGCTTCGCCACGCCGATCAGGAACATGCCGCAGTTGGTGCAGGACATCACGCTGATCAACCCGATGCGCTATTTCATGGTGGTGCTGCGCGGCGTGTTTCTCGAAGGCATGCCGTTCCATCTGCTGATCCACCAGTTCTGGCCGATGGCGCTGATCGGCGTGGTCGCGCTCAGTATCGCCGGGTGGCTGTTCCGGCACCGCATGTATTGATAGCGAAGCTGGAATTTGAGTTGCAATCTTGAGGTGCTATGGGGTAACGGGAGTCTGCTTTCGGCCAACAAGAGTCATCGACGACTGACTGCTTCACGGGCATCAAAATTAATACTTTGGGTATCCGCTTCGTGAAGCGGAAGTTCGCGAATGTACCCATTAGCGGTACACCTGTCGGTGCAATTAAAGAAAATCTTATCTGGAGTCAAGGTCGTCCATTACCCGCTGAAAGACTTATTTACGAAGCGATAGAAATCTACCAGAAGCAGATTGATTCACGGGGTTTAGGACACGCTTATCGCGAGTACGGCGACTTTCTCCTATCTAACGCTGTAAGTAAATCAGAAAAGTATTATCGTGAAAACGGATTCAGAGATAAATCAGTCACATTTGAAAATCGATTTGCTAAATCAAAAGAGTACTTCACCAAAGCTCTGGAGAATTACCAAGCAGCAGAAATGCAGCTCCGCAAATCTGAAAAGTTTGATGAATTAACTAATCTGTACTTCAACATGGGATGGTCATACTACAGACTAGGTGATCGAAAGAATTCGTGCGAGTATTATGACAAAAGTCTAGTGGCGTACAACGAAAACATTCAACGCAATCCATCGGCTAAGCCCCAAGTGAATGGATCGGCCACGAGTGCGATTGTATCTAATAAAAAACGTGCTGGATATGATGGGGGTATAGCAGACAAGGAGATGTCTGATACCCAGAAAATCGAATTGGAAAAACTGGGTGGCGGAGATTGCAGCGAAAGCGCCCCGAAAGTTTCTGCTGAAATCTATTTTCTTCGAGGCAAAACTTTGGTGGCTATGAACGAGTACAAAGGAGCAATGCAGTGTTTAATGCGTGCTCAAGAAGAAGAAAATGATACTCAACTTTATCGAGACACCTGTTTCCAGATTGCAACAATGTATGAACTTGGGTGGGGAGTTGATAAAGATATGGAAAAATCCAAGGCTTGGCTGAAGAAGGCTGGTTTGTGACCCACTTAACGGTCGGGGGCATAGGTGAAAAAGTCTAGGGAAATGGTTAACAATTCCCCTTTGAATGACCGCTTTTTGGAAGGTAATCAGCATGAGCGATATGCAGGATCGTGCCAATAGCCGACGCCCATTTGAGTTGTGGTTAGCTCGCGGGTTCGGATAAATGAGGATTAATATTCAAAATGTAGACGTAAACCGAATACCTCCACAGGGCCTCGGTCAGCGTTGTAAGCAGGGTTGGCGATGTACTGGTAGTCCGCCGTGAGCCAAGTATGTTTTGCTACATTCCAGTTGTAGTAACTTTCAAAAATTGTTTCCGGGCGATAGCGTAATGCGCCGTCACCGATGAAGAATGAGATTCCGCCGTCTTGCAGATAATCGCGTCTATCCTTGGATAGACCGTTACTTATCAGGCTAAATCCCAAGGTATCTTTTGCGCGCCCCCAATCTGTTCCCTTAAGCGAGATGCCGCCGGCAATGGATTGATCCACTTCGGTGAAGGCATCCGTTTCGGTGCGGCCATCGGACCATATGGCGCGCAAGAAAGCACCGAGGTTGGCATTGATGGCTTGCTCGGCATCGATCCCGAAGCCATATTTGCTTTTCTCGCCATAACGCACGTTGAAGATGCTTGGTGTGGTGTTGGTGGCAATCCCATAATTGATGGCATCGCGGAAGCTCGCCAACACGGCGTAGTCACGATAGCCCAGCAGTCGAACCTTGCCGGGTTGTCCACTGAGTTCATGGCTGTGTTCGATTTCCAGCTGATCGCCGTAATGTTTAAAGAATTGGTAGTCCAGTTGCAACATGTTGGGCTCTTTGGGGACGGTCATACGTCCGAAGCGAACAACCCAGCTGTCCTGATACCACTCGCCGGCAAATCCCCAACCGAAGCCGCGCGCATCAGCCGCGTAATCGTAGGCTGCGTAGGTCATGTTCGACCAGTTCATGAATTGTGTGCGTGGGTCGAGGGCGTAGGTATTGTTGTCGAAGATATTAAGCGTCGAGAAATTCCCCGCGGTGAGCACGAATCGATTTTTCTCCACCACGCCTGCCAGTTGATTCATGTCGGATTCGACCTTTTCAGTGCCGCCGCCTAATCCCCATGTCTGGCGCAGAAATAGCTGCTGGCGATAGATCGTTGGATTGGTTCCAGATGCACGCGTTATTTCACCATTGGTGAAACCGCCTAACCCGGTTAGGTTGGAGAACGGCACGCCCTGTGTGATTTCCGGAACGAGATAGAGTTCGCTGCCTTGCCGGATACGTAATCCGATGAAGGCATCAGTGGTAAAGGTGTAACTATTTTCTGCATTGGGCGACAAACTGTTTGGGCCAGAATAAGCTGCATTGAAACTGGGCTTGTGTTGCCAGATGTAAGTGGTCTGAAATTTTGCATTCCAGTCTTCTTGAGTCGCTTCTTCCGCTTGCGCAAGATGTGGCAGCACAGCCAGCAGGAGAAGGACAAGTTTTCTTTGCATTACGTATACCCAAAACTTAACAAAATGAACCCATAATGCTAACAGCTTGTTGTATGTGCCAATATTAAATTGAAATAGTGATAATCTAGTTATCTAATTTGTCCGAACCGGCGAACCAAACCAAACTCGAAAGCTGAACGTCCGCTTCCGAGAAGATCGACCGGCAGCTCTGTGTCCAGGTTGTGTAAAAACGCATGATGAATTCCGCTAAATATTTCCCGATTTCTTGCTTTCGAGTCGCTTACTGACACTCAGCATATGCGAGGAAGCGGATCGTCTTCCAGTTCCTCCAGCATCCGCTCACCGCCCAGTTCGGTTTCCAGCACGACCTGTGCATCGCCAGGTTCGACATGGCCGATGATTGCGGCGTCGCGTCCCTGCGGCAGCGCCTGCCAGCGCGCCAGCGCGTCGCTTGCCTGTGACGCCTCGACCACCGCCACCACACGCCCCTCGCAGGCAAGGAACATAGCATCGTAGCCGAGGATCTCGCACACTGCGCGCACCGGGTCGCGCACCGGAATATGCGGCTCATGCAGGCGCACAGTGAGTCCGGTGGCATGGGCGATCTCGTGCGTCACGGTAGCCAGACCGCCGCGCGTGGGATCGCGCATGAAACGCAATCCGCCAAGCTTGAGCAATGCTTGAGTGAGGGGCAACACGCTGGCGGCATCCGAGAGCAACTCGCCGCGCAGGCCGAACTGTTCGCGCGCCAGCAGCACCGCGATGCCGTGATCGCCCACCGGGCCGCTCACCAGCAGCGCATCGCCGGCGCGGATATGCTGCATGCCGAGTTGCACGCCCGCAGCGCGCAGCCCGACTCCGGTGCTGGCGAGATACAGCCCGCCACCTTCACCGCGCCGCACCACCTTGGTATCGCCCGCCACCACCACCACGTTCGCTTCACGCGCGGCATAGGCGAGGCTGATGACGATGCGTTCCAGTTGCGCGATTTCGAAGCCTTCCTCAATGAAGGCGCTCAGCGTAAGGTAATGTGGTACGGCACCGGACACCGCGAGATCGTTGACCGTGCCGTGCACCGCCAGCGAGCCTATCGTGCCGCCGGGAAATTCCAGCGGCTGCACGGTGAAACCATCGGTGGTGACCATCAGGTCGCCCGCGCCGAGCGGAATGTGTGCCGCATCCACGCGGGTATCGAGCAGCGGGTTGGCGAGATGGCGCGCGAATAATTCTTCGATCAACTCGCGCATATAGCGCCCGCCATTGCCATGCGCCAGCATGATGAATTTTTCTTCGCTCATAACCTTGATCCTATAACTACTTGTAACTTCGTAGGTTGGGTTAGCGGCTTCATGGTTCGACAGGCTCACCACCGACGGACGTAATTCCAATTCGCATTAAAAACAGCATGTGTGTAGGAGCGGGCCATGCCCGCGACCAAGAAACTCGCGGACATGGCCCGCTCCTACACCGGCGAAATATTGTCGTTTTTAACGCAAACTGGAATAACCAAGCGTTCGCAATGTTGGGTTACGCAAAATAACCAGCGACTTGGCTGGCGTTTTTTGGCAGTCTAATCGAATGGCTAGTAGTTTCATCAAACGCTAACCCAACCTACATAACTTTGCCGCCGCCTCCACCAATTGCCCGTAACTGATGCCGCCGTCATTATAAGGAGCGTGGCGCGCGAGGCATACCGTAAAGCCATCCGCTTCGAGCAGCGCAATGAGTTGTTCGGTTAGCAATCGATTCTGGAACACGCCGCCGCTCAGGCCCACGCTGAACTCGCCATGCCGCTCGCGCAACTGCCGCGCCTGTTGCAGCGCGGCATGTGCCAGCGTGGCATGGAATATCCCGCCGCGCTGCGCCACGCTGATATTTTCATCGCACAACATGCCGAGCAGCGGTGCCCAATCACTTTCCAGCACCCCGTCGTCACGCTGTCGCAGCGGCATCGTCACATGCTCGTTCGTCTTGCTGCTGGCGGCTTCCAGCCACATCGGCCCTTGTCCCTCAAAACTGCTTTCCTGCGCCAGTCCGAGCAGACTGGCGGCGGCATCGAACAAGCGTCCTGCCGCAGAGCTGGCCGGTGCATTGATGCGCCGCTGCCATGCCTGATGCAGCAATGCGCTATCGCTATCGCTATCGGCACGCGACCAATCGTGTCCCGCTTCCCAACACAACGCGGCGGCACTGCGCCAAGGCTCGCGCCCGGCGCGCTCACCGCCCGGCAGATGGAAGGGGCGCAGGGTGGCGGAACGGCGCCACGCGCCCGGCTTGCCGAGCAACGCTTCGCCGCCCCACAGTGTGCCGTCCGCGCCGTAGCCCACGCCATCCCAAGTAAACACCAGCCAGTTCGACGCTTCGGGCCAGTTTACCACTTTGCAAAACTCTCCCGCCAGCGCCGAGGCATGGGCGTGATGGTGCAGCACGCGCAGTGTCGGCAAGCCGTGCTTGGCCGCCCACTTGCTTGACGTATAACCGGGATGCGCATCGCACACGATGAGTTGCGGGCTGACCTGATACAGCGAACACAACTCGGCGATCACCTGCTCGAATACCGCGAGACTGCGCGGGCTGCCCAGATCGCCGATGTGCGGCGAGATCACTGCGCGCTTGCCCCAAGCCAACGCGATGGAATTTTTCATGTGGCCGCCCACCGCCAGCAGCGGCTGCGGTAAGCTAAAGGGCAGGTCGAATTCCAGCGGCGCGATGCCGCGCCCGGCGCGCAGCAAGCGTGGCTGGCCCGCGATGACGCGCAACACACTGTCATCCGCCGGGCGCGCGATAGGACGGTTGTGGTGCAAAAAGGCTTGCGCCACCTTGCCCAGCCGCGCCTCGGCTTCGGCGTTATCAGTCAGCACCGGTTCGCCGCTGACGTTGCCCGAAGTGGCGACCAGCGGCTGGCCGAAACTTTCCAGCAGTAAATGATGCAGCGGACTGTAGGGCAGCATCGCGCCGACCTCGCGCAGTCCCGGCGCTATGGAATCAGGCAAGGTCGAATCCGCACGCCGGGGAATCAGCACGATGGGGCGGGCAGCATCGCACAGCGCGGCTTGTGTCACCGCATCGAGCTGCAACTCTGCGCGCACGCGCTGCAAGCCGTCTACACCCTGCCACGGGAACATCAGCGCCAGCGGCTTGTGCGGCCTGTGTTTGCTGGCGCGCAGCCGCGCGATGGACGATTGGTTGAGCGCATCGCACATCAGGTGATAGCCGCCGATGCCTTTTACCGCAACGATCTCGCCGCGCCGCAATGCCGCGACACAGGCAGCTAGCGCCGCATCGCCCTCGGCGCGTTCGCGTGCTGCGACGAAACTCAGTTGCGGCCCGCACACTGGACAGGCCAGCGGCTGCGCATGGAAGCGGCGATTGTGCGGGTCTTCATATTCGGCGCGGCAACGGGGGCACAATGGGAATTCCGCCATAGTGGTATTCGGCCTGTCGTAGGGCATGCGCGTGATCAGCGTATAGCG
>CABEDG010000065.1_pt1 | contig 26704 bp, 27 predicted proteins | sample 3132891 | NCBI WGS metagenome assembly CABEDG01 (sample SAMEA5534329, study PRJEB31848) | metagenome | biome: tundra; feature: field; material: soil | place: USA | collected 2013-05 | depth 0.15 m
GGGGTAGAGCGCGCACAGAGTCCACCCTCTCCCCCCTTCGACAGGCTCAGGACAGGCCAAGCTTCTCCCTGCAAGGGAGAGGGGGTGATGGAGTTCATCAGGATTTGTTCGGCGACCCGCCCACCCGCACCGACAGCGCTCATTATGAAACGATACTGACCGAAGCGCAGCTCGACACATGGCTGGAAAAAATACTCGCCGCCGAATTGGTCTGCGTGGATACCGAAACCACCGGACTGGATATGATGAACGCGCAACTGGTCGGCATGTCGTTCGCTATCACGCCGCACCAGGCAGCCTATCTGCCGTTGGCGCATATCTATCCCGGCGCGCCGGATCAGCTCAATCGCGCGCATGCCTTGCATAAGCTCAAGCATTGGCTAGAGAGTAAACAGCACCACAAGCTCGGACAGAACCTCAAATACGACATGCATATTTTCGCCAACCACGGCATCGCGCTGGCAGGTATTCATGAGGACACGCTGCTGCAATCCTACGTGCTGGAAAGCCACAAGCCGCACGACATGGACAACCTCGCCTTGCGTCATCTCAACGTGAAAACCATCAGCTTCGCCGAAGTAGCGGGCAAGGGCGCAAAACAGATTTGCTTCGACCAGGTGGATCTCGATACCGCCACACACTATGCCGCCGAAGATGCCGACATCACGCTGCAATTGCATCAAAACCTGTCCCCGCAAATCGAGGCGCAGAGCGGCTTGCAGCATGTGTATCGCGACATCGAAATGCCGAGCATGCATGTGCTTTACACCATGGAGCGCAACGGCGTGTTGCTGGATTGCGCGCTGCTGCAAATCCAGAGCCGCGAGCTGGGCGAAAAACTCATCGCGCTGGAAGCCAAAGCGCACGAGGCTGCCGGGCAACCGTTCAACCTGAATTCGCCGAAGCAGATACAGGAAATCCTGTTCGACAAACTCGGCCTGCCGGTCGTGAAGAAAACCCCAAGCGGCACGCCCTCCACCGACGAAGAAGTGTTACAGGAACTCGCACTCGATTACCCGCTGCCCAAGCTGCTACTGGAATATCGCGGCATGGCAAAACTCAAATCCACCTACACCGACAAACTGCCGCTGGAGGTGGATCGAGAAACCGGACGCGTGCATACCAGCTACTCGCAAGCGGTGGCGGTGACCGGGCGGTTGGCTTCCAGCGATCCCAATTTGCAGAACATTCCGATACGTAGCGCGGAAGGCCGGCGCATCCGCGAAGCCTTCATTGCACCGTCCGGCAGCCGCATCATGTCCGCCGACTATTCGCAAATTGAGCTGCGCATCATGGCGCATCTGTCCGGCGATGCCGGCTTGTTGCAGGCGTTTGCCAACAACGAGGACATCCATCGTCACACCGCCGCCGAGATCTTCATGGTCGCGCCAACCGAAGTATCCAGCGAGCAACGCCGCTATGCCAAGGTCATCAACTTCGGCCTGATCTACGGCATGTCCGCGTTCGGCCTGGCCAAACAACTCGGCATCGAGCGCGGCGCGGCGCAAGCCTACATCGACCGCTACTTCGCGCGCTATCCCGGCGTGGCGGACTACATGCTGCGCACCCGCGAGCAGGCCAAGCGGCAAGGCTATGTTGAGACCGTGTTCGGCCGCCGCCTGTGGTTACCGGAGATCAACAGCAGCAACGGCCAGCGCCGCCAAGGCGCGGAACGCGCCGCGATCAACGCGCCGATGCAAGGCACGGCGGCAGACCTGATCAAACTCGCCATGATCAAAATGCAGCACTGGCTGGAAAGCGAGAAGTTGCAGAGCCGATTGATCATGCAAGTGCATGACGAACTGGTGCTGGAAGTGCCGCAGGCAGAACTGCATCTGGTCAAGGAAATGCTGCCTAGGCTGATGTGCGGTGTCGCCGATCTGCAAGTGCCGTTGCTGGTGGAATTGGGAGAGGGGAAGAATTGGGACGAGGCACATTAGGGCACCTCTAAAAATCCACATTTCATCCCAACTGATGGAACTACTATTGAGACTACTAGCCATCTGACTAACCCAGCAAAATACGCTGGGTAAGTCATTGGTTATAGCCATTCCACTAATTCGCCAAAAAACGGCAACCAAGTGGCTGGTTATGCTGCGTTGCGTAAAAAATTTCTTGCTTACATATCAAACGTAGGCGGCGCGGCAAAATTTTTTGCGAGCAGCCGCTACGCGGCTTGCCTGCTTACCCCTTTTCCGCGCCTTGCTGACGATTCCGCACGGGCTGCTTTTGCCCGTAGCGGATCGGCGTCCCCTTGTGGGGCATTTGGGCGAACTCTGAATTTTTAGAGGCTCCCTTTAGAATGAACCAGTCGCGTTAATTTAACAACATTGAAGCCGAAGCTGTTTTTTTGGCCTGTGAAAAAGGCAGCATGCCGGTCTTTGAATTACAATCTCGCCCATTCATCCAGCCGGAACACATCGTGCAACAACTCACCTTTACCCGCCCTGACGACTGGCATCTGCATTTACGCGATGGCGCGCTGATGAAATCGGTTGTGCCGGATACCGCGCGGCAATTTGCCCGCGCCATCGTCATGCCCAATCTCAGGCCGCCGATCACCACCACCGAACAGGCGCAAGCCTATCGCGCGCGCATCATCGCCGCGTTGCCTGCAGGTGCGAAGTTCGAGCCGTTGATGACCTTGTACCTTACCGACAACACCACCGCGCAGGAAATTCAGCGCGCCAAACACAGCGGCGCGATCCATGCCGTCAAGCTTTATCCGGCGGGAGCGACGACCAACTCCGATGCGGGTGTGACCGACATTCGCAAGGCATATCCCGCGCTGGAAGAAATGCAGCGTTGCGGGATGCCGCTGCTGGTGCACGGTGAGGCGACCGGTAACAGCGTGGACGTGTTCGATCGCGAGGCAGTATTCATCGAGCGCGTGATGATCCCGTTATTGCGCGACTTGCCGCAACTGCGTGTGGTGTTCGAACACATCACCACTCAAGACGCAGTGCAGTTCGTGACGAGTGCCTCGGATCACATTGCCGCGACCATCACCGTGCATCATCTGCTATACAACCGCAACGCCATGTTCAGCGGCGGCCTGCGCCCGCATTACTACTGTCTGCCGGTGTTGAAGCGCGAAGTGCACCGCGAGGCGTTGGGCAAAGTGGCTATCAGCGGCAACCCGAAATTCTTCCTTGGCACCGACAGTGCGCCGCATGAGCAACACGCAAAGGAATCCGCTTGCGGCTGCGCCGGTATTTACACCGCACATGCCGCCATCGAGCTGTATGCCGAAGTGTTTGAGCAATTGAACGCGCTGAACAAGCTGGAAGGCTTCGCCAGTTTTTACGGTGCGGATTATTACCGCTTGCCGCGTAACACCGACCAGATCACGCTGCGCAAGGAAAGCTGGCAAGTGCCGAATAGCATCGCCTTCGGCGAACATCGCCTGGTGCCGCTGCGTGCCGGAGAAAAAGTGAACTGGAAGATGGGAGGCTGACATCATGTTATCTGAGCAAAGCTGGTTCTACTGGGCATTACTCTCCGCAGTTTTTGCGGCAATGACGGCCATCTTCGCCAAGATCGGACTGGAAGGTGTGGATTCGGATTACGCCACGCTGATACGCACCTTTGTGATCTTGCTGGTCTTGTCAGGCTTTGTATATTTCGCCGGAAAGTGGAGCGACCCCTTTGCGCTCAATCCAAGAACGTGGCTATTCCTGTCGCTGTCCGGGCTGGCCACAGGCGCGTCCTGGGTTTGCTACTTTCGCGCATTACAATTGGGCGAAGCCTCCAAAGTCGCGCCGGTGGACAAGTTCAGCCTGGTGCTGGTCGCCATTTTTGCCGTCATTTTTCTGAATGAACGCCCCAGCCTGCGCGAGTGGTTGGGAATATTGCTGATGAGTGCAGGGGTCGTGATTTTAAGCTTCAGGCGTTAATCTTAAAAACGCGATCCAATCCACAGAGACAAGTGATTCTTCTCCGCGAACTCTGCGTCCTCTGTGGCAAATTGCTTTGTCATAGGTTTATGCGACTATTTCTGTTTCATCGCCGCTTCGATTTGCTGACATAGCGTTTTCAGAATCTTGATGCGTGCGAAGTTCTTGTCGTTGGCTTCCACCAGTGTCCACGGTGCGATCTCGGTGCTGGTGCGGTCTACCATGTCGCACACGGCGGTTTCATAGGCGTTCCATTTTTTCCGGTTGCGCCAATCTTCCTCGGTGATCTTGAAGCGTTTGAAACCGGTTTTTTCGCGTTCCTTGAAACGGCGCAACTGCTCGTCTTTGGTGATGGCCAGCCAGAATTTCACCAGCACGGTGTTGTGCTTGACCAGCTGCGCCTCGAAGTCGTTGATCTCGCTGTAGGCGCGCATCCAGTCCGCTTCGGAGCAGAATTTTTCCACGCGCTCGACCAGTACCCGCCCGTACCACGAGCGGTCGAAAATCGTCACGCGTCCGGTGCGCGGAATGTGGCGCCAGAACCGCCACAAATATGGCTGGGCACGCTCCTCTTCGGTGGGTGCGGCGACCGGGATGATGCGATAGTGGCGGGCGTCCAGTGCACCGGTGATGCGGCGGATGGCGCCGCCTTTGCCGCCCGCATCCGAACCTTCGGACAGGGCGATGACGGACAAGTTGCGGAAGCGTTCGTCGCGCGTGAGCAGGTTGAGCTTGCCCTGATATTTCTCCAGTTCGGTATCGAATTTCTTCTTGGCGATCTTCTGCGTCATGTTAAGTTTATCGAACACGTTCAAACGATCGATCGGAACTCGCAGCGGCGCGGTGGTGGAAGTCGCTGCCTGCACAGGATGATCCAAACGCTTGCGCAGCGCTTCCAGCAAAATCTTGCCGGCGGTCAGGCTGCGATAGCGCGGATCAGTGCCTTCGATCACGATCCATGGCGCTTCCGCCGTGCTGGTGGCGCGCAGTGCGTGCTCGGAAACCTTGCGGAATTTGTCGTACAGTTTGAAGCGTTCCCAGTCCAGATCGGTGACGCGCCAACGCGTTATTGGATCTTTCTCCAGACTCTTGAGGCGTTTGCGCTGCGCATCTTTGGAGAGATGGAACCAATACTTGATGATCAGCGCGCCTTCGTTGCTAAGCATTTTTTCGAAGTGGTTGATCTCATCTATACTCTGGTTCAATTCGGACGCCTTGATCTCGCCCAATACGCGCTGCACGATGGGCGCGGTGTACCATGAGCCGAAGAATACGCCGATCTTGCCCTTGGGAGGCAGGGCGCTCCAGAACCGCCACATCGGCGGCCGCTCGCGTTCCTCATCCGATTGATCACCCATCGCATGTGCGACTATGTGACGCGGATCCATCCATGCGTTGAGCAGGTTGACTGTTTCGCCCTTGCCCGCGCCATCCACGCCGCCGACCAGAATGATGACCGGAAACTTGGCCTTCTGTGCCAGATCGAACTGCGCGTTAAGCAAGTCCTCGCGCAGCTTCGGCACCTCCGCATCGTAAGTGGCTTTGTCTATCTTGTGCCCGAGTTCGGCAGATTCAAACATAATGTTCTCCTCAATAATCCATAAACCTAAAAACCTCAGTTCAAGCCTGTGTCTCTGTGATTTCTGTGGCTAACTGCAATGCTGTTCACTTTAGCCGTTCGTGGTGAGGTATCGAACCACTTGATGCATGCCCTTCGATACCTCAGGGCGAACGGTTGGGTACTCAGTGAACGGTATTGTGGTTAAGTGGATTTCCGCGATAAACACGCTTCACAAAAAATCCGGCGTGATAACCAGGCGCAAGGTGACCTGTTCAGCGCCTTCGCGCCGGCTGAACCACCATAGTGCTCCCTTCTTGATGCTCAAAGCAGAGCCCTCGCAGCCCAGTAGTTGCGCCGCGACTTCACCCAAAGTCGGCTGATGCCCAACCACCAGTACCGTACCTCCGGCATCCGGCCAGCGCGCTGCCTGCAACACGGCGTGCGCGGAAGCTCCGGGCGCGATGGTGGGTGCCAGGGTAAAATGGTTGGTAAGGACGGCAACGGTTTGTTGGGTGCGGGTCGCGGGGCTGACCAGAATGCGATGGTCGTCGGGCAAATGCTGATGCAGAAAAGCGGCGACTTTCCCGGCCTGCTTGATACCCTTCGCGGTGAGTTCGCGTGCGTGGTCGGGTGTGCCATCTACCGCTTCTGCATGCCGCCACAGGATCAGATCCATCACAACCCCCAATATTACATTTTATTTATCAGCAGGTAACGTATACACTGTTTGCACCACTTTAATACGAAGGGAATGATATGACAACCGAAAAGACTGCTGCGACGACAGGCAAGGCTTCAGTAAAAAAACTGCCGATGAAGAAGTCCCCTGTCCCGGCAAAGTCGATCACAAAGGCACTGGGCAAATCAGGCGTTAAAGCCGCGCCGCGGCAAGCTGCGAAAAAACTGAAGAAAGAGCAGAAGGTAAAGGTGGTGCGCGACAGTTTCACCATGCCGCAAAGCGAGTATTCAATGATAGCCGAGATCAAGGCGATTTGCCTGAAGGCGAAAATGCATGTCAAGAAAAGCGAAGTGTTGCGAGCTGGACTAAAGCTGTTGGCTCAACAAAATGCCGCGCAATTGAAGCACGCATTGGGCAGTTTGGAAAAGATTAAAACCGGCCGCCCGCAGAAAAACTAATTCCACTCATCGGCGAACTGCGTTGGTCTTCACGCTCTCTCCCGGCCTTGTAAGCACCTTCCCTGGCCATCCCCGGCAAACCCGGGACGGCTGGCGATGAATGCTGCACGGCCTTTGATTTCAATTCCGGCGTGATAAATTGTTAGAAGTACTGTTGCAAGGCAGTTGCCATTTAAAGATTCCCAACAGGCCTGGCGCCCCTCTTCTGTGTGGGGTATTAATACCGGACGTCCGGAAAAAAGTTAGGGAATCGCCTTGGCCGGTGAATGGGTGAACTGCTTGAGCAACTCGCATTGAGCGCACTTTTTCTCCGCGCGGCGCGGATTCTTGTGCCGATAATGCCCCGCGCTGTCCATGTCCCATGCTTGGCAGTTGTCTTGCAGATAAATTTTTAGTCCCTCATCGATCACACGCTTTTTGAGTTTCTTGTCGAGTACCGGAAAGCACACTTCTATGCGGCGGAAGAAGTTTCTGTCCATCCAGTCCGCGCTGGAGAGATATACGTTGTGCTGCAAATTATTGCGGAAATAAAAAATGCGGGTGTGTTCGAGAAAACGCCCGATCACCGAGCGCACCCGGATATTCTCCGATAACCCTGCCACACCGGGACGAAGCGCGCACACGCCGCGCACGATCAAATTGATTTTCACACCGGCTTGGGAAGCCTCGTAAAGCGCATTGATAGTTTCAGGTTCCAGCAAGGCATTCATCTTGGCGATGATGTGGGCGCGCTTGCCTGATTTGGCGAGGCGGGTTTCGTTTTGAATGGCGCGCAATACCTCGAGGTGCATGGAAAACGGCGATTGCCACAAATGGTTAAGAGCGCGCGCCTTGCCGAGACTGGTGAGCTGGCTGAATACCTCGTTCACATCCGCGCAGACTTCCTCGTCGCAGGTGAACAGGCCAAAGTCGGTGTAAAACCGCGCCGTACGCGGATGGTAGTTGCCGGTGCCGAGGTGCACATAGCGGCGCAACTTGCCATCTTCGCGGCGCACCACCATCAGCATCTTGGCGTGGGTCTTGTGCCCGACCACGCCATACACCACGTGCGCGCCGACTTCCTCCAGACGGGTCGCCCAATTGATGTTGGCCTCTTCGTCGAAACGCGCCAGCAACTCCACCACCACCGTCACCTCTTTGCCGCCCTGCGCCGCAGCGATCAACGCTTCCATCAAGGCGGAATCCACTCCGGTGCGATACACGGTCTGCTTGATGGCGACCACGTTCGGATCGCTGGCAGCCTGCTGGATGAAATCGATCACCGGCTTGAAAGATTGGAAAGGGTGATGCAGCAGCACATCGCTTTTGCGCATCACCTTGAACATATCCGCGCCCTTTTTTTGCAACACGCCGGGTACGCTGGGCACGAAAGAGGGAAACTTCAAATCGTCGCGCGCCACCAGATCGGGAATTTCCATCAGGCGCACCAGGTTCACCGGGCCATGCACACGATACAAATCTTCAGGTGCAAGATTGAATTCCTTAAGCAATAGCTCCGAAATGAGTGGCGAGCAATTGTCGGCGATTTCGAGACGCACCGCATCGCCAAAATGGCGTTGCGGCAACTCGCCTTGCAGGCTGAGGCGCAGGTTTTTTACTTCTTCCTCGTCCACGAACAGGTTGCTGTTGCGCGTCACGCGGAACTGAAAGCAGCCGAGCACTTCCATGCCGGAGAAGAGTTCACCGACATGCGCATGCAAGATCGATGAAAGAAAAACGAAACCATGTTCGCAGCCGCTGATTTCCGGCGGCATCAGGATGGTGCGCGGCACCACGCGCGGGGCCTGCACGATGGCGCGAGTCGAGTTGCGCCCGAAGGCATCCTTGCCTTGCAGTTCCACGGCAAAACACAGGCTCTTGTTGAGCACGCGCGGAAAGGGGTGTGCCGGATCAAGACCGATGGGCGTCAATACCGGCATCACCTCACGGAAGAAAAAATCTTTGACCCATGCCTGTTGCGCTTCGGTCCAGTGAGTGCGGCGCAGAAACTTGATGCCTTGCCGGGCGAGTGCGGGAATGATGTCCGTGTTGAATAACTGATACTGCCGTTCGATCAATTGATGCGCCTGTTCGCCCACCAACTGGAGGGTTTGCTGGGCGGTCAAGCCATCCGCACTGGGGGCTACGCCGCCGAGCTTGATTTGTTCTTTCAGCCCCGCCACGCGTATCTCGAAAAATTCGTCGAGATTGCTGCTGACGATACACAGATATTTCAGCCGCTCCAGCAACGGAATCGTCGCGTCTTCAGCTTGCGCCAACACGCGACGATTGAACTCGAGTTGCCCAAGCTCGCGATTCAGGAATTGTTGCGGGGCGAATTTTTTAGCCAAGTTGAGACCTATTGTTTAACATTAAAAATGTGGTTCTTGGTCGTATTTACTGTGATATTTAATCAGCTTTTTAATCAGGCTATGCTCATATCCAACTTACCACAATGAAACAGAATTCTCGCTCTATAGTTGGAGAAGTTCCGAAAGTCACGTGCGTTCGCCTTGATAAGCTGAATAGCGCTATTGAATCCTTCGGCGCTGGCGTTGCTGATTCTATGCTGACTGTAGTTAAGCAATTCAGCCTCATGCTTCCTGAGCATCGTGACTACTTTTTTGATCGGTTCCAAACAACTGCGCATGGCGTTGTTTGACCATGCGTCAAAGAATCGTTTGGCAGCACCCTTGTAGCGATAGCTCCAGAATTGAAAGAACGTTTCCTTGATACGCCAAGCCCGGCTGGTCTTGATGTTGAGTTGATTCAAAGCCCGAAACGCAACCGCCTCGGCACTGCGCCGATCAGCATAGGATTTGAGCCAAGCATACTTGCTGCCCGTCAGCGGCGACTGGCTACCCAGAATACGGTGTTCACGATAGCGCACTTTATCGACCGCCTTACCGAGGTATTTGGAAACGTGAAATCGGTCATGCACGATGTCGGCTTGTGGAATACATGCTTTGGCCGCGCTTATATAGGCGGGCCACATATCCATAGCTATCCCTTCGACCGATTCGCGTTGCATCGGACTGAGCGTTTCAAGCAGGCTCTTGGCCGCCTTCAGCTTACGCTCGGGCATCAGATCAAGAACTCGCGAGCGGTCGATGTCAGTCAATACGCTGACGTAAGTGTGACCCCGTTCGGAGCTTTTTTCATCAATCCCAAGATGAGGCACAGGCTCCTCACTACGCCGCAGCATCCCTCGTTGGACAGCGCTCACCATAATGCTGTTGATGGTGCTCCATGAAAGCCGCGTGATTTTGCAAACGCCTTTAGTGGTTGGGCAAACTTGCAGCAGCTTGACCACAAAAGCTTCCATCAGAAGGGTAACCCGGCTGTAGCGTTCAGCCGATGGCACGGCCAGCTCTTCGACTTTGCCGTTGCTATATTTAAGCTGGGGTACGCGCGCCTTGATGATCGTCTCAAACTGGCAGGTATCCAAATGCCTCCACTGGCGTTCGGTCCAGCCGTTAATGTGAGCTCGCTTCGTGTTATCCGTAGGATCCGCCCACACCTGACCGCGCTTGAGTTCAACCTCAACCACAACCCGCTGTTCCTCAAGTGAAAGATCAACAGACTTTACAGACCAAGGCGTTTGCAGTCCAAGAAGAGCTTCGTACAGAGCGGTGTCTTTCATGATGGCGCCATTGAATTAGAGAAACCGTATTTTAGCTTCTGGAAATACCAACCTCTAGGGAATATTCAAAGTGTTATTGAGGAAGAACCAAAAATGTTACTTGATTGGTGGCACATAACCTTCCGGCATCTGCACCCCCTCGCCAAAAAAATATTTCTCCATTAACGTTGCGAGGAATTTGCGCGCCGTCGCATCGGCGAGGTTGAGGCGGTTTTCGTTCACCTGCATGGTCTGAAATTTGAGCCAGCCTTGCCAGGCTTCTTTGGAAACGTTTTCAAATATCCGCTGACCCAGCGCGCCGGGGTAGGGGGGACGATCCAATCCTTCGGCCTCGCGCCCCAGTTTTATGCATTTAACCATTCTTGCCATGCTTAATCTCCAACCGACTATTGTGATTGTAGGGAACCTCTAAAAATCCACATTTCATCCCAACTGCTGCGTTGCGTAAAAAATTTCTTGCTTGCATATCAACCATATGCGGCGCTGCGAAATTTTTTCCGCGCCTTGCATTTGGGCGAACTCTGAATTTTTAGAGGCTCCCTTTAAATTATGACATTTAGATGAAAATCATGCGCAGTCATTTTGCGGCTATGCGGTAACAGACCAGTTCACCATGCCGCTGTAGGCCGTGCCCAACACCACCAACCCGAACACGATGCGATACCAGGCGAATGCGCTGAAGTCGTGGCGGCTGATGTAACGCAACAGGCCGCGCACCGCGATGAAGGCGCTGACGAACGAGGCCGCTGATCCCACCGCGAACAGCCACCAGTCGTGGGCATGAAACAGGGAGCGGTATTTCACCACTTCGTACAGCGTCGCGGCACTCAGCGTTGGAATGGCAAGAAAGAACGAGAACTCGGTGGCCGCTTTGCGCGACAAACCGAAGAACAGCCCGCCGATGATGGTGGCGCCGGAACGCGAGGTGCCGGGTATCAGTGCCAGCGATTGCGCCAGGCCGATTTTCAGCGCGTCCTGCCAGCGCATGTCATCGACGTTTTCGATGCGCACGGTGTGCTGGCGTTTTTCCGCCCACAGGATGATTAAGCCGCCGACGATGAAGGCGAGCGCCACCGGAACCGGCGCAAATAAATGCTGCTTGATTTTGCCGGCGAACAATAAGCCCAGAATCGTGCGGGTAAAAATGTGATGAACAGATTGGCCGTGAAGCGTTGCGCGGATTCCTGTTTTTGCACCAGGCCGCTGACTACCGAGCCCAGCTTGGCGCGATATTCCCAGCATACCGCCAGAATCGCGGCGAACTGAATCACGATCTCGAACACCTTGCTGCGCTCGTCATTGAAGTCGAGCAGGTCGCCGACCAGGATCAAATGTCCGGTGGAAGAGATCGGTAAAAGCTCGGTTAGTCCTTCGACGATGCCCAGTATCAGGGCTTTCCAGTAAATCAAATCCACATCAAGCCTTTCGATACAACTGACTGCCCTGCTCCACAAACTCCACCGCCTTCTGTTCCATGCCTTTGCTTAGCGCGGCGGCTTCATCTATGCCTTCTTTCGCCGCAAAGTCGCGCACGTCCTGGGAGATTTTCATCGAGCAGAAATGCGGGCCGCACATCGAGCAGAAGTGCGCGACCTTGGCGGAATCCTGGGGCAGGGTTTCGTCGTGGAATTCGCGTGCCTTGTCCGGGTCGAGGCCGAGATTGAACTGATCTTCCCAGCGGAATTCGAAGCGCGCCTTGGACAGCGCGTTATCGCGGATCTGTGCACCGGGATGCCCCTTGGCCAGATCGGCGGCATGCGCGGCGATCTTGTAAGTGATGATGCCTTCCTTCACGTCGTCCTTGTCGGGCAGGCCGAGGTGCTCCTTGGGCGTGACATAGCACAGCATCGCGGTGCCGAACCAGCCTATCATCGCCGCACCGATCGCCGAGGTGATGTGGTCGTAGCCGGGCGCGACGTCCATGGTGAGCGGACCGAGCGTGTAGAACGGCGCTTCGTGGCACCACTTCAGTTGCAGATCCATGTTCTCTTTGATCAGGTGCATCGGCACATGGCCGGGGCCTTCGATCATCACTTGCACATCATGCTTCCAGGCGACCTGTGTGAGTTCACCCAGGGTTTTCAATTCACCCAGCTGCGCTTCGTCGTTGGCATCGTAGATCGAGCCGGGACGCAGACCGTCACCGAGCGAGAAGCTCACGTCGTAGGCCTTCATGATTTTGCAAATATCCTCGAAGTGGGTGTAGAGGAAACTTTCCTTGTGGTGCGCCAGACACCACTTCGCCATGATCGAGCCGCCGCGCGACACGATGCCGGTCATGCGTTTCGCGGTCATCGGCACGTAGCGCAACAGCACGCCCGCATGGATCGTGAAGTAGTCCACGCCTTGCTCGGCCTGTTCGATCAGGGTGTCGCGGAAAATTTCCCAGGTCAGGTCTTCGGCCTTGCCGTTCACTTTTTCCAGCGCCTGATAAATTGGCACCGTGCCGATGGGTACCGGCGAATTGCGGATGATCCATTCGCGGGTTTCATGGATGTTTTTTCCGGTGGACAGATCCATCACCGTGTCGCCGCCCCAGCGGATCGCCCAGGTCATCTTTTCCACTTCTTCCTGAATGCTCGAGCCGAGCGCGGAGTTGCCGATGTTGGCGTTGATCTTCACCAGAAAGTTGCGGCCGATGATCATCGGCTCGACTTCGGGGTGATTGATGTTGACCGGGATGATGGCGCGACCAATAGCCACCTCGCTGCGCACGAATTCCGGCGTGATCTGTTTGGGCATGAATGCGCCGAAGTTTTCACCGGGATGCTGTTTCAACATCATCTCGGAGAGTCCTTCGCGGCGCTGGTTCTCCCGTATCGCGATGTATTCCATCTCCGGCGTGATGATGCCGGCACGGGCATAGTGCATCTGCGAGACGTTCTTGCCCGCCTTGGCGCGACGGGGTGCGCGCTTGAGGTCGAAGCGCATTTCCGCCAACTCGGGATCGTTCAGGCGTTGCCGGCCATAATCGGAGGTGAGCTTGTTCAGCGTTTCGGTGTCGTCGCGCTCGGCGATCCAGCCTTCGCGCAGGGCGGCCAAGCCGGAGCGTATGTCGATGGTTACCGCCGGGTCGGTATAAGGGCCGGAGCAGTCATACACATAAATCGGCGGATTGATTTCCGCACCCATACTCGCGGGGGTTTCCGCTTGGCTGATTTCGCGCATCGGCACCAGCAGATCGGGGCGGCTGCCCTGCACATACACCTTGCGCGAATTTGGCAACGGCTTGATCGCCGCTGCATCGACGTGCGCGGACTGGGCGTTAAACACGGGGGCGATAAACTTGGGGGTGATAAATTTGGGATTGGCGTTCATGCGATGCTCCTAAAAATTCGGGAAGCATCAAGTAGATGCTTCCCTACGACGGCATTACCCGTACAGGTTCAAAGGGTGTATCTCACTTCGCCCATTATTTGAGATGCCGGCGAAGACCCCTAGCGAAGCCCGCAAGGTAATGGAAAGGTCGGCGAAAAGCAAGCCAAACAGGGCAACATTGAGCCATAGGGGAGGGCTTGCTATACTGCCGCGGAAACGCACACCGATAATGCAGCATATTAGGAGAAGGGAATGCTAGATATGGAACAGGCGCGCTTCAACATGATAGAGCAGCAGATTCGCCCATGCGAAGTGCTGGAAGGGCGAATTCTGGATTTGCTCAAACACGTTCGCCGCGAACATTTCGTGCCGGAGGGCAAGCGCGAAATGGCTTTCATGGATTTGGAAATCCCGTTGGGCTATGGTGTATCCATGTGGCAGCCCAAGCTGGAAGCGCGTACTGTACAAGAGTTGCACCTTACCCGCAGCGACAAGGTGTTGGAGGTGGGCACCGGGAGCGGCTATCTGACCGCGCTGCTCTCTTTGTTGGCAGGGCATGTGACTTCGGTCGAGATCGTGCCGGAATTGAGTGCCATGGCCAGGCAACACCTGCATGCTTACCATCGCGACAACATCACTTTGGAAATCGGCGATGCAGCGCGTGGCTGGGGTGACGGCGCGAGTTATGATGTCATCGTGCTGACCGGTTCGACGCCGGTGCTGCCGGTAGCGTTTCAGAACAGCCTGAATATTGGCGGGCGGTTGTTCGCTATCGTCGGCGATGCGCCGGTGATGGAAGCTAGGCTGATCACCCGTGTTGCCGACGATACCTATGAGACCGTCAACGTCATGGAAACCTGCGTCGCACCGCTGCAAAATGCGCTACAGCCCAAGCGGTTCGTGTTCTGAGTTTGTCCGGGATTGCGCGTGGCGGTGATAAGAGGTATATTAGCAATTTCTAATATGTTGGTTGTGCAAAAATTGATGAAACTAAAACCAGTTTACGTGAGCGTCGCGAAGCGACACCTCATCACTCTCCCCCTCTGGGGGAGAACCAGCGACTTGGCTGTCGTCTTTTGGCAGCTTAGTCGATTGGCTGGTCGTTTCATCAGAGGTAGGAGAGAGGGAACGGACACGGCGGCGATGCCCATCGTCTGGTGTGGTGCTGCCGTCAGGTCCGTTTTCCTGGCAGCATTTCTTGGCGCAAGCAGCTGGGCACAGGCTGCCGATCTGTTGGGAATCTTCCATGCCGCACAAGCGAACGACCCGGTGTTTGCCGCTGCGCGTGCCACCCAACAAGCCGGTCAGGAAAAGTTACCGCAGGGCCGTTCGTTGTTGATGCCCTCGATCAATCTCAACGCGAACAGCACATTTAATAATCAAACCACCCAGTTTCTTGGAGCGTTCCCCTTTCCGGGCGGCACTGATCGCTACAACAGCAATGGCTACGGTGTGAGTCTGGTGCAGCCGTTGTTCCGCCAGCAAAACTGGCTGGTCTATACCGAGTCCGAATTGCAAGTGGCGCAAGCCGAGGTACAACTCAAGATCGCCGAACAGGATTTGATGTTGCGCGTTGCACAAGCCTACTTCGACGTGCTGATCGCGCAAGACAGCGTGCAGCTCGTCAATGCGCAGAAGACCGCTATTTCCGAACAGCACGCACAAGCCAAGCGCAACTTCGAGGTAGGCACTGCCACCATCACCGACACCTTTGAGGCGCAAGCGCGTTATGACCTGACCGGCGCGCAGGAGATCGCTGCGCAGAACAATCTGGAAATCAAACGCAGTGCCTTGCAGCAACTGATCAATGCAACGCCGGGCGACCTCACCCCCCTCGGCAAAGAATTCAAGCCGGAAGCACCGCAACCCGCCGAGATGGAGAAGTGGGTGGACGAAGCGCAGTTGAACAATTTGCAGCTTGCTATCGCCCAGGCGGATGCCGAGATCGCCGAGAAAGAAGTAGCGCGTAATCGCGGCGGACATTACCCGACAGTGGACCTGGTGGCCAACTATACACTAAGTAACGCCAGCGGCAGCATCTACGGCGTGGGTATCGATAGCACCAATAAGAGCGTCGGTGTGCAACTGAATATGCCGTTGTTCCAGGGTGGTGTGGTGAGTTCCAAATGGCGCGAAGCGGAAGCCAATCGCGAGCGTGCCAGACAAGAATTGGAAAATGCCCGCCGCAACGTCGCGCAGCAAGCCCGCCAAGCCTATCTGGGTGTGGTCAGCGGCGCCGCCCAAGTCCAGGCGTTGCAACAAGCGCTCACCTCCAGCGAAAGCGTATTGGAGGCCAGCAAGCTGGGACAAGAAGTCGGCGTGCGCACCAACCTCGATGTGCTGAATGCGCAGCAGCAGCTTTTTTCCACCCGCCGAGATCTGTATCAGGCTCAATACGATTACCTTCTCAACCAACTGCGCCTGAAACAGGCAGTGGGTTCGCTGGGCGACGAAGACCTGAACAAAGTCAATCAGGCGCTTCATTAAGATGAAAGGGACAAGGTAAAAGGTTTAAGAGAAAAACTGCTGGCCTTGCCCCTTATCCCTTGTTACTTTTGCTGCTTGACAGCTTCCGGCTGTCACTGTTTAAATGCGCACTGTTCATTTGCTGAACGCACCCGATGTTCGACGACACCACCAGCTACGGCTTGCTCAAAACACTGGAAAATAACCCCAGCCTTTCACAAAGGGATTTGGCGAAACGCTTGGGTATCAGCCTCGGCAAAGTCAATTTCTGCCTGAACGCGCTGGTCGAAAAAGGCTTCTTGAAGGTCAATAATTTCCGCCACAGCGATAATAAGCTGGCTTACGCATACCTGCTCACCCCGCATGGTGTCGAAGAAAAGGCGCGCATCACCGTACATTTCCTCAATTACAAAATGCAAGAGTACGAGCAGTTGCGCGCGGAGATTAAAGAGTTGAAGCGCGAAGCCGAACAAAAAGGCCTGCTGGAGAATGTTCATGAGTAATCGCAAATGCATCACAGTCGAGTCCACTCTCAACGCTATGTTGCCAAGGATGTCGGATAACCCTTGATACCGTAAACAACCGTTTCAGCAGGCTTTCGCGCATCATAAATGGCCTCCGTACCGACGTTAAAGAACAGAGAGACAACCAATGACCAAATCCACAGCCCCCAGTTCTCAGCGACCCAAGGCCGCGTTGATCACCGGCATCACCGGCCAGGACGGTGCCTACCTCGCAGAGTTATTGCTCAAAAAGGGCTATGTGGTGCATGGCGTAAAGCGCCGCTCGTCATTGTTCAACACCGATCGTATCGATCATCTTTACCAAGACCCGCACGTGAAAAAGGCCAGCTTCATCCTGCACTACGGCGACCTCACCGACTCCACCAACCTGATCCGCATTATCCAGCAAGTGCAACCGGACGAGATCTACAACCTCGCTGCGATGAGCCACGTGGCAGTGTCGTTTGAAACCCCGGAATACACCGCCAATACGGACGGCATCGGCACACTGCGCATCCTCGAAGCGATCCGCATCCTTGGTCTGGAAAAGAAGACCCGCTTCTACCAGGCATCCACTTCCGAACTGTACGGGTTGGTGCAGGAGACTCCGCAAAAGGAAACCACACCGTTCTATCCGCGCAGTCCTTATGCGGTCGCCAAGCTTTATGCTTATTGGATCACCGTCAATTACCGCGAGGCGTACGGCATCTATGCTTGCAATGGCATCCTGTTCAATCATGAAAGTCCGGTCCGTGGCGAAACCTTCGTCACGCGCAAGATCACCCGCGCGCTGGCGCGCATCAAGCTCGGCTTGCAGGATTGCCTCTACCTCGGCAATCTTGATGCCTTGCGCGATTGGGGACACGCCAAAGACTACGTTGAAATGCAGTGGCTGATGCTGCAACAAGATCAACCGGAAGACTTCGTCATTGCATCGGGTGTGCAATACAGCGTGCGCCAGTTCGTTGAAATCGCCGCGCGTGAATTGGACATCAACATCAAATGGAAAGGCACAGGGGTGGACGAAAAAGGCTACGACGCCGCCGGCAAGCGCATCGTTCAAGTCGATTCGCGCTACTTCCGTCCTACTGAAGTCGAGACCTTGCTGGGCGACCCAACCAAGGCAAAACAAAAGCTCGGCTGGACACCCAAGATCACCTTCCACGAACTGGTGGCTGAAATGGTGCGCGAAGATTTCAAGAGTGCCAAGCGCGACGAATTGGTCAAACAGCACGGCTTCGCGGCTTACGATTACCACGAATAAATAGGTACAAGGGGCAAGGCACAAGGGACGAGATAAAAGCAGGGACAAGGCTCAAGCTAATAGGGGCAACGGTTTTCACCTTGAACCCTGAACCTCACATACTGAGGCCATATTGTGGATATAGTTAAAATTGAGAATCTTAAAGAGCTGGTCATCAAGATACGAGGGCAAAGTATTTTGCTTGATAGCGATGTAGCCGAGCTTTACGGTGTTGAGACAAAAAGAATCAATGAAGCAGTGAAAAACAATTTGGATAAATTTCCAGAAGATTATGTGTTTGAGCTGCAAAAAGGGGAACTTGACTTTTTGCGGTCGAAATTTTCGTCCGCAAAACTTTCCAAGACAAGAGTAATGCCAAAAGCCTTCACCGAAAAAGGCTTGTATATGATAGCCACGATATTGAAGAGCAGGCAGGCCACAGAAGCTACATTCGCCATCATAGAAACTTTCTCAAAAATCAGAGAATTATCAAGAAACATCAAAACGCTAACAATAGTTCAAGATAAAGCTGATCAAAAATCGCTCATGCAAAAAAGCGGCGAGCTCATCGCCGAAATCTTCGATGAAGACTTGCAAACAAATGACACTGAAACATCAATCGAACTGAACTTTGCGGTTTTGAAATTCAAGCACACAATAAAGAAGAAAAACAAATGAGAGAAATCTGCGTCCTGAACTTCGCCCCATGCACCTATGAACCTACCCCCTAACCCCTTGTCCCTGACATCCAAGGTTTATGTGGCCGGCCATCGCGGCCTGGCAGGCAGCGCGATCGTGCGCGAGTTGCAGCGGCGAGGCTACACTAACATCGTGACTCGAACGCATGACGAAGTGGATTTGGAAGACGCAACCGCCACGCAAAAATTCTTCGAGCAAGAACGTCCCGAAGTGGTGTTTCTGGCCGCCGCCAAAGTCGGGGGCATTCATGCCAACAACACTTACCCGGTGGATTTCCTGATGAGCAACTTGCTCATCGAAGCCAACATCTGCCGCGCGGCGCATCGCGCGCAAGTCAAACGCCTGATCTTTCTCGGCAGCTCCTGCATCTACCCGCGCGACTGTCCGCAACCGATCAAGGAAGAATACCTGCTCACCGGCCCGCTGGAAGCGACCAACCGGCCTTACGCGCTGGCGAAGATCGCCGGCATCGAGATGTGCTGGTCGTACAATCGCCAATACGGCACGAAGTGGCTGGGTGCCATGCCGACCAATTTGTATGGGCCGGGCGATAACTATGACCTGAACAACTCCCATGTCCTGCCCGCACTGATTCGCAAAATGCACGAAGCGAAAGTGTCCGGTGCGGCTGAGGTGGTGCTCTGGGGCAGCGGCAAACCGAGGCGCGAGTTTCTGTATGTGGACGATCTGGCGAACGCGCTGGTGTTCCTCGCCACCCTGGATGACGAACGCTACAACACTCTGGTCGCGCCTGCGCAATGCCCATTGATCAATGTTGGCACCGGCACAGACCTGACCATCCGGGAACTGGCAGAAACGATAGCCGATGTGGTCGGCTACCGGGGCAAGTTCGTACAAGACACCTCAAAGCCGGATGGCACGATGCGCAAAGTGCTGGATGTAGGCAAAATCCAAGGCTTGGGATGGAAGGCAAAAACAAGCCTGAAAGAAGGAATCAATCTGACTTACAAAATATTTAGCGAGCCGCAATTATGAAACCCATTATGTTCGACTTGGCCATGCCCGACCACTTCGACAAGCTCAGGACAGGCTTGGCGACCTCAGATCGCATCACTTTCAGATCAACCGGCCGCACTGGAACATCACTGATCGGCCCGCGCAACAAAGGAAGCGCAGCATGAGCTATTCCCAGCTTGCCAGAAAAGGCATTATCCTCGCAGGTGGTTCCGGCACACGCCTGCATCCGGTGACCCTGGCGGTATCCAAGCAACTGCTGCCCATTTACGACAAGCCGATGATCTACTATCCGCTGTCCACCCTCATGCTGGCGGGGATACGCGACATCCTGATCATTTCCACGCCGCAAGACACGCCGCGATTCCAGCAATTGCTTGGTGATGGCAGCGCGTGGGGACTGAATCTGCAATATGCCGTGCAACCCTCGCCGGACGGCCTGGCACAGGCCTTCATCATCGGGCGTGACTTCATCGGCAACCACCCTTCCGCGCTGGTGCTGGGCGACAACATCTTTTACGGGCATTCCTTCCAGCATCAATTGGCAAACGCGGCACAGCGCGCAACAGGCGCGACCGTGTTCGCCTATCATGTGCGCGACCCGGAGCGGTATGGGGTGGTGGAGTTCGATGCGAACGGGCGCGCTATTTCACTGGAAGAAAAACCCGCGCAGCCCAAGTCCAATTATGCCGTCACCGGCCTCTACTTTTACGACAATGCCGTCGTGGATATTGCCGCCAACCTCAAACCTTCCCGGCGCGGTGAACTGGAAATCACCGATGTCAATCGCGGCTATCTTGAGCGCAGTAATTTGTCCGTTGAAATCATGGGGCGCGGCTACGCCTGGCTGGATACCGGCACGCACGAATCATTGCTCGAAGCCAGCCAGTTCATCCAGACCATCGAACATCGCCAGGGACTCAAGATCGCCTGCCCGGAAGAGATCGCCTTTCACATGGGATTTGTCGATGCCGCGCAACTGGAGAAGCTCGCCGCACCCCTGCTCAAGAGCGGCTATGGCGCCTACTTGATGCGGGTGCTTAAGGAAAAGGGCGTGCCGGAATGAAACTGATTCATACCGCCATCCCCGACCTGCTGATCATCGAACCCAAAGTATTTGGTGATGATCGCGGTTTCTTTTTTGAAAGTTTCAATCGGCGCGGGTTTGCCGAGCTGACTGGCCGTGATGTGGATTTTGTCCAGGACAACCACTCGCGTTCTGCTCAAAACGTGCTGCGCGGATTGCACTATCAAATCCAGCATTCGCAAGCAAAGCTAGTGCGCGTAGTGCAAGGCGCGGTGCTCGATGTTGCGGTGGACATCCGGAAAAATTCACCGACTTTCGGGCGGCATGTCGCACTGGAATTATCGGCCGAGAACAAGCTCATGCTGTGGATACCGGAAGGTTTTGCGCATGGCTTCCTTGTCCTTACCGAGACCGCAGAGTTTTTGTACAAGACCACCGATTACTGGTTTCCGGAGCACGAACGCTGCATACGCTGGGATGATCAGAAGCTGGCGATAGATTGGAAGCTGCAGGCTGCCCCTGTCGTTTCCGGTAAAGATGCGCAGGGTAAAAACTTTAGTGCAGCGGAATTGTTTGCATGATCAATCCGCACGCTAATCAGTCGACACTTGTTATCGAGGCAGGCAGGGCGGAGCGCCATTACTGGCGAGACCTGTGGCGTTACCGCGAACTGTTCTTCTTTTTGGCTTGGCGCGATATTCTTGTGCGCTACAAGTAAACCACCATTGGCATTGTGTCGGCATTGGGGCGCCCATTACTCACCATGCTGGTGTTTACACTGGCCTTCAGCAAGCTGGCAAAACCGCCTTCCGATGGTGTGCCCTATCCGATTCTGGTTTTTGCGGCCCTACTGCCCTGGCAATTTTTCTCCAGTGCCTTTAGCGGTGCCGGCGATAGCCTGATCAGCAATGCCAGGATGATTTCGAAGGTGTACTTCCCTCGTTTGGTTGCCCCTGCCAGTGCGGTGATCGTCAGCTTCGTGGACTTTCTTATTTCGGGGATCATCCTAGTGGGGCTAATGATCTGGTATGGATTTGCGCCAAACCTGCGCATGCTTACCCTGCCCCAATTTATTTTTGTGGCCTTTGCCGCCGCCATGGGTGCGGGGTTGTGGATCGCGGCACTCAATGTCAAATAACGCGATTTCCGCATCATCGTCCCATTCATGGCGCAGTTGGGGCTTACATTTCACCGGTCGGATTCAGCAGCACCATCGTTCCTGAACAATGGCGACTGATCTATTCGTTAAACCCAATGGCGGGCGCGAACAATGTGCGCAGTCTGGTGTATGTGGACAACCTGACGGATGCCTTGATCGCCTGTGCGACACATCCCGCTGCCGCCGGACAGACTTATTTGGTCAGTGATGACGATGATGTTTCGACGGCGATGCTGGTGGAAAAGATCGCCCGGGCATTGGGACGCAATAGCCGGGCATTTTATTTTCCGCGCGTCCAGCTGCGCGCTATGGCTGCTGTATTGAGACGCGCGGAGCAGGTTGATAGATTGTTCGGTTCGTTGCGTGTCAATGATGAAAAGATACGCAGAGAATTGGCCTGGTTTCCGCCGTATAAGCTGGAGCAGGGCTTGCGCGCCACGGCAGAGTGGTATCCGTAGCCGGCATCTGCGCTGATTGCGCATACCGAGCTTTTGGCCAGATGATTTTTAGAGATGCCCTAAAACAACTGGATGTCTGACTCCGATTTGTGTTGAAAACGACAATAATTCTGCCGGATGTAGGAGCGGCCACTTCGACAATTAATGCTGTTTTTAATGAGAATTGGAATGACTTAATCCGGTAGGACGAATTTTTAGAGGTTGCCTAAACGCATCGAATATAATCGCGCCACATTTGGAACATAGCGCGCCTCGTCCGAGGCGGTAAATAACATGATATTAGTGACTGGCGGTGCGGGTTTTATTGGTTCGAATTTCGTCCTCGACTGGTTCGCGCAAAGCGACGAGACCGTGATCAATCTGGACAAGCTGACTTACGCTGGCAATCTGGAAAACCTCGCTACGCTCAAGGATGATCCGTGCCACATCTTTGTGCGCGGCGACATCGGCGACGCGAAATTGGTGGGCAAGCTGCTTGCCGAACATCGCCCGCGCGCGGTGGTCAATTTCGCAGCGGAAAGCCATGTGGATCGCTCCATCCACGGCCCAGAAGACTTTATTCAAACCAACATCGTCGGCACCTTCCATTTGCTTGAGGCGGTGCGCGTCTACTGGTCCGGTTTGGCGGACGCGGAAAAATCCGGCTTCCGTTTTTTGCATGTTTCCACCGACGAAGTGTATGGCTCGCTGAGTGCGCAAGATCCCGCATTCAAGGAGACCAACCGCTACGAACCGAACAGCCCTTACTCCGCCAGCAAGGCTGCCAGCGACCATCTGGTGCGGGCTTACCACCACACCTACGGCTTGCCGGTGCTGACCACCAACTGTTCCAACAACTATGGCCCGTACCACTTCCCGGAAAAGCTCATCCCGCTGATGATCGTCAATGCGCACGCGGGCAAACCGCTGCCGGTGTATGGCGACGGCCAGCAAATCCGCGACTGGCTGTACGTCAAGGATCACTGCAGTGCGATTCGCTGTGTATTGGCAAAAGGCAAGCCGGGCGAGGTCTACAACATCGGCGGCTGGAATGAAAAAGCCAATCTCCACATCGTGCACACGGTTTGCGCGCTGCTCGACGAACTCCGTTCACGAGCCGACGGTAAGTCTTACTGCGAACAGATCACCTTTGTCGCCGACCGTCCCGGCCACGACCGCCGCTATGCCATCGATGCGCGCAAGATCGAACGCGAACTGGGCTGGAAACCGGTTGAAACTTTTGAGACCGGCATACGCAAAACCGTGAAGTGGTATCTGGATAATCAGGACTGGGTGAACAGCGTGCAGTCCGGAACCTATCGGCAGTGGGTCGAAAAAAATTATGCAGGGCGGGCCGGATGAAAATCCTTCTGCTCGGCAAAAACGGCCAAGTTGGCTGGGAGTTGCAGCGCAGTCTTGCGCCGTTGGGAGAGTTGATCGCACTGGATGCCGGTAGCAAGGAGCTGTGTGGCGATTTCACCGATCTGGATAGTCTTGCACGAACGGTTCGATCCGTTGCACCGGATGTGATCGTCAATGCAGCCGCGCACACGGCGGTGGACAAGGCCGAGAGCGAACCGGAGCTTGTCCGCACCATCAACGCACTTGCACCCGGTGTGCTGGCACAGGAAGCCAAGCGTGCCAATGCATGGCTGATCCATTATTCCACCGACTATGTGTTTGACGGAAGCGGTGACAAACCCTGGCTGGAAACCGATGCTACCGCTCCGCTGAATGTGTATGGCGCGACCAAGCTGGAAGGCGAACAGTTGATCCAGCATTCCGGTTGCCGCTATCTTATTTTTCGCACCAGTTGGGTGTACGGCGCACGCGGCGGCAATTTTGCCAAGACCATGCTGCGGCTGGCCCAGGCGCGCGAGAGTCTTACCGTCATCGACGACCAGATCGGCGCACCCACTGGGGCGGATTTGCTGGCCGACATCACCGCCCACGCCATCCGCACTGCCCGGCAGCGATCGGAACTGTCCGGCCTGTACCATCTGGTTGCCGGAGGTGTAACCTCATGGCACGGCTACGCCAGTTTCGTCCTCGATTTTGCCCGGCGTGCGGGCATCCCGCTCAAGGTCGCACCGGAAGCCATCCAGCCAGTACCCACCAGCGCTTTCCCCACGCCCGCCAAACGCCCGCACAATTCGCGGATGGATACGACGAAACTGCAACACACTTTCGATTTGAACCTGCCATCGTGGCAAGTCGGTGTGGTGCGCATGTTGAGCGAAGTGCTGGAGAAATCGTAGCTTGGTATAAATCACGTCCCTACGATATTGCACTATTGATTGGAACAAGACACGAACCCCGACCTGCGGATTGTTTTACCTTTGAAATGGAATCATCCCTCCACAACCTGCAAACTCACTCCCAGCGTCTTCCACTGTTTTACTTCATCCTGCAACGCGGTTTCGGTCAGGGGATTTTGTGCCAGCCAGTCCGGGTCTATCGAAAGGTGAAATTTTGTGCCGCTGAAACGTCCGTGCAGGGCGGGCAGGCTGCTGTCGCTGCGGTTGCGATAGAACAGCACAGCCATGCGCAGGCTCATCGCCAATATGTAATCTTCGGTATTTTTCAGTTGCCCTTGCAGCTTGTTCAGGCTGCCGCGCTGTGCCAGCGTCAGCAGGCTCAGGCGCGCCTGTTCCTTTTTTGAGAAGCCCGGCATGTCGGCGTTGGCTGTGATGTAGGCCGTGTGTTTGTGATAGCCGCTGTGGGCGACGCTGATGCCGATCTCGTGCAGATTAGCCGCCCAGGTGAGTATATGCAGCGCGGCTTCGTCGATTTCGCCGTCGAAAAATTGCTGCGCAAATATCTGCGCCAGTTTTGCTACGCGCTCGGCTTGTTTGGCATCAACGCGATAACGCTGCATGAATTGCTGCACTGTCACGTTGCGCATGTCGTTGTTATGAAAGCGTCCCAACAAGTCGTACAGCACGCCTTCACGCAACGCCCCCAAGGCGGGATCCATGTGAGTGATGTCCAATTCACAAAAGGCCGCGTACATGATGGCAAAGCCGCCCGCCAGCGTGGGTATGCGATCCGGGCGCAAGCCCTGTAGATTGAGTTTATGCACGTCGCCCACATTGAGCAAATGGGCGCGCAGCTTGTCGAGTCCTTCGCGCGTGATGCCGCTCTTGCTGTAGCCGTTCAGCTCCAATATTTCGGCGATGGTCTTTGCCGTACCCGACGAGCCGAGAGCATGCTGCCACTGTCCCTTGTAGTCGGCGACGATGGTTTGCAATTCGATGCGCGCGGCGAGTTCGGCCTGTTTGAGATTTTGTTTGGTGATTTTGCCATCCGGAAAAAAACGGCAGCTGAAACTGACAGAGCCCATGTACAGGCTTTCCAGTTTAAGCGGAGTGAGTCCGTTGCCGATGATGAATTCGGTGGAGCCGCCGCCGATGTCTATCACCAGACGGTTGTCTTTCGATTGCGGCAAACCATGCGCCACGCCGAGGTAGATCAGGCGCGCTTCCTCATGTCCTGCGATGACTTCGATTGGGAATCCCAGAGTGTGCTCGGCCTGAGGAATGAAGTCGGCGGCATTTTTCGCCACGCGCAGCGAGTTGGTGCCGACCGCGCGCACAGCTTCGCGCGGCAAGTCGCGCAAGCGTTCGGCAAATCGCCCCAATGCGGCAAGGGCGCGCTGTTGCGCTTCGGCATCAAGGTATTTGCCGGCGGTGAGTCCGGCGGCAAGCCGCACCGTTTCACGCAACCCGTCCAGCATATACAGTTGATCTCCCTCGACCCGGGCAATCTGCAGCCGAAAATTGTTCGAACCCAGATCAACGGCGGCGAGGATGGGCTGTTGCCGCACTACAGTTGAACTTCGCGCTCGACTTCGTCCACGGTGATGTGGCGCACGTCGCGTCCCTTGACCATGTAGATGACATACTCGGACATGTTCTTGGCATGGTCGCCGATGCGCTCGATCGCCTTCGCCACGAACAGGATTTCCAGCGAAGTGGAAATGGTGCGTGGGTCTTCCATCATGAAGGTGATGAGATAACGCATAATGGCGCGGAATTCTTCATCCACCTGGTCGTCCTGCCGCACCACTTGTGCGGCCATCACCACATCAAGGCGTGCAAAAGCATCCAGCGATTTACGCAGCATGTCCAGGGCGATATCCGAAGCATGTTTTATTTCATGATAACGCGGGATGGCAAGCCCCTGCTTTTGCGACAGCAGCTTGGCCATACGGGCGATCTTCTCGGCCTCATCGCCAATGCGCTCCAGATCGGTAATGGTCTTGATTACCGCCATTACCAAACGTAAATCACCCGCCGCCGGCTGGCGACGCGCAATCACCTGGCTGCACGCTTCGTCTATCTTCACCTCCATGGCGTTGACGCGATGGTCGTCATTTATCACACGGGTCATCAGAGCCACATCGCCGCTGACGAGCGACTCGACGGCACTCTTGATCTGGCTTTCAACCAATCCCCCCATCTGCAACACGTAAGCGCGGATGGCTTCGAGATCGGCATCGAACTGCCGGGAGATATGTTCACTATTGGCCATGATGTATTCCTTGTGTTAAGCAACTGCGTAGCATATGCGACAAATGTGAAGGGCAGATGACAGTTCGCAATGCTCTTTCCACAACCCTCTCCCCAACCCTCCCCCGCTTGCGGGGGAGGGTTGGGGAG
>CABEDG010000070.1_pt1 | contig 26179 bp, 26 predicted proteins | sample 3132891 | NCBI WGS metagenome assembly CABEDG01 (sample SAMEA5534329, study PRJEB31848) | metagenome | biome: tundra; feature: field; material: soil | place: USA | collected 2013-05 | depth 0.15 m
TCGGCCTCATTCGCCGCCAGCAGGTATGACTGGAAATTTAAGTTCCTGGTATAAAAACTTGCGGCAGTCGGCAATGCAAGATTTACCGCTGTATCGTCTGCGTACGCCATTCCCGATAAAGCCGCCAAGCAGATGCTGGCAACAATATTTCTAAACTTAAACCTGCATTTCATTCATTACCCCTTAAACTAAACTATTGCCTCGCTGCACTGCATGTGGAGATACCGCGCCGGTCTTCACCCAAGCGGTTTCCGGACATAGGCGAACCAGAATACGACAACAGCGACTGCCATCAACACACCCAGCCAGTTATAAGAGCGCTGGATACTTTCATCCGACTCGGCGGATACGAAAAACTTTTGTCCGGGCACCCGTTTGAAACCAGTGAACATGGAACGCACCAGATTTTCACGATGCAGGATGCTGCTCATCAGCACGCCGATCAGGTGCAGCAATATCACACCCAGCATGACATTGGTCGCAACACCGTGCATATCCACCACGACATCGCTTGCGTCATCCTGAAGCGCCAGCACGCCCGTCACGCAAATAAACAGGCCCAGCGCCAACAGCAGCCAGACCGACACACTCCCCGCAGGGTTGTGGCCCAGATAATGTGCGGGCTTGCCTTTGACCATCGTCAGCAGATAAACGACGATCTCCTTGGGATTGAACAGGAACGAGCGAAACCGCGCATAGCGCGTGCCGATAAAACCCCACAGCAATCTGAACACGAGCAAGCCCAGCAGGATGTAACCAAGTGCTACATGATAATTGCGCAAACGTTCTGAAAATGCCGTCAGATATGCCGCGCCGAAAGACAACGCCTGCAGCCAGTGAAAAACCCGCGTCGGCGCGTCCCAAACCAAAATACGTCGAATCATGATTGCTCTTTCTACTTGGGTATTTTTAAACTGCGTTCGTTGAAATCACCGCGCTCCGCCGTGGTATGGCAAAGTCGCACAATTATTTGCGCACGGTGAGCAGGTAAGCAAGCACGTCGCCTTTTTCCTGCGCTGTGCATTCTCGATCAAGCACATCGCTACAATTGCGCTTGAACCACTTTGCCACTTTTTTCATGTCGGTGAATCGCTCCTCATTGGCGGCCGGAGCAAGCGGCTTGATGATTTTGTCGGTCTCGGAATGTTTTCCCTGCGCGGCAGGATTGTCGGTATGGCAAGTGGAACAACTCAAATCGTGGCTGTGCTTGGTCTTGAAGAAACTCTCCCCATGCGCAGCCGAGAATCCCTGAAAACCCGGTGTGGCCGACGCCTCGGCTTTTATCGCATCCAACACCTCGACGGGTGTTTCCGCTAACGCCGAATTCGCCGTTAGCCCGGCGGCCGTAACAACCAAACCAAATGCAAAAAATACGCGCAACATCTATGTCCTCCTGAGAATTGAAGTGCCGTTGAGTAGTCTACAAGATAGAAGTTCAACCTTGAATATCAACTTATGATGCACACTCTTCAGCAGATTTGTGCTAGGTTTTAGCCGGAATCGGTGGCTGTGCAAGAGGAACTATCGCCCGCAACATCAAGTCCGGATTTGTAAAGTCGGTTGAGCTTCACATTGCCGATGGTAGAATCCCTTCCATGCTCAACGACCGCGCACAAATCCTGCTCAAGACCCTAGTGGAACGCTATATCAGCGAAGGCCAACCGGTCGGCTCGCGCGCGCTGCTTCAGTATTCCGGCCTGGAGGTCAGCTCGGCGACCATCCGCAATGTGATGTCCGAACTGGAAGACATCGGCCTGGTGAGCAGCCCGCACACCTCGGCAGGCCGCATTCCGACCGGCTTGGCGTATCGCTTGTTCATCGATACCATGCTGGTCACCAAGCCGCTGGACAGCAAACGCGTGCAGCAGATGGAAAACAAGTTACAGCCGGACAACCCGTCGCGGCTGATCGCCCAAGCCTCCAATATACTCTCCGAACTGACCCATTTCACCGGCGTGGTCGCCACGGCAAAACGCAGCGCGATCACCGTGCGCCAGATCGAATTTTTGCGCCTGGGCGAAAAACGCGTGCTGCTGATCATCGTGATGCCGGACGGCGAAGTGGAAAACCGCGTGCTGTTGCTGGAGCGCGATTACACCCAGTCGCAACTCACCGAGGCGGGCAACTTCCTCAACCAGAATTACATCGGCTGCAGCTTCTCGCAAATCCGCAACCGGCTGCGTGGAGAGCTACAGCAACTGCATCAGGACATGAGCGCGCTGATGACAGCGGCACTGGCCGCGGGCGATGCGGCACAGGCAAAACAATCCCAGGATTACGTCATCAGCGGCGAACACAATCTGCTGCATATCGAAGACCTGTCCACCGACATGAACCGCTTGCGCGGCCTGTTCAACTTATTCGAACAAAAAACCGAACTGCTGCAACTGCTCGACGCCAGCCGCCGGGGACAAGGCATTCATATTTTTGTCGGGAGCGAATCCGGACTGGCTTCGCTGGACGAATGCAGCGTGATCACCGCCCCCTACTCCGCCGACGGACAAGTGGTCGGCACTCTCGCCGTGGTCGGCCCGAAACGCATGGACTATGAGCGTGTAATTCCTATCGTGGACATCACCGCGCGCTTGCTCGGCAACGCGCTGTCGCAGAATTAAGATGTATACCTTTCAATTCCAATTCTCTACCCCCATCCCAACCTTCCCCCTCAAGGGGGAAGGAGTCGATTCCCGCTCCCTTGAGGGGGAGGGCTAGGGTGGGGGTGAAAGCCTTGGTGAATTAACCAGGATAAATTACGCGAACGCTCTAATGGATAACCTGGTTTCAAAATCACTCGGAGCATTTTTAAATGACCTATAAGACCGAACCTGTTTTCGCGCATGGCACACCCGTCAAGACCGGCATCCTGCTGATCAACCTCGGCACACCCGATGCGCCCACTGCCCAGGCCGTGCGTCCTTATCTAGAAGAATTCCTGAGCGACCCGCGCGTCGTGGAAATTCCCAAGGCGGTGTGGTGGCTGATCCTGAACGGCATCATCCTCAACACGCGGCCAAAAAAATCCGCCGCAAAATATGCCTCTGTGTGGCTACCGGAAGGTTCGCCATTGCGCGTGCATACCGCGAAGCAAACTGTGCTGCTGCAAGGCTTTCTCGGCGAGCGCACCAAGGCACCGTTCGTGGTGGATTATGCGATGCGCTACGGCAGCCCCTCCATCCCCAGCGTGCTGCGCAAGCTCAAGGAACAGAACTGCCAGCGCATCCTGATCGTGCCGATGTATCCGCAATATGCTGCCAGCAGCACCGGTACAGCCTTCGACAGCGTGTTCCGGGAATTGCTGCAAATGCGCAACACCCCCGCGCTGCGCACCATCAAAAACTACCACGATAACCCCGGCTACATCAAAGCACTGGCGAACAACATCAACGAGTACTGGATGAAAAACGGTCGCCCGGAAAAATTGGTGATGAGCTTTCACGGACTGCCACAATTCTCATTGGACAAAGGCGATCCCTACCACTGCGAATGCCACAAGACCGGACGCTTGATGGCGCAGGAACTCGGCTTAAAGCCTGAGCAATACTTCCTCAGCTTCCAGTCACGCTTCGGCAAAGCGGAATGGCTAAAGCCCTACACCACCGCCACGCTCAAGGCGCTGGGCAAACAAAAGACCAAACGCGTGGACGTGGTCTGCCCCGGCTTCGTCGCCGACTGCCTGGAAACACTGGAAGAGATCGCAATGGAAGGCAAGCGGGATTTCCAACACGCAGGCGGCGGCGAATTCAACTACATCCCCTGCCTCAACGAACGCAGCGACTGGATGCACGCACTGACCGATCTGGTGATGGATAATTTGCAGGGCTGGATGGTCGTGCCGAATGCGGCGGATCTGGAACAAGGCAGGTTGCGCGCACTGGCGATGGGGTCGAAGAAGTGAAATCGATTCACTCACCTTGGGTTCGTATGTTATGCACCTGCCCTGATAAAAGATTGGGTCTTTTATTGGGGTCTACTTTACGTTGGACTATTCTCGCATGAGCTCCCTGAATGTCGTCACACTGACCCTTGGCCAACGCTCGGGAAAGCCAGCGTAGGGCGGAACGCATAGCGGTTCTGCCGTATGGTTTGCTATTGGCGGAACGCCCCTGCGGGGCTTCCTCCCTACATTCTCTCAAATAAGGCGATGGATTCCGCATGCGATGCGCCTGTTTTCGCGCGAATGACAAAACAGGCAAGGTAGCCAACTTAATGGTTACAATTCGGGAATTCTCCGTGTCTCAATGATTAAAACGTGCCAACCCCAAACCTGACTCCCGCCGAGCTTCGCCTCACCATCGCTCCCGATACGCTGGGCTTCGCCGATACTTCCGAATTGCTGGAGCATGCGCTGCCGTGGATCGGGCAGGAGCGCGCGGAAATGGCCGCCCGCTTCGGTCTCGGGATGGATCAGCCGGATTACAACCTGTTCGTGCTGGGCGAGGTCGGCAGCGGACGCTCGTCGCTGCTCAAGCAGGCGATGCAGGCGACCGCCGCAAGCAAGGCCGTGCCACCCGATCTATGCTATTTGCACAACTTCGATGCGCCGGAAAAACCGCGTGCGCTGCGCCTGCCTGCCGGGCAGGGACGTCTGCTGCGGCAACTCATGGCGCGGATGACGAAATCCCTGCAGACGGAAATATCGCAACGCCTGGACGGACAGGATTTCAAGGCCGAAAGCGAGCGTATTGAAAAAGCCCACAAGGCAGAAGAAACCAAGGCCTACGCCGAACTCGAGGCCTTTGCCGAAGCCCGCAGTTTTACGATGCACCGCGAAACCGGACACATACTTTTCACGCTGCTGGGAAAAAAAGGGCGTGCCTATACCGAGGACGAAGTGCTTGCGTTGCCGAAGGAACGCCGTGCCGAGATCGAGCGGTACGAGCAGGAACTGCGCGCGGAGATCGCCCGTTATTTTGAAAAAACCCGGCCAATGGAGCGGGTGATGAATGAGGCTCTGGCGGCGTTGCGGCGCCAGGTGATGAAGCCGCTGCTAGATCACGAATTACAGGAAATCCGGGCAGGACTGAAGAAGCAGATCAAGGATTCGGTCAAGCTCGGCGCTTATCTGGAACAAGTCGTGCATGACGTGCTCGAAAATCTTGAGTTGTTCAAGGTTTCGGATAGCGATGAGGAAATCCGGCTGGAGGCATTGAGCAAAGTCTTGTCCCGCTACCGGGTCAATCTGGTCGTGGACAATGATGGCCTGAACGGCGCGCCGGTGATCGTCGAAGACAATCCCCTGTTCCGCTCACTGTTCGGCAGCATCGAATATCAGTCCGAAAACGATGTGCTGGTGACCGATTTTTCCCGCATCCGTGCCGGCAGCCTGCACAGGGCGCACGGCGGTTTCCTGATGCTGCATCTGCGCGACCTGCTGGCCGACCCGCTGGTCTGGGAAAAGCTGCGGCGTTTTCTGCGCAGCGGCAGGCTGCAGATCGAAGAGCCGGGCACGGCCTTCGCGCCGATCGCGGCTGTTTCGCTCGAACCCGAGGCGGTGGATGTCGATGTCAAGATCATCATGATCGGTTCGCGCGAACAGTATTACGAGTTGCAGGAAGAGGACCCGGAGTTCGCACGCCGCTTCCGGGTCAAGGTGGACTTTGCCGAAAGCTTTTCGTCCAGCGCCGAGACCCGCCGCGCTTCGTCGATTTTCGTCGCCCACACCTGCCGGGATCTCGGGCTGCCGCATTTTTCCGCCGCCGCCGTGGCGCGCCTGCTGGAGGATGGGCACCGTGAAGTGGACGACCAGTCGCGCCAGAGCGCGATCTTCGCCCGCGCCGAGGCGCTGGTGATGGAAAGTGCAACGCTGTGTCGCGCCCGTGACGGTCGTCTGGTCGAGACTCAGGATGTCGAGGCTGCACTTGCTGCGCGCACGCTGCGCCACGATTACCCCGACCAGCGCCTGCAAGAATCCATCGCTGAAGGCGATGTGCTGATCACGTTGCATGGCGAGAAAGTTGGCCAGCTCAACGCCCTGACCCAGATGGACCTGGGGGATTACCGCTTCGGCTTCCCGGTGCGCGTCACGGCGCGCACCTTCGCCGGTGAAGACGGCCTGCTCAACAGCGATCGCGAGGTGGAAATGTCCGGGCCGATCCACGACAAGGGCGTGCTGATTCTGCAAAACTACCTGTCCGCGCTGTTTGCCCATAACGCGCCGCTCGCGCTTGACGCGTCCATCGTGTTCGAACAGGAATATCACGGCATGGAGGGAGACTCCGCTTCTTGCGCCGAACTTTATGTGTTGCTCTCGTCCCTGTCCGGCGTGCCTCTCAAGCAGGGTATCGCGGTTACCGGCGCGGTCAATCAGCACGGCGAAATGTTGCCGGTGGGCGGCATCAACGAAAAAATCGAGGGTTACTTTCGCATTTGCTCAACAGCCGGACTGGACGGCAGCCAAGGCGTACTGATCCCGCACCGCAACCGCCGCCACCTGATGCTGGAACGCAAGGTCGTCGAGGCCGTCGCTAATGGATTATTCCATATCTACACTGCGGAGCATGCGAGTGAGGGCATGGAGTTGCTTGCCGGATGCCCGTTTGGCGTAGCGGACGAAGCGGGCGATTATCCGCCTGGCAGCGTGATGGGGAACGCCCAGAGAACCTTGCTGGCCTATCGCCGCGCCTGCCAAATATCGGGACACCATGTGCCGGAACACCCGAAGTCGGGGCACAAGCGTTTGCGCTGAACTGAGAATGCAGGTTTAAGAAAATGAATGCAGCAAATCCCGCAGAAAATCCCATAGGTGTTTTCGATTCCGGTGTCGGCGGATTGTCGGTGCTGCGCGAGATTCGTCGCGAGTTGCCGGGTGAAGACCTGCTGTATGTGGCCGATTCCGGCCATGCGCCGTATGGCGATAAATCCACGCAACTGATCGAGGCAAGGTCGATTGCCATCGTCGAGTTCCTGGTGAGCCAACACGCCAAGGCCATCGTCGTGGCTTGCAACACCGCAACCGGTGCCGCGATAGCAACGCTGCGCGCAAGATTCCCGGTGCCTATTGTTGCGATGGAGCCCGCCGTCAAACCGGCGGCGGCGCACACCAAATCCGGGGTGATCGGCGTGTTGGCCACCAGCGGGACGATAGCCAGCGAAAACTTTGCGAAACTGCACGCACGCTTCGGTGCTGATGTAAACATTTTGGTTCAGGCCTGCCCCGGACTGGCAGAACAAGTGGAAACAGGCGATCTGTCCGGTGACAAAACCCGCGCATTGATCGAGCAATATGTTGTCCCATTGTTGGAGCAGGGAGCCGACACCATCGTGCTGGGTTGCACGCACTACCCGTTCCTCGCCTCGCTGATCCAGGAAATCGCCGGGCCGACGGTTGCTATCATCGATCCCGCCGCCGCCATTGCGCGGGAACTCCGGCGCCGGCTCGCAAGCATAAAACAGTTATCACCCGAGGCGCGTGCCGGAACGGAACGGTTCTGGACCAGCGCTGTACCCGGCAAAGCGAAGCCGATAATCTCCCAATTGTGGCAGGCGGACATCGACGTGCGGAGCTTGCCAAAGGAACACTAATCATGCATTCCACACGGACGCGCAACAGTTAGCATGCGCCGATGCACTGAAAAAAACAGGAATTTTCCCGCTGCCCGGATAGCTGCTATGCTTAACCCGTGCTGAAGAAGTGGCACTGTTCAATTCAGGGAGACGACCATGACCAAACAATCACAACCTGCTGGCTTCCATCCCATCCGCCGCGACCGGCTGCCGCTGGAAACGGTAATGGACAGCTACAAAACCAAGGGCAAACTTTCCGAGCCGACGGTCTGTCCGGACTGTGGCGCGGTGTTCCACGACGGCCACTGGCAATGGTTGGCAAAACCCAAGGATGCGCATCAGACAACCTGCCCGGCCTGCCATCGCGTGCGCGATCATTTCCCGGCGGGATATGTGTCCTTGGCCGGGGAATTTTTCGCATCTCACGAACAGGAAATCCTGCAACTGATACGTCATCGGGAAGCGCAAGAAAAGGCGGGACACCCGTTGCAGCGCATCATGGCCATTGAGAAGACGAAACACGGCACTCTGGTGACCACCACCGATATCCATCTGGCGCGCGGCATCGGTGAAGCGTTGCACCATGCCTATCAAGGCGAACTGGAATTCCACTACAATTCGGATCAGAACCTGATGCGCGTCAACTGGAGCCGCTAACGCCAGACGTGCGGCTAATCGTCGCTAAGGCGCGGTGACACACCTTCTGCCGGTTCACCGGTTTCCGGGTCTGTCCAGTTGGCGATGCCGATTTCCGCTTCTGCGTCTTCCAGCGACTCGCCTTCTTCATAGCCGTTGTCGTTTTGGTCTTGCATGTCCCGCACCGCTTCAAGTCGCGTGGGAAAAGGGCCATACAGTTTTTCGGTGAGCTTGTCCTGCCAGTAAAAGCCATCCGGCCGTTCGATCATCTGTGTTTGGTCGTTTTCGGATGGGGTTGGTGCAGTAGGCGTAGTCGTGGTCATCGTTACCTCCAAATTATAACCAGCCACTTGGTTGCCGTCTTTCGGGTGCCCGGACAAAAGTTTTTCGTCTGGCGACCTAGTGGAATGGCTAGGGGTTTCATCAGTGCATGGCGTGCAGATAAACCAACCTGTTAAACGCCATTTTAGGGAACCTCTAAAGCTTGATAAAATGCTCGCGGTAATGTTTCATTTCATTGATGGACTCGTAGATATCGGCCAGCGCCTCGTGCTTGCCGTGCTTTTTTACCCCCTGCGCCATTTCCGGCTTCCAGCGTTTGGCCAGTTCCTTGAGCGTGCTCACGTCGAGATTGCGGTAATGGAAGTAGTCCTCGAGCTTCGGCATCCAGCGCGCAAGGAAGCGGCGATCCTGACAGATGGAGTTGCCGCACATCGGCGAGGTGCGCGTCGGCACATATTCCTTGAGGAACTCGACCATCTGCACTTCCACCGCCGCCTCGTCCAGCGTGGAGGCTTTCACTTTATCGACCAAACCGGATTTGGCGTGGGTGGATTTATTCCATGCGTCCATGCCATCCAGCACGCTGTCCGGTTGATGTACCACCAGCACCGGAGCCTCGGCGATAGTTTCCAGATTGTTATCGGTAATCACCAGCGCGACTTCGATCACGCGATCGGTGTCCGGGCTTAAGCCGGTCATTTCCATATCTATCCAGATAAGGTAATTTTGATTTTGTGCCATAATTCGTACAGCAAAGATTTTGAACGCGAAGACGCGTATTGTGTCACAAGCACGTCCCTTACGAACACTGAATAAACACCCCTCATGACTGCGACACAATTCTCCTTTATTTTCATCGCCGCCCTGGCGCTGACCACGCTGGCCAAGTTGTGGCTGGCGCGCCGTCATCTGGCGCATATTGCCGCGCATCGCACCGCCGTGCCGGAGGCGTTCCACGAAAAGGTCCATCTGGGCGATCATCAAAAAGCAGCCGACTACACCTCTGCCAAGACGCGCTTCGACATGTTGGGAACGCTGTTCGATGCCGCGCTGTTGCTGGCCTTTACGCTGGGGGGTGGCATTCAATTCATCGCCGGACTTTGCAACGGCTGGTTCAGCTCCCCACTCATGCAGGGCATGGCGACCATCGTCGCGGTGCTGGTGCTGTACTCGCTGCTGGAAGCCCCATTCAACCTGTACCGCACCTTCGTCATCGAAGCGCGTTTCGGTTTCAACAAAATGACCTTCACGCTGTATCTGCTGGACGCGCTGAAAGGCATATTGATCGGTGCGATCCTCGGCTTGCCGCTGCTGTTCGGCGTGTTGTGGCTGATGGAACGCATGGGCGAATACTGGTGGCTGTACGTTTGGCTGGTGTGGGTGACGTTTAACCTGCTCATCCTGTTCATCTACCCATCGTTCATCGCGCCGCTGTTCAATAAATTCTCGCCGCTGCAGGACGATGCAATGAAAACACGCATCGAATCCTTGCTCAATCGTTGCGGCTTTACCGCGCAAGGCTTGTTCGTGATGGACGGCTCGAAGCGCAGCTCTCACGGAAATGCCTATTTCACCGGCTTCGGCAAAACCAAACGCATCGTGTTTTTTGACACGCTGCTGGAACGCTTGAGCATCGATGAAGTCGAGGCGGTATTGGCGCATGAACTAGGACATTTCAAACGCCGCCACGTGATGAAACGTATCGTGGCGACCTTTGCCCTGAGCCTGGGATTCTTGTGGCTGCTCGGCCTGCTGATGCAAACCGCGTGGTTCTATCAGGGCCTGGGCGTCAACATGCCCCATTCGACAGGCTCAGGGCAGGCTTCCCCCGCGCTCGCGCTGCTGCTGTTCTTCATGATCCTGCCGATATTCAGCTTTTTGCTGCATCCGTTGCTGTCGGCCTATTCGCGCAAACATGAGTTTGAGGCAGATGCTTATGCCGCCAAGCAAACCGACCCTGCCGACCTGGTCAACGCGCTGGTTAAGCTGTATCAAGACAACGCGGCGACACTGACCCCCGATCCGTTGTATTCCAAGTTCTACGACTCGCACCCGCCGGCCATGGTGCGCATTGCCCATCTGCAAACCCAATAAGGAGGACAACATGAAACTGATCACTACTTTTTTGATTTTCCCCACAATTATCCTACTGGGCGCCGCAACGGCTTCTTCAGCCAATCCCTTTCCCGATGGCAATGCGCAGAACGGACAAAAATTATTCGAAAAGTACGATTGCAACAGATGCCATAATTCGATCATGGGGGGGGATGGCAACAAAATCTTCACCCGCTTTGATCGCAAGAGAAACAGCCCAGACGGGTTGGTTGAGCAAATCGGAATGTGCAGCGGCAATGTCAACGCACACTTCACTCCGAAGGAAACACAGGATCTCGCCTCGTATCTCAACATCTTTTACAAATTCAAGTGAGTCATGCCATGAACAAAGCGAATGATTTAACCAGCAAGCAATGCAAACCCTGCGAACGCGGTATGCCCCCGCTCTCGAGCTCCGAGGCTGATAGTTTAATGCAGCAACTCGATGGCTGGCAGCGCTATGATCATCTGATCAACAAGACTTTCCACTTCAAGGATTATTACCAGACCATCGCGTTCGTGAATGCTGTCGCATGGCTTTCGCACCGCGAAGACCACCACCCCGATCTTACTGTCACCTATAATAGTTGCCAGGTGGAATACACCACCCACGCCGTCCACGGCCTGTCGGAAAACGATTTCATCTGCGCCGCAAAAGTGGACGCGCTGTTCAAAATTTGAGCAGGTTTTTACACGGTCAAATAATTGCCGCGTTCGGTCGCCAATATCTGGTGCGCCTTGCCGACGGTAGCGAAATAGCCTGCCTGACGCGCGGCAAAAAAAGCGAAGTGGCATGTGGCGATATAGTGGAAGTGCAACGCACAGCAGACCCTTCGACAGAGCTCAGGACAGGCGCTCAGGCAGTGATCGAACGCATCGCTCCGCGCCGCTCGCTGCTGCATCGTTCCGATGCCTTCCGCGAAAAACTCATCGCCGCGAACGTCACACAAATCATCGTCGTGGTCGCCGCCGAACCTTCATTCAGCGATGAGCTGTTGGCACGTTGTCTGGTCGCGGCTTTCGACCAAAAACTCGAGGTGCTGATCGTGCTGAACAAATGCGATCTGTTCGATGCCGCAGCCGCCGCGCGCAAACGACTCATCCCCTATACCGCCATCGGCTATCGCGTGCTGGAACTGAGTGCAAAAATTGCTTTAGTCCCCTCCACCCTGGAAAACGCCGAACAGCCTGCCTCGCAAGAAGGGGAGGGACGATTTCCTCCTCCCCCAGGAGGGGGGAGGATTGTGGAGGGTGTGGACTCGCTGCGCCCATTCCTCATTGGGCATACCAGCGTGCTGGTCGGACAATCCGGCATGGGCAAATCCACCCTGATCAACGCGCTGCTGCCGGAGGCACAAGCCGCCACCCGTGAAATCTCCACTGCGCTGGATTCCGGCAAACACACCACCACCCACGCACGACTGTACCGGATAGATGAAACCAGCAGCCTGATCGACTGCCCCGGCGTGCAAGCTTTCGGCCTGCACCACCTGAGCTTTGGCGGAATAGAACAAGGGTTCGTGGAGTTTGCGCAGTATCTCGGTCAGTGCCGCTTTCACGACTGCCGCCACGTGCATGAACCGGGCTGCGCGCTGCGCAATGCGGTTGCGGCCGGGAAGATCGATGCGCGCAGGTTAGAGTTGTTTCAGCAGATCACCGCGTAGGGGCGTGATGCAACAAAGTCATGCAATCCACTGGTGAAACAACTAGCCATCCCACTAAGCAATCCAAAGATGATTGCCAAGTGGTTGGTTATATCCAGCAAGCCGCGTGTGGAATTGACACAATCGTGCCCCTACAACACATCCAATCCCAGCCGCTTCCAACCCTCGTGCCCCAGCTCCTTCAGCATCTCAACATTATTATCAACGATCTGATCCGCGCCAGGGAAAGCCGCCACGGCGCGATCCACGCTTTCCTCGCGCAGCAGATGCAGCGTGGGGTAAGGCGAACGATTGGTGTAATTCTCAATGTCGTCCGGTGCAGTGCCCGCAAATTGATACTGCGGATGGAGGCTGGCAATCTGGAATTCGTCACCGAACTCCGGCTCAGCTGTGACGATATCAACGGTGTCCAGAAAATCATTGAAGTCGAGAAAATCGTTGAGCACATAAGGATGGATCAGCAACGTGGTGTCGATCTTCTCTGGATCGGCATCTTGCAGGATGCGTAGCTCGGCCATCAGATCTTCCAGCAATGCTTCCGGCGTAGTCGCCGCACTGACTACATAGCGTATCTGTTTCTTGACGTGCACGGCCTTGGCGAATGGGCACAGATTTAAACCGATAACGGCTTTTTCCAGCCAGAGTTGCGTGACGGCGATGATGTTTTCTGCTTCGGCTGGCATTCGGTTTTTTCCTAGGTAATCCACAATGGAGGTTCATCCATCAGCGCAATCTGTTCGCGCAATTCCAGGATGCGGTCTTGCCAGTAGCGTTGGGTATTGAACCAGGGGAAAGCGGCGAGAAAAGCCGGATCATCCCAGCGCCGCGCGATCCACGCAGCGTAATGTATCAGTCGTAAGGTGCGCAGCGCCTCGATCAGATGCAGCTCACGCGGATCGAAGTCGTAAAAATCCTCATAACCGGCAAGCAGGTCGGCGAGCTGCCGGGTCATCTCGGCGCGCTCGCCGGACAGGAGCATCCACAAATCCTGAATGGCCGGCCCCATGCGGCTGTCGTCAAAATCCACAAAGTGCGGGCCGGCGTCAGTCCACAGCACGTTGCCGACATGACAGTCGCCATGCAGACGCAGTGTTCGAACTGTGCCGGCACGGTCGAAGCAGCGCCGCACACCATCCAGTGCCTGCGCGACTACGCCGCGATAAACTTCGATGAGTTCTGCCGGGATGAAATCGTGTGCCAACAGGTACTCACTCGGTTCCACACCGAAGCTCTGGATGTCCAGCGTGGGACGCTCGAGATAAGGCTCCAGCGCGCCGACGGCATGTATGCGACCGATGAAGCGTCCCATCCATTCCAGCGTCTCGCGGTTGTCCAGCTCCGGCGCGCGACCGCCGTGTTTGGCGAACACGGAAAAACGGAAGCCGTTGAACGCGTGCAGCGTGTGACCGTTGATTTCCAGTGCGGGCACGACGGGAATTTCGCGCTCGACCAGTGTCGCGACAAACGCGTGCTCTTCCAGAATGGCCGCATCAGACCAGCGTGCGGGGCGATAAAACTTGGCGATCAGGGGCGGGCCGTCTTCCATGCCCGCCTGATAGACGCGGTTTTCATAGCTGTTGAGGGCCAGCAAGCGGCCATCCCCGCGCAAACCGATACTGCCCAGCGCATCCAATACGGAATCCGGAGTGAGTGCAGAGAATGGTTGGGTGCGCATGTGCGGCATTGTACGGCAGCACACCAGCGGCTTGTTGCTCAAGCAGCGTGGCACGACCAATCATGATGTGAGATGCCAATGTGCTCCGGTGATTTACCGGAATCGTAGTGCCTCGAATACACCCTGCCCCGCATCCTTGAAGTACCCTGCGGGGCGCAAAGGATTTAGTTGCGCTTTATCCGTGTAGCGTATCCAAATAAAGCCTCGTATTTCAAGTATTTTCATTGACAAATATACAAGACCACGCATACCATAGGGGCACGTTTAGCTGTAACTCCAAACAGAATGGGGTGACCGGCAGGATCGTCAGTTGTCGTTTCAAACATATCGTCAGGAGATAGCTATCATGGAAGCAAAATTAGAAGCCAAAACATCACAAGCCCAACAAGAAAAACTGAAAGAAGTAAAAGCCCAACAAGAAAAACTGAAAATATTACAAGCTGAATTAGAAAGGCTAAACTCGAAAATTGCAAAAAATGAAAAGCTAACGTTGGATGAGACCAAATATCTTGGCGAACTCGGCTGGCTTAGCGCGTTGGCAGTGACGATAGCCACTATAGCTGCCAGCCTTTAGTTGCCAGCGTGGCTGGCTTTGCTTAGATGCGGCAAGCAAAGTAACAAGCAGCAAAACAAAGGGCGGGTTAACCCGCCCTTTGTTTTGCTGCTTGTTACTTTTAGTTAATGGAGTACCTCAATTTCAAAAGAGCCACGCAAACCGGGATGAGGCCAGAATCCCGTCCTGTCGCCGGGCCTAACCCAGCAAACTAGCCAGCGTCAGCAGCAGCAACAGAATCAGCCAGAACACCACCGAACGCCACACCAGTCCGATGGTGCTTTGCATAAAGTCGGCATCGGCATCATCACCAATACCCAATTCCGCCCTGTCCTCCAGCAAGCCGCCTTGCGGTATCGGCATGCCCAGACGCACACCCAATGCACCCGCACCGCTGGCTAACAATATGCCCGCTTCGCTGTCCGGCCAGTTTGCCGCCTGGGTGCGCCAGCAATAAACGGTATTTTCGAAATCGCCGACGATAGCGAAGGTCATGGCGGTCAAGCGGATCGGCAACCATTCCAATACGTAAAACGCTTGTCGCGCGAACCCGCCAAATTCACCCAGTTCCGATTTATCCTGGTCGCCCCAATGCGTGCGCAAAAACTGCCCAAGGCGATACAGCAACGCACCAGCCGCACCACCCAAGCCAAGCGCACTGAACAACACGAACCACACGATCACGCCGAACACGTTGCGATGCGATGCGATCAGTGCCTGTTCGATGGTGACGCGCGCCAGTTCTTCGGCATTGAATTCATGCGAGGGCAGACCGCGCCAACGGGACAACAGGCCGCGCGCCTCGTCCAGCTTGCCCGCGCGCAACGCCAGATGAATGTCGGTGAAAAAATGGCTGAACTGGCGAAAACCCATGGTGAGATACAACACCAGCACGTTGAACGCCCAGGCAAAGATCGGATGCATGTGATACAGCAACCAGTACGACACCACGACACCTGCTAACAGCGGCAACACCGCAATCAGCCAGGCGATCTTGCCATGTTTGTGTTGTCCGGCATTGAAGTGAAGCAGAAAGAAATCAACGTAGTTGGATAACCAACCGTACAGGTATTTACGCGAGGAGAGAGGGTGGAGCTGCTCCAGCAACAGCGCAGCGATCAAGGCAAACAGACTCATGGCAAATAGAAAGCATCAACGGTTGGATGATGCGAAAGATAGCACACTACGATAGCGTTGCGCAGCTTGCGTAGTGCTGAAAGCGAAGCGCCTTCCGCCACATGTCCTTCTTTGAAGTCACATCGCTACGTGAATCCGATTACGGCGAGATCTTGGCTTTAGCCCGCGTAGGGCGGATGCCCTTGGGCGATCCGCCGCATAAATCATTCGGCGGAACCGCTATGCGTTCCGCCCTACTTCAATCATCCCCGCCGCAACCGTATTATTGGTCGCCTCGTCAATCACGATGAAGCTGCCGGTGGCGCGGTCGGTGGCGTAGCTGTCGAACACCAGCGGCTGCTGTACTTTGATCGACACGCGCGCGATATCGTTCATGTTGAGCGTGGCGGTGCTGTGCTGCTCCAAGGTGTTTACGTCCACACGATAGTCGATGCTGGAGAACAAACACTTCGCGGTGCGCGTGGTGTGTTTGGCGAGGTACTTGCGATTCTTGTCGAGCGGGGTTTCGGACAGCCAGCACAGCATCGCCTCGAATTCTTTTGCCACCTGCGGTTTCGCGCCGCCATTCACGAACATGTCGCCGCGCGAAATATCAATTTCGTCTTCCAGCGTCAGCGTGACGGATTGCGACGCGTAGGCGCGTTGCAGCTTCCCGTCATAAGTGACGATCTCTTTCACCTTGCTGGTGCGGCCCGAGGGCAGCACGGTGATCTCGTCGCCCACCGCGATCTCGCCCGCTTCGATGCGTCCCATGAAGCCACGGAAATCGTGATATTCCTCGGTTTGCGGACGGCATACCCACTGCACCGGATAACGAAAGTCGGTGGTGTTCACGTCGTAATCGATCACGATGTTTTCCAGCAAATTCATCAGCGTCGTGCCCTGATACCAGTTCAGGTTATCGCCGCGATCCACCAGCATATCGCCCACCAAAGCTGATAGCGGGATGCAGGTGATGTCGTTCAAACCCAGCTGAGCGGCAAATTTCAGATACTCCGCGCATATCTCGCTGTATCTGGCTTCGGAGTAATCCACCATGTCCATTTTATTGACCGCCAGCACGATGTGCGGAATATCGACCAGGCTCGCCAGATAGGTGTGGCGGCGCGTCTGCACCAACACGCCCTTGCGCGCATCGACGAGGATGATCACGAGGTTGGCGGTGCTGGCGGCGGTCACCATGTTGCGGGTGTATTGCTCGTGACCGGGTGTGTCGCCGATAATGAACTTGCGCTTGGGTGTGGCGAAGTAGCGGTAGGCCACGTCGATGGTGATGCCCTGTTCGCGCTCAGCCTGCAAGCCGTCGGTAAGCAAAGACAAATCGACGGCGGCCATGCCGCGCTTTGTGCTGGTCTTGGAGATCGCCGAAAGCTGATCCTCGAAAATCGATTTGGAGTCATGCAGCAAACGGCCGATCAGCGTGCTCTTGCCGTCGTCCACGCTGCCTGCGGTGATGAAGCGTAATAATTGTGTTGTGTTGCTCATAATGTAACCTCGAAAAACCTAGCCACTGATTAACACGGATAAACGCTGATAAAACCGAAACAAGAATCCGTGAACATCCGTGTTTATCCGTGGCTAAATGCAATTTTCAATTTTAGAAATAGCCTTCTTTTTTACGTAGCTCCATCGAAGCATCCGAGGTCTGGTCGTCCATGCGCGTCGCGCCGCGTTCGGTGATGCGTGTCGTCGCGGTTTCTTCAATGATTTCTTTTGCATTCCTGGCGGGAGATTCCACCGGGCAGGTGCAGGTGATATCGCCCACGGTGCGGAAACGCACGATTTTCTTGACCACCTTCTCGCCGGGTTGCGGCTGGACCAGATGCGACACCGGCATGATGCCGCCGGAGCGCTGGATCACTTCGCGTTCATGCGCGAAATAGATGTTGGGTATCTCCAGCTTCTCGCGCTCGATGTATTGCCAGATGTCTATTTCCGTCCAGTTGCTGATCGGGAACACGCGGATGTTTTCGCCGGGATGCACGCGGGTGTTGTAGATGTCCCACAACTCGGGGCGCTGGTTCTTCGGATCCCACTGGCCGAATTCGTCGCGGAACGAGAAGATGCGCTCCTTGGCGCGCGACTTTTCTTCATCACGCCGTGCACCGCCCATGCAGGCATCGAAGCCAAATTCCGCAATGGTCTCCAGCAACGTCACCGACTGAAAAACATTGCGGCTTTGCAGCGCATTTTTCAGCACGACAGTGCCCTTCTTGATGGAATCTTCCAGCGAACGCACGATCAGCCGCTCGCCCAATTCGGCGGCAAGTTTGTCGCGGGTGGCGATCACTTCAGGAAAGTTGTGCTCGGTGTCGATGTGCACCAGCGGGAACGGGAAGCGCGCCGGACGGAACGCCTTCTCCGCCAGGCGCAGCATCACGATGGAATCTTTGCCGCCGGAAAACAGCAGCGCAGGATTCTTACATTCCGCCGCGACCTCGCGCATGATGTGGATGGATTCGCTTTCCAGCGCGTCCAGATGGGTAAAGGTATGTGTGCTCATACTAATGTTCTCGACCAGTTTCATGATATTTTCCATTTCACTATTTTTTGCTCCGACTAACGCCGCGCTACTCGCGGCACAAGTCTGCACCGAAGCCCCGAAGACTACGTGCTACGCATGTTTAAAAGAACTGGTTTGAATGCATGCAAACCTCATTCTTTATGGGATTTTGGTTCCGGCTAACATCGCGAGTTGTGCTCCCGACATTATCCTGCGCCAAAACCCCGAACCCATGCGCTACTTGTGGAGTATGGCTTGCGTGAAGACCGCACTCTTTGCTCTCGGGGTTTTCCCACCACCATCTGCCGGCGCGGATGTCTTCGCCCGGCGAGATAGAACGTGTGCAAGGTGCACAACCCAGGCTGGGGTAGAACTGGTCGTGCAGCTTGTTGTAGGGCACATCATATTGGCGGATGTACGCCCACACTTCCTTGTTCGACCAATCCAGCAGCGGGTTTAACTTCTGCAAACCCTGGTCGGCATCATAAGCAGAGACTTCCAGCGTGCCGCGCGTGACCGCCTGATCGCGGCGCATCCCGGTGACCCACGCCTTCTTGCCACGCAGCGCACGGCGCAACGGCTCGACCTTGCGCACGAAGCAGCAGCTCTTGCGCGCTTCCACGCTGTCGTAAAAGCCATTCACTCCGTTTTGCACGACGTATGCTTCCACCGCCTTGGTGTCCGGAAAGTAAACCTTCAGCGGCACGCTATAGCGGTCACTTACCTCCTGCATCAAGTCGTAGGTAGCTTGCGGCAGGCGTCCGGTATCCAGGCTGAACATCGAGATGTCCATCTGGTGTTTGGCGATAATATCGGTCAGCACCATGTCTTCCGCGCCCAAACTGTTGGCGAAGCAAACCGGCGAAAAGTCGCGCACCGCTAGATGCAACACGGCCACCACCTGATCAATTTTTTGTTGCATACGTACCTCCTAAACCAATAAGCCGGCAGCGGCTTCAGTCAAATCAAGTTGCGCATCCTGTTGCATCGCGAATGCCGCCACCTTCACCGTCCAGTCATCCACAGTCGCATTGATGATCGCATGCTCTTCGTTGCTGATCTCATCCGCTTTCGCCAATGCTGTGACCGCCCGTGCAAGTTCGTCGGCAATCGCACCAGGTAACAACTGCTGCAACTGGATGGCCAGTTTGTTCAAATTGTCCTCGCGCACGCCGCCTAACAACTGCGCCACACCCGAACCGATCAAACGCAGAATCGCTTCGTTGCACTGAGCCGCTTCGCCATACTTGCGCTGGAACACCAGCGCGTTGCGGTACTCACGCTCGTGCGCCGCCTCGAAGAAGTTCGCGCCGATCACCATTTGCGACGCGCCGGCGCATTCGCCGCCACCCAGTTGCAACACGCGAAAGTCTGCCGCACTGCCGTAATCCTGCATCACGCTTTGCAATTCTTCAGCCTTCACTTCGGCCAGATCGGCCAGCAATTGCTTGAAATAATCCGGCTGTTGCGCGCGTGTCCAGGCGAAGAAACTGGCTTCCCCACTCTTTAGATGCTCAGTCTGCACGCGCGCGATGGCTTCCTTGATGCGCACCACGGGCAGCGACGGGCCTTTCAAAGCCAACGCGCCACCACCCATGCCGTTGCCGGCAAAGTACATCTGGTAATGCGGCACCAGCTTGCCGTGCATGCGTTTGCCTTCGCCGTAAATGCCGATATCGCCGGTTTCCGGTTGCGCGCAACCGTTATGGCAACCCGACACGCGGATGCGCAGATCGGCCTTGCCGCCGGACAACTGCGGCCCGAGCACGGTGCTGGCGGTGATGCCCAAACGGCAAGTCGAAGTGCCCGGGCAGGCCACCACGTTGTCGCCTGTGACTGGCTCATGCAGGCCCAGCCCAGCCAGGCCGCTGCGCAGCAGCCCCACTTTATTTTCCGGCACGTTGAGGATGATCAGGTTCTGATCCTGCGTGGTATGCACCTCATCCAAACCGTATGCGCGCAACAACGCGGCAATGCCACGCAACTGCACCGGGGTAACGTCACCGATGGGCAAGGCGATCGGCAACACGAACAACCCGGCCTGATGCTGCGCGAACAACTTGCGCGGCGCGCCCGACCCCGGAACTTGCTGCCCGGTTTGCGCGCGCCATTCGCCTTTTGGATAAGGCTGGTCGGCAAGGGCCTGTTTGGTGCGCTCGAACTCCTCGCGATATTTTTCCAGAAAGCCGTCGACGCCAAAACGCTCGACCAAAAATTTGATGCGTGACTTGGCACGTTTGGTGCGGTCCGAATATTTGTTGTGCAACGTCACCAGCGCCTCCAACGAGAATAGCAACTCGCGCTCGGGTATGAATTCCTCGACCACGATGGACTCGCGCGGCTTATGCCCCAAGCCGCCGCCAGCCTTGACCATGAAGCCATGCCGGCCGTCTTTTTCGACCGCGACCACACCCGCATCGTGCAACAGCGACTGTGCGCAATCCGACTCACAGGCGGAAAAACTGATCTTGAATTTGCGCGGCATTTGCTGATTTAGCGGGTTGCGCAAAAAATGCTGCGTCGCACCGTCAATATGAGCCGCCACGTCCACGTGCTCTTTGGGGCACACGCCGGACAACGCGCACGCCGACATATTGCGCACGGTGTTGCCGCAGGCTTCGCGCGTGGTCATGTTGACTTGCGCCAAACGGCGCATCGCACTGGGTGTTTTCGCCAGCGGAACGAAGTGCACTTGTATCGACTGGCGCGTGGTCACATGCGCGATACCGCGCTGTGAAAAATTCTCGGCGACATCGGCAACCGCATCCAGCTGGTCTGCGTTCAAACGCCCGCCGGGAATCTTGATGCGCAGCATGTTCACGCCATCCTGGCGCTGGCCATACACGCCTTGCTGCAGCCGCACAGCCGTAAAACGATCTGGATCGATACGGCCCTCAATGAAAGTCTGAATAGCCTGTTCGAGACGGTCTATTTCTTCCAGATCGGATAAATCTTGTGTGTTTATACTCATTGCATTTCTCCTTACCAAGCTAATACAAAACCATTCCCGACTAGTACAGAACCATTCGAGTCCCGATGATCAACAGCATGATCGCCAGCACAGGGCGCAATACCGCTTCCGGCACTTTGGCACTCAGATGACTACCGATATAAATTCCGGGCAACGAGCCCAGCAGCAAACTGCCCAGCAACACGATGTCCACCGTGCCCAATGCCATATGCCCCATCCCGGCCACCGCAGTCAGCGGCACGGCATGGACGATGTCCGTACCCACCACTTTCACCGCTTGCATACGCGGGTATAGGAACAACAGTGCGACCGTACCCAACACACCCGCACCAACTGAGGAGATCGTCACCAGCGTCCCGACAATGATGCCGGTGACTATCGTTGCGGCGGACAGATGGCGATGATGCAACTCGTACACCGTGCCATCCTTGCGCTGTGCGATCTTCTTGATCCAGCCTTTCAATAACAGCGCGCTAGCCGTCAGCAACAGGGCCACGCTCAACACGCTGGTCACCAGGCTGCGCATGGTCTTTTCATCCAGTGCCGAATATTTCAGCAAAACTATGGTAATCACGGCTGCGGGCAAACTGCCCAGACTGAGCAAGCCCACCACCTTCCAGTCCACCGTGCCGCGCCGCCCATGCACCCAACCGCCCAGCGTCTTGGTCAGTGAGGCATACAGCAAATCGGTACCGACTGCAGTCGCCGGAGAAACACCAAAGGCCAGCACCAGCAACGGCGTCATCAACGACCCGCCGCCCACCCCGGTGACGCCGACGATCAGCCCCACCAGAAAGCCGGATAATGTGTACATGCCATCCATGCGCTACCACCAGTTAGAATTTATGGAGCGCATTCTAGGCTGGGCACTTTATATCTTTAAATACTTTTATGTTAGTATCTTATAACTAATTGCTATATTGGAAAGATGCCATGAATTTACAACAACTGCGTTTCCTCAACGAAATCGTGCGTCAAGGATTGAAGATCTCCGATGCCGCCAACGCACTGTTCACTTCACAGCCCGGCATCAGCAAACAGATCAAGCTACTGGAAGAGGAATTGGGTATCGAGATATTCGTGCGCAACGGCAAGCGCATCGCGGCCATCACCGAGCCGGGAAAAGCCGTCCTGGCCATCGCCCAGCGCATGCTGCATGATGCTGAAAACCTCAAACAGGTTGCCCAGGAATTTCACTCGCAGGACAGCGGCAGCCTGACCATCGCCACCACGCACACGCAGGCGCGCTACGCCTTGCCGCCTACGGTCAAACAATTCATCAAGCGCTATCCCGGCGTGAAGCTGGGACTGCACCAGGGCAACCCGACGCAGATCGCCGAGCAAGTGTTGAACGGCGAAGCCGACATCGGCATCGCCACCGAAAGCCTGTCGCTGTACGACGAGCTCGTCACCCTGCCCTGCTACGAATGGAATCATTGCGTCATCGCGCCGCTGCATCACCCCTTGCTGGCAGAGAAGAAACTGACGCTGGCGAAGATCGCGCAATACCCCATCATCACTTACGACTTCGCCTTTAGCGGACGCGGCAAGATCAATGCTGCGTTCGAAGCAGCCAACATCCAGCCGAACATCGCGCTGACCGCGATCGACGCGGACGTAATCAAAACTTATGTGGAGTTGGGGCTGGGCATCGGCATACTGGCGAAAATGGCCTTCATCCCGGAGCGCGACAAACACTTGCGCATGATAGATGCGGGACATCTGTTCAAACCCAGCACCACGCGGATTGCGATACGCAAGAACGAATACCTGCGCGGCTACACTTACGACTTCATCGAACTATTCGCCCCGCATCTGACCCGCGCGGTGGTTGCCAAGGCGATGCACCTGAGCGAATAGGTGCCAGTCAGTAATGATGAGATGTAATGCGAAGCTGGCCCTTTAGCCTAGAATTTTGAACAGGAGATGCAAAATGCAAATACTAAAGCGAAGCTGAGCTAACCCCTTTAGTTTCTTGTTATGTGCGCCAGCACACTGAGTGTCGTGGACGGAAGTGGGATACTGCAGCTGGTGTGAGGAATTGCCTTAGTTCCGGTTGATCCGATTTTGAATTGGAACAGACTAAATTGAGGTTCGCATAGTCGCGAATAACCCATCCAAAAGTCAGATAAACCATTTTTTATTATTCCTCGCAGTCGTTCATCAAGTTGTCATAGAACGGGTGTGTAATAGCATTTTTGTGTGAGGTCAAAATGAAAAAAGCTTATACAAAAGCAACTGAGATGATTGCTCAATTTGTACGCTGGATAGTGGTTGGCGTTTTTTCGTTTCTCATTGCAATTCCTACCATCATTTCTATTAGCAGTTCTGTCTGAAAATTCTACCCGCAAAGGAGAATAAAAAAAGGAGAATAAAATGTCCACAGTCATTGATACGTTGCACAACTCTGCCGTTACCGAAAAATTGAGCGATACAGAAATCAGAAGTATTGCAGGAATGTTTGAGCTCAAAGGCTATAAATCAGGGGAGACGGTCGTTTTGTCGGAAACTGAGACCCATGATAATTTGTCTATTCTGGCGAATGGCAATATCAAAGTAAAAATTCCTTGTGGTATTGGCGAATCGACTGTCTGCATGCTTAGACCCGGCGATTTAGTAGATTTAAATGGCCTCGTTTCCAGCACTACCATCAATGCAAAATTTTATGCAGTAGGAAACACGACCGTTTTAAGCATGCATAAAAGCAAATTTGACGGTTTAGTTAATTCACATCCGCTCATGATGTGTCGTGTGTTACATGGAATGATGCTCAACTTGCAAAGTATTTTACGGCGCATGAACAACCAAATCGCCGATCTCAGAAATTACGTCTATGGCACTAACAGCCGCAGCTGAAATTAACGTGTACGCACAAAAATAATCAGCTACAGCAGCTACAGGGGTCAGCATCGGTTGGCTTTTTCATCCCATTCTCATCATCTCAAACACCACATCATCCTCCCACAAGAGCGACCGGTAGCTGCGAAACAGGGATGACTGATCGTCCCGTGATCAGGCGACGCCGCGTTTGGAAAAATCCTTCGGCCGAAAACCCAGCAGTCCCAGCACGCTGAAATACACGACAACACCTCCGGCAACCAATGCAGACAAGCGCAGGATGCGCGACCAGCCTGAACTGGTCAGCCAGCTTTGCTCCGTACCCATGCCGAACCACAGGGTGATCGCCAGCGCCAACACGGCGATAGTCACCTTGGCAAAGAATTTCGCCCAGCCCGGTTCGGGAAGATAGATTTCACCCTTGCGCAGGTAATAAAACAGGATCGCAGAGTTCAGACAGGCACCGAGGCCGATAGACAGGGCGAGTCCGGCGTGTTGTATCCAGCCGATGAACAGCGCGTTCATCGCTTGTGTCGCCAATAGCGTGATGATGCCGATCTTCACCGGGGTCTTGATGTTCTGCCGCGCATAGAAACCCGGCGCGAGTATTTTCACCAGTATCAGCCCGATCAAACCGACGCTGTAACCGATCAGGGCGTAACTGGTCATCAATACGTCGTGTGCGGCAAACGCGCCATGCTGAAAGAAGGTCGCCAGCAAGGGTACGGCGATCATGCCCAAGGCCAGCGCGGCGGGCAGCGTCAGCATGATGGTCAAACGTAAGCCCCAATCCAGCAGCCTGGAATATTCCGCCGTGTTGTTGCTCGCATAGCATTTGGATAGCGAAGGCAAAAGAATCGTACCCAGTGCTGCCCCCAACATGCCGGAAGGAAATTCCATCAGTCGATCCGCGTAATACAGCCACGACACGCTGCCCGCTACCAGAAACGAGGCAAAGATGGTGTTGATGATGAGGCTGATCTGGCCGATGGAAACGCCGAACACCGCAGGTCCCATTTGTTTGATGACGCGCCACATGCCTTCGTCGTTCCAATTAAAACGAATGCTGGGCAGCATGCCGATCTCTTTCAGGAACGGGATTTGAAACGCCAGTTGCACGATGCCCGCAACGAACACCGCCCAAGCCAGCGCCATGATCGGCGGGTTGCAATAGGGAGCCAACCACAGCGCGCCGCCGATGAAGCAGAGGTTGAGCAGAATAGGCGCGAAGGCCGGCACCCAGAATTTGTTGTAGGTATTGAGTATGCCCGCCGCCACCGCCACTAGCGAGATGAAGAAAATATACGGTGAGGTGATGCGCAACAATTGCACGGTGAGGTCGAACTTCGCGGCATCTTTGAGGAAGCCGGGCGCGCTGATATATACAAGAATCGGCGCGGCGATGATGCCGATGAGCGTAACCGCGAACAGAATGATCGCCAGCATGGTGATGACGTGATCGACCAGCAATTGGGTTTCTTCATGCCCGCGACGATTCTTGTATTCGCCGAAGATCGGCACAAAGGCCTGTGAGAATGCGCCCTCCGCGAACAGGCGGCGCAGCAGATTGGGCAGTTTGAACGCCACAAAGAAAGCATCTGTCGCCATGCCCGCGCCGAATATCCTGGCAATCAGCACGTCACGCACAAAAGCGAGGATGCGCGAAACAAGGGTCAATCCGCTGATCGTTGCCAGTGATTTAAGTAGGTTCATACGGCATCAAAGCATGAAATTTAAAACGTTGCGTATCATAACACTGACGATGGTTCAGCCCGGCTGAGCAGCATAACCGTAAAAAGATTTGCAAAAATAGGCGTGAGTCACTAGAATGCGCGCCTTTCGTTGTAACCGAATTTTCAGGGAGCAGTCATGGCAAATAGCGCACAAGCTCGGAAACGTGCCCGTCAAGCAGTTAAACAAAATGCTCACAATAGCAGCCTGCGCTCTGAACTGCGCACTGCGGTCAAGAAGGTCATCAAGGCGATCGAAGCCGGTGACAAGGCTGCCGCTCAAGCTGTCTACAAAGATTCCGTGAGCGCTGTGGACAGCATCGCCGACAAGAAAATCATTCATAAGAACAAGGCCGCTCGACACAAGAGCCGTCTGTCTGCGGCCATCAAGGCAATGGCGTAAGCGCCCAGCCGCTTTGATTCACCGCAAACAAGCCGACAGCGATGTCGGCTTGTTTGCTTTGAACCCAGATAATTCATTAGGACATTTTACGTGTTTCACGCATCTCACCCCCATCCTAGCTTCCCCCTGTTAGGGGGAAGGAACTGGTGTAATGCCAAGATTTCCGTCCCCTCCTCCTTGAGGGGGAGGG
>CABEDG010000072.1_pt1 | contig 25553 bp, 26 predicted proteins | sample 3132891 | NCBI WGS metagenome assembly CABEDG01 (sample SAMEA5534329, study PRJEB31848) | metagenome | biome: tundra; feature: field; material: soil | place: USA | collected 2013-05 | depth 0.15 m
AACGTGAGCTCCCCCACCGCAACCCTCCCCGTGCGTGGACCAGAGAGGGAGCAGGTGCAGCCGTTGCCCAGGAAACTATCCGGAAAAAATATCCTGATCACTGCTGGCCCTACCTACGAGGCGATAGACACGGTGCGCGGCATTACCAATCGAAGTTCCGGCAAGATGGGCTATGCAATCGCACAAGCCGCACTGGAGCTGGGTGCGAAAGTGGTGCTGGTATCCGGGCCGACCGCGCTTGCCAAGCCGCAAGGCGTGCAATGCGTGGATGTGCAGAGTGCCGAGCAGATGTTCGAGGCTGTAAAGCAGCACGTTGGCAATTGCGATATTTTTATCGGCGTGGCAGCGGTGGCCGATTACCGTGTCGCGCAACCCAGCACACATAAAATCAAGAAGAGCGCGAACAATCTCACCTTGGAACTCGTCCCCAACCCGGACATTCTGGCGTATGTCGCCAGCCTGACCAATCCGCCATTTTGCGTGGGTTTTGCAGCCGAAAGCGAAAATCTCGCGGAATATGCCGAGCAAAAACGCCGCGCGAAAAAACTGCCCTTGCTGGTGGGCAATCTGGTACAGCAGGCCGTCGGCAGCGACGACAACGAACTGGTGTTATTTGATGACAGCGGCAGGCAAACTCTGCCGCGCGCCGATAAACTCACGCTGGCGCGTCAGTTGATGCAGCGCATAGCACAACGTAATAAATAACGGAGTACTGAAATGAAACACATTGCCGTGGATGTCAAAATTCTCGACCATCGCCTGCATGAAAATATGCCCGGTTATGCAACTGCCGGTTCAGCAGGGATCGATTTGCGCGCGTGCATCGAACACAACATGATGATTCAACCCAAGCAGTGCGAACTCATCCCCAGCGGCATCGCCATTCATTTGGGCAACCCGGGCTATGCCGCGATGATTTTGCCGCGCTCCGGCTTGGGGCATAAGCACGGTATCGTACTCGGCAACCTGGTCGGCCTGATTGACTCGGATTATCAAGGGCAGATTTTCGTTTCGCTGTGGAACCGCAGCCAGATACCCTTCACACTGATGCCGATGGAGCGCATGGCGCAACTGGTGATCGTGCCAATAATGCAAGCCAGGTTTAACATCGTGGAGGAATTTCCGTTAAGCGAACGCGGTAGCGGTGGATTCGGCAGCACTGGTAAGCATTGAAGCTTTTTCAGCCGCGCGCGATCACCGCCTCGATTTCGGCAAAGGTGTGCGCTAATTCGAAACTCTGAACCTGGGCACCCAACTGACGGGCGATTTGGGTAATAGAGAACAAACCGCACACTGCCTGCTTGCCATCCGCACCTTCAGCGACCACCAGCACATGCTGCCTGCGGGATTTCTTCAGGCTGGCGACGATTTGCCCGACTTGGGCATTTTGCACATCCTCGATTTTCAGCACTTCCAATTCGCGTTGTGTAGTCATGATGTCACGCACCATGATGTCGGCATGAGTTCCACCCATGTTTTGCAGGAAGTGCATCGGTTTTTCTCCCAACACATCGCTTGCCGTCAACAACCCCGCCGCTTGATCGTTGTCATCCAGCACCAACAGCGTACGCACGCCATAACGGATCATCTTGGCATTGGCCTTATCCATCGAAGTCTTGGCACGCACACTCACCACCGAAACCTTGTTCAAGTCTGTCATTACGCTCGTCGCCGGATCGCTCAGCTTGACCCGCTCCGGAAGTTTCTGGACCGGACGCACAAAAGAAGAACCCGCTTTCAGCAGGGAAGATCGCAGCGCACTGTATTCTTTAATCAAAACTTTTCTCCTCAATAAATGATTGGTAATTACCTATGCACGTGTTGCAGATAGGCCGGATTATTCTTGGGTGCCGGAAGGTAGCCGGCCAGCTCATTAAGTGCCATCGTGTAAACCTCACGCTTGAATTCGATCACGGCGGTGATGTCCAGCCAGTAATTATTCCAACGCCACGCATCAAACTCCGGATGCGAACTGGCACGCAGGCAGACATCACAATCACGACCAATCAGGCGCAACAAGAACCAGATCTGCTTTTGTCCGCGATAACCACCGCGCGATTCACGCTTGCTCAAACTCTGCGGAACCTCATAACGCATCCAGTCCCGGGTGCGTCCGAGTATTTTTACATGTTCCGGCATCAAGCCAACTTCTTCGTGCAACTCGCGATACATCGCTTGTTCCGGGGTCTCACCATGCTGAATGCCGCCCTGCGGAAACTGCCATGCATGCTGCCGCACCCGCTTGCCCCAAAGCACCAGATTCCTGTCATTCGTGATAATAATGCCGACATTCGGGCGGTAGCCGTCTCGGTCTATCATTTGTCACTCTACTCGGTTAATTTTAATAGTCGGATTCTTTCACATTTCCACTTCAATGAAAAGAGAAACAACCCCCTCACTTCAATCCTGATGGAACTACTAGCCATTCGACTAGGCTGCAAAGAACCGCAGCCAAGTCGCTGGTTATCTCCCATAGGAAGAGGAGGCGATTGTCCCTTCCCCCTCTGAAGGGGGAGAGCGAAGCGAGGGGGCTTTAGGATGAGGGAAGACGAACCCCGAGCATTCCCTGTAAAATTGAAAATTCACAATCATAATCAGATCGTACTCAGCCATGCGCGTCTCACAATTTTTCATCTCCACCCTCAAAGAGGCACCCTCCGAAGCCGAACTTGCCAGCCACAAACTGATGATGCGCGCGGGCTATATCAAAAAACTGGCCAGCGGTTTGTATACCTGGATGCCGCTTGGTTTACGCGTATTGCGCAAGGTGGAAAATATCGTGCGCGAAGAAATGGATCGCAGCGGCGGGATTGAATTGCTGATGCCCGCCGTGCAACCCGCCGAACTGTGGCAGGAAACCGGACGCTGGGAAGTATTCGGGCCGCAGATGCTTAAAATAAAAGATCGACACGACAACGATTTCTGCTTCGGCCCCACCCACGAAGAAGTGATCACCGACATTGCGCGCCGCGAAATCCGCAGCTACCGGCAACTACCGATCAACTTCTATCAGATTCAAACCAAGTTTCGCGACGAGGTACGCCCGCGTTTCGGCGTGATGCGCGCGCGCGAATTCCTGATGAAGGATGCTTATTCCTTCCATACCGATTATGCGAGCCTGGAGCAAACTTACCGCGTCATGTATGACACTTACTCGCGTATCTTCACCCGCCTTGGCCTGAAATTCCGCGCCGTCGCGGCTGATACCGGCGCCATCGGCGGCAGCGGTTCGCACGAGTTCCATGTGCTGGCGGATTCGGGTGAGGACGCACTGGCCTACTGCCCCGCTTCCGACTACGCCGCGAATGTGGAACTGGCGGAAGCGGTTGCGCCGAGTGCGCCGCGCGGGGACGCCAGCAAGCCGCTGGAAAAGATCATCACGCCCGGTCAGAAGTCCATTGAGGAAGTCGCGGCTTTTTTCAACACCTCGGCACAGAATGTACTCAAGGCTATTGCGGTCATCGCCAGTGACCCCGTGCTTGGCGATAAATTCTGCCTACTGCTACTGCGTGGCGACCACACCTTGAATGAAATTAAAGCAAGCAAAATAATTGGGGCATTCCGCTTCGCCACGAATGAAGAAATCGAGCAGCACATGCGCTGTCGTCCCGGTTATATCGGCCCAGTAAATATGCCGACGAAAGAGCATCGTCCGAGCGGTACTACGGGTTACCACATCAAAGTACCGGTAGCCCAATTGGTGTTTGACCGGGCAGTTGCAAACATGAGCGATTTTATTTGCGGCGCGAACGACGATGGCTTCCACTACACCGGAGCCAATTTCGGGCGCGACATCTATCTGGACGAAACAAACGTGCACGACCTGCGCAACGTAGTTGCGGGCGACGCTTCGCCGGACGGAAAAGGCACGCTGGAAATTTGCCGCGGCATTGAAGTTGGACATATTTTCCAGTTGCGCACCAAATATGCCGAGGCACTCAAAGCCACTTATCTGGACGCACAAGGCAAAGCGCAAATCATCGAAATGGGCTGTTACGGCATCGGTGTGTCGCGCATCGTCGCCGCCGCCATCGAGCAGAATTACGACGAGCGCGGCATCATGCTGCCGACTGCGATGGCTCCGTTCCAAATCGCCATCGTACCGATCGGCATGGGCAAGAGCGAAGCGGTACGCGAGGCAGTCGAACAACTTTATGCCAAGCTGCAAGCCGCTGGAATCGAAGTGTTGCTGGATGACCGCGACGAGCGTCCCGGCGTGATGTTTGCCGATATGGAGTTGATCGGCATTCCGCACCGCATCGTCATCGGTGAGCGCGGTTTGAAGGACGGCATGTTGGAGTATCAGGGACGGCGCGATGCTGCCGCACAAGCCATCCCCTTGCAAAACGCGCTGGAGTTTGTAAAATCAAGGCTATGCAATTAGTCCGGCAACCTTTTTCACGTCATCTCGCCCTGCCAGTGTGCATGGCGGGGGTGTTGTTCGCCTGCGCTGCACAGGCTGGCGGACAAATCTACACGCCGCTTTCCGCCAGTGTGCGCGCGGTGTTACAGCGCAGCGTGTCCGATCAGGCTTCGCCCAAACTCGCCTTCGCCACGCAGTATGAAGCGGATTTCTGGCTGAATGAAATGTCGCGTCGTTTGCAAAAAAACTTGCCGGATGCGGCATACCGCACGGATTTTCTCAAGACTGTGCATTACGAAGCCACCCGCGCCGGGCTTGATCCGGAATTGGTGTTGGGCTTGATCGAAGTAGAGAGCGGTTTCAAAAAGTACTCCATATCCAAGGTGGGCGCGCGCGGCTATATGCAGGTGATGCCGTTCTGGGTGAATGAAATCGGCACGAAGGAACACGACTTGTTCCATCTGCGCATCAACCTGCGCTACGGTTGCACCATCTTGCGCCATTATCTGGATATCGAAAAAGGCAATTTGTATCGCGCCCTGGGGCGTTACAACGGCACTTTGGGCAAGCCGGGATATCCGAATCTGGTGCGCGCCGCTTGGCGCAACCACTGGGCCATGCCGCGCCGTACGATCACCAACTACTACTCGTCGGCCAGTTGATCTATTTGGCTATTTGATCTATTTCTTTTTGATATAAGCCTCGACGCTTGCGCGCGTCACCTCACCCGCCTGATAGCTCACCTGCTCGCCCTTGGGGTTATACAAATAGCTGACCGGCAGAACCTCTACCGCGCCTATCTGGGCAGTGATCTTGCGATTACCCATCACCACCGGATAGCTGATGCCATGGGCCTGGGCAAAGTCGGCAACTTTTCCGCTCGAACCTGAATCCATCGCAATACCGATCACCGACAAATCCTTATCCTGATGCGCGTTATGCAAGCTGATCAGTTCGGGTATTTCGTTCAAGCACGGCAGACACCAGGTTGCCCAAAAATTCACCAGCACCCACTTGCCACGATAATCCGACAAGCGGTGCGTTTTGCCCTGCATATCCTCCAGCGAAAAATCCGCAGCATAGCCGGCCCATGAGCAAGCCAGCAAAAGTGCGAACACCCCGCCGCGCAACATGCCTGTCCTGAGCTCTCCTGATGCTGCGACAGGCTCAGCACAGGGTACGCAGAGCGTATCGAAGGACGAAAGGTTAATGACCGTGTTGTTCGGATGCATCAGGGCTATCTTCCTTTTTTTCATGGTCCGGTTCAGCAGCATGGCTGAAATACAGTGCCAGCGCGATCAACGTAATACTCGCGCCCAGATAAACCAGATCCAGCGGGGTAGTCAGCTTCATGTTGATCGCCTCTTCAAACAAAGTGACAATCAGAATCATCAAGATCACTTTGGCCAAACGAGACTTGAGATCATCCAGGCTACCGATCACCAAAATCTTGCTGGATGCCTTGCTGCCATGCGCCTGGTCAATGTCACTAATGAACAACTCATACAGACCCAGCGAAAAAATCAACATCACAGTGGCCAGCAAATAACCATCCACCACTTCCACAATATGCGAGACGGTACTGTCATGCAGCGCCTTGCGCGCTTCGTCAGTCAGGCCGGAATCGGCATAATGCAAGGCATGCAGGAACAAGTTCGCCACATCCACCGTCGCCATGTAAAAAATCGCAAAGCCGGCCAGCAGGCTGCCAATCACCGCAGCGATAATCACAAAGCGACTATTCCACAACGCGCCCTCAAAAATAGTTTCTAAAAGTTTCATCATTTCTCCCAAGTTGCAGCATCACAATCGCCGCGCATTAAAACGCAATTAATCACATCGGGCAAGCATTCAGGCAGAGCGTCGCGCAAAGAGTTCCTGCAGCGTGATATCCGTGCTTTGCTCAAGCTGCTCGGCGCAAGCTGCAAGCCATTGCTGCAATGGATCGTCATTCTGCTTGGCGGGTAGTGAGCCGCGATCCAGCACGAACAAGTGCAACAATTCAGTGGCGCGGATATGGTCCACATCGCGCATCAACAACCAGCCGTTTCCTTCCGTTTTACGCACCATGTCAGCACTAGCCAGATCCTCGAGAATTGTTTCCAGCGCGTCATAGCCGAGACGCAAAGACTTGGATAGCTCCGGCAAGGTACTCACCCTGCCCTGCTGAAAACCGTTTGCCATGATTTGCAACACGCGCAGAGCATCCAGCAATTGGGCGGCAGGCGCAAAGTGTTGTGCCACAAGGGTGCGCCAATGTGAAAGTGATGCGGCGATGACGGCACCAAACAAAATGGTCAACCAGGACAAATAAATCCACATCAAAAAAATCGGCACGCTGGCAAACGCGCCATAAACCAATGTGTAAGTGGTGAAATGGCTGATGAAATAGCCAAATACCCGGCTCATGGCTTCAAACACCACAGCTGCCAACAATGCGCCAGTCAGCGCGTGTGTCCACGGCACATGACGATTCGGCACGAGCCGGAACAACAGTGCGAATGCCAGGGTCGCAAACAATATCGGCAATGTTCTCAGTATCACAACAGCGAATGGTGAAACATCTTCGGCGTGACCCATGGACAACCCGACCAGCCATGAGGTCAGCGACAAACTCGCCCCAATCAGCAACGGGGCAAGGGTCAGCACGGCCCAGTAAGCCACCAGCCGTTTGACCATGGGACGAGGTCGAGTTACCCGCCAGATAACGTTAAACGCCTGTTCTATGGTCAGCATCATCAGCATCGCGGTGACCGTTAAAAAAACAATACCCACAGCGGTGAGGCGTGCCGCGCTGTCGGCAAATTGCTGCATATACTGCGTGATAATTATTCCGGCATTTTCCGGCATCAAATTATTCAGCAGATAAATTTTAATCTGTATCGAAAAGTCTTCGAATACCGGGAAAGCCGAAAACACCGTCAACGCGATGGTTATCATCGGAACCAGCGCCAACAGCGTGGTAAAAGTTAAACTCGCAGCAGTTTCCGCGCAGTGGTCTTGTGCAAAACGTGCCACAATAAAACGGATCAAAGCTTGAATATCGTGAAAATTTTTTCGCATGTCCTGGCCGTTTCCTTATAATCCACCAATGATAACCGACAAAGAAATTCTCGTACTGTATTACAGCCAGCACGGCGCGACGCGGCAAATGGCCCAGCTCATTGCGCGCGGCGCGGAACAAGCGGCCGGCGTGCGCGCACGCCTGCGCACCGTGCCGAAAGTTTCCACGGTGTGCGAAACAACGGAACCCGGCATCCCCGACAGTGGCGCACCTTACGTCGAATTGCGCGATCTCGAAGAATGTATCGGCTTGGCACTAGGAAGCCCTACGCGCTTCGGCAACATGGCATCCGCAATGAAATACTTTTGGGATGGCACAGGCGGCTTGTGGATGAAACACACGCTGGTCGGCAAACCCGCCGCACTGTTCACCTCCACCGGCACCATGCATGGCGGTCAGGAAAGCACCTTGCTGTCGATGATGTTGCCCTTGCTGCACCACGGCATGGTCATCGTCGGCCTGCCCTATTCCGAACCGGAACTTTCTACCACACAAAGTGGCGGCACACCTTATGGTGCAAGCCACGTGGCCGGTCTCACCAACGACCGGCCGATTTCGGAAACCGAAAATAAACTATGCCTGGCATTGGGTCGTCGGCTGGCAGAGACCGCGCTAAAACTCGCCGCATGATTGCCCACGAAGCTCGCCGGATGTTGCGCGCCCATCGCTACGGCGCGCTAGGCACCTTGTCGAAAAAATTCGATGGTTACCCGTTCGGCTCGATCACGCCTTATTTGGTGGATCACGATGGCAGCCTGCTCATCCTTGTCAGCACCCTCGCCGAACACACCAAAAACATCCGGCACGACCCGCGCATCAGCCTGATCTCCCATGACCAGCGCGACCCGCATATCCAGACCCAAGGGCGTGTGACAGTAGTTGGCAACGCCCAGTTGGAGCCGAATCGAGAACAGGCCGGACTGCGCTATCTGCGCTATTTCCCGGAAGCGCAGACTTACTTCGCCATGCACGATTTTTCTTTCTACCGCATCGGCCCCGTTGCCATCCGCTACATCGGCGGCTTCGGGAAAATTCATTGGATCAATATGGAAAATTACGCAGTCGAGCAAGCTGAAGCATTCGCAAAACAGGAAGAAGCATTACTCGCGGAAACGAACACGCGGCAGCAAGCTGTCTTGCGAAAACTGTTGCGGCAGCGACACGGTATTAATGCTACGAATGTGCAAGCTATCGGTCTTGATTGCGATGGACTGGATGTGCGCTGCGACGAACAAGTATGGCGGCTGGATTTTCCTGAAGCGGTCTCCAATCCATCACTGGACGCATTGACCAAAGGGGAAGTCAGTTAAGGTAGACCCGCGACCTTAACCACCCCATAGGTGCGCTTGAGGACAAAACGATCAACACCCAGATCGGCCCTGCAAGATTTTAATCCGCCAATTTCAATCCGTTAGAAACGGAAACCCAGTTTGGCACTGTAGGATGGTGCTGAACCGGTCTTGTCATATTCCAAGGCGAAATTCACAAGTCCGAAGTTGAGATTGCCACCCGCAAAAATTTTATTTTGCCGGAAAGTTTCTTTCACTAAAGATGCCGCATTCGGTGTGCTGTCAACCCAGACAGAGCCTAGCCCAGCATATGGGGTAAATATCGCAAAACCTTTGGAAATGGAAACATCCAGGCTTTTGGTATTGAATGCAAGTTGATCCACTCCGCTCAATTTTGTCATTGCGCCCCGAATGCCGACCGCGGGTAAAGCCACGCCGCCGTCAAGTATCGCATAGCGCAATTCCCCGCCATAAAGCTTGATATTGGTGCTTGGTACGGCGGAGTAAAAAGCGCCAATATCGAAGTTAAGAGGCAGGCCTTTAAAGACATGCAACTTCGGCACAGTCATGGAATTCAAAGCGCTGCCGCCATTTGTGGCTGTAGACCATAGTGCCGAGTTTTGCATTTTAGTCGAAGTCACTTCCAGACCCAGTTCAAAACCTGTCACGCCCAGTGGAGCTGGCGGGGTGACCGGTTTATAGCTTAATGCCGAACCTAAATCTTCAGAGAACAACTTGAATTCAGGCTGAGCCAAAGCGCCCAGCGTACTGATGTTAGCCGCCCAAACAGGTTGTGCAAAACAACCCAGGACGCATAGCAATGATAAGTTTCTCTTCATGATGTGAGCCTTTCTTGTAGTGGGTGGTAATTTACACTGCACCGGCGCCAGCATAGCGCACTTATCGTTTCCGTGTCCACCGAGCTCCGCGCGGGTGTCAGCGCACAGTAGCCCGTTCAGAAAAAATGAAAAAGGGTTGGCAATTTACGCCAACCCTTTGAAATGCCATTTCACCAACCGACCAAGGCCAAGATTAGTCAAACATTGCTATATGTCGAATCAGACATTGCGTGGTTAACCCAAGATTGTCGAGATACTTGGTGTACTGGCATAGAATTCAGTGTGCCCTTTAAGTAACGGGGCTTGCACCAAGTTAATTATTTTTTCCTGTCCCATTGCGCATCATCCAAAACGATGATGAGTCCGGTAACGACAAACAGGGCAATTATAAGAATCACATGGAACATTTTAACTCTCCTTGGTAATTAAGAAGAAACTTGGGACCGGTTTTACGCCGACCCCATGGTTCGAGAGAGGAAATCCGTTAACGATGCAAGCCAACCGTTATGGATTCACACATCAAAAAACCACGAAGACAACATAACTCTGGACACCCGAACTCATTATAGACCTTGTTTAAAATACCGGTAATTTTTTAACTGCCTGTCCGAAAACAGGAAATTTCCTGGTAGGTGCACAGCCGATCTGCCATTCGAAAAAACGGCGCACCAAAGATGCGCCGCTTATTTTGCAAACCGGCCAAGTGTAAATTCAAACCTGCGGATGCGCACGCTCCTGCTTGCTGTGCAGTTTGTTCAGTGCATTCAGGTAAGCCTTGGCGGAAGCCACCACGATGTCGGTATCCGCCCCCTGCCCGTTCACGATGCGCCCGCCTTTGGACAGCCGCACCGTCACTTCGCCCTGCGCATCGGTGCCGCTGGTGATGTTGTTCACCGAATACAATTGCAGTTCGGTGCCACTGTTCACGATTTGCTCAATCGCCTTGAAGGTCGCATCCACCGGCCCGCCACCCTGCGCATCGGCTTGATGCTCCGCACCTTCTATGCTCATCACCACCCGCGCCACCGGCAACACACCGGTTTCGGAATGCGCGCCCATGGCCACCAGGCGATAATGTTCGCTGACCTGCGTCACCGCTTCATCGCTGACCAAAGCCTGCAAGTCCTCATCGAAAATTTCGTGCTTGCGATCCGCCAATTCCTTGAAGCGTTGGAAGGCGGCATTGAAGGCTTCTTCCGAAGCGAACTCGATATTCAGCGCGGTGAAACGCTGACGCAATGCATTGCGCCCGGAGAGCTTGCCCAGGGTTAACTTGTTGGCATTCCAGCCCACATCTTCGGCACGCATGATCTCGTAAGTTTCCCTATGCTTGAGCACGCCGTCCTGATGAATGCCGGACTCATGCGCAAACGCATTCGCACCGACTATCGCCTTGTTCGGTTGCACCGGATAACCGGTGATGCTGGAAACCAATTTGGAGGTCGGCACAATTTGAGTGGTGTCGATGCGCGTATCCAGGTTGAACACATCACGGCGGGTTCTCACTGCCATAACGATTTCTTCCAATGAAGCGTTGCCGGCCCGCTCACCCAAGCCGTTGATGGTGCACTCGACCTGGCGCGCGCCGTTCATCACCGCAGCCAAGGAGTTCGCCACCGCCAAGCCCAGATCGTTGTGACAGTGAGTAGACCAAATCACCTTGTCAGCATTCGGCACGCGCGCGATCAATTGCTTGATGCGTTCGCCCCACAAGGCGGGAATGGAATATCCCACCGTGTCCGGCACATTCAGCGTCCTGGCTCCAGCCTGTATCACCGCATCGAACACGCGCACCAGAAAATCCATGTCCGAGCGCACTGCATCCTCAGCGGAAAATTCGACATCATCAGTATATTCCAGCGCCCATTTCACCGCACTCACCGCGCGTTCGACCACTTGGTCCGGGTTCATGCGCAACTTGTGCTGCATGTGGATAGTGCTGGTGGCAATAAAGGTGTGGATACGCCCCGACTTGGCCGGCTGAATTGATTCACCGGCGCGGCGCACGTCATTCTCGGTTGCGCGCGCCAACGAACACACCGTGGCATCCTTAATGATCCCTGCAACTGCCCGTACCGCTTCAAAATCACCTGGGCTGGCCGCGGCAAAACCGGCCTCGATGATGTCCACGCCCAATTTTTCCAGCTGGCGGGCAATGCGGATTTTCATTTCCCTGGTCATCGCCGCGCCGGGACTCTGCTCGCCATCGCGTAAGGTGGTATCAAAAATTATCAATTTTTCTGTCATGCTGAACTCCATTGCAGAATAGGTTTAACCTGCGGAACCGATACGGTTGCCGCGCTTGTTTCAAACTTGTAGGGGATATGATTAGCGCGCGCCGCGCAGCAGCAGCGCAGCCAGCAGGCTGAACGTGGAGTGGAGTGTTGCGATGTGGGTAGAAAAGTGCATGGTCGGAATATAACCAGTTTTATCGCCTCACGCAATGGGTGGTTGTTTCTGACGTCTCCGCCAAACCCACAGCACATAGCCGGACAAGGCATAGCACATGAACAACCCAAACAACACGCCGGGCGGGTAGCTGGAAATAAAGATGAAGAATAATGCGGCCAGAAAGGTCACCACAAACGGCACACTTTTGCGCATGTTGAAATTTTTGAAGCTGTAGAACGGCAGATTGCTGACCATGCTCAATCCGCCAAACACGGCCAGCGCGGCTGCGTACCAACGCACTGATTCGCCGCTAATATCATAGTCATGCATCACCCAGACAAATCCGGCGATGAGTGCCGCCGCCGCCGGACTGGGCAACCCTTGGAAATAATGTTTGTCCACCACGTCGATATTGGTGTTGAAGCGCGCCAGCCGCAACGCAGTCGCCGCACAATAAATGAAGGCGGCAAACCAGCCCCATTTCCCCAGCCCTTTTAATGCCCATTCGTAAACCACCAAAGAAGGCGCGATACCGAACGAAACCATGTCGGACAGGCTGTCGTATTCCGCACCGAATTCGCTTTGCGTATGCGTCAAGCGAGCCACGCGCCCATCCAGCCCATCCAGCACCATGGCGATGAAAATAGCCACAGCGGAATGTTCAAAATAACCGTTCATCGCCTGCACGATAGCGTAGAAGCCGGCGAATAGCGCACCGGTGGTAAATAGATTGGGCAACAGATAAATTCCGCGCTTGCGCAGACTTAGCGGTTTACGATGATTGAATTCGTCCATGCGCCTAGACTATCAGCTTTGCGGCAACACTGCCAAGATGGTTGTGGTCGCCGACACCTTGTCGCCGATACTGACCTTCACGCTGGCATCTAAAGGTAGATATACATCCACACGCGAACCGAAGCGTATGAAGCCATAGCGTTGCCCTCGTGTCAGCACATCACCTGCCTTGACGTAGCACAGAATACGCCGCGCGATCAGTCCCGCCACTTGCACCGAGGTGATGTCCGTGCCGTTGGCTGTTTTCAGCCAAACCGCGTTGCGCTCATTCTCAGTGGAGGCTTTGTCCAGATCGGCATTCACGAACTTGCCCGGGAAATACCAGACCTGCTGCACCGTGCCGTCCACCGGACTGCGGTTGGAATGCACGTTGAACACGTTCATGAACACGCTGACCTTGATGGCTTCGCGCTGCACGTAAGGATCGTTGACGCGCTCTACCGCGACGATGCGTCCGTCGGCAGGTGATAACACCGCGCCGACATCCTGCGGAATTTCGCGCGCCGGATCGCGGAAGAATTGCAATACGAACAGCGCGATGATCCACAACGGGATCGACCAAACCGCACACCAAACGGTGGCTGCAATCGCCAAAATTATCGAGATAGCCAAGAACGGCCAGCCCTCGCGGGCGATGATGGGATGAGGATAGTTCATAAGTGTAGTTGGTAGTCGTAAGACGTAAGTTGGTGGTTGGGGGGCGTAAGTCGGTAGTTGGAGACATAAGTTGCGAGTCGGCCTTGGCCTTAACTAACAACTTACGTCTTCCAACTTACGGCTAGTTTTTGGATTGATCGACCAGCTTGTTCTTGCTGATCCACGGCATCATCGCACGCAATTGACCGCCGACTTTTTCAATCGGATGCTCTGCATTCAAGCGTCGGCGCGCGGTCATTTCCGGGTAGTTGGTGCGACCTTCCAGAATGAATTGCTTGGCGTAGGAACCGTTCTGAATATTCTTCAGGCATTCTTTCATTGCGGCACGCGCTTCGTCGCCGATCACGCGCTGCCCGGTCACGTATTCACCGTATTCTGCGTTGTTGGAAATCGAGTAATTCATGTTGGCGATACCGCCTTCATACATCAGGTCCACGATCAGTTTCAGTTCGTGCAGGCATTCGAAGTAGGCCATTTCCGGCGCGTAACCCGCTTCGGTCAAGGTTTCAAAACCGGCTTTGACCAGTTCCACCGCCCCACCGCACAACACGGCTTGTTCACCGAACAGATCAGTCTCGGTTTCTTCGCGGAAATTGGTTTCGATCACGCCGCCCTTGGTGCCGCCGATGGCCGCCGCATAAGACAACGCGATGTCGCGCGCCTTGCCGGATTTGTCCTGATACACCGCGATCAGGCTAGGGACACCGCCGCCCTTGAGGTATTCGGAACGCACGGTATGGCCGGGGCCTTTCGGGGCGATCATGATCACGTCCACATCGGCGCGCGGCACGACCTGGTTGTAATGCACATTGAAACCATGCGCAAATGCCAGTACGGCACCCGCCTTCATGTTAGGCGCAACGTCCTCGTGATAGACCTGCGGAATGGTTTCATCCGGCAACAGCATCATCACTACGTCGGCATCTTTCACCGCAGCGGCGATTTCCGCCACTTGCAGACCCGCACCTTCGGCCTTTTTCCAGGACGCACCGCTCTTGCGCAATGCCACTGTCACTTTCACGCCGGAGTCGCGCAAATTTTGCGCATGTGCGTGGCCTTGTGAGCCATAGCCCACGATGGTGACTTTTTTGCCTTTGATCAGGGATAAGTCTGCGTCTTTGTCGTAATAAACTTTCATGTTGCCCTCTTAAAATATAAAAATTAAAGTTTCAAGATTCGTTCGCCGCGCCCAATACCCGAAGCACCGGTGCGCACCGTTTCCAAAATCAAGTCTCGCCCGATCGCTTGCAAAAAACTGTCCAGTTTGGCGCAGGTATCAGTCAGTTCGATGGTGCAAGTACGATCAGATTCGTCTATAACGCGCCCATGAAAAATATCCGTCATACGCTTCAACTCCCCGCGAGCCGCGCCTTCCGAGCGCACTTTGACCAGCATCAACTCGCGTTCCAGATGCTCGCCTTCGCTCAGATCCATCACCGCCGCGACGTCAATCAGCTTGTTGAGCTGCTTATTGATTTGCTCGATGACCGCATCCGAACCGTTGGTGACGATGGTCATGCGCGACAAGGTCGGATCTTCCGTCGGGGCGACCGCCAGCGACTCGATGTTATAGCCGCGTGCCGAGAACAACCCGGCCACACGTGACAAAGCACCCGCCTCGTTTTCCATCAGCAGAGAAATGATATGTCGCATCACAGATCCTCCGACAAAATCACTTCCGACAAACCCTTGCCGCCCGGCACCATCGGAAACACGTTTTCCGTCGGGTCAGTCTGAAAATCCATGAACACCAAATCTTTCTTGCGCGCGAAGGCTTCTTTCAACGCCGGCTCCACATCTGAAGGTTTATCAATACGCATGCCAACATGCCCATAAGCCTCGGCCAATTTCACAAAATCCGGCAAAGCATCCATGTAGGACTCCGAGTAGCGGTTGCCATGGAAGAACTCCTGCCATTGCCGCACCATGCCCAGATAACGGTTGTTAAGCGACACCACTTTGATCGGCAGATGGAACTGCTTGCAGGTGGAAAGTTCCTGGATGTTCATTTGGATACTGCCCTCGCCCGTCACACAGGCCACCGTTGCGCCGGGATTGATCAGCTGCACGCCCATCGCGGCGGGCAAACCAAAGCCCATCGTGCCTAGCCCGCCGGAGTTGATCCAACGGCGCGGTTTATCAAACTTGTAGTATTGCGCCGCCCACATCTGATGCTGTCCCACATCCGAGGTAACGAAGGCATCACCGCCGGTAACCTCGTAGAGTTTCTCGATCACAAATTGCGGCTTGATGATTTCGGTAGAATTTTTGTAGCGCAATCCACCGCCCTTGACGCGCCACTCATCCACTTGTTTCCACCAGGCGGTCAGGTCCGATGCATCGGACTTCTGTTTGCTGCTGCGCAATACGTTCAACATTTGGTCCAGCACCAATTTCAGATCGCCCACCACCGGCACATCCACCTTGACGCGCTTGGCGATGGAGGAAGGATCGATATCGATGTGGATGATTTTGCGTGGCACTTGGGCAAAATGTTCGACGTTGCCGATCACCCGGTCATCAAAGCGCGCACCGACGGCCAACAGCACATCGCAATGCTGCATCGCCATACACGCTTCGTAAGTTCCGTGCATCCCGGGCATACCGACGAACTGCTTATCGTTGGCGGGGTAAGCGCCCAAACCCATCAGCGTAGTGGTACAAGGGAAACCAAGCAGACGCACCAGCTCGGTCAATTGCGCCGATGCCCCGGACAGCACCACACCGCCTCCGCTGTATATCATCGGACGCTTGGCTTCCAGCAGTAATTGCACAGCACGCTTGATCTGCGCGCTATCTCCCTTGCCTGCCGGATTGTAGGAGCGAATGTTGACACTACTCGGATAAATGAATTCGGCTTTATGATTGGATATGTCTTTTGGAATATCCACCAGCACCGGCCCCGGACGGCCTGACTTGGCCAAGTAAAAAGCTTTCTTGATGGTTGGCGCGATGTCCTTCACGTCTTTAATCAAAAAGTTGTGCTTCACGCAAGGGCGGGTTATACCCACCGCATCGACTTCCTGGAACGCATCTTCGCCGATCGCATAGCTGGGTACCTGACCGCTGATCACCACCAGCGGGATCGAGTCCATATAGGCCGTGGCAATCCCTGTAACCGCATTGGTCAGCCCAGGACCAGAGGTGACCAATGCCACGCCCACATTCTCCGAAGAACGCGCATAGCCATCGGCAGCGTGTACAGCTGCTTGTTCATGGCGCACCAAAATGTGCTTAACCTTATCTTGCTGAAACAGCGCGTCATAAATATGCAGTACTGCCCCACCAGGGTAGCCAAATATGTATTCAACCCCTTCTTCCTGCAAACAGCGGATAGCAATTTCCGCACCAGTCAACTCCATCACAAACACCTTAAATATAAACGAAATAGAACCGCGTAAGATAATGGTTGGCAGCGTTTTGGTCAACCTTTGCCGTGCTACCAACATGGTTTCAAGCGGCTTGAGTAACAATTTGTTACCATGAGCGCACTAGCATAAGGGTGATAAAACTGAGTACTTCCGTCGAATTAAGCCAATTTCTCAGCAGCGTTGAGCGTCGCGCATATAAACATGCGGTGTATGCCGTGCGCGACGATCACACTGCGTTGGACATCGTTCAAGACGCGATGCTCAAGCTGGCGGAAAAATATGGCGACAAACCTGCCGAGGAACTGCCGATGTTGTTCCAACGCATTCTGCAAAATACCATCCGTGATCATTATCGCAGGCAAAAAGTTCGATCCTCCTGGATAACACTGTTTTCCGGCTTGCAACCCAAACACGACGAAGAAGAATTCGACCCGCTGGACGTACTTGAAGACAGCGAAAACCAAACCTCGCCTCTTGTGCCCGACGAGTCTTTGCAACAAAGGCAAATTATTGCGCTAATCGAACAAGCACTTGGTAAACTCCCTGCACGTCAACGCGAAGCCTTCCTGCTGCGTTACTGGGAGGGACTGGACACAACCGAGACCGCCGCAGCGATGGGCTGCACCGAGGGCAGCGTAAAAACCCACTGTTCACGTGCTGTGCACGCACTTGCCGTCTCCCTTAAAGCAAAAGGAGTAGAACTACCATGACCAACGAATTAGATCCCAGAAAGATAGCTCAATTGCTGACACAAAGCACCCGGCAATTGGATGAGGCCACTTTATCCGCATTGGTCAACGCACGCCAGAACGCACTGAAGAGGCAATCAGTGCGCGCGCCCGTTTTCGCGCTTACTCCAGCTTCCGCACACACCTCGGCTCGCTGGACCGATAGACTGATACCACACTCGGCCCAACCGTGGATAGCCGCCGGACTGCTTGCTGCTATACTCGTCGCTGGAACGAGTTTTTGGCAACACGTTCAAGAACAGCAAATTGACGAGCTTGATGTGGCGATTTTGACTGACGACCTGCCGATCGAGGTTTTCGTTGATTAATCCTTAACGTGCCTTGAATCAATGCGAGGTTCTGTAATTGCTGTATTTTTGCTGCTGTGCTTGGCTAGCACCAGCGCAGGCGCGCAGTCTTGGCGTGCGCTTACGTCTGCGCAACGAGAAGCTCTTGCCCCCATGGTGCAGCAGTGGGACACCCTGCCGGAACTGCAACGACACCGCCTGCTCGAAACAGCCAAACACTATTCACAACTGACACCCGAACAAAAGCAACGCTACCATAACCGCTTGGAAAAATGGAGCAAGCTTACCCCTGAACAACGCGAAGCCGCCCGTAAAAAATATCGCGCCTTTAACAAACTACCGGCAGAAAAACGCGCGCAGGTAAAACAGATGGTCAAAGAAGAGCAAGCAAGAAAAGCCCAGCAGTCAGCCAGCGGGGTTTCTGTTGCGCCAGTAACCAATCAGCAGTAATCAGCGTCGCTCCGTCCACCAAAGCATCGCCATCCCAAGCAGCAAAAACAATCCGGTCATTGCCGTGGCACTGATGAAGGGCTGCCAGTCGTTGAGCGCGCCCAAACTGGCAAATAACCGCCCAGTAAAGTGAAACACCAAGCCAAGCACAATGCCCAAGAATATCATCGCACCGACCCCCCCCGCGCGCCGATGGTAAGACGCAAACGGCAGCGCCAGCAGCATCATTACCAGTAACGCAAACGGATAAACCAGCTTGTTCCACATTGCGATTTCATAGCGCGCGCTTTTTTGGTGGTTCTCTTTCAAATGTTCGGCGTATACGAACAAATCGTAGGCGGACATTTGTTCCGGCACCACCAACAACACGCTCAGAATGCCTGGGGTCAGCGCCGAACGCCATTCTTGTTTGGCTTGGACATCAATATCAGTACCGCCTTTGCCAAAGCGCGTCTCCAGCACATCCTCAAGCTGCCAACGCCCCGGCTCAATAAAGTTTGCCCGCTTGGCATTGATAATCGACTGCAAGTGATAGGTTTCATCGAATTGGTAAATATCAATATTCAACAGGCTGGTGTCCGGCATCACGTTCTTCACATTCACGAAGCTGCGCTCGTCCTTGACCCACACGCCTGAACGAAATTCCTTTAGCGAAACTTGCGCGTTCTGCGCCTTCAAACGCAATCGCTGCGCCATCCGCTCACTCGGCGGCGCAAGCAATTCGCCACAAACAAAACTCAATACCACCAGCGGCAAGGCAATCTTGAACAGCGCGCCGACCATCTGCCAAAGCGATGCGCCGGAAGATCGAAAAACCGTCAGTTCCGAGCTGGCTGCCATTTGCACCAGCGCAATAATAGTACCGATCAGCACCGCCACCGGAAACAGTTCATAGACATGGCCGGGAATGGTCAGTGTCACGAACAGCAACACATAGCCCAAGTGATACTGGCCCTGCCCCATCACATTCAGTTCATGAATCAGATCCAGAAAGGCGAACAGCATGATGAGCGCGAGAAACACCACCCCAATGCTGAAGTAAATTTCACGGCCTAGATAGCGCGTCATCAAGTTCATACCCTCACCTCGGCTCCTCGCTTCGCTCTCCTCTCCCGGAGGGAGATGAGGCAATCGTCCCTTCCCCCTCGGAAGGGGGAGAGCGAAGCGAGGGGGCTTTAGGATGGGGTTGCTCTTTCGCCAGCCCCCTGTGTAGCGAGAACAATGTCATGCGGCGATAAAACATCAGCGCCGCTATCGTCAGCATTACCGCATGGATGCCCCACAGGCCGATGCCGGGCGACAGCTTGCCTTGACCTACCCAGGCATTGGTGACACTGATCATGTTGCTATAAAGCATATACAGCACGATCGCCAAAATCAGATTGAGCGAACGACCCGCGCGCGGATTGACGTAACTCAAGGGAATCGCCAACAGAGCAAGAATCGTTGCGCTGATCGGCAACCCGAATCGCCATTCCAGCTCGGCGAGATTCCACGTTGTGGGGTTGCGCCATAATTCCGGCGTCGGCATGGAGTGCACCTGAGGCTCGGACTGTTTGACAGGCGCTGCATCAATGCGCATCGCATAGCGTTCAAATTCCACGATGCGATAATCGCGCTGACCCGGCGTGCCTTCATAACGCGTGCCATTCAGCAACACCAAAAAACGATCCCCGTTTGACAAAGTTTCCTGCAAACCTTGCCGCGCCACCATCGTGCCGAGTTTGCCGTTTTGCTCGGATTGCACAAAGATGTTGCCAACGCGGTTGGATCCCGCATCGGCATTATCAACAAAATACACCCGGTCGGCCTGCTTGGACTCGCGGAACATACCCGGTGTCGCGGACATGACATCACCACGACTTTCCAATTTATTCTTGAACTCATCGGCCTTACGCAGTGCCCACGGCGACAGCAACAGACTAAGCAGCGCAATCAAACCCACCACCGGCAGCGCATACCATAAGACCGGACGTATCCAGCGCGTCAGCCCGATGCCGGAACAAAACCACACCACCATCTCGCTGTCGCGATAACAGCGCGATAAGGTAAGCAGAATGGATATGAACAAACTGATAGAAAGCAACACCGGCAGATAATTCATGGCACTGAAGCCCAGCAGAGCCAGCACCCCATCCACTGCTATCACGCCGCTGACCGCGTCGCTTAACAGGCGTATCAGCTGGGTGACCACCACAATACCGATCAACACCGCGAATACCAGCAATCCATTGCTGGCAAATTCACTCACCAAAGCACGATGGAAAATCCCCGTGCGCAATGGCTTTGACTTTATACGGTAAGTTTGCGGATAATCGGACATCTGGGTGCAGGTTTTTCAATATTAAGGAGCAACACGTGGAATTTAGCATAAAACAAAGCAGTCCGGAAAAACAGCGTAGTGGCTGCGTGGTCGTTGGCGTGTATGAAGGCGGCAAACTCTCGACGGCAGCTCAACTGCTAGACAAGGCTGCAGCGCATCATTTAAGCGATCTCATCGCGCGCGGCGACATGAATGGCAAGGCCGGCAGCACCTTGATGCTGCATCACGTTGCCAACATCGTTGCGGACCGCGTGTTGATGGTTGGCCTTGGCAAAGCCAATGAATTTGCGACCAAACAACTCCTCGATGTGTTGCGCGCCACGTTAGGCGCGCTGCAAAAAACTGCCTGCAAAGATGCTGCGCTGTATCTCACTGACCTGCCCGTCAAGGGTCGCGATGAGGCCTGGAAGATCATGCAGACCGTGCTGATCGCTGCCGAATCCGGCTACCGTTGTGACCAACTCAAGAGCAAGCCTGCCGATGCGTCGACGCTACGCAAAATCCTGCTGGGCTGCGCCGACAAACCCGGCAGCGCCGCACAAGCAGCACTCAGCCAAGCCGCCGCTATCGCACACGGCATGAAATTGACCAAGGATTTAGGCAATTTGCCCAGTAACATCTGTACGCCGACTTATCTGGCCGACCAGGCTAAAACACTGGCCAAAGGGCACAAACTCAAGGCAACTATCCTCGAAGAAAAGGACATGCGGAAACTGGGCATGCATTCATTGCTATCCGTCACGCACGGTAGCCGTCAACCCGCCAAACTGATCACACTGGAATACCAAGGTGGCAACAAAAAACAAAAGCCTGTCGTGCTGGTCGGCAAGGGCATCACTTTCGACAGCGGCGGCATTTCGCTCAAACCCGGCGCGGAAATGGACGAGATGAAATACGACATGTGCGGAGCCGCCAGCGTGCTCGGCACGCTACAGGCGATTGCCGAAATGGGCTTGAAGCTGAATGTGGTCGCGGTGATCCCCAGTTGCGAAAACATGCCGGACGGTGCCGCCAGCAAACCCGGCGACATCGTAAAGAGCATGTCCGGTCAGACCATCGAAATCCTCAACACTGATGCGGAAGGCCGTTTGATCCTGTGTGACGCGCTGACCTATGCCGCACGCTTTGAACCGGACACCGTGGTGGACATCGCCACCCTTACCGGTGCATGCGTCATTGCACTTGGTCACGTTGCCAGCGGACTGTTCAGCAACGACGACAAACTTGCCAAGGAGTTGCTGGATGCGGGCGATTACTCACACGACCGCGCCTGGCACATGCCGCTGTGGGACGACTATCAGCAACTGCTGGACAGCAACTTTGCCGACATGCAAAACATCGGCGGGCGCGCTGGTGGCAGCATCACTGCCGCGTGTTTCCTGTCGCGCTTCACCAAAGATTACCGCTGGGCACATCTGGACATCGCCGGAACCGCATGGAAATCCGGCAAGGACAAAGGCGCGACCGGCCGTCCCGTGCCGTTGCTCACACAGTATTTAATCAAGCGCGCACAAACCGCCAAATAATGACCCCAAAATAATGACCAAAGTGGACTTTTACACCGGCTCACCCGACAAGCTGCGCACCGCTTGCCAGTTGAGCCACAAGGCTATGCAGAGTGGCGTGCGCACGGTCATCAGCGTGCCCGATGCAGCGACCGCTGATGCGTTGGATAAACTGCTCTGGCATTACCCTGCCACCGCTTTTATCCCGCACTGTCGTAGCAATGCCGGTGAAGCAGAGCAAATGCCGGTTGTGTTGAATCATGGTGGCGAAAAATTCCCGCATCATGATCTGTTGATCAGCTTACATAATGAATGTGTGCCATTCTTCAGCCGCTTCGAGCGTGTCATCGAGATCATCAGCAACGATGCAGAAGACAGCCGCATGGGGCGTGAACGTTTCAAGTTCTATCGTGATCGCGGCTATGAACTGAGCCATATCGATTTGTCCCTTGTTGATTCTTCCAGGACACAAAACGCATGACCTCCATCAAACAACCGGATAGCGATTCACCTTCCAAACCGGCCTTGCCGACACGAACGATAGGCGAAACGACACTGGATGATTTACCTACTCTCACTGAGGTTGTTGCTGAAGCAGATGCCCATCTACCACGTGTATTGAGCGCGGAGGAAATACAGCAGTTTCTGCATCAACTCGAGGCACACATTGAAACCCTGTTCACGCAAAAGCTCGGCCTCCACCTCGAACAACTGCAACGACTAGCCATCGATCAGGCACTCGACGAACTCAAAGCCGAGTTGCCCGAACTGCTGCGCGATGCGCTGAATGCGTACCTCGATTCCCGCTAGCCAACAGTAGTGCCGCGGGGGCAATTCATGAATTGTCCCTGTAATCCCACAGTGACAATTTCACATCTGCTTTAGCCGATAGTGAATTGCCTGCCTTTGGTATAATCGCGCCCCCTATGACAAGCTCAGGACAGGCAGTCCGCCGCAACGTATCGCAATGAATCTCGAAAAAAGTTTTGAACCAAAAAACATCGAATCGCGCTGGTATCCCAAGTGGGAAGAATCCGGTTATTTCAAGGCCGGACTAGACCCCAACAAATCCGAAGCATTCTGTATCCTGCTGCCGCCACCCAACGTGACCGGCACGCTGCACATGGGGCATGGTTTCAATCAGACCCTGATGGATGCACTGACGCGCTATCACCGCATGAAGGGCGATAACACGCTATGGCAACCGGGCACCGATCACGCCGGTATCGCTACGCAAATCGTGGTAGAACGCCAACTGGATGCACAGGGCATTTCGCGCCACGATCTTGGCCGCGAAAAATTTATCGAGAAAGTCTGGGAGTGGAAAAAATATTCCGGCGACACCATCACGCGCCAGATGCGCCGCCTCGGCACATCGCCGGACTGGTCGCGCGAACGCTTCACCATGGACGAAGGACTGTCGCGATCAGTCACCGAAACCTTCGTGCGCCTATACAACGAAGGCCTGATCTATCGCGGCAAGCGGCTGGTGAACTGGGACCCGAAGCTGCACACCGCCGTGTCCGATCTGGAAGTGGTGCAGGAGGAAGAAGACGGTTTCATGTGGCACATCCGCTATCCGCTCACCGAGAAGGATAACGTACGCGGATTGACCCATCTAACCGTCGCCACCACCCGCCCGGAGACCATGCTGGGCGACGTGGCGGTGATGGTGCATCCCGATGATGAACGCTATAAACATCTGATCGGCAAAATGGTGAAGCTGCCATTGTGCAACCGCGAGATTCCCATCATCGCCGATGAATACGTCGATAAGGAATTCGGCACGGGCGTAGTGAAGGTCACACCGGCGCATGATTTCAACGACTATGTGGTTGGTCAACGGCATAAGCTGCCGATGCTCAATATTCTTACACTTGATGGGCGAATCAAGAAAGATGAACAAGATGACTTTACGTTTGCGCATAAAGCAAAGACAGCCGAAGGTTTTACGTGGTCCGACCAAGGAGCTATCGAGCTAACTGAACAGTTCATTCCAGAAAAATATCGTGGCCTTGACCGCTTCGTTGCGCGCAAGCAGATCGTCGCCGATCTCGACACTGCTGGATTACTTGAAAAAACCGAGAAGCACAAACTCAAAGTGCCGCGCGGTGATCGCACCCATGCGGTGATCGAGCCCATGCTCACCGATCAATGGTTCGTCGCGATGAGCAAGCCGGGTGACGGCGGCAAGAGCATCACTGAGCAGGCACTGGAATGCGTCGCATCCGGCGAGATCAAGTTCCATCCGGAAAACTGGGTGAACACCTACAACCAGTGGCTGAACAACATTCAGGACTGGTGCATTTCACGGCAACTGTGGTGGGGGCATCAGATTCCCGCATGGTACAGCGACGATGGTCGCTTCTATGTCGCGCACGATGAAACCGAAGCGAAACAACTCGCGGCCAAAGATGGCTACAGCGGCGCGCTGAAACGCGATCCGGACGTGCTCGACACCTGGTTCTCGTCCGCGCTGTGGCCGTTCTCCACGCTGGACTGGACTGGCGACAAAATCAAAGACGCGCAGAATTTATTTCTAAAGACATACCTGCCCTCCTCGGTGCTGGTCACCGGCTTCGACATCATCTTCTTCTGGGTGGCGCGCATGGTGATGATGACCAAGCACATCACCGGCAAGATTCCGTTCAGGGATGTGTATGTGCACGGCCTGATCCGCGACGCGGAAGGCCAGAAGATGTCCAAGTCCAAGGGCAACGTGCTCGACCCGATCGACCTGATAGACGGCATCACACTGGAAGATTTGCTGAAGAAACGCACCACCGGCCTGATGAACCCGAAGCAGGCGGAACAGATTGAGAAACGCACGCGCAAGGAGTTCCCCGAGGGCATTCCGGCGTTTGGCACCGATGCGCTGCGCTTCACCTTTGCGTCGCTGGCCTCGCCGGGACGCGACATCAAATTCGACATGCAGCGTTGCGAAGGTTATCGCAATTTCTGCAACAAGCTGTGGAATGCCACGCGTTTTGTGCTGATGAATTGCGATGGCAAGGATGTCGGCCTGGATGAAAGCTTGCCGCTGGAATTTTCCGCAGCCGACAGATGGATGATTAGTGTGCTGCAACAAGCCGAAGCAGAAATGGCGCAGCACTTTGCCGATTACCGTTTCGACATGGCCGCGCGCACGCTGTACGAACTGGTGTGGAACTCTTACTGCGACTGGTATGTAGAACTGGCCAAGGTGCAGCTCAGCACCCCTCTCCCTAACCCTCTCCCGCAAGCGGGCGAGGCGACAAACGACTCCCCTCTGTCGAGGGAAGGACATTCGATCCTTGCGCAGCAACGTGCAACACGGCGCACGCTGGTGCGTGTGCTGGAAACCATCTTGCGTCTGGCGCACCCGATCATTCCGTTCATCACTGAAGAGTTGTGGCAAAGCGTCGCGCCGCTCGCTAGAAAAGCCCCCTCCCCTGACAAGGGGAGGGCGGGGGGAGGGGTTTCCATCATGT
>CABEDG010000073.1_pt1 | contig 25461 bp, 27 predicted proteins | sample 3132891 | NCBI WGS metagenome assembly CABEDG01 (sample SAMEA5534329, study PRJEB31848) | metagenome | biome: tundra; feature: field; material: soil | place: USA | collected 2013-05 | depth 0.15 m
TAGAAGCACCGCTCGCTGCTGCCCGCCAAAGCATGGCGCAGTGCCGAAAGCAATTCCAGATTGCGTCCCACCACGAAATTATCCAGCGTTGGCTGGTTGTCGGGAGCGATATCGAGCAGTAGTTGACTCATGGTTTGCGGTACATAGAACTTAACAAGTACCACGTCTTGCCGTAGCGCAGCGCGACCAACAAGATGGCGGACATCGGCAATGCCAGCAGCAGGCCGAAGAAGCCGAACAATTGCCCGAAGGCGAGCAGTGAAAAAATCACCGCCAGCGGATGCAGGCCGACGCGTTCACCGACCAGCCAAGGTGTGACAACCATGCCCTCGAGCAACTGTCCTGCGCCGAATACCGCCCAGACCAGCACCACGTTGCTGAATTCGGTGAACTGCATCACCGCCACCAGCGTGGCCAAAATCAAGCCGGTGATCATGCCCAGATACGGCACGAACACCAGCATGCCGGCGATGAAACCGATGGGCAGCGCGAATTCCATGCCGACCAGCCACAGCGCCAGAACGTAATACACACTCATCAACAGCATCACGGAAATCTGCCCGCGTAAAAATTCCGCCATGACGCGATCCACCTCGACGATGATTTCCTTTACCTTTGTGTGCAAATGGCGCGGAATAAGATCATCCACGCGCGCCAACCACTCGTTCCAGTCGCGCAGCAAGTAAAACATCGCCACCGGGATCAGCAGCAGATTAAGCAATATGCCGATGATCGCGCCGCCACTGCTGCTGAGCCACGGCAGCAGCCTTTCCAAAATGCCGCCCGCGCTTTGACTATGGCTCAGCAACAAATTCTTCACTGCCTGGCTATCCCACTGCAAATCCGCGCCAAACCACCGTTGCAACAGTGGCAACAGATGCGTGCGCGCAACTTCAATCCAATCCGGCAGACGAGTCGCGAACCGGCTGATTTCTTTTTCCAGCAGCGGCAACATGATCAGCAGCAGCAAGGCGAACAGCAGCAGCAACCCGCTCATCACCAGCAACACCGCCAGCGTGCGCGGAATTTTCCAGGCGCACAGCCGCTGCACCAGCGGATTGCAGATATAGGCCAGGATGCCCGCCGCGACGAACGGCGTGAGCATCGGGCTGAGCAAATACATCAGCACAGCGACCACCACGGCAAAGGATAGCCATTGCAAGGCAGCAAAGCGGGACAGGGTCATTTCGGGTAAAATTCGCGAAAAATCGTGCAGTACTTTATCCTGAAGAAAGCGAGAACTCAACTTGAATAACCCGACTAACAATCCTTCATCTGTTAACAGCGGGAGCCTTACCTACCGGGATGCCGGTGTGGATATGGACGCGGGCGACCGCCTGGTCGAGAACATCAAACCTTTTGCCAAGCGCACCATGCGCCCGGAAGTGCTCAACGGGATCGGCGGCTTCGGCGCTCTGGTAGAGATTTCCAGGAAATATCGCGAACCTGTCCTGGTGTCCGGCACGGATGGCGTCGGCACCAAACTCAAACTCGCGTTTGAACTGAATCGCCACGACACGGTGGGCATCGATCTGGTCGGCATGAGCGTCAATGACATTCTGGTGCAAGGCGCGGAACCGTTGTTCTTCCTCGATTACTTCGCTTGCGGCAAGCTGGACGTGGATGCCGCCACCGAAGTCATCAAGGGCATTGCACTGGGTTGCGAACAGGCCGGATGCGCCTTGATCGGCGGCGAAACCGCCGAGATGCCCGGCATGTATCCGGCCGGAGAATATGACCTCGCAGGTTTCGCCGTCGGCGTGGTGGAAAAAGCCAACATCATCAGCGGCGCGGACATCAAGGCGGGCGATGTGGTAATCGGACTCGCCTCGAACGGCGCGCATTCCAACGGCTATTCGCTGGTGCGCAAAATCATCAGCACCCACAAAGTTGACCTCAGGCAAAAACTCGATGGCAAGCCGCTGGCTGATTTGATCATGGCCCCCACGCGCATCTACGTGAAGCCGCTGCTGGCACTGATGAAAACCCTCACCGTGAAAGGTATGGCGCACATCACCGGCGGCGGCCTGCTGGAAAACGTGCCGCGCGTGTTGCCGGAAAACGTGGTCGCGCAACTGGACAGCAAAGCTTGGCACACCCCTTCGCTGTTCGACTGGTTGCGCAAGATGGGCAATGTCGCCCCACAGGAAATGTATCGCACCTTCAACTGCGGCATCGGCATGGTGGTGATCGTGACCAAGCACGATGCGGATGCGGCACTGACACAACTCAACGCCGCCGGTGAAACCGCAACCGTTATCGGCGTGATTCGTGCGCGCGAAAACAACGAGGCGCAGACGCAAGTCGCCTGATTCACGATGAAAAAAGTGGTCATCCTGATCTCCGGTCGCGGCAGCAACATGCAAGCCCTGCTGGAAGCGAAGCTGCCCTGCCGCATCGCAGCGGTGATCAGCAATCGCGTGGATGCAGAAGGACTGGGCATCGCCAAAGCGCATGGCATTCCTACTGCTGTCGTCGCACATCGCAACTATGCGGATCGCGACAGTTTCGATACCGCGCTTGCAATATCGATAGATGCATTTAATCCGGATTTTGTGGCGCTTGCCGGCTTCATGCGCATCCTCAGCGCAGGGTTTGTGGCCCGTTATCACGGTAGACTCATCAACATCCATCCCTCGTTATTGCCGGCCTATGGCGGTCTCAACACCCACGCGCGCGCGTTGCACGACGGAATAAATATCCATGGCTGCACGGTGCATTTCGTCACCCCGGATCTCGACCACGGCCCGATCATCATTCAAGCTGCCGTGCCGGTGTTGCAAGACGACACCGAACAAACGCTGGCTGCGCGCGTGCTGCACGAAGAGCATCGCATTTATCCGCAAGCCGTCTGCTGGTTATGCAGGGACAAAATTGAACTGGACGAGCAGGGGAAAGTCGTATTCCGGCATCGTAAACAGTCCGGTTTTGCGCTGATTTCACCCGGCCTGGAGTAGTTATGAAATATCCGTTTCAATCTTTCGCATGGCTCATGCTGTGTGTTGCCAGCTCTTCATTTGCCGCCTCGCCAAGCAGCGTGCTGGCTACTTATGAGATTTATAAAAGCGGTATCAAGATCGGCCAGATCGAGGAGGTTTTTGCACACAGCAAAGATCGCTACACCCTCATCAGCACCACACGTGCCGTAGGCTTGCTGGCGGTATTCAGACCGGGAAAGATTGTCCTCAGCAGCAACGGATTGATAGACGCTCACGGGCTGAAACCACTGAATTTCAGCGATATTCGCGAAGGTGAGGGCGGCAAGAATCGTCGTGCCGAATTTGATTGGAATACTAGGCAGCTCACCCTGATTCAACAGACACAGCGCACAGTGTTGCCGCTCCCGGACGGAACACAAGACCGCCTGAGCGCGATGTATCAATTCATGTTCCTGTCGCTGGATAAAGCCAACTCCCTGAGTTTCAATATGACCAACGGCGGCAAGTTGGACGTCTACAATTACCTCATCACCCACGATCAGAACGTGACGGTTCCGCTCGGCACGTTCAAGGCGCTGTATGTCGCCAGCGTGCCGGAAGCGGGTTCAAACCGGACGGAAATATGGCTGGCGGCAGAGCACGCCAATTTTCCATACAAGATGGTCATCACCGATCCGGACGGCGACCAGCTTTCGCAGGTACTGGCCAAATTCGATCTCGTGCCGTGATCGCAGCCTTTCGCAACCCTGCCCGCCGCATCACCCTCGCCATCGCACTCTCAGTGCTGATACATGCCGCTATTCTGTGGCTGCCGTACATACAATTGCCGCAAGCCAGGGTGCAATTACCACCACTCTCCGTCATGCTGGAACCTCTGCCCAACCCCGTCGAACTGATCGCCGAGAAGCCAGAACTTGCGAATCCCTTAACCAAACTCGACGATAGCTCATCGGCCAAACCGGTAACCAAAGCGATGGTCGCGATGAATAGAACGGAAGAAAACACGGCGATCCACCCGTTTCCAAAGCACCTGCAGCTCACCTTTGCCGTTTACAAGGACGCGGATGATTTCAGGACAGGCGAAATTCACCATCAGCTTGATATCCACGGGGGCCGGTATACCCTGAAGTCAGTGCGGCAAACTGCCGGGCTGGCCAGCCTGCGCAATGGCGACCGGCTTATCCAGACCAGCCACGGCAAGATCGGCGAACATGGGCTGCAACCCGATACCTTCGAGGAAGAAATAATCACCAAGGGCGGCACGCAAAGCCTGCAAGCCACGTTCGACCGGACGGCACAGAAACTTCGCTTCTCGCACGGCGGCGAAACCGCGTTGCCCGCAGACGCACAGGACATCCTGAGCTTTATGTACCAGATCTCGCAACTTCCCATGAACGAGGAATTTTTCCCGCTGCCCATCAGCGATGGTGCGCAACTCCAACAATATCAGATCGAAATCGGCGCAAAAGAGGACATCACCACCCCGATGGGCAAGCTGCGCGCGCTGCATTTGCGTAAAATGCACGCCCAGGGAGAAGCCTATTTTGAAATCTGGCTGGGGCTGGAATACCGCCTGCTGCCGGTGAAATTCAGCCAGGTTGACAGTTCGGGTAAAGTGACCGAAGAGTTTGTGATTTCAGGCATCCGCGCCGCAGATGAATAAATGCCGATGCGGGCAACCTCATCGCGCGTCGGATATTGCCCCGACAACCCTGCTAAACTGCGCGCCTGAATTTGTGTAGCCAACTTTTCCATGCTTATAACCGAATACCGTTTAGAAATCGTCATCCAGGCACTGCGTGCCATCCTACCGCTGGCGCATCCCGCCGACACCACACTGCGCTATTTTTTCAAGAACGAACGCATCGGCTCCAACGAACGCGAATTGGTCGCCGAGACCGTGTTCGGCGTGTTGCGCCACCGCTTGCTGCTGGAACATGCCTGCGCCGGAAATGCGACACCGCGCCGCATGGCACTCGCCCATCTGCTCAGATTCGGCGGCTACAACCTGCGCGAACTCGAACCGGTGTTGAAACGCGAAGAGAAAGACTGGCTAGCCACCGTGAAGGGCTTGAAGGCCGAGGATCTGCCATTACCGGTGCAAGCCGAATTGCCCGAATGGCTGGTGGAAAAGATGCGCGCTTCCTATTCTGATGAAGACATCCTCACGATAGGAAAGTCCATGCAGCAAGGCGCACCGCTGGATATCCGCGTCAACACCCTGCTGGCCAAGCGCGAGGACATATTGCAACAACTGCATGACAAAAATATCGAAGCCAGCGCCACGCCCTACTCGCCCATCGGCATCCGCCTCAAGGAAAAGATCCCGCTCAATCGCGACGCGCTATTCACCGCAGGCAAGATAGAAGTGCAGGACGAGGGCAGCCAGTTGCTCGGCTTCCTGCTCGCGCCCAGGCGCAACGACATGGTGGTGGATTTTTGTGCCGGTGCGGGCGGCAAGACGCTGATGCTGTCCGCCATGATGAATTCGCAAGGCCGTTTGTATGCCATGGACGTTTCGGAAAAACGTCTCGCCAATCTCAAGCCGCGCCTGAAACGCTCCGGTGCCAGCAACATCCAGCCGATGCTCATCGAGCACGAAAACGACCTCAAGGTAAAACGCCTGGCCGGCAAGATCGACCGCGTGCTGGTGGACGCACCGTGCAGCGGCTTGGGCACCCTGCGGCGCAACCCGGATCTGAAATTCCGCCAGTCGCCCGGCAGCATTGAAGCCTTCACCCATCAACAAGCCGCAATCCTCGCCTCCGCCAGCCGCTTGCTGAAAAAAGGCGGACGCCTGGTGTACGCGACGTGCAGTTTTTTGCCGGAAGAAAATCAGCACATCGTGCAAGCCTTCCTCGCCGCCCATCCCGACTTCGTGCTGCGCCCGGTCAGCGAAGTATTACAGCAACAAAAGATCGAGCTGGAAGCGGTTGATTACCTGGAACTGCGCCCCCATTTACATGGCACGGATGGATTTTTTGCGGCGATACTGGAACGAATTTAGGGAACCTCTAAAAATTCGGAGTTCGCCCAAATGCAAGGCGCGGGAAAAATTTTGCAGCGCCGCATATGATTGGTGTATAAGCAAGAAATTTTTTACGCAACGCAGCATAACCAGCCACTTGCTTGTCGTTAACCAATGACTTGGTTGGCGTGGTTTGCCAACTTAGTCAGATGGCTATGCAAAGCTTTTTGGCAACTTAGTGGAATGGCTATAACCAATGACTTACCCAGCGTCTTTTGCTGGGTTATAACCAGCCACTTGGTTGTCGTCTTTTGACAACTTAGTGGAATGGCTAGTAGTTTTATCAGTCAGATGGCTAGTAGTCATATCAGTAGTTCCATCAGTTGGGATGAAATGTAGATTTTTAGAGGGTCCCTTTAGTCACCAGCAGCGCGCGTACTTCTGTACAACGGCAGTACTTTTATAACGATTTAAGATTGCAATTAGAGGTTACAATTAAAGGTTACAATTAGAGGTTACAGTTAGAGGTTACAATTAGAGGTTGCAATTGGGAGGTAGCATGTTTTCAGGTTTACTGGATTTACCGTGGTGGGGCTATGTACTCACCACACTGGTGCTCACACATATCACCATCGCATCGGTGACCATTTTTTTACACCGCCACCAGGCGCATCGCGCACTGGATTTGCACCCTGTCGCCAGTCATTTCTTCCGCTTCTGGTTGTGGCTGACCACCGGCACAGTGACCAAGGAATGGGCATCCATCCACCGCAAACACCACGCCAAATGCGAAACCGCGGATGATCCGCATAGTCCGCAAATACTCGGCATCAAAAAGGTGCTGCTGGAAGGCGCAGAGCTTTATCGCAAGGAAGCCAGAAACCTTGAAACGCTGGAAAAATATGGTCGCGGCACACCGGATGACTGGCTGGAGCGCAACCTTTACTCCAGGCACAGTATGCTGGGCATCATGCTGATGCTGATCATCGACCTGCTGCTGTTCGGGCCAATCGGTCTCACCATCTGGACGGTGCAAATGGCTTGGATACCGGTAACGGCGGCGGGCATCATCAATGGTGCCGGACACTACTGGGGCTATCGCAACTTCCAGCCTGCCGATGCCTCCACCAACATCGTGCCGTGGGGCATCCTGATCGGCGGCGAAGAACTGCACAACAATCACCACGCTCATATCGGTTCCGCCAAGCTCTCCAGCAAATGGTATGAATTCGATATAGGCTGGCTGTACATCCGCAGTATGGCCGCGCTGGGCCTGGCCAAGATCAAGAGGGTCGCGCCGAAAGTGCATCTGAATACCGCCAAAACGGTATGCGATATCGATACACTGCACTCGGTGATGGCCAACCGGTATGAAGTAATGGCCAAATATGCCAAATCATTGAAGGCCACTTATCGCGAGGAAATCGCACAGCTCAAACTGCGTCTGCCCGGCTTGGGTAAAGTTGATCTCAAGCGCGTCAAGCACTGGCTGCATGCCGATGCAACCGTTTTGAGTGAGCAGGAAAAATTAAAATTAGGTTTGGTCATTCAGACCAGCAGGAAGTTGAATATTGCCTACTCCCTGCGCCAGGACCTCATCGCGATCTGGCAACGCTCCACAGAGACCAAGGAGCAGATGGCAAAAAATCTGGAAGACTGGTGTCGCCGCGCAGAAACCAGCGGCATCGAAGCGTTGCAACAGTTTTCCAGACGCTTGCGCTATTACGCTTAATCTCGGCATTATTCCGCGCCGCAGTGATTAGCAAAAAAAGCCGGTTGCTTGCAAAGCTGGCTTTTTTATTGCGCTGGAAGCGGGCTATCACCTGTAACTGCGCCCGCATCAAAACAATTTGACCCCGAGAATTTAAGAGGTTGCCATTGATCAAATATTCCTGGTTCGTGGCTCTGCTTGTATCCACCTTGCTGCCGATGAAGACATATGGCCAAGGATGGTCTTTTGACGACGCGTTTCAGGGATGGTGAATGTTTGCGCTTGGTTTGGCAAGCGGCTACGGTGCCCACGAGCTCGGTCATTACGTGGTCGCTACTTCCAAAGGATATAAGGTTAGCCACGACGGGCTTTCCATCGTCTATCCCGGTGCAGCGTTCAATGACGCTGACCATTTGCAGGTGGCGTCCGCCGGATTTCAAACACAATGGTTGATGACAGAGCTGGCGCTTCGTGATCACAACGGGAAAGAGTTGAAAGAACCGCCAGGCAACTTCGGGGCTGGTGTGGTCTGCGCCCACTTGGGCATCACCCTGGCTTATCTGACTGTTCTGAAAGATCATAAACAAGGTGACGTTGTCGGCATAGCCGAGGCAACCAAACGTTCCAATGACAGTATCGCTTTGGCTCTGGCTGTTCCTGGAGCGTTGGATGCCTGGCGCCTGTTCGGGAACCGGGTGCCGGAATGGGTTCCGCAACTCTCCCTGCTGGCTAAGGGTCTGGGTATTGCCTGGGCTTGGACTTATTGATTCAGGGTTAAATCTCCCCCGCGCATCTTGCATGCCATTCTGTCTTTGTCTGTGGTTCTCACCCAACCGGGAATCCAAAGGGCACCTCTAAAAATCCAGATTTCATCCCAACTGCTGCGTTGCGGAAAAAATTTCTTGTTTACATATACACCTGAGCTTGTCAAAACATCAGCCCGAACGGAACGGTTGTCACCAATTATGGAAACGTCAATAATGCAGGTGTCGTGCGTCGATCCTGTACGGCCGTCCTGCGCGATCAGATTTCCTGTCGTTTTACCGGAGGGTTTATTGTGAAAAATATTGCATTGTTTGTTCTGACAATAATAGTCATTTGCCTCGCGCCGAACTTTTCGTTTGCAGCGGACAAAACCAGGCAGGGAGCCGTTGCGGAACGCGACGTCGATGTCATGCCATTCGATCTCAAGGCGACCACCCATATATTCACGAAAAGAAGGATTGGCGGCATCCAGCAAGTTGTCGTGAAGAACGCGGGCGATGCTACGCAAATCGGCCTTATACGCGAACATCTGAAAAAGATCGCAGCGCAGTTTTCCAAAGGCGATTTCTCAGGCCCGACCCACCTACACGGCGCAGAAATGCCGGGACTGGCCGAGCTGAAAGGCGCACAGCGCGCCGAAATCGAAATTCAGAATCGGGAATTGAAAACAGGAGCTGAAATAATCTACATGACGCAGAATCCAAAACTGGTCGCGGCTCTGCACAAATGGTTCGACGCGCAACTTGCCGATCACGGCAATGACGCGATGGTGGGGCATGATCATTCAATGATGCATCCGCAGTAGATACCAGGTGCAAGAAAGGTGGCATGAGGCTTTTTATAACGATACTGTCAGCGTTTCTACTTGTCGCCTGTGCTTCTTATAGCGGAAGAGGCCTTAAGCCTGACGAATCCCGGGTTGAGGATGTGTTGCGCATCATGGGCAACCCGGCGATGCGCTGGCAAGATTCAGACGGTTCCCAGCAACTCGCCTACCCTCGAGGTATTCACACGTTCATGGTGCATATCGGATCGGATGACAAGATGCAACGTATTGAGAATGTAATGGACATGAAAACTTTTGCGCACATTCGCCCCGACATGACAAAGAGTCAAGTGCTCCGCATTCTGGGTCCATCGGAACCGTCCGGGAGCGCTTACTTCAAGGCACGTGATGAACTGGTGTGGGAATGGCGCTACTGCGACGAATGGAATGAACCGGCTCGCTTCGACGTCCTGTTCAATGGCGGCAAAGAAGTAGTGCGCTCAACCATGAGTCTGACCGAGTCTCAAATGGGGCTTTGTGGCGGGGAAGGACGTTGTTTATGTGCGCACGCAAAATGATTTTTCATCCCGGTTAACCAAAGCAATTCGACCTTGGCCCTTTAATTTATTGGAGAAGAAAGCATCGTGGAAAACAAAATGGTAGTTCTCGTATCGATTCTGATATTCGTGTTGATAATTGTTCTTGCGGGTATATCGAGCGAATGGGGCATGTCCCTGTTGTCACATTTTCTTGGACAGACTTTTCATTTCTCCAAGTAAAACCGGCGATGTGAAATCATCACGGATTGCATGAGGGGGATGAACCATGAACGAAAGTAATTAGGCTCCGTCCCCAATGGCCATGGTCTTCGCCTAGAGTAGTTGACAGAGTCAATCGACCATTCTAAGATGCCTTTTCTGAATGGGTTATTAACACCAACCTCAAACGTCAGCAGGAGGATTCCATCATGCTCGACATCAACAAAATCATAAAAGATGCCCGTCTTTTAGAAACAGACCCGGAAGGTAACTTGTTCGATCTGGAACACTGGTCGCCGCTGGTGGCACAGCACCTCGCCAAGGCGGAGAACCTTGTTCTCACCGACGAACACTGGGAAATCATCATCTACCTGAGAGAACGCTACCGCAAACACGGCATGGCTGGCAGTGCCCGTCAATTGTTGTGCGAATTGGAAGAGAAGTTTTGCGATGGTCGCGGGCGCAAAGAACTCTATGAACTGTTTCCCGGCGGCCCGATAAGTCAAGCCAGCCGTATCGCTGGCTTGCCTCTGCCGCCTTATTCCAGCGATCGCTCCTTCGGCAGCGTGGAGTAGCACCCCCGCTGTATCCGCAAAGTAATTGGGCTCCGTCCCCAATAGCCGTTGCCAGCCAAGTCGCTGGTTATCAGGGTGAACGGTGTAATGATTTATGGAATGCTCAATAGCATCGCAGTAAAAAGGCCGTCGAACAGACGGCCTTTCATTCGGGTGCCCGGACACACGCTTTTCATCTGCAACTCGCTCACTCGGGTGCCCGGACATAACCAGCCACTTTGTTGTCGTTCTTTGACAACCTAGTGGAATGGCTATAACCAATGACTCAGCGTCTTTTGCTGGGTTAGTCAGATGGCTAGTAGCTATATCAGTGGTTCCATCAAAAGCTTTTCGTCTCGTCCTAGAACGGAATATCGTCGTCGAAATTATCGAAGCTCCCCTTCGCGGCCGGTGCTGCCTTGGCAGGCGCTGTGGTGCTACCGGATGAAGCCGCAGCAGGTTTATTTTCCACCACTTCGAAACTGCCGCCGCCAGACGGCTTGCCGCCCAGCATGGTCATTTCGTTGACCACGATTTCGGTGGTGTAGCGATCCTGCCCTTCCTTGGTTTGCCACTTGCGGGTTTGCAGTTTGCCCTCTACGTAAATCTGCGAGCCTTTCTTCAAATACTCTCCGGCGATCTCGGCGAGGCGGCGATAAAACACCAGGTTATGCCACTCGGTTTTTTCCTGCTTCTCACCGCTCTTGTCCTTCCAGTTTTCGGAAGTCGCCAGCGTGGCGTTGGTCACCGCTTCGCCGCTGGTCATGTAACGGGTTTCCGGGTCTTTACCCAGACGGCCTATCAGAATCACTTTGTTCACCGACATGTCATGCTCCTTTCATCACAAGTTTATCCACCGCTGCTTCATCAAATCCCTGCATCTCCACCTTGAGGCAGACGATGTTTTCCGCTGCCACCACCATCACTTCGCGCACGCCTTGCAGTTGCGCGAGTTGTTGTTGTAATTGCGCCCCTTGGGCATTCGTCATTTCCGCCAGATGATATAGCCTGGTGCGCACCGTTGCCAGAGGCTGCATAGTGGATGCGACAATCAGCCACAGCAACAGCAATACGATAGCAAACACGAACACCGCATTGCCGCCGACATATTGCATCAACGCGCCGCCCGCTGCCGCGCCGGAAAATGCGCCGAGAAACTGCACGCTGCTATACACGCCCATCGCGGTGCCTTTGGCGGCCAGCGGTGCTATCTTGCTGATTATCGAGGGCAGCGTGGCTTCCAGCACGTTGAACGCGGTGAAGAAGATCAGTAGTGCCAGCGCCACGCCCCACAAGCTGTGTTGCCCGAACATCAGCAGGGCTTGCGCGCACATCGCCAGAAAGATCGCCAGCATGAATATCTGTTTCATCTTGGCCTTCTTTTCCGCGATGATGATGGGCGGCACCATCAGCCCGAACGCAACCAGCATCACCGGCAGATAAATATACCAATGATGCGATAGATCCAGCCCGTCTTTCTGCAGCACGAACGGCACTTGCATGAATACCGACATCAGGATCGCGTGCAGCGAGAAGATGCCGAAGTCGAGACGCAACAGATCCTTGTTGCGCAGCACTTCGGCAAAATGTCCCCAGCTGGCTTCGGTGTCGCTGTGGAAGCGGGTGATGGCCGGATCAGGTATCACGAATTTCACCACCCCCATCGCCAGCAAGGCCAGCACGCCGGTCATCGCGAAGATGCCGGGCACGCCGAATACGTTGTTGAGCATCGGCGAAAGGACCATCGATATCGAGAAGGTGATGCCGATGGTGATGCCTATCATCGCCATCGCCTTGGTGCGGACTTCTTCGCGGGTGAGATCGGCAGTGAGTGCCATCACCGCCGCGTTCAGCGCGCCCGCGCCCTGCACCACGCGCCCGATGATGATCCAGTAGATGTTGCTGGCATCAGCGGCGATGAAGCTGCCCAGCGCGAACAATATCAGGCTGATATAAATCACCGGCTTGCGCCCGTAGCGGTCGGACATCCAACCGGCGGGAATTTGCAGAATCGCCTGGGTCAATCCGTAAGCCCCGAGCGCGATGCCTATCAACAGATGGCTCTCGCCGCCGGGCAGATGTTGCGCATAAATGGCAAAGATCGGCAGGATGATGAACAACCCCAGCATGCGCAGGCCATAAATGCTTGCCAAACCAATGCTGGCGCGGCGCTCGGTCGCGGTCATGGTATCGGGTACTGGTTGCATGGATGCTTTGGAAAGTGATGAGAAGTCGCGCATTTTAGCAGGTCGTCACGTTTGCCAACAGGTATACGCAAATGCAAAAGGGATGATGGCAGGCAGTCATGCCCACCATCATCCTTTGCCAAGTTCAACATCCGCGTGGGCACAGAACGCCCACTCCCACGCGTGGGATAACCAGCGACTTGGCTATCGTCTGTTTGATAGCCAAGTCGAATGGCTAGTGGTTCCGTCAGAGGGGCTGGGGGAGAGGATACGCTCAGTCCTTCTACTCCTTAGTCTCAATCGTTTCATCCTTGCGCTTGCCGCACCAGCCACGCATGCCGGTCTGGAATTTCTCGCGTTCTTCCGGTGTCATCTGTTCCAAACGATGGCGATGCCAACGTCCATGACAGCCGTGCCCGCGGAAGCCGCCGAACAAAATCTTGCTCAACAGCAGCAGACCCATCGCTTGCACGTAGCCGATCTCTTTTCCGCCGACGAACAATGCCGGGATCAGCGAGTTCCACAGCGCCATCACCACCCAGCCCAATGCCGCGACGCCAACCACCAACAACAGCCCAATCTTCCAGCAACTCGATTTACAGCAGTTCATGCCCATCTCACTTCTCCTTTACAGATTAAATTCGTCATAGATCGTTTGCAGTCGCGCGCGCAGGTGCAGCACCGCATAACGCTTGCGCGCCAGCAAGGTATTCACACCCACACCGCTTTCCGCCGCCAACTCCTTGAAGCTACGCCCCTCCAGTTCGTGGGCGATGAATACGTCGCGCTGTTCCACCGGCAGTTCGGCTAGCGCGGCATACAACTCCTCCAGCAAGACCGCTCGCGCATAGGCCGCTTCCGGCCCGGCATCCGGCGATGGCAGAACTTCATCCAGCCAGGTTCCCTCATCGCCCTCGCCCGACACTTCTGGAAGCGGCTCCTCTTTCTTCTTGCGAAAGCGGTCGATGATCCGATTGCGCGCCACACCGAACAGCCACGCACCGACCTGCTCGATGGATTCCGGCAGGCGGTACGCTGCCACGAACTCATAGAACACATCCTGCAGGATGTCCTCCGCCTCACTCGCATCGGGCACGCGCCGCCGGATGAAATTCCTGAGCCGCCCGCGCTCGCGCGTGACGGTTTCAACGATACGTTTGTTTTGTTCAGCCATCAGCACGTTGGAGGTTAGCGTCGTATCCATACCTGTGAAGACGAATCACAGATGAAAATATTGTACGGATAGTTAAGAATGGAATAGGTGTCACGTAGGCTTGTTTCTCGGTCATTCCATGGATTATGCCGCAAGCGGCTAACCTAGGCTACGCTTGCTCTAATCTTTCGATCTTGCGCGGCTATGACAAAATCAATTGGGCTCCGTCCCTAAGAATTCCTTGACGGTTTCATGGGTAATCAAGCTTCTGATTTATTAGGGTGTGGCGTCAACCGAACAAGTGTGCAATCCGTTATAGGCACACGACACGGTAGTGTCTTAAACGTTTATTAATCTACTAAAAATTGGAGTTCATAATGAGCAAACTGTTATCCGTACTGGTCGCTGCTGTATTCGCAGCTGTTTCTTTCACCGCTGTTGCTGCTGACGCAACTCCTGCTGCTACGGCTGCTAAGGCCGGCGTTACGGCTCAAAAGGCCGACGCTACGGCTCAAAAGGCTGACGTTGCGGCTGCTAAGGCTGACGTTGCAGCTGACGCTGCGACTGCTGATAAGAGCAAAAAACACAAAAAGGCTGCCAAGAAACACAAAAAAGCTGCCAAGGCACAGTCTGAGGCTGCTAAGGCTGACGCTGCTGTTAAGTAATTTGTTACAAGTTTGAAGAAGGCAGGGGTGACCCTGCCTTTTTTTATTTGTAGTGATTAAAAGGTACCGGAGTAAATTTCTTTTTCTTGCACGTCATTAACTCATATAATAATTCGACTCCGGTACCTTTGGTTGTTTAATGCGATGCTGACCCCTTTAATTTGTTACCGATAGCGGTTGCGCAAGCTGCGCAACGCCAGCCTGGTGTGCTGTTTTTCGCGCATCGATTACCGGGCGGACGTGAACACGCTGGAGCAGCATCCGGTCGACGCGCCCATCATGAACGACTTCACCCGAGGCGCCTGGAAAACCCAGTATCCGCTTGCGATCGGCGAGGTGAGCAACAGGCATTGAGTGCGCGGGACTTGCCGCTATACATAGCGACATAAATCTACTGATGAAACGACTAGCCATCTGACTAAGTTGGCAAACTACGCCAACCAAGTCATTGGTTATGCGCGACTCCGGGGCGGGGTCGGGCGGTGCTCGCGCTCCTCACATACTGATGTGTATGCTCCGGGCGCTGTGCTCCGGCCTCCCCCACCCCAAAGCCGCTCGCTACGATTTCTGTCGCTATGTATATAATGACGCAACATTTCCACATCCAGACCGCCCATGTACCAGAGTTACTTTGGCCTTGCCGAAGAACCGTTTTCCATCGCACCTGATCCTCGCTATCTCTACATGAGCCGGCGCCATCAGGAGGCGCTCGCGCATCTTCTTTATGGCGTGAATGCCGGCGGCGGGTTTGTGTTGCTCACGGGAGAAGTGGGTGCCGGCAAGACCACGGTGTGCCGCTGCCTGCTCGAGCAGATTCCGGAATCCTGCGATGTGGCCTACATCTTCAATCCCAAGCTGACGGTAGAGGAATTGCTTTCGACCATCTGCGCAGAATTCGGCATCGCCTGTCCGCCCGGCAACACCAGCGTCAAGGTGTACATCGATTGCATCAATGCCTATCTGCTCGATGCCCATGCCAAGGGCAGGCATACGGTGCTGATCATCGACGAGGCGCAGAACCTCTCCGCCGATGTGCTGGAGCAATTGCGGCTGCTCACCAATCTGGAAACCAACCAGCGCAAACTTTTGCAGATCATACTGCTGGGCCAGCCCGAACTGGCGGCGATGCTGGAACGGCCTGAACTGCGGCAACTCGCGCAACGGATTATCGCGCGCTATCACCTGGGGCCGCTGGACAGGCAGGAAGTCGCTGCCTATGTGCAGCATAGGCTCGGGGTTTCGGGAGCGCAGCGCCAGTTGTTCCCGCTTGCACTGATGGGGCAGCTGTACCGCTTGAGCGGAGGTATTCCCCGGATCATCAACGTGCTGTGCGACCGTGCACTGCTGGGCACTTACGCGCAAAGCAAGGAGCGGGTCGATCGCGCGACTCTCAAACAAGCGGCGCGCGAGGTGTTCCACAATGCGGCAGCGCTGCCCCGCAGCATGATGCGCCCTCTGCTGGCAGGTTTGTTGCTGGCCGTGCTGGCGGCGGTGCTATACCAGACCGTTGGGAAAACCCCGTCACAGGCGGTAGCCGAAGCTCAAGCAGTGGCCGCCAAGTCGGCAGCGGCATTGCCGGAGGTGCTGGAATGGCCGGCAACGTATCCGCTCTCGCGCAGCCAGGAGATGGCTTATGCCGCGCTATTCAGGGCATGGGGCGCGGAATATCAAGGAGAGAACGAGTGCCGTCAGGCTGAAGCCATCGGTTTACGTTGCCTGACCGCACGCGGCGGACTGGATGAACTGCGTCAATTGAATCTGCCCGCAGTCCTGCTCATGCGCGACAACCAGAGCCAGAAATTTTATGCAACGCTGGTCCGGATTGACCGTCAATCCGCCACCTTTGACGTCGGCACCGAAACCAGGGCGGTCGCCCTTGGCGCTCTCGCAGAGCAATGGTCTGGGCACTACACCCTGCTGTGGCGCATGCCGCCGGTTGTAAACAAGCAGCTGCGCCTGGGCGATCAAGGACCGGATGTGAAATGGCTGGGCAAGCAACTCGCGCAACTCCATGGCAAAGCGGCGGAAACCACCAAGGATCAGGTATTCGATGAAGCCATGATGCGTCAAGTCAAACAGTTTCAACTCGCCCAGGGACTTATTCCTGACGGCGCTGTCGGGCCTCAGACCTTTATGCGCCTGAGCGGCGCGGCAGACAAGACAGTGCCAAAGTTGAACCGCGAGCAAGGAGTAAAGTAGGCATGTCGTATATCCTGGAAGCGCTCAAAAAATCCGACCAGCAGCGTCAGCGTGGCGCAACACCGACATTGCAGGTCGCACAGGTAACAGTGGCTGCGCCCAAACGTCCCTTGTTTATCTATTACGGCCTGCTTGCGGCAGTACTGCTCAGTACCGGGATCATGATCGGCTGGCTGCGTCCATGGCAACCGGAGCTACCGCCTCCTGTGACAGAACCTATTGCCGCGAAATCGCCAATCTCGATTTCGCAACAAACCGCACCAGCGTCTTTGACCGCGCCGCCTGAAATGCTCGGTGCCATGAAGCCCAACAACCCAGCACTCGTCAACTCTGCGACACCCAGTGCGGCGGCGCCCATTCCGGATAAGACCATGCCGAAGCCCGCCAGCATTGCCGGCGTAGCACAGGAGCAAAAGGCGATAACTTGGGACGAACTGCCACTTCAGATTCAGCGGGAGATTCCGGCTATGACGGTTCAGCTCCATGCCTATTCGAGCAACCCCAGCGAGCGTCTTGTCAGTATCAATTCCATCAGGTTGCGGGAAGGCGGATCGTTGATGTTGGGACTCAGGCTGGAACAGATCACGCCGGACGGGATGATATTCAGCTATAAGGGATATCGATTCCAGCGCGGCATTCGGTAGTGGTGGATGCCCCCAGGCGCACGCGGTCACCCGGTTCGAGCACGGCTTCGAGCAGCCGAACCGCCATATCCGCGGGCACCACCTTGTCATGCAGCGACGCACCCAGCACCGATGCAACGCGCTCCAGCTTGCGGTTGCGTCTCTGTCGTTCGTGATCCCAGATTTTTTCGGTTGGCTTAGGCATGATTATTATTTGAAGCTGCCCCTATTCGCTCCCTTTGCCCAATGTTCCTTATGAAAGCTGCACGATGTAAGGGCGCCCTGCCTGCCCGAAGGTTTCCAGAACGCGTACGACATTGTCACGCATGTAGCACCATTTTTCATGATGATTGATATTCTTGCGCGATGATTCGAGGCCAACTCGTAACGAATTTACAATCTCTGAGAAACCAAAGGTGTCTGCCAGTAGAGATGTTGGGTCACCTCCAGTCACAGGTACATTAAACAGATTAATGATTTGTGCGCCTTGATTGTCTTCAATAATAAAGTGCTTATTCCACATCGGCATTTCGGTAATAGAATCTTGATCGAACAGTATGCGTGGATAGTGTGCTTTCTTTTCTAGCTCCACTGCTGTTACTAAGGCAGCGCCATAAACAAAATTTTCTTTATGAAAAATATTTGCCTGAACGACCGCCCCGCGAGACAGGAATCCAGCTTGAAGCAACATTAAAGAAATTTGCCCAACAGCTTCCAAAATGCGGGGGCCGAAGTCGATGGGTGTGCTCATCACAAAACAATCTGAAAAAAAGCTGTATTGGACTTTCCAATAAAGTGAAGGAATTATTACGTCCCTTCGCTGCTTAGTTTCGCGGCGAAAATTGTCGTTATATATACGTGCTCTTGCGGCAATTAGTGTTAATACGCGATGCAAGGTAACTGGATCGCAGTTCAATGTTGCCGCCTTCCAGCCCAAAATATCGACAAAAGCTACATAGCGTTCCTCATATTCTGGGTCATCACCAGTTACAGAATTATCTTTAGGTGCCAGTAGATCAACGATGCTTTGTCTCATATACATCCCCGAAGCTAAGCCATCACAGATGCTTAAAGTATTTTGCTGGCCTGTTTTTAAGTGTCGTGTAAAACGACACCTATCACCAAAATCTCTAAAGTTTAAAGATTCTGCGTTTACAGTTATCGCGCCCCACTCGTACGCTTAGTCGTGCATCTTTTTTAGCTTGAATTGTGCTTCGGCATTACCCTATTCAGCTGCTTTACAATACCAATTTTGTGCCTCTTTGTAGTCCTGTGCTACACCCAGTCCTTCTTCATATATGCGCCCAAGGTTGTAATGTGCATTTGGGTTTCCCTGTTCAGCTGCTTTGAGATACCACTTTTCTGCCTCTTTGTAGTCCTGTTTTATACCCAGCCCCTTTTCATAAATATACCCAAGGCTGTTCTGTCCAGTTGCATCACCCTGTTCAGCAGATTTTCGATACCACCTCTCAACCTCTTTGAAATCCTGATTTAAGCCCATCCCTCCCACATACAATCTTCCGAGGCGGTTTTGCCCAGTTGCATTGCCCTGTTCCGCAGCCTTGCGATATCACCTCTCTGCCTCTTTGTACTCCAGTGGTACGCCAAGCCCTTTTGCATACAAGTGCCCAAGGTTAACCTGCCCTGCAGCATTTCCCTGCTCCGCAGCCTTTAGATACCATTTCTCTGCCTCTTTGTAGTTTTGTGCCAATACTTTTCCATTTTCGTACAAGTACCCAAGCTTGTTCTGTGCTGTAGCATCTCCCTGTTCTGCTGCCTTTCGAAATAACTTCTCAGCCTCTTTGAAGTCCAGTTGTATTTCGTAACCTTCCTCGAGCATGGATTCAACATTCTAGTTGTAAGAATAACCCTTGCTATCTGCGTTGGTCTTGAATCGTGTTCCTTTATATTCTCTGACGGATTGACACTCTGGGTATTGACTGCGTCCCCAAAATACATTCCCTCGCTTCGATCTAACTAATCGCATAGGCTTCCCACACTTAGAACAATTGGGTGGAATTTCAGTTGAAGCCCCAAATACATCATCAATGGTAAGACTAGGTGCAACAGAATGTCCATTGCGGCATTTTGTTTCGCTGGATGAATTTAAATGGTGAGTTACTTTTTCAAAGCATTTTGGACAAATCGAGGTGTAAGAGTCGTCGGCATGTTTTGGGAGAACTTCATATAGCCATTTTTGGAGTCCATAACCATCAATTAATTTAATGCCAGTCAAGTCTGCATAAGCAACAGCTTCTCTTGTAAAGCCACTCGTGGATACAAAAAACCCTCCTTTAGCTTTATCACTTACGATTGCAGAGTGAAATTTCTGTATATCAGGACGACCAGAATTATTCTCAGCTCCATATTTCTTACATTCAAGTAAATACTTTTCACCATTCTTAGTCATGATAGCGTCACGACCGCCATCGTTTGTGTATGGTGTTTGTTTAACTTTGTATCCATCTTTATCAAAGAGAGATGCGACATAGTTTTCAAATTGCTGCGGACTGATATTACGTAACTGGGTTAGTGATGGAGCTAAAGATGAACTTAACCGCACTGCTTCATCTATCACCAATTGCTTTGCATAGCTTAAATTGGCTTGCTTTGTTTTTAGCTCTTCATCATGCTTTTGACTAGCTTCTTTATATGCAGCCTCAAATGTCCATCTTCCATGCATTTTAAGCATATGCCATCTTTTAGGTAGCTCCCACTTACTTCCATTTCCTACTTGATATCCACCCCATATTCCGTGAGAACACTTCTGTGTGTGAGTTGCAACCGCAAGAATAAGAATAACAATGCCAAAAGCAAGCACTTGAGCCAGCATGTATTGAGTTAACCATAGGCATATTGCAATGCCCAATCCCCATGCGACCTGTAGCAAATAAGCTTTCAAGGCAGGTCTGTTTAATTGCATGTTTATCTATAATCTAATTTGTTATGTTGAAGAATCAAACAATCGGCACAAACAATCGGGGACAGACCACGGTTTGCCGGAACGGCACGAAGAAAATGCAGAGGAACTTGCAGTCATGTTATTTCCCTTAAATAATCAACTTGCTGATTAGTCGTTCCCGATGAATCGGGAACCCGTATCAAATCCCGGTGAACAACAAATCCAGTGCGGCGATGATTTCGTCGCGTTTGTTTTTTAGCGAAGCGACTTTATCGCCCAACGAGCGGTTGGCTACACCCGCCAACTCTGCGGTGGACATCACGACGGCCGCACCCTTGATCTTGAACTGTGGATTGAGGTGTTTGGCTGCCAGCCCCATTTCTTCCGCCAGGATGAGCGGCACTACAACGCGGGTTGCCAACGTATCCAGCAAGTCGGCCTGCACATCCAGCAGATATGGAATGGACTTGCGAGTGGCCGCATTCGGATTCAGGTAGACGTCAAACTGCGCCATCAAAACCGCCGTAAGCCGTCACTGAACGTGCCGTGCTTTTCTATACGGCGATTGTATTCATTCAGCGCGGTCTGGTTTTCTGCCAGCCACTGGCTGCGCTGCGCTTGCCGGATGATCTCGGCCAGATGCTGCTCCAGGGTCTGCGAAAGATTGATGTTGAGCAGTTTTGCCTGCTGCAAGAGATCGGCGTTGATGCTGAGGTTGGCTGATTTTTTGGGCGCAGCCTGGTTGAAAATAATATTGCTCACGGCTTTTCCTTAACATTTACAATGCGCATAATCTACGCGCATTGATTACGCACGTCAATGCCTCACATGTTGTTTCTCCAGTATCACCAGCACCATCAAAGGGGTCAGCGTCGCGCGCTACGCCGTCATCTCTTCGACTTCGCGCTCGATTCTGTCCTTCAGTTCCGCTTAGGCGATTTTCAAATCGTAGCTCAGTTGCCGGTTCAGTCAGGGCTGTGCATCCGTGCCGAAATAGCGCGCCAGCCGCAATGCTAAACCCTTCGACAGGCTGGTGAAACAACTGGTGAAGCTACTGATGAAACCACTAGCCATTCCGCTATGCCACCAAAAAACGGTGGCCAAGCGGCTGGTTATAAGCTGCCAGAAAACACCAGCCAAGTCGCTGGTTATCAGGGCGAACGGATACTGGTAGATCAATGCCCTCAAAATCGCCGCAGGCCGTCACTGAACGTACCGCGCGATTCGATGCGGCGGTTGCCAGCTTACTCTGCTTGATGCAAGGCCGCGCGCACATTCGCCGGTAGCGGCACAGCCAGGAATAATTTTTCCGGATACAGATAATCTTCGCCCGACTCATCCATTATGCGAAGATAGTGGCGTGATTTGGCCTGTGTATCGGGAATGACTTCGTATATTTTTCTGCTTTCCAGCGAAGCCAGATAACCCTCATTGGAAATGCACACAACAAAATTTTCCATGTTCATTCCTTAGTTAACCGATAAAATGTTTAATCTTGATTTCGCGCGTGCCAAATCCGTGCGCTTCGTACCATTGAATCTCGGGCCGGACTATAGTGCCGTCCTCCAGACGGACAGTCGCAAAGCCTTTCTTTTTCTTCCATCTGCCGATCCCGTAATACTTCCGTAGCCTCGGCAAGACCCGGATGCCGGAGCCTTACGCGATTGTCTCAACTCCGGTTATTTCGCCGATGACTTCAAACATGAGACTAAATTTACGCGTCAAATTCATGACATGCAAGCAGCCTGCGCGATGGCCCGGTTATCGTGGGTTGGGAAAGCATGCAAAATCGCGTAAACTGTCAGGTCGCCTCAATCAAGATGGTTTGCATGGAACAGATACGGATACGCGGTGCTCGCACCCACAATTTAAAGAACATCAGCCTCGATCTGCCGCGCCACAAGCTGGTGGTGATCACCGGCTTGTCGGGTTCCGGTAAGTCCTCACTCGCCTTTGACACCTTGTATGCCGAGGGGCAGCGGCGCTATGTGGAATCGCTGTCCGCCTACGCGCGGCAGTTTTTGCAGTTGATGGAAAAGCCGGATGTGGATTTGATCGAGGGCTTGTCGCCCGCCATCGCCATCGAGCAAAAAGCCACTTCGCACAACCCGCGCTCCACCGTCGGCACGGTCACGGAGATTCACGACTACCTGCGCCTGCTATTCGCGCGCGCCGGCGACCCCTACTGCCCGCAGCACGATCTGGTATTGCAGGCGCAGAGCGTCGGGCAGATGGTGGACCATGTGCTGCAACTGCCGGAAGGCACGCGCATCATGATCCTGTCGCCGCTGGTGGTGGAGCGCAAGGGCGAGCAACTGGATCTGTTCGACGAGTTGCGCGCGCAGGGCTTTACGCGACTGCGCATCAACGGCAACGTGTATGAGATCGACGCATTGCCGACCTTGCAGAAAACCAAGAAGCACACCGTCGAGATCGTCGTGGATAGGCTGAAGGTCAATGTGGAATCCAAGCAGCGGCTGGCGGAATCGTTCGAGACGGCGTTGCGCCATGCCGACGGTCGTGCGGTTGCGGTCGAGATGGATACCGAGGACGAAAAACTTTTGTCCGGGCACCCGAAGGAGCATATGTTCTCGGCGAAATTCGCCTGCCCGATCTGCAACTACTCGCTGCCGGAACTGGAACCTCGCTTGTTCTCGTTCAACAACCCGATGGGCGCGTGCCCCAAGTGCGACGGCCTCGGCAACATCAGCTTCTTCGATCCCAAGCGCATCGTCGCTTTCCCTACACTCTCGCTGAGCTCCGGTGCGATCAAGGGCTGGGACAGGCGCAACCAGTTTTATCACCAGCTACTTGCCGGACTCGCCAAGCACTACAGCTTCGATATAGAGCAATCATTCGAGAGCTTGCCGGACAGGATTCAGCAAGTGATCCTATATGGCAGCGGCAAAACCGAAATCGCGTTTCAATATCTGAACGAGCGCGGCACACCGACGCTGCGCGAACATGTGTTCGAAGGGATCGTCCACAATCTGGAACGCCGCTACAAAGAGACCGACTCGCCCACCGTGCGCGAGGAGCTGGCGAAATATCTGAATAGCTGCACCTGCCCGGAATGCAAAGGCACGCGCCTGCGTCTGGAAGCGCGCCATGTGCGCGTCGCGGACAAGAATTTATACGAGATCAGCGCGCTGCCTTTGAAGCAGGCGCTGACTTTTTTTCAGACACTGAAGCTGGTCGGGCATAAGCAGGCGATTGCGGAGAAGATCGTGCATGAAATCGCCAGCCGGTTAACTTTTCTTAACAATGTCGGATTGGATTATTTGTCGCTGGAACGCTCCGCCGAAACCTTGTCCGGCGGCGAGGCGCAGCGCATCCGGCTCGCCTCGCAGATCGGCTCCGGCCTGACCGGCGTGATGTATGTGCTGGATGAGCCGTCCATCGGCCTGCATCAGCGCGACAACGACCGCCTCTTGACCACGCTGAAAAAACTGCGCGACATGGGCAACAGCGTGATCGTGGTGGAACACGATGAAGAGGCGATCCTCGCCGCCGATCATGTGGTTGACATGGGACCGGGCGCGGGCGAACACGGCGGGCTGATCGTCGCGCAAGGCACACCCGAGGAAATCTGCCAGAACAAGCAATCGCTCACCGGCGATTATTTGACCGGCCGCCGCAGCATCCCGACGCCGGCAAAGTTTCTCAAGCCTGACCCGGAACGCATGATGCAAATCGTCGGCGCAAGCGGCAATAATTTGAAAGGGGTGACGCTGAATCTGCCAGTCGGACTGATGGTGTGTGTCACCGGCGTATCCGGTTCCGGCAAATCCACGCTGATCAATGACACGCTGTATCCCGCCGTGGCGCAACATTTGTACGGCAGCAACACCGAGCCCGCGCCGTATGCCGAGATCAACGGTCTGGAATTTTTCGACAAGGTGATCAACGTCGATCAAAGCCCGATCGGACGCACGCCGCGTTCCAATCCCGCCACCTACACCGGCCTGTTCACGCCGATCCGCGAACTATTCTCCGGTGTGCCGTCGTCGCGCGAACGCGGCTACGGACCGGGACGCTTCTCGTTCAACGTCAAGGGCGGACGCTGCGAATCCTGCCAAGGCGACGGCATGATCAAGGTGGAGATGCACTTTTTGCCCGATGTGTATGTGCCGTGCGACGTGTGTCACAGCCAACGCTACAACCGCGAAACTTTGGAAATCAACTATAAGGGCAAAAATGTCCACCAGATCTTGCAGATGACGGTCGAGCAAGCGCACGAATTCTTCAAACCCGTGCCGATCATCGCGCGCAAGCTGCAAACCCTGCTCGATGTCGGCCTGGGCTACATCACGCTGGGACAATCCGCCACCACCCTGTCCGGCGGCGAAGCGCAGCGCGTCAAGCTTTCTTTGGAGTTGTCCAAACGCGACACCGGACGCACGCTGTACATCCTCGACGAACCCACCACCGGCCTGCATTTCCACGACATCGCCCTGCTGCTCAAAGTGATCCACAAACTGCGCGACCAGGGCAACACCGTGGTGGTGATCGAACACAACCTCGATGTGATCAAAACCGCCGACTGGGTGATAGACCTCGGCCCGGAAGGCGGCGACGGCGGCGGCCGCATCATCGCCGAGGGCTCACCGAAAGACCTCGCCCAAAATAAGCTCAGCGTGACGGGAAAGTATTTGAAGCAGGCGCTGGACAAGTAATTTGGCGCGTGGCTATTGATGTTGCAAATATCCAATCACATTGCTATCCCGGATGCCGAGATCGAGTTGCATGCGATTCGTGCACAAGGTGCGGGCGGTCAGAATGTCAATAAAGTCTCAACCGCCATTCATCTGCGCTTTGATATCAATGCGTCGTCATTGCCGGATATTTATAAGGAGAAGCTCAGGCAACTGGCTGACCGGCGCATTTCCGGCGACGGTGTGATCATCATCAAAGCGCAGCGCTATCGCAGTCAGGACAAGAATCGCGAAGATGCCCTTGCGCGACTCCAGGCTTTGATCAAAAGCGCAGCCATCACACCCAGGATACGCACCGCAACGAAGCCAACGAGAGCTTCAAAAAAGAGACGCTTGGAGAGTAAGACTCAGCGCGGACAACTGAAAACGTTGCGGGGCAGGATTGATGAATAGCTGGATTTATGTGGTTGCAAAATGCAAAAAGCCGGACGAATCCCTAGCCGTTGGCGATAGGTGTGTGGATTTATCTGGAACTCTGTCGAAACCCGCATGAAATAAGGCTCCGGTGAGATGTTCCTTGGGAGAAAATATTTCCCGCTTAGAAATCGCCTGAAAGC
>CABEDG010000076.1_pt1 | contig 25297 bp, 20 predicted proteins | sample 3132891 | NCBI WGS metagenome assembly CABEDG01 (sample SAMEA5534329, study PRJEB31848) | metagenome | biome: tundra; feature: field; material: soil | place: USA | collected 2013-05 | depth 0.15 m
CCCGGGGCAAGATTCAAGGTTGGAAACACCGAGCTAAATGAATTTATCGAGTATTACGATACGGCGAGAATAGGAATACATTACGAGAATGGACCAACCATCCCCATGTCTAGTGCAATTAATACATTCCTGAAACTTCCCTTCGAAAGGCAACGCGAACTCTTTCCTATATGCCTAGAGCAAGCGGCAAAGGCCATCAAAGATATGGGTACTTTTATTCGTGAGACGATTTTTGATGAAATCAGGCGGAATGATTTTCCAACCCTTCCTTCACGGATGCAATGTATCTGGGTTTGCGAGGAAAAAGATATCCCGTACTGATTGAGCAAACTTCATTCAGGTGACAAAACAATATTTAAGGTTTCTCTAACAGGAATTATGCATCGTACGAACCCAGATCATCTCGTGAGTGATAGCATCGAGCATAACTTACTACGAGAATATGCCCGGAAGTATTGGAAAGCTAACGATCTCGAAAATGCCTCGATACATGAGGTGTTATTCGCGGGCGATGTCTTGGTACTTGAGCAACTCTGACAATGATTCAAACATACCAAAGTGAATTGTTTGTATTCGGCGTTGCTAACCAGCTTTCCCCGCAGCGGCAATACCTGAAATCTTGCTGAGCATTTCAGACAATTCTTTTACTTTGGCTTCCAACCCTGCCGTCTTCGTTACCATCTCGGCCGCTTTTGCCTGTTCCTGTTTAATGCTTTCGCGTAGCTGCTCGATTGTTTTTAAATGTTCGAGCAACTTGCTCTTCACTTCTTCAAGCTGGGCATTCTTCTTTGCGAGCTCAAGAGTTTTCTCCTGGGCTCCCGTAAGATTGCTTTGCGAAGCGGCGCTCTTTTTGCCGTCAGGGAATGCGCGAGTTTTTACTGTTTTCTCCATAACGCCTATTCTCGCGATTTTTGGCTTGCAGCGCAACATCTTGCAACGAGAGCGTTTGTCCTGCTCGCGTAGATGATTAAAGGTTACTTGGCAGTAGTCATCGAGACAAATGTGAAATAATCGCGCCAAACTCTTTCAGCTATTTTTATGCACAACCTGCCTCACCTCGTCGTTTCCATCTCCGGCCACGGCTTCGGCCATGTCGCGCAGACCGCGCCGATACTGAATCGGCTGCATGAACGGATGCCGCAGTTGCGCATCACGGTGCGCTCTACCGTCCCAGCCGAACATCTGGGTTCACGCATCCATGCGCCTTTCACCCATCTGCCCGGCGAGAGCGACATCGGCATGGTGATGTCCTCGGCGCTGGATGTGCGCGTGCTGGAGAGTTGCGCCGCCTACCGCGAATTTCATACAAAATGGAATGAACGAATCGCTGTCGAAGCGACCATGTTGCGCGAACTCAAGGCGGACTTTGTATTTTCCAACGTCGGCTATCTGCCGCTGGCGGGCGCGCAGCGGGCAGGCATTCCGAATGCCGCGCTGTGTTCGCTGAACTGGGCGGACATCTATCGCCACTACTGCGGCGATGCCTCAGATTCCGTTCGTGCAGACCCTTCGACAGCACCCGCAAGGGGTACGCCGATAAATCCCCCGCCGCTACGCAGCGACCCTTCGACAGGTTCAGGGGGAACGGTTGATGTTTTATCCGATGACCCTTCCGCAGGCTTAGCACGAACGGCTTATGAAACAATCGCTGCGCAGATACATGACTGTTACGCCAACGCCGATGCTTTCCTGCGCGCCACGCCGGGCATGTCCATGACCAGCCTGCCCAACCTCATTTCCGTCTCACCCATCGCCGCGATCGGCACGAACCGGCGCGCTGAACTCAACCAGCGCCTCAAACTATCCACCGACGAAAAGCTGGTGCTGATCAGCCTGGGCGGTATCGCCAGCCGCTTGCCTGTAGAAGAATGGCCGAGGATAGACGGCGTGCGCTGGCTGGTGCAGCAAAGCTGGCAGGTCGACCATCCCGATGCCATCATCCTTGAAACATTGCAGACGAAAAACTTTTGTCCGGGCACCCGGATGAGTTTCAGCGACCTGCTCGCCAGCAGCGACGCGCTGATCTGCAAACCCGGTTACGGCAGCTTCGTCGAGGCGGCATGCAGCGGTGTGCCGGTGCTCTACGTCAGCCGCGCCGACTGGCCGGAATCGCCCGCCTTGATTGCATGGCTGCAACAACACGGCCTGTGCCGCGAAGTCTCGCGGCAGGCATTGGAACAGGGAAGGATTGCTGAAGTGCTTGAAGAAATCTGGAATGCACCACGACCTGATCCGGTCATTCCAGAAGGTGGTGAGCAAGTAGCGAATTGGTTGGCTGAGAGACTTAATTTGTAAGGTGGTGCTTAGAGCGCGCCCCACCCAGCCCAAAGACCTCTGCACAACGTAGCGAGCGAAGCTGAGACAAGGTAAAAAATGGCGAACAACCGGAATGTGCATTTAGCACATGAGGATTTTGAGCCATTTTTTAACGCCGTATCAGCGAGCGAAGTAGTTGTACAGAGGTCTTTTAGTGGAGGTGAGTGGTGCCTTCTTCATGCACATGCCCATGCTCCAACTCCTCTGCGGTAGCCTTGCGCACACCGGTGACGGTGCAATTGAAAGTCAGCGTTTTGCCGGCCAGCGGGTGATTGCCGTCCACCGTCACTTCGTCGTCGGTCACTTCCACCACGGTGAAGAGCAAGAAATCATCATCGTCGGAAGCTTCGGGTGCGCCTTCGAATTGCATTCCGACGGTGACTTCCTTCGGGAATGAGCTGCGCGGCTCGACTTCGACCAGATTGTGGTCGTATTCGCCGAAAGCGTCATCGGGCTGCATGGTGACGCTGCATTTCTCGCCGACGCTTTTGCCGTGCAGCGCTTCTTCGACCAGCGGAAAAATGCCATCGTAGCCGCCATGCAAGTAGCTGATCTGTTCTTCGACTCTTTCCAGCAATTCGCCAGTCGAGTCGAACAATTCGTAGTTAAGCGAAACAACCGTGTCTTTGACGATTTTCATTTCAGCTCCTTTATCAAATTAAGAATTTCCTGCGCATGTCCGTGTGCCTGCACGCCGTACATGACATGGCGCAACTTGCCGTGTTGATCGATCACGAACGTGGAGCGTTTGATAGACAATTTTTTTTGCCCATCCACTTCTTTTTCATACATCACACCATAGCGTTTGCAGACACGCGCATCGGGATCGGAGAGCAGCAATACCGACAGGCCATACTTGTCGCGAAACGATGCATGGCTTAAACAATCATCGCGGCTGATACCGATCACGATAGTGTCCAGCTTGCTGAACTCATGTTCCAGTTCGCTGAACTCATTGGCTTCCATGGTGCAGCCAGGCGTGTCGTCCCTGGGATAAAAATACAGCACGACATTTTTCTTGCCTTGTTGTGACGCGAGACTGAAAGTCTGCATATCGGAATCCGGCAACTCGAAGTGCGGTGCTTCTATTCCGGTAGTAAGCTGTAAAAATAGCATTGATGTTTCCCCCAGTGCCGCATTTTAAACACTTTTCGGTCACGTTATAAAAAAATTTTCGTCATGCCCATATCGGACCCATATCGGACATTGGACAGCTATAATCTGCGCAATGAAAAACAAACCTTCCCTGCTCGGCGGCCTGACCGTTAACGAATTCCTGCGCGATTACTGGCAGAAAAAGCCCTTGCTGATTCGCCAGGCCTTCCCGCAATTCAATGGCTTGATCGACCCGCAGCAATTGATAGCTCTGGCCTGCACAGAAGACGTACAGGCACGCCTGGTGACGCAACGACGCGGAAAATTTGAATTGCGGCAAGCGCCGTTTGAACCGGAAGACCTGGATAACCTTGGCAAGGTCAAGTGGACGGTGCTGGTGCAGGGCGTGAATCATTATCTTCCTGAAGCAGCCGCGCTGATCAAACATTTTGCTTTCATTCCCCACGCGCGGCTGGACGATTTGATGGTGAGCTATGCGCCAAAAGGCGGTGGGGTTGGGCCGCACTTTGACTCCTACGACGTATTTTTGCTGCAAGGTTCGGGGTATCGCCGCTGGCAGATTTCCGCGCAAGCGGATCGCAGCCTGATAGAAGGAGCACCGCTGCGCATCCTGCGCGATTTCAAAGTCGAGCAGGAATGGGTGCTGGAAGCCGGTGACATGCTGTATCTGCCGCCGCACTATGCTCACAACGGCATCGCCGAAGACGACTGCATGACCTATTCCATCGGCTTCCGCACGCCCGCCTATCAGGAACTGGCCGAACAATTTCTGGTGTATTTGCAAGACAGGATAGCAGTGGACGGCATGTACGCCGATCCCGATCTGAAGACGCAGAAACATCCTTCCGAAATCAGTGCGGCGATGTTGCATCAGGCGGAACAAGCCATCAAGCAAGTGCGCTGGGACAAGGAAGACATCGCGAATTTTCTCGGCTGCTATTTGAGCGAACCCAAGCCGCACATTTTCTTCGACGCGCCGGAACGGCCGTTGAGCCTGGCGAAATTCAGGCAAGCGATACAAAAGCAGGGTGTAAAGCTCGACTTGAAGAGCCAGATGCTGTGTCATGCCAGCTGGATCTTTATGAACGGCGAAGAACACCAAGTGAATGAACACGACTATCCCCTGCTGCGCACACTGGCGGATGAACGCGAATCACCAGCCTTGAAGGACTGTTCGGCTGAGTTGATCGAACTGCTTTACCAATGGTATCTGGACGGTTATATTTCTCCCGTCTGAACTTCAGGGATGAATCATGAGTGACGATGTGTTGCAACACACCCAGCTGGACGGCATTGTGGACTACATCGCCGCGCTCGACACGTTGTGCAAACTGGCGCAGCGCAACCTGTATCTGTTCGATAAAGATTTCGATGGTTTGGGATTTAACACCGAAGCGCGGTATACAACACTGCGCAATTTTTTACTCGCCAACCCTGCCCATCAGCTGTTCGTACTGGCCCATGACACGCACTATTTATCCACTCTGTGCCCGCGCATGATGCTGCTGCTGGACCAATTCGGCACCAGCATGTTCATCCATCAGACACCCAAAAATCTGCAGCACATCACCGAGCCGTTTTCGGTCGCGGACGAGACAAATTATGTGCGCCGCTTCCACTTCGACGATCCCCGCGGCATTTTGGCACAGCATGATCCGGAAAAGGCGCGCACACTGGAATCGCGCTTTATGGAGATGTGGGCAGCTTCCCATCAAGCCATATCCTCTACCAAGCTGGGGTTATAGCAAAGAAAGCTGAAGATTCGCTGGATTTCCTTTGTTTAACTGATAGAATGCGCCGCCTTTGATTTTGGCTTCATTTAGAAATCAGGGAAATTTGTGTATTTCAACTTCAAACTCTCAAGGAACACGAAATGAAACGTATTGCTCTTGTTACTGCTCTGCTGGCTCTTGCTTTGACCGCCTGCGGCCAAAAGGCTGCTGAAGCTCCTGCTGTTGCAGTTGTTGTTACCCCTGCTGCTCCGGCTCCTGTCGCTGCACCAGATGCTGCCTCTGCCTCTGCACCTGTCGCTGCTGCCGCTTCTGCTCCTGCCGACGCTGACGCAATGAAGAAGTAAGCCGCCGCTCTTCAGGCAATAAAAAAGCCGACGCAAGTCGGCTTTTTTATTTTCATCTTTATTTCCATCGTCCCAATCTTCAGGTAATTTCGCGCCAGTCAAACCCATCTTCCTGCGTTGCCACGCCCACCCAACTTTCTTCACACATGGCCGCGACACTCAACGCTCGCACGGCAAGTTCCGGCGTGTTGTTCCTGCGGCTGAGATGCGCGGCGATCAAGTGTTGCAACCGACTCACATCCAGCCTGGCTAAAATGCCGGCAGATTCCTGATTGTTCAGATGTCCGAAACGACCACCCACACGCTGCTTCAGGCTGTACGGGTAATCACCGTTCATCAACATTTCAATATCGTGATTGCACTCCAACACCAGAGCGTGGCAACCGCTCAGCATCTGTTCGATATGCGCCGTACTGCATCCGGTATCGGTCAATACGCCCAGCCGCCGCGCGCCATCGCTGAAGACGAATTGCACCGGCTCGGCAGCATCGTGCGGAACGGGATAGGGAATGATTTCAATGTCGCCAATGACGAACGCCAGCTGGGGATCGATTTCATGGATGTTGGCAATGCCGGCAAAGTCTTTCGCCTGACGGGTGCTACGAAAAACATTTGTCCGGGCACCCGCCGGACAAATGTTTTCCGTACTGCGCAGCGTGCCGTGTGTGAGCCAAACCGGCAGATTGTATTTGCGTGCCAGCCGCGCCACGCCGCTGATGTGATCGCCGTGCTCATGGGTGACGACGATGCCGCTCAACTGCTCGGGAGACACGCCCAGACGCGCCAGACGCGAGAGGGTGTCATGCAGTCCAAAACCACAGTCCATCAGTACTTGCGTCTGGCCGACCGCAACCAGCAGCGCGTTGCCTTCGCTGCCGCTGCCCAAAGACGAGAAACGCATGGACATTAGCGGTTCACATTACTGCTGATTTATGTTCTTGTAGATCGCCTCAAGCATCTGTTTGCTTACCTTGTTGCTTGCGCCATCCTGATCGACGATGGACACTTCACACGATGTTCCGCCATCCTTGACATTCACGCGATAGTGCCTGGTGGTATCCTCGTTGCTCTTCCAGAACTTCAACTTATCCAGCCAACTGCTTTCGAGCTTAACGGGACGCAAGAAGTAGGTGCCCTTTTCGCGATCCTTGTCTTCCACCGCCAGACCCGCGCTTTCGATAGCCAATCCCACTTTGCGCCATGACCTGTCGAACGCATCGTTCACCACGATGATGGTGCTGCCACCAGAAATTTCTCGCAAGCTGGCCATCCCAACCGGTTCGGGCGCGTTGATCATTGCTGCGCTGGCCGCTGCTACCGCGCTGGTCGCCACCACCGAACTGACCGCCGCCACCGCGCTGGCCGCTTTAGCTTCGCTGGCACCGAAACGCACCATCAGACGTTGCAACATGATCGCCTCCAGCTCCGGATCATTTGCGCGTGCTACCCACTGCGAGGTGCCCTTGGTTGCAGAAAACTCCTCCTTGATGCCGCGATGGGTGATATACACCTCGGTACTCACACCGTCCTTGCTGCGCTCCAGACGCGTACGATATTGATCGCGCTCACCGGCTGAATAGGCATTGCTGAACTCCTGGTTAAACTCATTGTGGGAACCGCCCTGCGGAATCTTGGCGCGATTTTCTGCCCAATCGGTTTCCATCACACCTGCCGCATGGTCTTCGCTGCTTATGGTCAGTCCGATTTCCTGCCAGAACGCCTTGACCACAGGCCAAACGTTTTCTGCCTTGTCGTTAATCACCAGCCAACGCTGAGCAATGTTGCGCTCCATATGCACGCCTTGCACTTCCGGCAATACCGCACTGGCAGTGCGGCCCTTGGTACCACCCTTGCTGTAATCGGAATAAGTCGCAACGGCTTCACCTTGGCCCTGTGGCACCTTGTAGCGTTCTTCGCCGCCGGGCGTGGTCAGATCCGGCGGCACTTCCAGCGATGGCACTTGCACCGCAGCGGCGCCATAATCGATGCGCTTGCCGTCGGCTCCGAGCGTGCTACAACTTAACAACGAAACCAGCACCGCACTGGAAATCCCAATCTGCAAAACTTTCATTGTTTCTCTCCGGCTATACAACATAGTTAGTTCAAGGGAACCCTAAAGCACACCGGCCTGGCGCATCGCGGCCTCGACCACCGCGTGTGCGGATTGCGACAAAGGAGTGAGCGGCAAACGCAACGTGTTTTTCATCTTGCCCATGCGCGCCACCGCCCACTTCACCGGAATCGGGTTGGCTTCGACGAACAGGTTGCAATGCAAGCCGAGCAGCCGGAAATTTATTTCGCGCGCCTTGGCGACCTCGCCGTTCAGCGCGGCGGCATACATCTCGTGCATCAGCCTGGGCGCGACGTTCGCCGTCACCGAGATCGTGCCGTGCGCACCGAGCAGCATCAACGCCAGCGTGCTGGCATCGTCGCCGCTGTAAATTGCAAAATCCTTGGGTGCGCGCTGCAACAGATCGCTGCCGCGCTCGATGTCGCCGGTCGCGTCCTTGATGCCAACAATATTGGAAATCTGCGCCAGCCGCAACACCGTGTCGTTGCTCATGTCGGCCACGGTGCGCCCCGGCACGTTGTACAGAATGTGCGGCATGTCCACAGCTTCCGCAATGGCCTTGAAATGCAGATACAAACCTTCCTGGGTCGGCTTGTTGTAATAAGGCACCACCGTCAGCGAAGCATCCGCGCCGGCCTTTTTCGAAAAAGCGGCCAGCTCGATAGCTTCCCTGGTGGAGTTCGCGCCGGTTCCGGCGATGATGGGAATGCGCTTGGCGGCATGCTTCACCGCCTCGGCGATCAACAACTCATGCTCTTCCACATCCACGGTAGGCGATTCGCCGGTCGTGCCGACCACCACGATGCCATCCGTGCCCTGCGCAATGTGAAAATCGATCAACGCACGGAACGCCACCAAGTCGAGGCTGCTGTCCTCATGCATCGGGGTGACGATCGCAACAATACTGCCTTGGATCATTTGAAGTGTTTGCCGAAAAAATAAAGGTCGCATTCTACCGCAATTAAGACCGCATCCCAACGGGCTGCGCGACAAAAACCGCACGAAGTGGAATAATGCCCGCACTCTTGAATCAGTCATCATCATGCCCGCAACAACCCTTGCCGCGCTGCATACCGGCGACACCGCCACCATCGTCGCAATAAACGCCGAAGAAGCGTTGCACCTGCGCCTGCTCGCCCTGGGCTTTCGCAACGGGAAAAAAATTGAGCTGATACGCAAAGCCAGCTTCTCCGGCCCCTTGCAAGTGCGCATCGGCACCACTGACATCCTGCTGCGGCGCAGTGAGGCGGCAAAGATCAGCGTGGCAAAATCTTGAAGCGAATCGCCCTGCTCGGCATGCCCAACACCGGCAAATCCACGCTGTTCAATCGCATGACCGGCGGCGCGGCGCGCGTCGGCAACTGGCCGGGCATCACCGTCGAATTGCTCAGCGGCAAGATTTTGCTCGGATCAGACATGGTGGAGATCATCGACCTGCCCGGCATCTATGACCTGCACGGCTTTTCCGACGACGAGCAAGTGGTGCGTCACTTCCTGCACGACAACGTCCCCGACCTCGCGCTGGTCATCCTCAACACCACGCAGATCGAACGCCAGATGAGCTTGCTGCTGCAACTCAAGCAACTCAACATCAACCTGGTGGTAATCCTCAACATGGCGGACGAAGCGAAGAAATTCGGTATCAGCGTCGATGTGGCAAAAATGTCCAGGCTGCTGGAAGTGCCTATTTTTCTGCTCAGCGCAAAATATGGCAGCGGCTATCCCGAAGCCCTGCAAGCCATCACCAAGGCTCTCCGCTACCCCACGCCCGGCATGGCGGAACATCTGCGCAGCCAGTTGGAGCAAGACGGGCATCTCGAAGCAGAAATGGCGCACGTGCTGAAGCACACCGTGCAAGTCCCCGCGCGGATGTCGGACAACCTCACCGAAAAACTGGATAGCGTCATACTGCATCCGTGGCTGGGGCTGCCGATCTTCTTCGCCGTCATGTACTTGCTGTTCCAGGGCATTTTCATTTTCGGCCAACCGCTGCAAACCGGCATCGCGGAACTGTTCACCTGGCTGCGCGAGACCGCACTCGTGCCGCTACTGAGCGGCCTGCCGCAAGCCGTGCAAGGTTTGCTGCTGGACGGCATCTATAACGGCGTGGCCACCGTCGCCGCATTCGTGCCGATCATCGTGCTGTTCTTCCTGTTCATGGCGATGGTGGAAGACAGCGGCTATCTGTCGCGCGCCGCGTTTTTGATGGATGCGCTGATGGCGCGCTTGGGACTGGACGGACGCGGCTTCGTAATGCTGCTGATGGGCTTCGGCTGCAACGTCCCCGCGCTGATGGGCACGCGCGTGATGCGCTCGCGCGCCATGCGCCTGCTCACCATGCTGGTGATCCCGTTCTCGCTGTGCTCGGCACGCCTGCAAGTATTCATCTTCTTCACCGCCGCGCTGTTCTCGACTAAGGCCGCACCTGTCGTGCTGTTCAGCCTGTACCTGTTCAGCTTCGCCAGCGCAATACTCACCGCACTGATCTTCAAAAACCGATTCAAGAACAACGAACCGTTCGTGCTGGAACTGCCGCCCTACCGCTTCCCCACCTTACGCCAGATGGTGCTGCGCGGCTGGCTGGAAGTGCGCCACTTCCTGCGGCGCGCCACCAAATTCATCGTCGCCGGCGTGGTACTGGTCTGGCTGCTCACCCACCTGCCGCTGTCCGCCGCCCCCGCCAGCGCAGACACCTGGGCGGGCATGATAGGTGGCGCGCTGCACCCGTTCTTCGCGCCAGTCGGCATCAACGAACAACTCACCATCGCGCTGATTTTCGGCTTCATCGCCAAGGAAATCGTCATCGGCGCGCTCGCCGTGATTTACGGCTTGAGCGGTGCGGCGCTGGGCAGCGCAATCGGACAACAACTGGACTGGGTGCAAGCCTACAGCTTCATGCTGTTCACCCTGCTCTACACCCCCTGCCTCGCCACCGTCGCCACGCTGCAAAGCGAGTCCAAACAGACCAGCTTCACCGCGCTGTCACTCGCCTGGTCGCTGGGGCTGGCGTGGCTGGCGAGCTTTGTGTTTTATCAGGGCGCCAGGGCGTTGGGGTATTAGAGAATACAAGTTACGGCCTGCCACCCATCGCCTCGCCCATATGTAACACGCGCGCGGGCGTCCATTGCGGATTGAAGCGTAGCGTGTTCCTCGGGAAAAGCATCACCACCGTGGAGCCAAGCAGGAATCGGCCCATTTCTTCGCCCTTCTTAAGTTCGATCACCCGATCGTCGTAGCGCCACTCGCGTATGCCGCGCGAACGTGGCGGATTGACCATGCCATGCCATACCGTGGCCATGCTGCCGACGATAGTGGCGCCGACCAGCGTCACAACGAATTGCCCAGATTTTCCTCCATTGGGCTCCCCGTCGAACACGCACACCACCCGCTCGTTGCGCGCGAACAACCCCGGCACACCGCGCGCAGTGGTCGGATTGACCGAGAACAGCGCGCCTGGCACATAGATCATGCGCCGCAAGCGGCCCGCACAGGGCATGTGGATACGATGGTAATCCTTGGGGCTTAGGTACAGCGTCGCAAAGCTGCCGTCCTCGAACTGCGCGGCCAGCTCCGCATCGCCGCCGACCAGCGCGGCGGTGGTGTAGCTATGGCCCTTGGCCTGAAAAATATTGTTGCGCTCGGTTGCACCGAACTGGCTGATCGCACCGTCCACCGGACAGATGAAATCCGCATCCGCCAGGGGACGCGCGCCCTCGCGCAAGGGGCGCGTGAAGAATTCGTTGAAACTGGCGTAGTTCGCGATGTCGGGATTCGCCGCCTCCTGCATGTTCACGCCGTAACGCGCGGCGAACCGGCGGATCGCCCAAGTGGTCAGCCCGCCCAGTTCGGCGTTGGCGAACTTTCCGGCGAGAACGGTAATCGCCCGTTTGGGCAGCAGGTACTGCGGCAGCACAGCTAAACGGTCAGACACGGCAATTACCAGCAACGAGGAAGGCTCGGATTATAACGGGACGCGGGAACACCGCGCTACTTATCGCCCTGCGACCCCGCTATCAGGCTCGGCTCTTCAAACAGCGACTTGATCACAACCTTGCGTATCTCTGGCTGGTCGGGAACCTGATACAGCACGGGCGTGAGCATTTCCTCGAAAATCCCCCTCAGGCTGCGGGCTCCCACCTTGTACTCGAACGCCATCTCGGCGATTTGCCGGAAAACCTCGTGCTCGATGTCCAGCTCGACGCCCTCGTCCCTGAGAATTTCGCGGAACTGGTTATAGATCGAATTGCGGGGCTCGACCATGATTTTCACCAGCTGCTCCTTGGACAAGTTTTGGAGATTGGCAATGATGGGCAAACGCCCGGCAAATTCCGGAATCAGCCCGAAATCGAATAGATCGGTGGGTTTCACGCGCGAATTAAGCCGGTCGAGAATTTTCTGATTGTCACTGTCATCGACGGAAATGAAGCCGTAGGCGTGGTTTGTGGCCGTGATGTTCTCTATGCCGACGAACGCCCCCGCGCAAATGAAAAGTATGTTGGTTGTGTCGAGGGTTTGCGTGCTGGCCAGCCTGACCGGCGCGCCTTCCATGATCTTCAGCAGGGCGTGTTGCACCCGCTCTCCCGACGTGCCGCGCTGCTCGCCTTCGGTTGATTTCAGCTTGTCGATCTCGTCGATAAAGACTATGCCGCGCTGGGCTTTGGCAATATCCCCCTCCGCCTTGTCCAGCAGGCGCAGCAGCAATGCCTCGATTTCCTCATTGACGTATTTCGATTGCGCCAGTGAGGTGGCGTTAGCGGTGACGAAAGGCACACGTACGATTCTCGACAGGGTTTCGCACAACAGGGTCTTGCCCGTGCCGGTCGGGCCGATCAGCAGGATATTGCTCTTGGCGATCTCAACGCCGCCCAGTCGCTGCTTACCGAGCTTGCGGTAATGGGAATACACCGCCACGGAGAGTGTCTTCTTGGCCTCATCCTGACCGACGACATACTGGTCAAGATAGTTTGCGATTGTGCTGGGAGTTAGTTTCTTTCCTGATGTTTGCTGGCTGTCTGGACTATCCATGTCATTCTACCTTCCTCAAGCCTTCTCGAATTTCATCACCCCACCCACACACCCCACCTTGATGGTGTCTTTCGCGGCGAAGCGGCCTTCCAGGATCAGTTTGGCGAGCGGGTTTTCCAGTTGCGCCTGGATGGCACGTTTCAGCGGTCTTGCGCCGTACACCGGATCGAAGCCTGCATTGGCGATCTCCGCCAGTGCGGCATCGCTGATCGCCAGCTTCATTTCCATCTGCGCCAAACGTGTTTCCAGATATTTCAACTGGATGCGCGCGATGGACTTGATGTTCTTTTCGTCGAGCGCATGAAACACCACCACCTCGTCGATGCGGTTGATGAATTCGGGACGGAAATAACTTTTCACTTCGCCCATCACCGCCAGCTTGATCACTTGGTAATCATCGCCCGCCATTTGCTGGATCATCTGCGAACCAAGGTTGGAGGTCATCACGATCACGGTGTTCTTGAAGTCCACGGTGCGCCCCTGACCGTCGGTCATGCGTCCGTCATCCAGCACTTGCAGCAGCACGTTGAACACGTCGGGATGCGCCTTCTCCACTTCATCCAGCAGGATGACTGAATAAGGTTTGCGCCGCACTGCTTCCGTGAGTCCGCCGCCTTCCTCATAGCCAACATAGCCGGGCGGCGCGCCGATCAGGCGCGCCACGGAATGTTTCTCCATGTACTCGCTCATGTCGATGCGTATCAGATGATCTTCGGAGTCGAACATGAAACCGGCCAGTGCCTTGCACAGTTCGGTCTTGCCCACACCGGTCGGACCGAGGAACAGGAACGAACCATACGGGCGGTTCGGATCGGACAGGCCGGAGCGTGAACGGCGAATCGCATCCGACACCAAGCGCACCGCCTCGTCCTGCCCCACCACGCGCTCGTGCAGCTTGTCTTCCATCTTCAGCAGCTTGTCGCGCTCGCCCTGCATCATTTTGGATACCGGAATGCCGGTGGCGCGGCTGACCACTTCGGCGATTTCTTCCGCGCCGACCTGGGTGCGCAGCAAACGGTTCTTGGGCTTGTTCTCCTCGACATGCACCGCCTCTTTCAGCTTGGCTTCGAGCTGCGGCAGCTTGCCGTACTGCAACTCAGCCACTTGTTCCAGTTTACCTTCACGTTGCAGCCTGACGATCTCGGCACGCACCTTATCCATCTCCTCCTTGAGATGCGCCGTGCCTTGCGCTGCGCCCTTTTCCGCCTTCCAGATTTCTTCCAGATCGGCGTACTCGCGTTGCAGCTTGGCGATTTCGGTTTCGATCAGCGCGAAACGCTTCTGCGAGGCTTCGTCCTTTTCCTTCTTTACCGCTTCGCGCTCGATCTTGAGCTGGATCAGGCGGCGATCCAGCTTGTCCATGACTTCCGGCTTGGAATCTATTTCCATTCTGACGCGCGCGGCGGCCTCGTCGATCAGGTCGATCGCCTTGTCCGGGAGGAAGCGGTCGGTGATGTAGCGGTGAGACAGTTCCGCTGCGGCGATGATGGCCGGGTCGGTAATGTCCACGCCGTGATGCAGTTCGTACCTTTCCTGCAAGCCGCGCAGGATCGCGATGGTCGCTTCCACACTCGGCTCATCCACCAGCACTTTCTGGAAGCGGCGTTCCAGCGCGGCATCCTTCTCAATGTACTTGCGGTATTCATCCAGCGTGGTCGCGCCGACGCAATGCAGCTCGCCGCGCGCCAGCGCAGGCTTGAGCATATTGCCCGCATCCATCGCGCCTTCCGCCTTGCCCGCGCCGACCATGGTGTGCAATTCGTCGATGAACACGATGATGCGCCCTTCTTCCTGGGCGATTTCCTTGAGCACGTTTTTCAGACGCTCTTCAAACTCGCCGCGATATTTCGTCCCGGCCAGCAGTGCCGCCATGTCCAGGCTCAGGACCTTCTTGCCCTTCAGCGATTCCGGCACTTCGCCGTTGACGATGCGCTGCGCCAGACCTTCCACGATGGCGGTCTTGCCCACGCCCGGCTCGCCGATCAGCACCGGATTGTTTTTGGTGCGGCGTTGCAACACCTGGATGGCACGACGGATCTCATCATCGCGCCCGATCACCGGATCGAGCTTGCCCTGACGAGCGCGCTCGGTCAGATCGATGGTGTATTTTTTCAGCGATTCGCGCTGGCCTTCGGACTCGGCGCTGCCGACTGTCTCGCCACCGCGCACGGTGGTGATGGCCTGCTCCAGCGACGCACGAGCCACGCCATGCTGTTTAAGCAGGCGTCCGGTTTCACCCTTGTCATCGCAAGCCGCGAGCAAAAACATTTCCGAGGCGATGAACTCATCGCCGCGCTTCTGCGCGGCCTTGTCGGTTAAATTCAACAGATTGGACAAGTCGCGCCCGACCTGCACTTCGCCACCATGACCTTCAACCTTGGCCAAGCGCTCCACCGCCTCTTTCAACGCGGCCTTTAACGGCGCGACATTGCCGCCGGCGCGCGCCAACAGCGAAGCCGCGCCGCTATCGGCATCGTTGAGCAAAGCCAGCAGCAAATGCTGCGGCTCGATGAATTGGTTGTCACTTCCGACTGCGAGACTCTGGGCATCGGATAGGGCTTGTTGGAGCTTGGTGGTAAATTTGTCGAAACGCATGGTGCACTCCTTGATAGATAATTGTTCTTGAAATGGAGGGAGTTGCGGCCAATTTCAAGTGGCTGAAGAGAATTCGCTTGGTGTATACAACTCCGGGCAATAATCGTCCGTTTATCGTACAATATCGCCCACTGAATTGATAATTTTCCTTGTCCGGGATAATTAGCAAGTGTGCTGAAAATTTATCGGAGCGCGTGAAGCTGAACGTTCCGAAAAATGAAATGTCCCACCCGTTAATGGGTCATCCGGCAGCATGAAGGAGAACACGGCATGAACAGCAAAATTTTAGCAGCCTTAGTGGCGGGTACTCTGGGTGTCGCGGCGGCATTTGCCGTTCCGGTGGTATGGGCCGGCGATGAGAGATTCAGTCTGTCCACCGGATTTGACAACAGTTCCAATCAATACGAAGCCGGTCCTTGGGTATTCAGGTTGACCGTGCCTGCCGGCATATCCGGGACAGGAAGTGTGGTTCCCGAGATTGGGCGTATCAGAACAGACGGCGCTGCTGGCAGCACGCAATCTGGCTTCGGTGATACCGAAGCAGCGGCTAGCTATAACATCTATGCAGGCAGTGCATCCACCCCGGAGATTAATCTAACCGGCAAAGTTAAAGTCAATATGGCGGATCAAAGCAAAGTTTTCGGTTTCGGTCAAAACGACTACGCGGCGCAGATGGATGTTTATCAAAGCATGGACAAATTCACCGCAAAGGGCTCGCTGGGCTCCAAGGTTCTGGGCAACCCGACTGGAATTACTCTGAACCCGCTGCTCTATGGATCGTTCGGGGGTATCTACCAATTCACCGAGCAAACAAGCACGGGTGTCGATATGAGCTTATCCCAGGATCCATCTGCAACCGGAGTAAGGCAACAGGAGCTTAGCGCTTATGTAAGTTATAAGCTCGATAAGAACTTCAAAGCCCGGGGCTACGTGCTCAGGGGATTTTCTAACGGCAATCCGAATAACGCCCTTGGCGGACAAGTTTATTACGGGTTCTGATGGGATTACTGGTGGAACGACTAGCTATTCCACTGATGAAACTACTAGCCATCTGACTAGGCTACCAAACGACGCCAGCCAAGTCATTGGTTATAGGTTGTCAAAAGGCGTTGCATAGCCATCTGACTAAGTTGGCAAACTACGCCAACCAAGTCATTAGTTAACGCTGGGCAAGTCATTGGTTATAGGGCGATCGGGCTTTGCACACTACTGCCGGGTTAGTTTCTGCCCGGCTTTTTCTTGCCGGGCTGTTTCCCAGATGGATTTATAGAAGTTCCCGCAGCCCTGTCACAAAGTTCCCAAGATAGTCCAGCCTGGGTTAATCTGCGTCTCTTTCGAACCGGTCAGAGGAGTACCCATGCTTGAGTCCGAGCTCGCCTCACACATCCGCCGCAATGTCACCAACTCGCTCGATGAAGACATTTACACCGGCGACTTGAGCGCGCAACTGTTGTCCGCGACACTAATCTCAACCGCGCAAGTCAACACGCGGCAACACGGTGTGTTATGTGGCACGCAATGGTTCGATGAATGCTTTCGCAGGCAAGACCCGAATTGTGCGATCAACTGGCTGGCAAAAGACGGGGACTGGATAAACGCAGGGCAAACGCTGTGCGAGATTCAAGGTCACACGCGGGCGCTGCTTAGCGCCGAACGCAGCGCGTTGAACTTGCTGCAAACCCTGTCCGGCACAGCCACGCGCACCAAACTCTACGTGGATGCGGTGGCTGGCATTAATGTCAAAATCATGGATACGCGCAAGACTTTGCCCGGGTTGCGGCAGGCGCAAAAATATGCGGTGCGAGTAGGCGGCGGACATAACCAGCGTGTCGGTTTGTTCGATGGGATTTTGATCAAGGAAAACCACATCGCCGCAGCAGGAGGCATCAAGCCTGTGCTGGAGCATGCGTTCCGCTTGGCCAAGCCGGGCATTAGCGTACAAATCGAAGTGGAAAATTTGGCACAATTGGACGAGGCTTTGAATGCTGGAGCAAAACTGATACTGCTCGACAACTTTGATTTGGATAATTTGCGCGCCGCGGTGCAGCACACCGGCAAACTCGCCGAACTGGAAGCATCCGGCGGCATCACGATAGAGAATTTGCGCAAAGTCGCGCTAACCGGAGTAGGACGCATTTCGATCGGCAGCTTGACCAAAGACATGCGGACGATCGATCTGTCCATGCGCTTCAGAACATAAATTATGGGTACGCTATGTGCCAGCTATTAGGCATGAACTGCAACACTCCCACCGACATCTGTTTTTCCTTCACCGGATTCCAGAAGCGCGGCGGCGGTACGGACGTCCATGCCGACGGCTGGGGCATCGCCTTCTTCGAGGGCAAGGGCGTTCGTCTGTTCCTCGACCCGCAGCCTTCGGCGCAATCTTCCATCGCCGAATTGGTGCGCAACTATCCGATCCGTTCGCTCAATGTCATCGCGCATATCCGCAAAGCCACGCAGGGCGTGGTCTCGCTGGAGAACACCCATCCTTTCATGCGCGAGCTGTGGGGACGGTATTGGGTGTTCGCGCATAACGGCAACCTGCCACAGTTCCAACCCGTGCTGGATGGCGACTTCATGCCGGTCGGCAACACCGACAGCGAACTCATCTTCTGTTGGCTGCTGCAAAGCCTGCGCCAGCGTTTCGGCGATGCACCGCCATCACGCGATGCGTTGTTCACCGTGCTGCATGAACTCACCTGCCCGCTCGCCGGCATGGGCATCTTCAACTATTTGCTCTCCAACGGAGACTGCCTGTTCGCACATTCCTCCACCGAATTGAGCTACATCATCCGGCATGCCCCGTTCAACGTGGCGCACCTGAAAGATGAGGACGTGATGGTGGATTTCAGCCAGGTGACCACGCCGAATGACCGTGTGGCAATCATTGCCACCCAGCCGCTCACCGACAACGAACCATGGGTGATCATGCAGCCCGGCACGCTGTGGATGTTCCATGAAGGCGAGGCGGTGTCTCAACTCGATACTTTCCCCAGTCCGGTCAACTCGCTGGGCGGAGTTTGAATCTTCATGATGCGCCCCCATCTTGCACGGATCGCAATTTGAAAGGGAATAACCATGAATGACTCACTGCACATCGTCTGCCCGCATTGCGATGGTGTGAATCGCGTATCTGCCGCCAAGCTGCGCGACCAACCCACTTGCGGCAAGTGCAAACAGGCCCTGTTCGATGCGCACCCCGTAGAACTGGGCAGCAATAATTTTACGCAGCACATCAGCCGCAATGACATTCCCGTGCTGGTGGATTTCTGGGCACCGTGGTGCGGCCCATGCCGCATGATGGCTCCCGCCTTTGTACAGGCAGCAGCGAAACTCGAACCGCTGATGCGCCTGGCAAAGTTGAACACCGAGGAGGCTCAGGACCTCGGGACGCGCTACAACATCCGCAGCATCCCCACCCTCGCGCTGTTCGTGGGTGGGCGTGAGATTGCACGGCAAGCCGGTGCGATGGACGTCGGTGGCATCGTGTGGTGGGCACGCAGCAAGGCTTGATTCCCACCGTAAGCGGCGCAAATAAAATGGGCAACCGTTGCACACGGCTGCCCATTTTCATTCGACAAGCAGGTTATGTTACGGACCGATTGCGCAACCGTTTTTATTCATGATCGGATTGTTGCCATTTTCCAGGTTGATCTGCATCCCCATGAATGCCGGCATGGTTGCCAACCGTACCAACACATCCTTATTTGTGAAACCGGTTTCGCCACGCCCCAAATCGAGCACATTATTACCCTGAACGAGTATCACGTTACCGTCATGCACCGTCACATACAGGCCCGGATCACCCGCATTCGATTCAGTACCAAACAGTTTCTCCATATCCAACGGGATGCTATCTGGACGTGGTGTGTTGTTGTTCATGATGCTCGACGGAATAGCGATGATATGTACCGGTTTACCGGAATCACGCGCGATGATGGCGGCTTGTTGTATTGCCACGACAAACGATCCACTCGGGGAAACAAGAACCACTTCCCCCTCCCAAACATACACCCCTGCACCATCCAGCGGGTTCTCTTGTGTTGCGCCGGGATTGGCTGCGCCACCTGTTGCGCCACTTGCGCAAGGCCCGTTGCACCACGCGTCAAAGCCGGTGCCGCGTATACCGATAGTGGCAGTGGCCACCTTGAACTGGTAGTTATCATGATTCACTCGACCAATCAAACCCGTGACCACACGCACACCACCCTTGAGCAATTTCAGCACGGCATTTTCTTCTGAAGCAGCCCGGTCATACTTGAATTTCTCAACCTGGAACACTGTGCTTTCCTGCAAGCTGATTCGGCCTTCATCGCGGAAAGCCACCACCGCATAGGATTTCTTGCCGGTATTCAGTGCGTCGCCCTCGTATATCGGCCCGCCTAAAGTCAGCTTGCGCACCTTGCCATCTTCTTCTTTGGCGGATAGTTCACCCTGTACCAGCATTACCCGGCCAACCACTTGGGATTGCGTTACTGGAGGCTTAACTTCGTGTGTTGCTTTCGCCTCATCATCATCCTTGCAATCCTTGGTCGCACACAGGCGCGTGGAAAAATCCGTGCCGCGTATACCGATGGTTGCAGTTGCTGCATGCACTTTGTATGCATCGGGATTGCCGCGCTTGCCAATCAAACCCGTCACGCTGCGAAAGCCGCCTTTGAGCAAGCGGAATATGGCATTGTCAGCTTGCGGGGCGTCCTGGCTGAACTGGAATGCCTCAATGCGCAAATTGGAATTGGGACGCAGCGTCATTTGTGCGCCATCGTCCATCTTCACCTGGGCATAACTGTCTTTGGCAGTGATGAGCATATCGCCCGCCAACACTTCAGATTTCGGCCCCAGCACCTTGATCGTACCGTCTGCGCGCTGAGCCACCAACGTGCCACTCATATAGCCGACCCTGCCGGCCACTTTGCCTGTCCTGAGTTCAGTCGAAGAGCCGGTCGCTTCGGCCGCCTGGACTACGGTTGTAATCATAAGCAATATTGCTGCAATCCAAAAGTTGATTTTCATTTCATACCTCATCAATTTAGAAGGCTGCATTCAAGCTTAGATGCGCACGCCATTTACCTACCTGCTGCGCTGGATCAGTACCGGCTTTCATGATCCTTGCCACATCAGAGCGCAAAGAATACTGCTCGGTAAATCCGGCGCGCAAACCCACCCCCGCACCGGAGATCGAAACCTTGGTACCATTTGCTGCGGATTTCGCCTCACCCGCATCGAAGAATATTAGCGCGCGCGCCCTGACATCGCCCTTGCTAAAATTCGGCGTATATCCTTCCAGATTCAGGCGCGCAGCAGTTTCGCCACTTTCACTGCCTTCAGAGAAACCGCGTACTGCGTCGGCTCCGCCCAAACGCATTTGCTCACCCTGCACCAGCACATCGCTACTCCATTGCCCAGTCAAAGCGGTGCGGAATTGCCAGTCATCACCAACCAATTGCAAGTAGTTAGCACCATAACGCAGCACGCGGTAATTATCATTGGGCTTGGTATCTGCGGGGTTCGTGTCATAAGCTGCAAAATCCTCCCTGTGACCCTTATTCATTCCGGATAGATTGCGAGAAAGCGACACATTGAAATTAATATCGCTCTTGGCAAACTTGCCCAGTGCCGCATAAGTCAGGCTCACTGGCATCACCACAATTTCGTTATACAACACCGTCACCGGCGGATTGGTCTGCTCGATACGCCGAAAATCACGCCAGTCCAAACCGAGCGAAAGACGCGGATCGAACACGCCCATACGCTCCATAGTATAGTTGTAGCGCGTACTGAACAACGTGCCACCGCCCTGAAAATTGGACAAACCACCCACCACCGCATTCACGTTGGAATATCCGCCAAAGAATTCCAGACTGTTGCCGGATCGGTAGAGCGGAATCTTGTAACTGCCACCTAATACTTCCGCCCGATCAGGATATTGCGGCGACATCAGATATTGAACGCCGGCAACATGATCCGCATCAAAGACGTTGGCATTGCTGTAGGAAACGCCCAGCCGGGCATAGCCGGTTTCCGGTGTGCCAGAGTTATCTAATGAAGCCCCCCAGCTGGATGGCTTGCTATCGGTGACGATCACATTCGCATCCACTTCATCATCTTTTGCGCCGGCCTTCAGCACCACGTTCATCTGGCGTGCCGGATTCTCATTGGCGAGTTTCAACTCGCGCGCGATCTGCCTGGTACGCGGCACACCACCGCTGCGCACCGAAGGGACCGCGTTCAGCGCGTTGGCCTCGCTGACAAAATGATTATCCATTACCGTCACTTTGCCGAAGCGGCTTTCCACCACGCGAAAACGCACTGTGCCCTTATCCAACTCCTGTTCCGGCAACAGTACACGCACTGTGGAATAGCCGCGCTTGGCATACGCATCTTCCACCGCCTCCAGCGCGCGCTGCATATCGGAAAAATCCTTGTCCTTACCCACGTAGGGCGCGACAGCAGCGTCGATCTCCCTCTGGCTCAACAAAGACGCGCCTTCCACCACGTACTGACTGATCGTGAAACGCAGCATAGCCTGATCGGCTTCAGGAGTGGCAGGAACAGCGGGCACAGCAGAAACAGCATCCGCTGCCAGCGCAAATGACGGCGCGCTTAAAAGCAGCAATATGAAAAGCAACTTATGTTTCATGAAATACCCAGGCGATAAAAGTAAATATTAAGGGCGGCACATCGGCAAAGATTGCAGGTCGGTACCTTTACTATTTGATGTATCCGCGACAACCACATACACCACATACCATGGTGTCTTGGGTCTCTGGTTGGTGATATCCACTATTTCGTCAATCACGGCGGGAACCACAATGGTGGGAACCACAATAGTGAAGTTGGCCGATACGTATTTAAGGATGTAGTTGGTGCTGGCGAAGTTGGTTGTGTTGAGAGCCAGCGTGTTTTGGTTGATTGGGTAGGTGCCCACTGTTTCAACCGCTACGCGGCTCAATTCACCAGTCAGCGTGGTAGCCGCAGTATCGGTGAATTTCAATCCCGCCACCATGTAGGTAAGCAACGGGTCAGGCATGTTGAGTATCTTGCTCAGCGCATTCGCATATACCGTCAGCGGGGCAGGCGTGATACTCAAGAAGTTGCCTGTGAAGCCGGTGACGGTGTAGTTGGTGTTGGCGGCCAAGTTACCTTGGCTGATGGCATAAGGACTCGTCGCAACGTTCTCACCCGGGGCACGAGTCAGCGCTCCGGTGAAAGTGGTGGCATTGGTGTCCCCAGATGCCAAGCCCAAGCCGCCCACGGTGTAGGTCAAAGCAGGATCGGCATCGCCATACACCTTGCTGATAGCGTCTGCCGCAACATTAATAGGGCGAGCAGTGATGCTGAGGTTGCCACCAACGTAAGTGATCGTATAGTTGCCCGCGTTGAAGGTGCCGCCCGTCGCCGCACTCGCGGTGATCGCGTAGGGGCCACCCGCGACGTTTGCCGCGGCTGCCGCGCCAGCGCTGGCCAAACTGACAGAGCCTATCGTTTCACCGTTTTGCAATCCGCTGCTGGTGAATTCAGTCCCCAGGAATGTCTGGGTTACGCCGTAGGCCTTGGCAAGGTTGCTGGCGGTCACGGTGAGCGGTGCGGCGGTTACAGTCAATTGCCCATTCACATAACTGATGTCATAACCCTGCTGGTCGGAATAATAGGCGCGCGCATAAGTGCCGGCGTTAATGGCATTGACATATGCATTGCCCAACAGATGAGTCGAAACCGGAATGACAGGGGTAATACCGTCGGAGGTATAGACCGGGTTGACCAGTCCGCCGCCGTAGGCAGTGCCGGTGTAGACCGTGCTCACCGGATCGGCGGCAATGGTAAGCGGCTTGAGGAAACTGGTGAGCAGAGGGGTGGTGTAACCCTCGTAGATGCGCCATATCGTCCCTGCATCGCCGGTACTGGCGATGTTCCAACCGGCGTTGGTAAAGTTCGACATCGTCATCATTCCGGCGATGTCCAACCCAACGGCACCAATGTCGGAACCACCAGAGGCAGCAGCGTCGTAGCCAATGCCATTGGTCAAATTACCGCTTTTTAACCCGGTATCCCAGAAGTTGTTGCTGACGCTGCCGCTGTTGTAGCCCACCAGCCCGCCGATGTAGCTGCCGCCAATCACCGTGCCGCCGCTGACATAGCTGTTGCTGATGGTGTCGCTGTTGTAGCCGACCAGCCCGCCAACTGAACTATTGCCACTCACCGTGCCGCCGCTGACATAGTCGTTGCTGATGGTGCCGCTGTTGTTGCCAACCAGTCCGCCGAAGTTATACGCCGAGGCGCCGCTACCAATCACACTGCCATTGCTGGCGTAGCTGTTGCTGATGGTGCCGCTGTTGTTGCCAACCAGTCCGCCGGCATTCGCTGACCCACTGGTGGCAGTAGCAATCACACTGCCACCACTCACATAGCTGTGGCTTATGGTGGCTGCGCCGCCAAGACCGCCGGGACCGCCGCCATAAGCACCGCTACCGGCGGGGCCGATCACGCCGACGCTGCTCTGCCCTACCAATCCACCGACATTGCTGACACCGCTTACCGTGCCGCCGCTGACATAGCTGTTACTGATGGTGGCTGCATTACCGGTAGCACCCTGCGCACCGGGATTATCAACAGTACCGGATTGGCCGGCGCCGCCAGTGCCGCCAAGGTTCATGCCCACCAAACCGCCGACATTGCTGCCGCTGCCCGTCACCGTCACGCCATCGACAAAGCTGCCGTCGATACTGTATTGGTTAAGGCCCACCAACCCGCCAACATTCGATGAACCTGTAACTGTGCCGCCGCTGACATAGCTGTTGCTGATGGTACTGTCGTTGTAGCCCACCAGCCCGCCGACCGAATTGCCGCCGCTCACTATTGTATCCGTGTCGACATAACTGCCAACGATTTTGCCCAAGTTATATCCCACCAATCCGCCGACAGGTCCGGGTGCGGATGTGCTGCCAGTGGCAGTCACCGTGCCACTACTCACAAAGCTGTTGATGATGTACCCACCCGAATGCGTGCTGACGGCTGCAATACCAGTTCCTGTCCCACTGACAAAAGCGGCCAGGTTATTCCCCACCAGGCCACCGACATCAGATGTGCCGGTAACCTTGCTGCCGCTGACAGAACTGTTGCTGATGGGTGATCCATTCCAGCCTACCAGGCCGCCGACATACGAGCCGCCACTTACCGTGCCACCGGTGACAAAACTGTTAACGACATGATTGTCGTCAGAGTAGCCACCAGCGCTGTAACCGTAATTGTTATAACCTATATACCCAGCCAAGCCACCCACGTAGCTGTTGCCATTCACTGTGGTGCCTGTGACGGTATTGCTCTGGATGATACCCTCGCCGCTATCCCAACCCAGCAACCCGCCAACGTAATTGCCGCCGCTCACCACCGTGCCCGTGCCAACATAGCTATTGCTGATAGTGCCCCGGTGGTCATAGCCCACCAGTCCGCCGACATCGCTGCTGCCACTCACCTTGGCGGCACTCACATGGCTGCTGTCGATGCTGCCGTAATTGTTGTAGCCCACCAATCCGCCGACTTCAGAAGTTCCCGATACGCTACCGCCGTAGGCATTGGTGTTGTCGACATAGCTGCTGCTGATCGTGCGGCCGTTACTGCCCACCAGTCCACCGACATCGTAGCTACCCGACACGTTGCCGCCGTAGGCATAGCTGTTGTCGACATAGCTGCTGCTGATCGTGCCGCCGTTACTGCCCACCAATCCGCCAACATAAGAAGTTCCCGACACGTTACCGCCGCCGAGGGAATTGCTGTTGTCAATATAGCTGTTGCTGATTGTGCCGTCGTTACTGCCCACCAATCCGCCAACATAAGAAGTTCCCAACATGTTACCGCCGTAGGCAGAGCTGTTGTTGATATAGCTGTTGCTGATTGTGCCGTCGTTACTGCCCACCAGACCGCCCACGTCATAAGTTCCGCTAACCGTGCCGCCAGTAACATAGCTGTTATTGATCGAGCCAGAATTCAATCCCACCAGTCCGCCCACAATCCCGATCCCACCGCAATCTGTGCAACTTATGCTAACCGAACCGCCCGTGACGTAACTATTGGTAATCGTGTAGCCTAAGTTATTC
>CABEDG010000082.1_pt1 | contig 23858 bp, 22 predicted proteins | sample 3132891 | NCBI WGS metagenome assembly CABEDG01 (sample SAMEA5534329, study PRJEB31848) | metagenome | biome: tundra; feature: field; material: soil | place: USA | collected 2013-05 | depth 0.15 m
CCTTGAAGCGCTAGCTACCGCTAACGAGTTCTATCGGTCGGGCGAGGTAAAGGCAGCGTTCCCCCGACTGGTGGCAGGAAGTCTTAACCCGTTAACCGCATGAACTTCAGCCGGCAAAACAAAATTCTCGCGGACTGGCCGCATACATTGCTTTGACAAAATCACTGCAAAACGGCTAAAATTTTTATGAGCATAAATTAACGAGTGTCAAAAAGCAGATCGCACATGACAACCTCGGCATGCAGATGACGTTCTGAGGATGAACACGAGGCTGTATGCCGGGCATAACTGATCGGCATACAGCTTCGTTGCTTTTTTAGAGTGTGGTTGTAAACTGTGCAGCCAGACCGGTTTGTTATGGTTTGCGCCTGACAGTATTCGAGTGCGGCATCGCCGCACTTTGTATTTTTTAAAAAAGAAAATATGCCAGTTATTACTTTACCGGACGGTTCGCAACGCAGCTTTGCGCAGCCAGTGACAGTTGCCGAAGTTGCGCTCAGCATCGGTGCTGGTTTGGCGCGTGCCGCGCTGGCCGGGAAAGTAGACGGCCAGTTGGTGGATACCTCGAATTTGATTGCGCAGGATGCCGGGCTGGCCATCATCACCGACAAGGATGCGGATGGTCTGGAGATCATTCGTCATTCCACCGCGCACCTGTTGGCTTACGCAGTAAAAGAATTATTCCCCGATGCGCAGGTCACCATCGGCCCGGTGATTGAGAATGGTTTTTTCTACGATTTTTCCTACCAGCGCCCGTTTACGCCGGAAGACCTGGCGGCGATCGAGAAGCGCATGACAGAACTTGCCAGGCAGGACATTCCTGTGACGCGCAAGGTGTTGCCGCGCGACGAAGCGGTGAGCTACTTCAAGGGCATCAACGAGCATTACAAGGCAGAGATCATTGCCTCCATTCCGGCGGATCAGGATGTGTCGCTGTACACCGAGGGCAACTTCACCGATCTGTGCCGCGGCCCGCACGTGCCATCGACCGGCAAGCTGAAAGCCTTCAAGCTGATGAAGCTGGCGGGTGCGTATTGGCGCGGCGATTCCAAGAACGAGATGTTGCAACGCATATATGGCACGGCTTGGGCGAAGAAGGAAGAGTTGGATGCCTATTTGCATCAACTCGAGGAGGCCGAGAAGCGCGACCACCGCAAGCTGGGCAAGCAACTGGACTTGTTCCACATGCAGGATTCATCGCCCGGCATGGTGTTCTGGCATCCCAAGGGCTGGACGCTGTGGCAGGAAATCGAGCAGTATATGCGCGCCAAGTTCCGCGACCACGACTACCAGGAAGTGCGCACCCCGACCATCATGGACAGGACATTGTGGGAGAAGTCCGGGCACTGGGAAAACTATCACGACAATATGTTCACCACTGCTTCGGAAAATCGCGATTACGCGGTGAAGCCGATGAACTGTCCCGGGCATGTGCAGATTTTCAACCACGGGCTGCACAGCTACCGCGATCTGCCGTTGCGATTGGCGGAGTTCGGCTCCTGTCATCGCAATGAGACATCCGGTTCGCTGCATGGCTTGATGCGAGTGCGCGGTTTCACGCAGGACGATGCGCATATTTTCTGTACCGAAAATCAAATACAATCCGAGGTGTCGAAGTTCATCGTGATGTTGAACGAGGTGTATCGCGATTTCAGTTTCAATGAAGTGCTGGTCAAGCTGTCCACGCGCCCGGACAAGCGGGTCGGTTCGGATGAGACTTGGGACAAGGCCGAAGCCGGGTTGGCTTCCGCGTTGCGGCAAAATGGCTTGGCATATGATGTTCAGCCGGGCGAAGGCGCGTTCTACGGACCCAAGGTCGAATTCACTTTGAAAGACAGCTTGGGTCGCTTTTGGCAGTGCGGAACGATACAGCTGGATTTCAATTTGCCGGTGCGTTTGGGTGCCGAGTTCGTGGATGAAGACAACAGCCGCAAACCTCCGGTGATGCTGCATCGCGCCATTTTGGGTTCGATGGAACGCTTCATCGGTATCCTGATTGAACACCATGCCGGAGCGTTCCCGTTGTGGCTGTCGCCGATCCAGGTTGTACTGATGAATATCTCGCAGGCGCAAGAGGAATATACGAGTCAAGTAGCGCAAAAATTGCGGGCCGCCGGGCTGCGTATACAACTGGATTTGCGCAATGAGAAGATTACCTATAAAATACGCGAACATAGCTTACAGAAATTACCTTATCAGTTGATCATTGGCGATAAAGAAGTGGCTGCAAGTTTGGTGGCCGTGCGTACCCGTAGTGGTGAAGATCTCGGGCAAATGACGTTAGAAGCCCTGCTTCAACGTTTGCAAACCGAAATCAAAAACGGGTAGCACGGCTTAATGTTGGGTGTCTCTATAAATTCAAAATCCTAAGCGAGACAAGGAGCGAAGAAAATTTTAGCGCGCAGCATATGTTTTATATGTAAGCGATAAAATTTGCTGAGCAACGCAGTATCGCGACGGAGTTTGGATTTATAGAGATTCCCAATTTGTTTAAGTGGAGATATTGCAATAGCACAAGATAAATCGCAGCGCATGAATGAGATGATTACCGCACCGCAGGTGCGACTCATTGGTGTCGAAAAAGAGCCCCTCGGGATCGTAGCCATCGCAGAAGCATTGCGTATGGCGGATGCAGCAGAGTTGGATTTGGTGGAGATTTCGCCGTTAGCGGATCCACCCGTGTGTCGCATCATGGACATCGGCAAATTTAAATATGCCGAAAGCAAGAAGCTGCATGAAGCCAAGCTCAAGCAAAAACAAGTCCAGATCAAGGAAATCAAGTTTCGTCCAAATACGGATGAAGGAGATTACAACATCAAGCTGCGCAACTTGATCAAGTTTTTGGATGATGGCGACAAAACCAAAGTCACACTGCGTTTTCGTGGTCGTGAAATGGCTCACCAGGAAATCGGCATGCGCTTGATCGAGCGCGTAAGAGCGGACTTGACAGAGCATGGCGTTGTCGAGCAGTTTCCCAAGATGGAAGGCAGGCAGATGGTGATGGTGTTGTCCCCAAAGCCAGGTAAAAAATAAGGCTGAATAAAAATAAGCCAGGAAGGTGAAGTAGTGGTTGACTCGACAGCAAGGGATGGTCGGGATGATGTAGCAAATAGTCCCAATAAAAAGTGGTGTACAGGTAGTCAAGTTTTTCCATTGGAAAACACCTGCCACCATAACTTAAAGGAGTAGTTATGCCCAAGATGAAAACCAAAAGCGGAGCGGCCAAGCGTTTCAAGGTTCGTGCCGGTGGTAGCATTAAACGCTCACAAGCGTTCAAGCGTCATATTCTGACCAAGAAGACCACCAAGAACAAACGTCAATTACGCGGCACTACTGAAGTCCACGTAACCAATAAAGCATCGGTTCACGCCATGATGCCTTACGCATAAGGAGTAGAACATGCCAAGAGTAAAACGTGGAGTAGTAGCACGCGCCAGTCATAAGAAGGTTCTTGAACTGGCCAAGGGTTATCGCGGGCGTCGCAAAAATGTCTACCGTATCGCCAAACAAGCGGTGATGAAAGCTGGGCAATATGCCTATCGTGATCGTCGTCAAAAGAAGCGTCAGTTCCGCACTTTGTGGATCGCGCGTATCAATGCGGCGGCGCGTGAGCAAGGCCTGAGTTATAGCGTATTCATGAACGGGCTGAAGAAAGCGTCGATTCAAATTGACCGCAAGGTATTGTCGGACATCGCTGTGTTCGATAAGGCTGCGTTTGCACAATTTGTGGTGCAAGCCAAAGCCAGCCTCGGCGTGTAGGTTGGGTTAGGCGCGCTTTTGCGCCGTAACCCAACATGGCCCGTTGAGTTCGCGATTTAAAGCCGTTAACCCAACTTATGGGTGTAAAGGAGGCGATTCGCCTCCTTTTTTCATTTGTGGTGTCCCTTAGGGGTAGTGGTGTTATAGATGGAAGAGCTCCAACAAATCCTCGATCAGGCTCTACAGCAGTTCGCTGTCATCAGCGATGAAGCTGAGTTAGAGCAGGTCAAAGCAAAATATCTGGGTAAAGAGGGCAGCCTGACCGCTCTGCTCAAGGGCTTGGGCAAGCTGTCTGCGGAAGAGCGTCCCGCTGCAGGCGCGCGTATTAATCAAGTCAAACAAGGCATAGAAGCAGCATTGCAGCAGCGACGCGATGCGTTGCAGCAAAACAAACTGGCGCAAAAACTGGCAGCAGAATCGCTGGATGTGACATTACCCGGGCGCGGCTTGAGCACTGGCGGTTTGCATCCGGTCACACGCACGTTGGAACGCATCGAACAGCTGTTCCACTCGCTGGGTTTTGTGACCGCATCCGGTCCCGAGATCGAACGCGATTTCTACAACTTCACCGCGCTGAACATCCCGGAAAATCATCCGGCGCGTGCCATGCACGATACTTTTTACATCGATCCGCAGCACGTGTTGCGCACCCACACTTCACCGGTGCAAGTGCACTATATGGAAACCCATCAGCCTCCGCTGAAGATCATCTCGCCGGGTCGTGTTTATCGAGTCGATTCCGATGCCACGCATTCGCCGATGTTCCATCAGGTCGAAGGTTTATGGGTCGATGAAGACGTTAGTTTTGCCAATCTCAAAGGTGTGGTGCAGGATTTTTTACAGTGCTTTTTCGAGCAAGATGATTTGCAAGTGCGTTTCCGTCCTTCGTTCTTTCCGTTTACCGAACCATCTGCTGAAATAGATATGAGCTGGAACGGCGGCTGGCTAGAAATCGGCGGCTGCGGCATGGTGCATCCCAACGTGCTGAAGCACGTCAATATCGATAGCGAAAAATATCTTGGTTTTGCCTTCGGTTTGGGCGTGGAACGCTTGGCGATGTTGCGCTACGGCGTGAACGATCTGCGCCTGTTCTACGAAAGTGATTTGCGCTTTCTCAAGCAATTCAACTGAAAATATAGCCATGAAATTTTCCGAGAATTGGTTAAGAACCCGAGTCAATCCGGACCTGTCCAGCGAAGCCTTGGCGCATGCGCTGACCATGGCCGGCCTCGAAGTCGAGGCACTGGAGCCTGTCGCGCCCGCGTTCAATAACGTGGTGGTCGCCGAAGTGCTGGAAGTCGTCAAACATCCCAATGCGGACCGCCTGAATGTATGCCAGGTGGATGTCGGCGAAGCGAGCCCCCTGACCATCGTGTGCGGTGCGGCGAATGTCGCAGTAGGCGCGAAGGTGCCGTGTGCGCGCGTCGGCGCGGTGCTGCCCGGCGACTTCGTCATCAAGCAAGCCAAGGTGCGAAATGTCGAGTCATTTGGCATGTTGTGCTCGGATAAAGAGCTGGGCTTGGCAGAAGAAAGCCATGGTACTTCGACTGAGCTCAGGACAGGCTTGTGGCTGTTACCCAGTGATGCGCCGGTGGGGAAAAACCTGCGCGAGTATCTGGAGCTGAATGACAAATTGTTCACGCTCAAACTTACGCCAAACCGCAGCGATTGTTCCGGCATGGTTGGCGTGGCGCGCGAAGTCGCGGCACTGACCGGCAGCGCGCTCAAACCATTGGATATCCAAACACAGCCCGTCACTTTGTCTGAGCAGTTGCCGGTCAAAGTGTCAGATGCGCAGGCTTGTCCGTTGTATTGCGGTCGCCTGGTGCGCGGCGTGAATGCCGCTGCGATCACACCGACCTGGATGCTGCGCCGATTGGAGCGTAGCGGCCTGCGCGATATCAACGCGGTGGTGGACATCACCAACTACGTGATGCTGGAAATGGGCCAGCCAATGCACGCATTCGATGTGGCAAAACTGTCCGGCGGCATCACCGTGCGCAAGGCGCGCAGGGGTGAGTCACTGACCTTGCTCAACGAACAGACGGTGGTGCTGGACGAAGAGATATTGGTCATCGCCGATGACGCGCGGGTGTTGGCGATGGCCGGCATCATGGGCGGGCAGGGCAGCGGTGTGGAAACGACCACGCGCGATGTGTTCCTGGAGAGTGCGTTTTTCCATCCCGATGCGATCGCCAGCAAGGCGCGTCGTTTCGGATTGGCGACTGACTCTTCATTCCGCTTCGAGCGCGGCGTGGATTTCGCGGCAACCCGTCTGGCATTGGAACGTGCCACACAATTGTTGCTGGAAGTTTGCGGCGGCAATGCCGGAGCTATCAGCGAAGTGCGCGGTCAGTTGCCGGCGCGTGTGGCGATTGCATTGCGCCGTTCGCGCGTCGCGCGGGTGCTGGGCATCACGCTGGATAACAATCAAATCGCAACTTTGTTGAAGCGTCTGCAATTTGAGTTCGTGGCGAATGGCGATGATTACCGCGTGACACCGCCGAGTTTCCGTTTTGATCTGTCCATCGAGGCAGATTTGATCGAAGAGTTGGCGCGTCTGTATGGCTATGACAACATTCCCGCACAAGCGCCGCAATCTGCAATGACCATGTTGCCATACAGCGAGTTGCAACGCCCGCTGGCGTGCATCCAGCAAACGCTGGTGGCGCGTGATTATCAGGAGATCGTCAGTTACGCCTTTGTGGAAGAGCAAGTCGAGCGCGAACTGTGCGGCAACGATGATCCCGTCGCGTTGCAAAATCCGATCGCCAGCAATCTGGCGGTGATGCGCAGCAGTTTGATCGGCGGGTTGGTCGGGGCGTTGCGTTTCAATCTGAATCGCAAGCAAGAGCGCGCGCGTCTGTTCGAGGTCGGCGCATGTTTTGCCAAAGCTGATAATGAATATATACAAAGCCAGCGACTATCCGGTTTGGCCTACGGTGAAACTCAACCTGAACAATGGGGTGCAGCCACCAAGCCGGTGGATTTCTACGATGTAAAAGCGGATGTCGAAGCCTTGTTTGCACCTCAGACCTTGCGTTTTGTTACAGCAGCCCACCCGGCCTTGCATCCGGGACGCTCTGCGCAGATTTTTTGCGGCGAGCAAATGGTCGGCTGGATTGGCGAGTTGCATCCGCACTGGCAGCAACAATACGACATGGCTCAAGCCTGCGTGTGGTTCGAGGTTGAACTCGGCGCGTTGACGCAGGCGAAGGTTCCGCACATGAGCGAGATCGCCAAGTTCTTGCCGGTGCGCCGCGATTTGGCGGTAGTGGTCGACGAGGGAATTACGGTGCAAACCTTGCTGGATGCCATGCAACACGTATCCGCACCTTATGTGGCAGAGGTTGCACTGTTCGATGTATATCGCGGCGAAGGTGTGGAGCAAGGCAAAAAAAGCCTTGCATTCCGTGTGTTGTTACAAGATACTCATAAAACACTCACGGATTCAGAAATTGAACCAAGCATCACGCAATTAGTGGCTGTTTTGCAAAAGCACGGTGCGCAGTTACGCATGTAATTCCAATCAGATGGAATTAAATAAGGGAAAAAATGACAACAACATTAACCAAAGCCGAACTGGCTGATTTGCTGTTCGCAAAAGTAGGTCTCAATAAACGCGAAGCCAAAGATATGGTAGAAGCATTCTTTGAGGAAATTCGTTTGCAACTGGAGCAAGGTGAGAGCGTCAAATTATCCGGTTTCGGGAATTTTCAACTGCGCGATAAACCGCAGCGTCCCGGACGCAATCCAAAGACCGGCGAAGAAATCCCGATTACTGCGCGTCGCGTAGTGACGTTTCATCCCAGCCAAAAACTGAAAACCATGGTGGAAAAGTCCTATCATGGAAAACCACAAGCCTAACTCAGAACTCCCGCCGATTCCCGCCAAACGTTACTTCACCATCGGTGAGGTCAGCGAGTTGTGCGGGGTCAAGGCGCACGTGCTGCGCTATTGGGAACAGGAGTTTACCCAGCTTAAACCGGTCAAGCGTAGCGGCAATCGCCGCTACTATCAACACCACGAAGTGATGCTGATTCGGCGTATCCGCGAGTTGTTGTACGGGCAGGGTTTCACTATCAGTGGTGCGCGTAATCTCCTGGAAAATCCGAATCAACCTGTTAGTCGTGCTGTCTTGCCTACGGCAGCGCTAAATGTTGCCGCGCTGCGTCACGAAATCAAAGAGATCATTTCCTTGCTTAGCGCATAACCTGTGGTAGTTCAGACTTGATCTGACTGACAGTGGCTGACCCAACTTCCGCTTTCGACACCAAGCCGAACTTCAGCTTGCTCTTAAGCAGACGTTCAACGTTCGCCATAAACGGCTGCAAAAAGTGGCGCGATGAAAGGGTGATACAAGTTAGTGTCCGCGATGAATGGTGTTCTGATTTTGGCCCATCTTCAATCAGCGCATCTTCCTCATTCGATGGCGCTAGACTCGGAAGTGTTGCCCCTGCTCACCGGTGAGCGTGAGCGACGCATTAGCAAGTAGGCAGCAGGAATAACGAACATCGATAACAACGGTGCTGTGACCATTCCGCCTACCATCGGGGCAGCAATACGTTGCATGATCTCCGAGCCTGTTCCACTACCCCACATAATCGGCATTAGTCCGGCGATAATTACAGCAACAGTCATCGCCTTGGGGCGTACCCGCAACACCGCGCCCTCGCGAATCGCATCAAGCAAATCGGAGAATTCAGTTTTGCCATCACTGAGCCGGTCACCCCATGCATTCTTGAGATAGAGCAACATGATCACGCCAAACTCCGCCGCCACACCCGCCAAGGCAATGAAGCCCACGCCGCTCGCTACCGACAAGTTGTAGTCCAGTACCCACATGAACCAGACGCCACCTGCCAGCGCAAACGGCAGCGTCGCCATGATAAGCAACGCTTCGCCGAAACTTCCGAACGTGAGATACAACAGCACAAAAATGATGATGAGCGTTGCAGGCACGACGACCTTGAGCTTAGCCATTGCGCGCTCCATAAACTCAAATTGCCCCGACCAAATAATGGAATAACCTGGTGGCAGTTTCACTTCCTTGGACACCGCTGTCTGCATGTCATGCACTACTGAACTCAGGTCGCGGCCACGAATATCCACATATACCCAGCCGGAGAGGCGCGCATTCTCGCTTTTCAGCATCGGCGGGCCGTCGGCAATATGGATTGCAGTCACATCTCCCAAACTGATTTGTGCGCCGCGCTCAGTGAGTACCGGCAAGTTGCGCAGGTTTTCAAGCGAGTCGCGGATTTCTCGTGGATAACGCACGTTGATCGGAAAGCGTTGCAATCCCTCGATGGTCTCGCCGATATTTTCACCCCCGATCGCGGTGGACACGATGCTTTGGACATCCGCGACATTCAACCCGTAGCGCGCAGCAGCGTCACGATTGATGTCCACATCAATATAGCGCCCGCCGGTCAGCCGTTCTGCCAACGCAGAGGAGACGCCGGAAACCGGCTTGACCACGCTTTCAATCTCGGTTGTCAGCCGATCAATCTCGGCGAGATTCATGCCGGCTACCTTGATGCCCACCGGACTCTTGATGCCGGTGGCAAGCATGTCGATACGGTTACGGATCGGCGGTACCCAGATGTTGGTCAGCCCAGGCACTTTCACGGTGCGATCAAGTTCTTCGATCAGCTTGTTTTGCGTCATGCCGGGTCGCCATTGCTCGCGTGGTTTGAAGCGGATCGTCGTCTCGAACATTTCCAGCGGCGCCGGGTCGGTTGCGGTTTCGGCGCGGCCTGCTTTGCCGAACACGCTTTCCACTTCCGGTACCGTCTTGATAAGGCGGTCGGTTTGCTGTAACAACTCTGAGACTTTTCCCGCGCTAATTCCAGGCAATGCCGTTGGCATATAAAGCAAATCCCCCTCGTCCAGCGGAGGCATAAACTCGCCGCCCAGACGGCTGACGGGCCATAGCGTTGCGACTGCCAACAAGGCCGTCACCAGCAGGATTGTCTTGGGCCGGCGCAGCACGCCGTCGAGCAAAGGACGATACATGCGGATCAGGAAACGGTTGATCGGGTTTTTCTGCTCGTCGGGAATTCTGCCCCGGATCAGATAACCCATCAGCACCGGGATCAGTGTGACCGAAAGCCCTGCGGCGGCGGCCATTGCATAAGTCTTGGTGAACGCCAATGGCGAGAACAGCCGTCCTTCCTGGGCTTCGAGCGTAAACACCGGAATAAACGAGAACGTGATGATCAGCAGAGAGAAGAACAATGCCGGGCCGACTTCGGCTGCGGCATCCGCAATCACGCCCCATTGGGCGCTGCCCGCCAAGGTCTGGCCGGGATGGGTGCGTTTCCATTCTTCGATGTGCTTGTGCGCATTCTCGATCATCACCACCGCCGCATCGACCATGGCACCAATCGCGATTGCGATGCCGCCCAGCGACATGATGTTCGCATTCACCCCTTGATAGCGCATGACGATGAAGGCTGCAAGAATACCCAGTGGCAGTGACACGATTGCAACCAGCGCGGAGCGCAGATGAAAAAGAAAGATGCCGCACACGATTGTGACGACGATGAATTCTTCGATCAATTTGTGGGTCAAGTTCTCAATCGCGCGATCAATGAGTCCCGAACGGTCATAGGTCGGTACGATCTCAACGCCAGGTGGCAAACTCGCTTTGAGCGCTGCCAGCTTGGCCTTGACGGCTTTGATTGTTTCCAGCGCGTTCTTGCCGGAGCGCATCACGATCACGCCGCCCGCGACTTCGCCCTCGCCGTTCAATTCCGCAATGCCGCGCCGCATCTCAGGCCCTATCTGGACGCGGGCCACATCACCCAGCCGCACCGATACACCTGCTTCAGTGGTCATCAACGGAATCTTACGAAAATCATCCAGCGATTGCAGATAGCCCGAGGCTCGCACCATGTACTCGGCTTCGCCCAATTCGAGTACTGAGCCTCCTGCTTCCTGATTGGCTTTACCAATCGCCTCGATCACTTTGCTGTGGGGAATGTTGTAGGCGCGCAATCGATCTGGGTCGAGCACGATCTGGTACTGGCGCACCATGCCGCCGATACTGGCTACTTCCGACACGTTGGGTACGGTCTTCAGTTCATACTTCAGGAACCAGTCCTGCAGTGCGCGAAGCTGAGCCAAATCGAGCTTGCCGCTGTGGTCGACGAGCGCATATTCGTACACCCAACCCACACCGGTCGCATCCGGCCCGAGCGAAGCCCTTGCCTGCGAAGGTAGACGCGACTGCACCTGATTCAGATATTCGAGGACGCGCGAGCGTGCCCAATACGGATCGGTACCGTCTTCGAACAGAACATAGACGAACGAATCGCCAAAGAAGGAATAGCCGCGTACCGTCTTGGCTCCTGGTACTGACAACATGGTTGTCGTCAGCGGATAGGTCACTTGATCCTCGACAATCTGTGGTGCCTGGCCAGGCCAGGTCGTGCGGATAATCACCTGCACGTCGGACAGGTCGGGCAAGGCATCGAGCGGTGTCTTGCCGAGTGACCAGATACCCCATGCTGCCACCATCAGCGTGGCCATCAACACCAGAAAGCGGTTGGTAATCGACCAACGAATCAGCCGGGCAATCATGGCTTACCTCCCATCGCCGGGACAATCGACACGATTTCAAATCCCCCATCCGGAATAGGCCGAATCTCGAAGTCCACGCGATCGCCGACCTTGATGCCTTCAGGCAACCCACTCGCGGGCAGCTTGAAGCTCATGGTCATTGCACCCCATTGCAGGCTGGAAATTGGGCCATGCGAGATCGTGAGCTCGTTCTTGTTGATCGCCTCGACCTTGCCGCTGCCGTGATGCGTTGTCACTGTGTTTCCGGTCGGTGCGGGTGCACCGTTCATGCGTAGTGTGGTACCTTTGAGGCTGGCTTCCGAATCGATCAGGAACTGCCCGGAAACGACGACCTTTTGTCCCAAGTTCAGGCCCTTGCGGATTTCCGTCTGGCCATTACTTTCGCTACCCGTTTCGATGTCTACCGGGGCAAACTTGCCATCGGCTTGCGCCACGATTACGACACTGCGCTTGCCGGTCTGTATCACCGCTTCGCTCGGCACGAGCAGCACGTCCTTGCGTGCATCGGGCAAGAAATTTACTGTAGTGAACATGCCAGGCACAAGTTGTTGTTTTGGATTATCCAGCTCGATCCGCGCCCTCAATGTGCGTGTTGCAGGATTAACGTCAGGCAGAACCGCACTAACCTTGCCCTTGAGCACGATGCCGGAAAGTGCCGGCGCATGTACTTCGACTACATTGCCGAGACGTACTTGTGCAGCTGCATTTTCCGGTACTTCGGCATTGACCCAAACCGTATCCAGTCCGTTGATGCGGAACAGCGGCGCACCACTGACAACAGTCATGCCCTCCCGAGCACCCAGTTCGGTGACTACGCCGGTCACGGGAGCTGCAACAATCAGCCGCGCCTGAACCTTGCCAGCCGATTCAACTAACTGCATTTGCTCTTTAGACATGCCCACCAACCGCATGCGCTGACGTGCGGCATCAACCAAATCCATGCCAGCCGCATCACCGCCTTGAGCAGCCAAGCGTTTAGCGGTCAGAAAGTCTTCCTGCGCTGCAACCCAATCGGGCACATACAATTCAGCGAGCGCCTGACCTTTATGAACCGGATCAAGCATCGCACGCACATAAAGTTTTTCGACATAGCCGTTGGCGCGCGCTTGCACCACCGACAACTCGCGTTCGTTGTAGGCTACGTTGCCCACTGCTTCGATGCTGTGCGCCAAACTGCCCTTGGTGACTTCGGCGATGCGAATACCCAGATTCTGCTGAATGCGTGGATTGATCGAGACATTCCCGCTATTGTCACCTTCATCGGCATAGACCGGCACCAACGGCATGTCCATGAAGGGTGACTTGCCGGGCTTGTCGAAGCGCTGGGCGGGCACCATCGGATCGTGCCAATACAGCACGGCTTTGCCCGTTGCTGAATCTGCCGCAGTGCTGGATTTGGTTTCAGCGGTACCGGCGCCAGTTGCTATCGCAACCGATGTGTGCTGCTGGAGACCAACGCGATAGCTTATATAACCCACTACACCGATCACAACAAGGACGGAAAGGGAAAGAATGAGAGGTTTGGTTTTCATAGTGGATCCTTATCTGGTGCTGTGCGTCCAACATCCCGGTGAGAAAACGCTCCGGCATCATCATGTAAAAAATGGAAGTTGAGTTGTGCCCACAAACGCGCAGCTTCTCCTTCCATTTGCAATGCTTGCAAACGGGCATCGACTTCGTTGCGGTGAGCGGCAAGTATGTTGTTCAATGACGATTTGCCGCTGCGGTAAGCCGATAGTTCTGCTTGAGTGCGATCGGTCGCGAGCGGTACGAGTTCGTGTTCGAGGCGGGTCTGCCGCTCGCGTGCACCCTCCCATTCAGCAATCATCGAGCGCACTTCGGCAGTCTCGGTGCGGATGGCTTCCTCGCGTTGCGCGTGAACCTGGTCGGCCTGCGCAAGCTTGACGGCCAAGTCGCGGTCCTGGCGGTTTCCTTGATCCCACTGCAACGGGATCGAGACACCAATCGAGGCCATATTGGAATACTGCGATCCGCGCTGTGCGTAGGAAACTTCGACGCTCCAATCCGGTTGCTTGTTGGCCCGTGCAAGGCGAGCTTCTGTTGCTGCCAACGCTTCCTGTTTTGCCAAAACGACAATTTCAGGATGCGTCGCAATATGTTCATCAAGCGCACTTGGATCGATCGGGATATGGTCGAACGGAGGTTTCTGGGCAAGCGGCAGTTCACCCGGCTCGCCGATTTCACGCACCAGCGTAATCTTCGCCATGCGAACTTTTTGCGCCATTTCGCTGGCTCGATTCTGCAATTCAACAAAAGCCGCTTTGGCAGCCAGCACGTCTGCCTGACTGCCTCGACCGGCACGATAAGCACTTCCCGCCGCTTCGATTTCACCTCGTGCCTGTTGAATCTGTTCATCAACCAGCACGGCACTCGCTTCGGCAAAATAGCGATCCAGCCAGGCCAGTGCAGTATCACGCTGGATGATAAGGGTCATCGCGGCTTTCTCAGCAAGTGCCTTGTCCGCCTCGCGCTCGTAGCGCTCGCCGCGCAACCGGCGCTTATCGTCGCGTGTGAACTCCTGCATCACGCCGATGCGACGCATCGTCATGAAATCCTGATTGAGGCTAAACTTATCTGGGCCATCAACTGGCAGATTGTCGATGCCGGCACGAAACACCGGATCGGGATTTTGTGCGGCGGAGACTGCCATGTCACGATTCACAGCAACAGCAGCATCTTGCCCGGCCAGTTGGCGTGAGCGATCGACGGCTAGTCGTTGTGCATCGGTTAATGACAGCTCGTTTTGCGCAACTGCCGATAGCGGAAGTGCGAGTACTACGCCGAGCATGGCAATTGAGAGGCCTAGCTGACCAACACGAACTACCACTGTTCTTCCAAAATTAGATAAAGGGGAATACATAAAGCCTCCAGACAGCAAAGAAATCGCTTTTGCCCGTGCGCATAGCGTTACGAGTGTGGTTTGAAAAACGCGGGTGTAACGGCAACCGCCACACCCGCTGCACACTTATTTGCCGGATGGCTGAAGGCGCGTAACCACATAATCGCTGCCTGATGGAATGAGCTCGAAATCGACGGCATCACCAGCCTTGATTCCCTTGGCGAGTGCCGTATCCTTCAATTTGAAGCTCATGGTCATGGCAGGCCATTTGAGAGAGGCAATCGGGCCATGCGCCAAAGTCACCATTCCTTTGGTGGCGTCAATCTGCTTGACAGTGCCAGCGCCCTTATGGGTACTAGGTGCTGCCTCCATCTTCATGCTGTTCATATCCATGAACTTCATGTCCATACCGGCATCGGCCATCATCATCGGGTTGTGTTGACTTGCATCGGCAGGCTGTGCATGGAACATCGAACCGATTCCCAGCAGTGCAGCGACAGTCATTACGGAAACGACAAATATATTTTTTCTCATGGCAATAATTCCTTCAAATTTGAAATGTGATAATTGAGTTCGCATGACAATGCTGCCCATCAGGGCTGGCATTTGTGCATGTCAGCGAACAGTCTTAGCCGATTACGACTTGGACTTTGGCGCAGGCTCAGGTATGCATCGCTGCATCACAGCAGGCGCAAACAACTGGGTCTGACGGGAGAACGGCTAATTCAGCAGCCGAAGAAAGCGCAGGTAGGGAGGTGGTCCGGTAGAAACGGGGGACTGCGTAGGTGTTTCGAAGCTGGCAGCATCTGCCACTGTGAACAATGGCACACTGATTAGAAGAACGACTGGTGCGAAAAGCGGCAGGTCAAAGGTGATTTTCGGTGTACTCGAACTCTGCTCGCAGTGCTTCATGCATGACTGTTTGTCTGGCGAACCCTGCTCTGCGCAGGGATCCCCGCCGCTCTTCATTTGCATCACCTGTTCCGCCTGTTGCAGAGGAGGCAAGTAGTCCGAGACCAAGCAACCACCTACCGCCACTTTGACCTGGACGAACAGAAGTGCAAATAAAACGAACCACGTCACCTTCTGTTTCGATGACGGGGTCAAGCGATAGAACACTGGGAGGTTCCTCATACAAGGTACTATAACATTATTCATCCAAGGTGGTTAAGCGGTGCGGTAATGGTGCACTCAGTTGACCAATAACAATGATCGAGTGACCGCTAATGGAGGGAATGTACGACCATCCGGTTTTGGCACATCTCAGACGATCAGCCACCCGCTTAAAGATACTGACGATCGACAGTTCTAGTGTGGAGAGCAGAAGTTGCGTTGCGAACCAACTTGGACTAAACTAGTCCTAGTTAAGCGAGGTGAATTATGTTGCGTTTAAGCAAATTGGCAGATTACGGTAGTCAAGTCATGGCCTATATGGCTCGCGACGGTGATGTCCACAGCGCGAGTGAGGTGGCAACGGGTTTGGGTATGGCTGCGCCCACGGTGAGCAAAATCCTAAAAATGCTTGCTCGGGAGAATCTCGTCGCCTCGGTGCTAGGGGCAAAGGGCGGTTATATGCTGGCGCGCCACCCCAGTGAGATTTCAATCGCTGAAATTATCAGTGCGATGGACGGCCCGATTTCGATCACCGAATGCAGCAGCACCTCTACGTGCGCGCGGGAATCATTCTGCTCGACGCGGGTCAACTGGCAGGGAATAAATCACGTCATTCAGGAAGCTCTTGAAAAGGTGAACCTTGCCGAAATGATCGCACCAAAACCCCAGGTCGTGAAAATGCACGCGATCCGTTCACGGGGAATTTACGCATGAGTTATTGGAGATGAACATGGCAATCACATTGACGGAATCGGCAGCAAAACATATTCGGAACCAAATAGAAAAAAGCGGCAAGGGGGTTGGGCTGCGGCTTGGCGTGAAGAAGTCTGGATGCAGCGGCTTTGCCTATACCTTCGATATTGCTCAGGAAGTGCTGGAGACCGACACAGTTTTTGAGGGCTTTGGTGCGAAGGTGCTGGTGGATGCGCAGAGCCTGCCCTATCTCGAAGGGACGGAACTCGAGTATGCAAAGGAGGGGTTGGGGCATGTATTCAAGTTCAACAATCCCAATGTCACGAATCAGTGTGGATGCGGCGAAAGTTTTGCAGTTTAAGGATTACACATGAGCACGGCACTACAAAATCTGGTTAACCAACCATACAAGCATGGCTTTGTCACCGACATCGAAACCGAGGCGGTTCCGAAAGGTTTGAATGAAGATGTGATACGCATGATTTCGAAAAAGAAGGAAGAGCCGGAATGGTTGCTCGAATTCCGCTTGGCCGCGTACCGGCACTGGTTGACCATGGAGGAGCCGGCATGGGCGAACGTGAGTTACCCCAAGATCAATTTTCAGGACATCATCTATTTTGCGCAGCCTAAACGGAAGAAACAGCTGGCGAGTCTGGACGAAGTCGATCCGGAATTAAGGCGCACCTTCGAAAAACTCGGCGTGCCTTTGCACGAGCAAAAACTGATGACCGGGGTAGCAGTCGATGTGATTTTCGATAGCGTTTCGGTGACCACGACCTACAAGGCGAAACTGGCTGAGATCGGGATCATTTTCTGTTCCTTTTCCGAAGCGGTGCGCGAGCATCCGGAGCTGGTGAAGCAATATCTGGGCAGCGTGGTGCCGAGCGGTGACAATTTTTACGCCGCGCTTAATTCAGCGGTGTTCACCGACGGGTCATTCTGTTACATCCCGAAAGGGACGAAATGCCCGATGGATCTGTCCACTTATTTCAGGATCAACACCGAAGGCTCTGGGCAGTTCGAGCGTACCCTGATCATCGCCGAGGAGGGTAGCTCGGTGTGTTATCTGGAAGGCTGCACGGCACCGCAGTTCGACACCAACCAGTTGCATGCGGCGGTGGTCGAACTGATCGCGCTGGACAATGCGGACATTAAGTATTCGACGGTGCAGAACTGGTATGCCGGGGACGAGAATGGCAAAGGCGGAATTTTCAATTTCGTCACCAAGCGCGGTCTATGCAAGGGCATCAATTCGAAGATTTCATGGACCCAAGTCGAGACCGGCTCCGCCATCACCTGGAAGTATCCGAGTTGTGTGCTGCTGGGTGACAATTCCAGCGGAGAATTCTATTCGGTGGCGCTGACTAACCATATGCAACAAGCCGACACCGGAACAAAAATGATCCATGTCGGCAAGAACACCAGGAGCAAGATCATCGCGAAAGGGATATCCGCCGGGCGCTCGAACAACAGCTATCGCGGTCTGGTCAAGATCGGAAGCCGCGCGAGCGGTGCCAGAAATTATTCGCAGTGTGACTCTATGCTGATTGGAGATCGTTGTGTGGCGAACACTTTTCCCACCATAGACGTGCAGAACGTCTCGGCAAAAGTCGAACACGAGGCTTCGACGTCCAAGATCGGCGAAGACCAGATGTTTTTCTTTGCGCAGCGCGGGATCGGTTCGGAAGAGGCGATTTCAATGATCATCAACGGTTTTTGCAAGGATGTGTTCGTGCATTTGCCGATGGAATTTGCGGTCGAGGCCACCAAGTTGCTCGGCCTGAAACTTGAAGGGAGTATCGGGTGATTAACAAAGGCAGCAAGGTATTGCTGGAAGTCAAAAATCTCAAGGCTGAAGTCGCTGGAGTCGCCGGGGTTGCTGGAGCCGAAATTCTGAAAGGGGTCGATCTCACCGTACGCGCGGGTGAAGTGCACGCCATCATGGGCATCAACGGTTCAGGCAAGAGCACGTTTTCCAAGGTGCTGGCGGGGCATCCCGACTATACCGTAACGGGCGGGAAGGCCACGTTCGAAGGCAAGGATCTTTTTTCACTCGCTCCGGAACAGCGGGCAAGAGCGGGAATCTTCCTGGCTTTCCAGTATCCGGTCGAGATTCCCGGAGTGTCGAATAGCGCATTGTTGCGTCTGGCTTACAATACGCTGCAGACAGAACGCGGGCTTGAGGAGCTTGACCCGCTCGAGTTCGACGATCTGGTGCAGGAGAAAATCAAGGTCGTTGAAATGGATCCGAGTTTTCTCGGCCGGAGCGTGAACGAAGGTTTTTCCGGCGGCGAGAAGAAGCGCAACGAAATTCTGCAAATGGCAGTGCTTGAGCCCAAGCTTGCGATTCTGGATGAGACCGATTCAGGTCTCGACATCGACGCATTGAGAATCGTGGCAAAGGGTGTGAACAGCCTGCTCTCGTCCGACAATGCGGTGGTGATGGTAACGCATTATCAGCGCCTGTTGAATTACATCGTGCCCGATTACGTGCATGTGATGGATGGCGGGCGCATCGTCAGAACCGGCGGTAAGGAGCTCGCACTGGAACTGGAAGCGCGCGGCTACCACTGGCTCAGGGCGGCAGCGTGAATCTGACTAAAGAACAATGCTTCGAGCAACTGCTGCTCGGCAAAGCCGTTAAATCGGAGGGCTGGCTGGAGCAGATCCGCCTGGAAGCCTTGGAACATGCCGGGGTACTGAATTTTCCCTCAGCCAGGCATGATGACTGGCGCTTCACCGATTTGTCGCCGCTGTTCCTGCACGGCTTCCATTCGGTCGACTCCTTTGCCAAATTGACTCAGAGCGACATCGAGAAATTTTTGATTCCCGGTGCGATCCGGTTGGTTTTTGTCGATGGATGCTATTCATCTGAACTTTCTGATCTGACGCGTGCCAAGTCAGGTGTATCGGTGGCATCTCTTGCCGAACGCCTCGGAGATCAACTGGTTGAGGAAAATTTTGGGCGTTATTCGCCATACAAACAAGATGCGTTTGTCGCCTTGAACACAAATTTCTTCGAAGACGGTGCCTGGGTCCATGTTGCAAAAGAAGTAGCAGTACCGATTCATTTGCTGCATGTTGCGACCAAGCGCGAGGCCCCATCCGCTATTTATCCGAGATGCATGGTGGTGATGGAACCTTCCAGTCGCGCGACCGTAGTCGAAGACTATGTGGGTCTGGACGACGGGATTTATTTTTCGAATGCGGTGACCGAAGTGGTTCTGAAAGAGCGCGCGCAATTACAGCATGTGCGGGTGCAGCGGGAAGAAAAAAATGCGTTCCATGTCGGGCACTGTTCAGTCGAATCGGGCAGAGACAGCGTTTATGCTGCAATCTCTGTTGCGTTGGGTGCGCGCCTTTCGCGTCATACCCTGCACGTCACACAGCAGGGTGAGGGCGCTGAAGTGCATCTCGACGGGCTGGCATTGATCGCGGGACGCCAGATCGCCGACACGCACACGCTGATCGATCATGCCGTACCGAAAGGCAAGAGTGTCCAATTGCACAAATGTATTGTAGACGGGTCCGCGCATGCGATTTTCAGCGGCAAGATCATGGTGCACGCAGGGGCGGTTGGAACCGACTCTGTGCAAAACAGCCGCAACTTGCTGCTCTCGGACAAAGCGCGTATCGACACACAACCGCAACTTGAGATCTTCAACGACGATGTGAGTTGCAAACACGGCGCGACGGTCGGGCAGATCGATGCTGACGCGCTGTTCTTCCTCAGGAGCCGCGGGTTCAGCGAAGAGCGCGCGAGAAATCTGCTCACCCATGCCTTTGCCGCCGAAATCATCGCCAAAATTCCGGTGCCGTCTTTGGTCGAATCATTGGGCCGGACGATATTGGAACGCATGAGCGGAGCCCGCACATGAAGATCGAACGCATGGCCGTTGAAGGAATGAATGGCGAACGCAAGGATATAGATCGCATGAATATCGAACGAATACGGGCCGATTTCCCGATACTCAACCTGCGAGTTTCCGGTAAACCGCTGGTCTACCTGGATAATGCCGCCAGCAGCCAGATGCCGCAGCCGGTCATCGATCGTATCGTGCGTTACCAGAGTCAGGAGCATGCCAATATCCATCGTGCAGTGCATTACTTGAGCGAGCTGGCCACCAAGGAATTCGAGGCGGCGCGCATCAAGGTCCAGCATTTTCTGAAAGCGAAAGAATCGCGTGAAATCATATTCACGCGCGGCACGACGGAAGCCATCAATCTGGTGATGCACGGCTACGGCCGTGCTTTCATCGGGAAGGGGGATGAAATCATCCTGTCCGCCCTTGAGCACCATTCGAACATCGTTCCCTGGCAGATGCTGGCGCAGGAAAAAGGTGCGGTATTGCGCGTGATCCCGATGAACGATGCGGGAGAATTGCTCATCGACGAATTCGAGGCGCTGTTCAATACAAAAACAAAATTTTTGGCGCTGACGCATGTGTCGAACGCGCTCGGCACGGTGAATCCGGTGAAGGCGATGATCGCCTTCGCGCACCGCCACGGTGTGCCGGTATTGATCGACGGAGCCCAGGCCGCGCCTCATCAGCCTGTCGATGTGCAGGATCTGGATTGCGATTTTTACGCCTTTTCCGGGCACAAAATGTGCGGGCCAACGGGTATCGGCGTGCTTTACGGCAAGGCACGGCTGCTGGAGAAGATGCAGCCCTATCAGGGCGGGGGGGACATGATTCTCTCGGTGACTTTCGAGAAAACGACTTACAACGTCATTCCCTACAAATTCGAGGCGGGTACGCCGCCGATTATGGCGGCGATCGCCCTGGGTGCTGCGATCGATTACTTGAACGGAATCGGTTTGGCCGAAATCCAGGCTTGCGAAAAAACATTACTCGACTACGCAACCGAACAGGTCTCGGCACTGATTGGGGTCAGGATCATCGGCACGGCCAGGAAAAAGGCCGCAGTGCTCTCATTCGAAATCAAGGGCGTGCATCCTCACGACGTGGGCACGATCCTGAACGAAGATGGTATTGCGATCCGCACCGGGCATCATTGCGCCCAACCGGTGATGCAGCGCTTCAAGGTGCCGGCCACTGCGCGTGCCTCTTTTGCCTTTTACAACACTACAGAGGAAATTGACAAGCTGGTCGATGGCATCCTGAAAGTGCAGGAGATGTTTTCATGAGCGACATGCGGCAGCTTTATCAGGAAGTGATTCTCGACCACAACCGCAAGCCGAGGAACTTCGGAGCGATCCTCGGCGCGAACCGCCATGCGGAAGGGCACAACCCGCTGTGCGGGGATCACATCAAACTGTCGATGAACGTGCTGGATGACAAGATCGAGACCATCGCTTTTGAAGGAGAGGGCTGCGCGATATGCAAGGCGTCGGCCTCGATGATGACGGGCGCGGTCAAAGGAAAATCAATATTGGATGCCGAAGTATTAGTCGAGGAATTCAGGGGCATGGCGACCGGGATACTCAATCTCGACAATCAAGCCAACCATTTGGGCAAGCTGAAAGTCTTTGCCGGCGTCAAGGACCTGCCGTCACGGGTCAAGTGCGCGATCCTGCCTTGGCATACGCTGCATGCCGCGCTGAATCCTATCCTGAGCACAGTCGAAGGGGCCGAATCATCAATCTCGACTGAAGGCGAAGCTGATCCTGTTCCTGGCACTGCTATAGGCGAAGAATAATCATGCCTAAAATCGCTGACATCGAAGACACTCCGAATCCGAACGCGGTCAAGTTCGTGCTGAAGGACAGATTGACCTGGGGAACGGCATGCTCCTTCGATAGTGCAAAGTCGGCCGAAGCCGATCCGCTTGCATCCAAATTGTTTGCCATCCCCCATGTCGTCAATGTGTATTACATGGACAAATGGATCACCGTCACCCAGGACGGTGAGGCGGACTGGCCGAAACTGATGCGGGAAATTGCCATGCCGATCAGGGAAGCGGAAGCCGCTCAAAAGCCAGCATCGGAAGCCGTCGCAAGCTTTGATGACGATGAGCCGAGGCTGGCTGCGATCCGCGCGTTGCTGGACGAGCAGGTTCGTCCCGCCCTGGTGTCGGACGGCGGAGATCTGCAAATCATCGGCTTGGACGGGAATGTGCTGACGATACGCTATTTCGGGGCATGCGGAAGTTGCCCGAGCTCTCTTGCAGGTACGCTTTCGGCGATCGGAAATCTGGCACGAACCATCGAGCCCGACATCGAGGTGGAAGTGGAATGAGCGGGTGGGTGGACGTTGCGAGAGTGGAAGAAATTTCCACCGGCAAACCGGTGCACATTGAAATAGACGGCACCGGCATCGCGGTCTTCAAACTGGATCACGCTTTTTATGCGATCGAGGATGTCTGCACCCATGACGGCGGCAAGCTGACCGGCGGTTGCGTCGAAAATGACGTGATCGTCTGCCCGCGCCATGGTGCCCGTTTTTCCATCAGGACAGGGGAAGCTTTGTCTGCGCCGGCCTACGAGCCGACTGCGACATTCCCGATCAGAGTCGAAAACGGCATGGTTCAGGTCAGGGACGATCGCTGGGATTAGTTTTTGGGCATCGCTGACCGCACTAACAAACATTTGCAAGTATTTTTCCAATGGCCTGGATTTGACATTGCCAACTTGAATCAAGATGGTTGATACCCTGTCTCTGAAATAAAAAATACAAGCGCGTTTTCACATTCGTTGCGAGAATGATTTGTCATTAGTGATGCCCCCTCTGCTATAATCCGCGCCTTCGGGGCGTAGCGCAGCCTGGTAGCGTACGTGCATGGGGTGCACGTGGTCGGAGGTTCGAATCCTCTCGCCCCGACCAGTTTACTTCAACGAGTTGTGTAATTGTTGAGCATGAATTTCAAGTTTCATATTAGCCAAGTGACTAATATGATTTCGTAGGCAATTCAAAAATTATTTGGCTGTTTACATTTTGTTTTCCACTCAAATGGCCGATCATTTTCCACCACCTGAGTCCTCCGCTATCCAGCGTAAGGTAGCCATAGCAGCTTGCTTTGGTGTTTTTCTGGAATGGTATGACTTCCTCACGTTCGCCTCGTTAGCCACCTATTTCAGCACGCTATTCTTTCCCCAGGAAAATCCGGTCGCTGCACTGCTGGCGAGTCTTGCTACCTTCGGGGTCGGCATGTTGGTGCGTCCGCTAGGCGCAGCGCTGTTTGGTTCGCTGGGTGACAAGTACGGCCGCCGTCCGGTTTTCATCGCCACTATCGTGCTGATGGGAATGGCGACGTTCTGCGTCGGACTGTTGCCTACCTACGCCCAAGTAGGCATGCTGGCTCCAGCATTGCTGCTGATATTACGCCTGCTGCAGGGATTCGCGGTGGGTGGCGAAATCGGCGGCTCAGCAGTGTATCTTACCGAACATGCACCAACCGGCAAGCGAGGCTTTTATACCAGCGTGCTGCAATTGATGGGGCCATTGGGCATTCTGGTGTCTACGTTGCAGATAGTATTGCTACAATCGCTATTGAGTGTTGACGATTTCCAGGCTTGGGGATGGCGCGTGCCATTCCTGCTTTCCATCGTATTGTTGCTGATCTCGATCAAGAGCCGGGTGAATATGTACGAGTCGCCGGTGTTCATCCATTTGCGCGAAAAACATGCCCTGTCGAAGGCGCCGCTGCGTGAATGTTTATCCGATCCCCATACTCTCGGCCGTATGGCGCTATTGTTTTTCTGCATCTCCGCAGGCGGCTCTTTGCTGTTTTTTTCGTCCCAGGTTTACGTCAATGTGTATTTAAAAAGTGTGGTCAGGCTTGATCCGCAGCTTGTCGGGACACTGGTGATGTTGAGTACTCTCTTGCTGTTCCCGTTGACCATTTTTTTCGGCTGGCTGTCGGATCGCATCGGTCGCAGGCCAGT